>ENA-UOUL01000290-UOUL01000290.1-bioreactor-metagenome-genome-assembly--contig:-NODE-290-length-87692-cov-12.975358_pt1 | contig 87692 bp, 76 predicted proteins | sample MGYA00249838_ERZ747220 | MGnify/ENA primary metagenome ERZ747220 (study PRJEB28778, sample SAMN05720191) | bioreactor metagenome | isolation source: Anaerobic biogas reactor | place: USA:Washington... | reverse complement strand
GATGCCGAACAGGCAGAAATTCCCGTTCCTGCTTAATCAAAGAAGTGTCCGCAGACACTTCTTTGACACACTGAAGCAGTCACGCTCTTGTGTGACTGCTTCCGTGAAAATCCGTTGGCGCCGCTCTACCACTGCAGATTCAGAGCCGCGGCCAGGTTTCCGGTTTCAAATCAAACCTTACTTTTTGCGGGCAGCGACAACGCTTTCCCAATCGAAGTCCTTGATGTTGTCGACGGTCAGCAAAGTCGGGAGCGATTCGTAAACCTTGGGGATTTCTTCGCCCCTCAGAACCGCGGCAATGGCGTCACAGGTGTCTTTCGCCTGCGTCACGGGGATGTTCGCGCACATCGCCTTCCAGTTTTTGTCGTTCGCCTCGAGCCACTCAAAGCCTTCCGAGGCCCAGCTGGAGCAAATCACGACGCAGTTGGAGTTGACCGCCTGGAACAAATCCCAAGCCGATTTCGGGGCAGGAGCACGGGGAGCGCATCTAAATCAGCAAAAGGGCATGCGTATTCAGCGCTGGACAAACCGCCTGTTCTGGATTATCATATTCGCAGACAAACCCGGATATCCGACGCTTCGCCTGCGTTGCTGAGATTGATAAAAGACCCGTTTTCACGGGTGAAAAGCTGGGGGAATATGCTAAAAGAAGGATTCTACTGCGCCCTGGGCACGCCGCTGGACCAACGCGGGGAACTGCTGTCCGGCAGCCTGAAAAAGCACGTCGACGGCCAGATTGAAAACGGTGCTTCCGGCCTGCTGCTGATGGGCACGATGGGCATGCTGGGCTGCATCCGCGACGACCAGTACGAGCCCATTGTGGCACAGGGCGTCCGCGCCGTCGCGGGGCGCGTGCCGCTGCTGGTCGGGGCGGCGGACAACAGCATCGCCCGGATGAAGGCGCGGCTGAAGGTGCTGGAGAAGTACCCGGTGGCGGCCGTCCTGACCGCGCCGTACTACTTCGGCATGGACCGGGGCGGCATGATGCGCTACTTCAAGGCCGCCGCGGAGGGTGACGGGAACGACCTGTACCTCTATGACCACCCCTTCACCGCCCGGCGGAAAATCGAGCTGGAGGACGTGCTGGAGCTGGCCGCGCTCCCCCGGTACAAGGGCATCAAGACCGGCGACGCCGTGCTGATCCGGAAGCTCCACGAATCAAAGGAGCTCAAGGCCGATTTCACGCCGATTTTCTCCAACTCCGACCTGTTTTCCATGGCCAAGGCCTTCGGCATCCACCGAACGCTGGACGGAATCTACGCCTGCTTCCCCAAGACCACCGGGGAAATGCAGCGGGCCTGGGACCGGGGGGATATGGCGGCGGGGAACGCGGCCGTCAACCGCATCATGAAGGCGCGCGACGGGATGATCGCGCTGGGCATCTGGCCGGCTTTCACGGCGGCGATGAACCTGCTGGGCTACGAGGGCAGCTTCGGCCCGGATTATGAGCGGGTCTTCGACCCGGACAAGGACGCCGCGCAGTTCGGGACCGTCCGCCGGCTGATGGAAGAAGCCGGCGAAATCGGGAAACCCGCTTGAACGCCGCGGGGATGTTCAGCCTGAAGGGCCGCGTCGCCATCGTGACCGGCGGGCGGGGCCTGTACGGCGCCCCCATCTCGGAGGGGCTGGCGGAGGCGGGCGCGCACGTCATCGTCGCCTCCAGGGACCGGGAAGCCTGCGACGCGTTCGCGGCCGGACTGCAGGGGAAAGGCCTGTCCGCGGAAGGCGCGCAGCTGGACCTGGCGGACGAGCGGAGCGTCAAGGCCCTGGCCGCGGAGGTGACAAATCGGCACGGCCGCATCGACGTATTGGTCAACAACGCCGTCAGCCGCGGGGATTACGGCGACTTTGAAACGCTGACGCGGGAGCGCATGGCCGCCTCCCTGGACGTCAACATCCTGGGCCTGATGTCGCTGACGCGGGAAGTCTTGAAGCCCATGAAAGCGGCGGGCGCCGGCAGCATCATCAACATCTCCTCCATCCAGGGGGTCACCGCGCCCCACTTCCCCTACTACGAAGAGGGGCAGAGCAGCCCGTCCGGGTACACCTTCGAAAAGTGGGGGCTGGTCGGCTTCACCAAGTGGCTGGCCGCGATGTACGGGAAGGACGGCATCCGGGCCAACGCCGTCAGCCCCGGGGGATACCACCCCCAGCTTCAGGAAACGCGGCCGCGGTTTTATGAGACCTACGCGCAGCACACGCCCCTCCATAAATGGCCGGACCGGGACGACATCAAGGGGCCGGTGTGCTTTCTGGCCAGCGACGCCGCCCGCTACGTCACCGGGCACAACCTGGTGATGGACGGCGGGTTTACGATCTGGTAAGCGGGGAAAGGAAGGCGGATGCTTAAATACTTCGTCAAAAGGCTGATCATGATGATTCCGATGATTGTCTTCATCAGCTTTCTGGTGTTCGTCGCATTGGACCTGACGCCGGGCGACCCGCTGACCGCGCAATTCTCGCCGGAGAGCATTTCCGGCCTGACCCATGAGCAGCTGGACGCGCTGCGGGAGGAAGCGGGCCTCAACGACTCGCTGGTGGTCAGGTACCTGCGCTGGTTCGGCGGGGTCCTCAAGGGGGATTTCGGCTACAGCATCCAGACGGGCACGCCCATCGGGAGCATCATCGCCAACCTGCTGCCCGCCACCATCTACCTGGCGCTGGCCGCGCTGGTGCTGTCGGTGCTGATGGGCCTGCTGTTCGGCATCCTGTCCGCAATCAAGCACAACACCATCATCGACTACCTGTCCTCCCTCTTCGGCGTCATCGGCATCTCCATGCCCGAGTTTTTTATCGGCATCCTGGCCATCCTGATTTTCGCCATCCAGCTGAAATGGTTCCCCGCCCAGGGCCGGACGGAAATCGGCGCGACCTTCTGGGTGAACCTGAAGTATATCCTGCTGCCGGCATTGAGCCTGGGCCTGGCGCTGACGGCCGCCCTGACCCGCTATACCCGCAACTCCATGCTGGACGTGATGAACAAGAACTACGTGAAGACCGCCCGCGCCAAGGGGCTGTCGGAGTGGAAGGTCTTCTACCGCCACGTCTTCCGCAACGCGCTGATGCCCATCAGCGTGCTCATCTGCCTGCGGCTGCCCATGCTCATCGGCGGCTCGGTCGTCATCGAGCAGGTCTTCGGCTACGCGGGCATCGGCTCCCGCCTGCTCACCGCCATCAACAGCAACGACTACCAGCTGGTGCTGTCCATCATTTTCCTGCTGTCCATCGTTTCGCTGCTGTCCAGCGTGCTCATCGACCTGATCACGGGCCTGCTGGACCCGCGCGTCCGGTACAATTAGGAAAGGGGAACGTTTTGGAAGCGAAGGCCCAGAAAATCGTCAAATCCAGCCGGATGCGCAACGTCGCGTCCAAGCTGGTGTCCAACAAGGCCGCGCTGCTCGGCCTGGCCATCATCGTCATCATCATCCTCCTATGCGCGCTGGCGCCGCTGATGACCCCCTACAACCCCACCAAGCCGGACTTCTCCGCCCAGGTCCAGCCGCCGGGAGGCGCCCATCCCTTCGGCACGGACAAGCTGGGCCGCGACATCCTGGCCAGGGTGCTCTACGGCGGCCGCGTCTCCATCCTCATCGGCCTGTCCGGCGCCGTGGGCGGGATGCTGCTGGGCGTCATCATCGGCAGCCTTTGCGGCTATTTCCGCGGCTGGCTGGACGCCGTATTCGTCAAGGTGGCGGAGCTGGTGTCCATCTTCCCGCAGATTCTGCTGGTGCTGGTGCTGGTCACCATCCTGCAGCAAAGCATGTACAACCTCATCATGATCTTCATCGCGACCGGCTGGGTCGCCACCTTCCGCATGGTGCGGGGCCGCTTCTTTTCCCTCAGGGAGGAGAGCTTCGTCGAGGCCTGCCGCGTCTTCGGGCTGGGCGACCTGTCCATCGCCTTCCGGCACATCCTGCCCAATTGCCTGGGCCCGGTCATCGTGCAGCTGACGCTGAACACGGCCGGCTTCATCCTGCAGGAAGCCGCCCTGTCCTTCATCGGCCTGGGCGTGCCCTCCGGCACCCCTACCTGGGGGAACATCATGAACGCCGCGAAGGAAATCGTCAGCATCAACCAGTACCCCTGGGTGTGGCTGGCGCCCGGCCTGGCCATCGCGCTGTTTGTCCTGGGCGTCAACTTCTTCGGCGACGGGCTGCGCGACGCGCTGGACCCCAAACAGATTTAGGAGCGCGAATGTCAGAAAACAAGGACATCCTGCTGAGCATCCGGAACCTCAAGACGCATTTCCACGTCAGGAAGCGGGTCATCCGCGCGGTGGACGGCGTCAGCCTGGACGTGCGCGCCGGGAAAACGCTGGGCCTGGTGGGCGAGAGCGGCTGCGGGAAAAGCATCACCGCGCACACCATCCTGCGGCTGCTGCCCAAGACCGCGCGGATCAAGGACGGGGAAATCATCTTCCATTCCAGGAAGCGCCAGCCGGTCGACCTGCTGAAGCTGCAGCCGTCCGGCAAGGAGATGCGCGGCATCCGGGGCAACGACATCTCCATGATATTCCAGGACCCCATGTCGTCCTTGAACCCGGTCTACCGCATCGGCGACCAGATTGTGGAAAGCATCCTGGAGCACGAGAACACCACCCGCGCCGAGGCGATGGAGCGGGCGCTGGAGATGCTTAAGCGCCTGAGCATCCCCAGTGCGGAGAAGCGCATCCGGGAGTATCCACACCAGTTTTCCGGGGGCATGAAGCAGCGCGTGATGATCGCCATGGGGCTTATCTGCAACCCCGAGCTGCTCATCGCGGACGAGCCCACCACCGCCCTGGACGTCACCATCCAGGCGCAAATTCTGGAACTGATGCAGGAGCTGCAGCGGCAGCTGGGCTTCACCATCATCCTCATCACCCACAACATGGGCATCGTCGCGGACGTGGCGGACGACGTCGCGGTCATGTACATGGGCAAAATCATGGAGTTCGGCAGCAAGGAGGACGTCTTCCTGCGGCCGTCCCACCCCTATACCCGGGCGCTGCTCAAATCCGTCCCCGTGCTGGGGAACAGCGGGCGGGACCTGCTGGAGCCCATCCGCGGCAGCACGCCCGACCCTTCCGACCTGCCGGAGGGATGCTCCTTCGCCCCCCGCTGCGATTTCGCGAAGCCGGAATGCGGGCAGGCGATTCCCTACGTCGACGTCGGGAACGGCCACCTGGTGCGCTGCGTCCTGGCCGAAGGCCGCGAGGTGCGCGATGGGCAATGAAATCCTCCTGGAACTGAAAAACATCCGCAAGTACTTCCCCGTCGAGGAGGGCATGTTCCGGCGGACCGTCGGCACGGTCAAGGCGGTGGACGACGTCTCCCTCTTCGTCCGCCGCGGGGAGACCCTGGGCCTGGTCGGCGAAAGCGGCTGCGGGAAAACCACCCTGGGGAAAATCATCGTGCGGCTGCACAAGCCGACGCAGGGGCAGTTGAACTACCGCCTGGACGACGGCGGGTTCAAGGACCTGCTCTCCCTGGACAAGCAGGAGAGCTTCCACGCGCACCGCCGCATCCAGATGGTCTTCCAGGACCCCTATTCCTCCCTGAACCCCGTCAAGACCATCCTGTCCGCCTTTGACGAGCCGATGCGCGTGCACGGCATGGCCAGCGCGAAGGAGCGCAAACAGCGCACGGCCGACCTGCTGGAAGCGGTCAACCTGAGAAGCGAGTACATGTACCGCTACCCGCACGAGTTTTCCGGCGGCCAGCTGCAGCGCATCAGCATCGCGCGCGCGCTTTGCATCAAGCCGGACCTCGTCGTGTGCGACGAGCCCGTGTCCGCGCTGGACGTTTCCATCCAGGCGCAGGTGCTCAACCTGATGAAGGAATTGCAGCGGCGGATGAACCTGACCTACGTGTTCATCGCCCACGACCTGTCGGTCGTGGAGTACATGAGCAACCGCATCGCCGTGATGTACCTGGGCAAGATCGTGGAGCTGGCCGGCTCCGGGGACTTGTACAGCCGTTACCGGCATCCCTATACCCGCGCCCTGCTCTCGGCCGTTCCCATCCCGGAAATCGGCGCGAAAAAGAGCCGCGTCGTCCTGGAGGGCGACGTCCCCTCCCCCATCAACCCGCCGGAGGGCTGCCGCTTCCATACCCGCTGCAGCTTCAGCCAGGCGCGCTGCGCGCAGGAGGAGCCCCCGCTGCGCCCCTATGCCGAGCACGAGGACCACTGGGTCGCCTGCCACTTCGCGGAAACACTGCACCAGGCGGATGACTGGGTCATCCAGCAACCATAAGGAGGCACCCAAGATGAACATGCGTCCCAGCAAGGTCCTCAAAAGGATGCGTTCCGGCGAAATCGCCACCTGCATCAAGCTGAACATCAGCTCCGCCCGAAACGTGGAGCTGGCGGCCCTGTGCGGGTTCGACTGCGTATGGGTGGACATGGAGCACGTGCCCTCCGGCATCGACTTCATCGAGGCCGCGGCGCTGGCTGCCAAGGCCTACGACTGCGACCTGGTCACCCGGGTGCCCCGGGGCGGCTACGGCAACTACATCCGTCCGCTGGAAGCGGACAGCACCGGCATCATGGTGCCCCACCTGATGGGCCTGGAAGACGCGAAAACCATCCAGTACTACACCAAGTTCCACCCCATCGGCCGCAGGCCGGTGGACGGCGGCAACGCGGACGGCGCCTACTGCATGATCAACGCCAAGGACTACTGCGAGCAGGCCAACCGGGAGCGCTTCGTCATCGTCCAGATTGAGGACCCCGAACCTCTGGACGAGCTGGAGGAAATCTGCGCCCTGCCCGGCCTGGACATGATTTTCTTCGGACCAGCCGACTTCAGCCAGGGCGCGGGCATTCCCTTCGAGTGGGACAACCCGCTCATCGCGCAGACGCGCAAATGCATCGCCGAGACCGCGCGGCGCCACGGCAAATTCGCCGGCACGGTGGGCGGGCCGGGCAACTTCGACGCGCTGGCGGACGAGGGCTTTACCTTCATCAACCTGGGCGCCGACGTCGTCGCCCTGGCGGAATACTTCCGCAGCATTTCCTCCCGCTGCACCGGCAAGCCCATCCGGGACGTGAAGGGCTGACCCGGCCATGAAAATATCCGCCAACGGCCTGTCGGAAATGACCCTGGGCACGGTGCAGCTGGGGCTGCGCTACGGCATCGCGAACACCCTGGGCAAGCCGGACCGCGGCACCGCCTGCCAGATGATTCAGGAAGCCATCCGGATGGGCGTCAACTCCCTGGATACGGCGCAGTCCTACGGCGACTCCGAGGAGGTCATCGGGGACTGCCTGCGGCAATACCCGGGGATGAGGGACGGGCTGGCGGTCACCAGCAAGCTGGTCGTCCAGACCCCCGACGGCGCCCCGGACAATGATTTCCAGCGCGAAATCACAGGAAAGGCGGCGGAGTCCTTAAAGCGGCTGGGTATCGGCCAGCTGCGTTTCTTCCTCCTCCACCAGGCGGCGGACATGTACAAGTCCGGCGGCGCCGTCGCCCGGGCGATGGAAAAGCTGGTCGCCTCCGGCGCGGTCGCCGGGGCCGGCGTTTCCGTATACACGGAAAAGGACATCCGGGAAATGCTCCGTTACCCGGTCTTCACCGCCGTCCAGCTGCCCCTGAGCGTGTTCGACCAGAAGCTGATCGACTCCGGCATCCTGCCGGAGCTGGAGCGGCGCGGAATCACGGTGTTCGTGCGCAGCGTGTTTTCCCAGGGGCTGCTGTTCATGGAGCCGGAACGCATGACTAAGCCCGTGCTGGCCGAGTACATGCTGCCCCACCTGCTGCAGCTGCGCGCGCGCTGCAGGGAAATCGGCTGCACGCCTTCGGACTACGCGCTGTCCTTCATACGCCGCCTGCCCGGGGTGACCAGCCTGGTGCTGGGCGCCGAAAGCCGGGAGCAGGTACAGGAGGATGCCGCGATGTTCGGCCGCCCCCCGATGGGCGACCCGGAATATGAGACCGCGAGGCGCCTATTCGCCAAGGTGCCTTTTGACCGCATTATGGAAGCCCTGCGCTGAATATCAAGGAGAGGAGGGTGAACGCCGCGGCCGGAAACCGGCCCCGCCTGACGCGCCGGATTGTATAAAGCGGAATCGGCACGGATTGGCATCCCGTTTTCTGACACTGACCGACTGATAAGGAGAGAAAGATGAAAAAGAGACTTGCATGGTTCCTGTCCATCGCCCTGGTGCTCAGCCTGGCCTTCTCGCTGACGGCCCCCGCCGTCGCCGAGGAGAAGAAAGGCGTCGGGCCCAATATGCTCCTGCTCCCCTCGATGGAGAACATGAGCGACGTGTTCCCCTCCTGCTGGGACAACTACGGCCTGATCGGGCGCATGATGCTGTGGTCGCGCCTGCTGCGCCTCAACGCGGACCTGCAGCCGGTCTACGGCGACCTGGCGAAGGAGTGGGTCGCCTCCGAGGACGGGCTCAACTACACCTTCACCCTCAACGACAACATCAAGTGGCACGACGGCAAGGACCTGACGCCTGAAGACGTGGCCTACAGCATCAAGTTCGCCATGAAGGGCCCCGTCCTCAACGCCGTGATGCGCAACGCCTTCAGCACCATCAAGGGCATGAAGGAATTCCTGGCGGACGAGAACGCCAAGCCCGCGGACGAGGTGGAAGGCATCAAGGTGGACGGCAACGCCATCAGCTTCACCCTGGCGGAGCCGAGCGGCACCTTCCTGCTGTCCACCGCGCAGTTCAACATCCTGCCCAAGCACGAGCTGGAAAAGTACGAGCCCCTCACCTTCAAGACCTCCGCCTATTTCGCGATGCCCATCGGCTCGGGCCCCTACTTCGTGAAGGAGTTCCTGCCCAACGACTACGCGCTGTTCGAGGCGTTCCCGGACTACTTCGGCAAGAAGCCCCAGATTCAGCAGGTCAAGATGACCCAGATGACGCAGGCGGACTACCCCGCGCGCGCGCTGGCCGACGAGATTGACTTCTTCCACATCAACGACCTGGCGACCGCACAGGCGGCCGTGCAGAACCCCAACTATGAGATGCACTTCGTGGACATTTACTTCGTGCGCTACTTCATGTGGAACGCCCTGGGCGCCTCGGACCAGAACCCCGAGCTGTTCCAGGACATCCGCGCCCGTCGCGCCTTTGTTCACGCCATCGACCGCCAGGCCCTGGCCGACGGCCTGATGCCGCAGCAGGCCGCGCTGACGGACACCAAGGTGCCCGCCGCCTTCGACTACTACAACGGCGACGTGTACGAGCTGGACTACAACCCGGAGAAGGCCAAGCAGCTGCTGCAGGAAGCCAACTTCGACTTCTCCAAGACCGTCAAGCTGGCCGCCTACTACGCCGACCAGACGACCGCCAACTTCATGGACGCCATCGTCAGCTACCTGGGCGAGGTCGGCATCAAGGCCGAGTGGAAGCTGATGACCGGCGACATCACCGCCCAGCTCTACGACGTGCACGACTACGACTTCGTGTACGCGGGCTTGTCGGCGATGACGGTGGAGGAGGCCTACAACCCCTTCTACAGCGAGACCGTCAAGACCGGCCGCATGGGCATGGTCCAGCCCAAGGGCCTGACCAACATGGACGCGCTGCTTGAAAAACTGTGGGTCACCAGCGACCCCGAGGAGCGCAAGGCCATCCTCAAGGACATCCAGGTCGTGGAATCCGAGGAGATGTTCTGGTTCCTGCCGATGTTCTCCCTGAGGAACCTGCAGGTCTTCAACAAGGCCCGCGTGAACCTGCCCGCGGAGCTGGTGCTGTCCAACGAATGGTCCAACTACGAGCGTTACATCGACCAGTGGACCCTCAACCCCGGCGAGTAACAACAACCCCTGCGGCGGGGCTCCGGGCATCCGGAGCCCCGCTTTTTATCAGGATGAAGAGCGCGGGCGTACCACTTCGGGGGGGACGCTTCGGGCAAGCGGGGCGGAAACCGCCCGGCTCAAGCGGGAACGAGGGTTTAGAGAACTCTTCCACGAATTGACACCCCCCGGTTTTTCGCCTATACTGGCGGCAATTGGAATACGCCGGCGCGCCGCGAGGAGGTTTTCACATGAAGAAGGATTTCCGCCTAAAACCCCCTTTCTTTGAGATTGGCCCCAAATCCTACCTGGTCGGCGACGAGGTGCTCGCCCTCGCCAAAGCCGCGGACGCGGCGAGCAAGAAATACGACGTCGACATCATCTTTACGACGCCGGTCGTCGACATCCGCCGCGTGGCCGAGCAAACGGAGCGGATTTTCGTGTTCGCGCCGCATATGGACCCCCTGCGGGCGGGGCGCGGCCTGGCGGACGTGCTGCCCGAATCGCTGGTGGCGGCCGGCGCCGTGGGCGTCATGCTCAACCATTGCGAAAAGCCCGTGACGCTGGACCTGCTGGACAAGACCATCCGGCGGGCGGACGAGGTAGGGCTCGCCACCATCGTGTGCACGGACACCATCGCGCAGGCGGCGGCCGTCGCCCACCTGTCCCCCAACATCATCGTGGCGGAGCCGACGGAACTCATCGGCACCGGGCAGACCAGCGACGAGGAATACGTCCGCCTGTCCATCGAGGCGGTCAAGGGCGTCAACCCGGCGGTCTACGTGCTGCAGGGCGCGGGCATCAGCAAGGGCGAGGACGTCTACCGTGTCATTTACGCAGGCGCGGAGGCGACCGGCTCGTCCAGCGGCGTCGTCAAGGCGCCCGACCGGGCCAAAATGATTGACGAGATGATCGGCGCGGTTCGCCGCGCTTACAACGATCGGAATAAATAATCAGGAGGGCTTTATGGATTTCAAGGTCTACCAGAAGGAGCTGCAGCTGCAGTCGCGCGGCTGGATTCCCACTTTCCACGACATTTCCAAGGAAATCATCGAGATTGTCAAGGCTTCCGGCGTCAAGAACGGCACCTGCGCGGTCGTCTCCCACCACACCACCTGCAGCGTGATGGTTCAGGAGTGCTCGCACGACGTCGACACCTTCGACCTGGAGTACCTGCAGCACGACCTGCTGGACATCATGCGCAAAATGGTGCCCGACTTCAAGGAAGAGCACCAGTACCGCCACCCCGGCCCCATCCACGCGCAGTTCGGCCGCCACGTCAACGAGCCGGGCGACTTCACCAGCATGAACACCGACGGGCACCTGCGCTCCGTCTTCTTCGGCCGCAGCGAGACCCTGACCATCAAGGACGGCGTGCTGGACGGCGGCGAATTCGCCCACATCTACTTCATCGACTGGGACCAGGTGCGCGCCCGCCCGCGGCAGGTGAACGTCACCGTGATGGGCACGACCGGGGACGTGGAGGACCGCAAGTTCAACGGCGGCAAGGTCATCAAGACCGGGCGCAAGTACCTGCCCAAGCAGAAGGAGTACATGCCCGAGTTCGACCTCCAGCAACAGAGGGATTGAGCCGTGCGCCCTCAAATCCGGGTTGAGGGGGAGGGCGTCATTTACAGAAACCCGCTGCCGCAGCTGCGGAGCCGCCGGGCGTACTTCCCCGGCGTGACCCCGCTGCCGCAAGGCGGGTTTCTGGCGTCCTTTTCCCTGGGCGAAGCCATGGAAAGCGTGAACCAGACCACCGCGATGTCCCTGGGGGACACGGAGGGCCGCGAATGGGCGGACGCCGGCTATTTGATCAAAGAAGAACACAGGGGGACATGGTCGGACAGCGCCAAGGTGACCGCGCTGCCCGACGGGCGGCAGGTGGCGCTGGGCTACCGGTTCGACCGGAGCCGGCCGGAGCTGCCCATCGGGAACCCGCAGACGGGCGGCCTGCTGCCGAACGAAGCCTTCTTCTGCGAGCGGAAAAATGAGGCATCGGAATGGACGGCGCCCCAGGCCATCCCCACCACCTTTTTAGGCCCCGTGGAGGCGTCCGCGCCGTTGACGGCGCTGGACAGCGGCGTCTGGGTCTCCCCAATCGCCAATTTCCTGGACTGGCAGGGCGACGCCAGGGAGGCGCTGCAGGGGCGGCTGCTGCGCAGCGAGGACGAAGGGCGCACCTGGACCGACGAGGCGACGACGATGCGCTTCCCGGGCGGCCGGACCGCCGTATGGGAGCAGCGGCTCTGCGAATATGAAAGGGGCCGCCTGTGCGCCGTCGCCTGGGTGGAGGACCTGCGGACGGGGAAGGCCCTGAACAACCAGATCGCCCTGTCCGGCGACGGGGGGAGAACCTTCTCCGGCCCCCTGGACACCGGCGTGCGCGGGCAGGCGACCGGCGTCGTCCCCTTGGGCGGGGGGCTGGTGATGACCCTGCACGCCATGAGAAAAGAAACCGAGCAGCCCGGGCTGCTGGCAGTGGCCGCCGACCTGCGCGGGCAGGCCTTCAGGGAGGTGGCGTGCGAGCTCATCTGGCGCGCGCCGGTCTACCGCCCCAACGCCGCCCTGCCCGGCGTGTTTTCCTCCGTGCGCTTCGGCCAGCCGTCCGCGGTCAGCCTGGGGGCGGGGCGGTTCCTGGTGAGCTTCTGGCGGGAAGAGGACGGCGAAGCGGAAATCCGCTGGATGCGGATTTCCGTGGAAATATAAGGCGGGTTCGCGTTACCAGGCGGTCCAGCCGCCGTCCACCACGAGGTTGGCGCCGGTGGTGAAACTGGCCGTATCCGAAACCAGGTAGCAATACGCGCCCGCGATTTCATGCGCCCGGCCGACCCGGCCCAGCATGGTCTTGGCGGACAGCTTGCGGAGGAACTCCTCCGGCGGCAGTTTTCGCTGCGCCGGGAAAGGTCCGGGCGTCACGCAGTTGACGCGGATGCCGTACTGCGCCAGGTGTGCCGCCGCGTATCGGGTCAGCTGCAGCACGCCCGCCTTGCCCGTCCCGTAGAACACCGGGCTGTTCTGCCCGGAGTCGCCGTAGATGGAGGGGTCCGGGGACACCATGCCGTACATGGAGGAGGTGAGCACCACGCTGCCCCCTCCGCTTTCCTTGAGGAAGGGCACCGCTTCGCGCAGCACGCGGAAGGTGGAGCCGAGCACCCCGCGGATGGAATGGTCAAAATCCTCGTCGGTGGTCTCCTCCACGGAAAAGCGCTTGAGGTTGCCCTCCCCCGCCTTGGCGGAGCCCATATAGGTGGCGAAGTTCAGGACGGCCTCGACCCCGCCGAAGGCCTCCCGGCACGCCCCGAAGGCCGCCCGGACGTCCGCTGTGCCAGACACGTCGCAGGTCACCAGCCGGCAGGCGGGGTTGTCCCGAAACAAAGCCGCCTGCTCCCGGGTGTAGTCCGGGAACAGGTCCGCGACGACGACCCTTGCGCCTAGCTGCAGCAGCATCTCCACCGTCGCGCCGCCCAGGTACCCGCCGCCGCCAAAGGCGACGACCCGCTTGTCCTCAAGGGAAAAGGGAGACGTGGACATGGGTATCCTCCTCATCGTTCTTTTTCGGGCGGACCCGGCGCTTCAGATGGCGGTGTACCCGCCGTCCACCGGGATGGACAGCCCCGTCAGGTAACTGGACGCGTCGGAAGCCAGCAGCAACAGGACGCCCTTGATGTCGTCGTGCCCGGCCAGCCGCCCCAGCTGCGTGTGCCGGGAATAGTTCTCCCTGAAGCGCTCCACCGTGCGGTCCGACTGCAGGCCGCCCGGGCACAGGGTGTTGACGCGCACACCGAACCTGCCGTAATAGCTGGCGGCGTGCCGCGTCCAGGCGGTGATGGCGGATTTGTTGAGGGTGTAGTCGTGCCCGTGGGCGCCGGGCTGCATGCCGGGCTCGCCGTCGTAATTGTGCTTTTCCACGCCGATGAGCCCCATCATGGAGCCGAAGTTCACGATGGAGCCGGACCGCTGGCGCTTCATCTGCTCCCCGACGAGCAACGTCATATACAGAAACCCGGCGCCGTTCACGCGCACGGAGGCTTCCAGCGCGCCTTCCTCCTGCATCCAGCCGACGCCGCCCCTGGGAATGATGCGGCTGGCGTTGACAAACACGTCGATGCGCCCTTCCCGTTTCACGACCGTCTCCACCATCCTGCGGATGGAGGCGGGGTCTTCCTGGTCGAAGGCCACCAGTTCCACCTGGCCGCCGTTCCGGCTCAACTCCTCCTGCGCGGCCCTCGCGCTGTCCACGGAATGGCTGGCCAGATACAATTTGGCGCCGGCGTCCACCAGCGCCTCGGAGCACCCCCTGCCGTACATGGCGCGGCCGCCCGTAATCAGGGCTACCTTGCCGCGCAGGGACAACAATTCCATCGTGTTCATGCGCCCCCCTTACTTTGCCGTGTATCCGCCGTCCACCGGCAGGGTGACGCCCGTGATGAAACGGGACGCGTCCGAAACCATGAAGCAGACCGCGTTCTTGATGTCCTCCGCGCTCAGCAGCCGCTTGAGGTGGCTGTGGCGGACGACGGCTTCCCCGAAGCCCGGGTGCCCGGGCTCCGGCAGGGGGCCGAAGGCCAGCGCGTTGCAGCGCACGCCGTGCTCCCCCAGAAAGCCGGCCGCCTGGCGGGCGTAATTGACGTAGGAACCGGCGATGAAGCCGCGGTCCAGCACGAAATCCCGCGCGAACAGCGCCGGATCGCCCTCGTAGTTCCAGGGGTCGTAGCCCACCAGGGCGCCGTAATCGGTCAGGAACAGCACGCTGCCGCGGCCCGCCTTCGCGAGGAGCAGGCCCAGGCGCTTGACGGTGAGCATCAGCCCGGTCTGCGCCGAAAACAAGGAGGCGTTCAGTTCGTCAAATTCCGGCGTCCAGGTCTCCAGGCGACTGCCCGGGTTGACGACGACCACGGCGTCCGGCGCGCCCATGTTCGCCTCCGCCCACGCGGCCAGGCGGCCCGCCGCTTCCTCGGTGCCGGGGGTGTAGGGATAGCGGCGCTCTGCCCCAATGCCCAGCTCCTCCCCGGCCGCCGCCAGGGCGCCCGGCTCTCCGGCGCACAGCCATAATTCTGCGCCCTCTGAAAGCAGGCCGCGCGCCGCCTCCCGCCCGTAGGGCTTGTCCGGGTTGAGCAGCAGGATTTTCTTCCCCTTGACGTGAAACGCTTCGGCTGGCATGCTCACCGCTCCCTGATTTCGTCCAGGCGCACCACGCGGCCGCCTTCCTCGCGGCTGCGGATGCCGCCGATGACCAGCTTCATCAACTCGACGGTTTCCTCAAAGGGGAAGGGCTCCTGCCCCGTGCGCAGGTAGCGGACGAACAGGTCCAGCTGTTTCTTGAAGGAATAATAGGAGTCCGAGGTGGACACCGCCTTGCTCTCGGCGCTGCCCACCAGCAGGCAGTACTTGAAGGCGCCGTACATCCCCGCGCTGAGCGGGATGTGGATATCGCAGCCCTCCCGGTGGACGATGTGCAGCATGTTGCGCTCCAGGGTGCCGGTGTTCTGGATGGACTCGAAGCCCAGCCCCAGGAGGGGGAAGATGTTCTCCAGCGCGTGGATGCCGTAGGTCTCCCACTTTTTGCACATGGGCCGGCAGATATACATCAGCTTGCCGATTTCATAGTGGTTGCGGTAATAGGGCTCCATCTCCTTGTGGTAACGCATGGAGGAGGAGGAGATGAAGCTCGCGCCTTCGTCGCGCCAGCGGACGAACTGGCGCAGGTCCTGCTCGTTGTCCACCATCGGCTTGTCGATGAGCATGGGGACGCCCGCCTCGATGAAGGGGCGGCAGCGGCGGACGTGCTCCGACCCGATGTCCGTGGCGCAGATGACCGCGTCGACCTGGCCGATCATGTCTTCCGGCCGCTCGACGACATGCTCGATTAAGGAGGAGGCGGCCACGTCCAGCGCATCCTCGCGGCTGTCGCAGTGGATGTGGGTCACCCGGGCACCCTGGTTGCCCATCGTTTCCGGGGGCTGCTTGTCCAGGTAAGCCGGGATGCCCGGGAAGGGGCACTTCGCCATGCGCGCCTTGTCGTAGCCGTTGAACATCGCGCTCCAGGAATAGGGGTGGCCGTTGCCCTCCGTCAAGCCGAGGACGCCGATTTTCAGCTCTTTTCCGCCAAGCGGCCAGGGGTTCGCCATCGATGAATCCCTCCTTCAAATATATGCGCTGCGGCCATTCTAACGCCGCGTGCCGCAAAACGCAAACCCGGCGCGGTGAATAAAACCGGATAAAAGGAAACCCGCCGGGCTGTTTGCGTCCCTGCGCCCGGCTGGACTACAATGAAGGCAGCGAACCGGGGAGGAAGCAAACATGACAGGGCAACCGGCGCCTTCCGGCATCAAGCTGGGCATCGACATCGGCGCGACGACGGTCAAGATCGGCGCGGTGGGCGAGGGGACTGCCATCCTGGCCCGCGCGGTGGCCCCGACCCTGCAGGACTTCGCCGCGGCGGCCGACCTGATTGCGAAAACCGTCCGCGACACTTTCCGGGAGGCGGGGCTTGGGCTGTCTTCCCTGCCCTTCGCGGGCGTGGGCATTCCCAGCGCCGTGCATCCCGTCACCGGGCGGGTGGTGGAGGCTAACAACGCCGGGTGGCGGGACGCGCCGCTGAAGGAGGCGCTGGAAAAGCGCCTGGGGCTCCCCGTGCTGGTCGCCAACGACGCGGATTGCGCCCTTGCGGCGGAGGCGTCCGCCGGCGCCGCTCGGGGCGTCCCCGACGTGCTGATGCTCACCCTGGGCACCGGGGTGGGCGGCGCGCTGCTATTGGGCGGGCGGCTCTACCGGGGCGCCGACGGGATGGGGATGGAACTGGGGCATATGCCGCTGATCGCGGGCGGCCGCCCCTGTACCTGCGGCGCGGACGGCTGCCTGGAAGCCTACTGCTCCGCGACGGGGCTGGTCGCCCTGACCCGGGACGCGATGGCACGCCACCCGGACAGCCTGATGCACGCCTGGTCGCGCAGGCGCGGGGGCCGCGTCAGCGGGCGGACGGCTTTCGAATGCCTGAAAAAGGGTGACGGGGCGGCGCGGGCGGTGGTGGACCGGTACTGCGAGCTGCTCGCCCAGGGCATCGGCGGCCTGGTCAACGCCTTCCGCCCCCGGCGCGTGCTGGTCGGCGGCGGGGTCAGCCACGCCGGGGAGCCGCTGTTCACGCGGCTTAACGCCCTGCTCCCCCGCTTTGTCATCTCCTTTGGCGTCATCGGCGCATCGGAGGTGATGCCAGCCCAGATGGGGAACGACGCCGGCATCATCGGGGCGGCGACGCTGGACCGGGTGCGGGGCGGGTAAAGAGCAGGTTCTCAATGAAATATGCAAGAAGCCCGGAGAACGGCTCCGGGCCTCTTGATTGTTTGGCCAGGCGTGTCTTTCGCTGGCGGGAAGCGTCAGGCGGGGCGGTCCGCCTGCGTGCGGGCCTCCTCGCTGCGCGCATGGTGGGAAACCAGGAACACCAGCGCCGCCAGCACAGCGCAAAGAACGAAGGTGACGGTGAGGTTGCGGGGCAGGGTGCCGATGAGGGTGGGGAACAGGGTGATGCCCACCACGCAGCTGAGCATCATCATGCCGATGGCGGAGCCGCTGCGCTCCGGGAACAGCCGCGCCGCCAGCACCACCAGCATCGGCCAGACGGGGCCGCAGCCCAGGCCGACCAGGGCGATGCCTGCGATGCGCGCGGGCATGGACGTCCCCACCACCAGTTGCAGCAATCCGAGGAAGGCGACAGCGGTGAAGGCGCGGATGCTTTGCATTTCCTTGCCCGTGAGCATCGTGCCGACCAGGCGGCCCACGATCATCGCGCCCCAGAACAGGGAAATCATCAGCGAAGCCATTGTCTCGGACGCGCCGGACGCCAGGAACAGCTGCTTGGCGTATACGGGCGAAATGGACTCATAGCCCAGATAGAGGAAAATCATCAGTGCCAGGTAGCGGAAGCGCCTCTCCTTCAGCACGCTGAACATGTTCATCGGGGGCCGCTGCTCGTGGCGGGGGATTCCCAGCCTGCCCCGGGCGGTGACAAGAATGACGGCGGAGAACGCGAGAACCATCAGGCAACACAGCAGGAACAACCCATGATAGGAGCCGCGGGCGAGCACGTACGCCGCCGCGATCATCGGGCCCGCGATGGCGCCCAGGCTGAAGCCCGCCTGCGCCACGTTCATCCACGCGGAAGCGCGGCGGGGGTTCTCGTCGGTGAGCACGGCGCTGGACATCGCTTCCGAGGGGCTGAAGCCGAAGCCGTAGAGGAACAAGGCCGCCAGCAGCAGCAGGAAACTGCCCTGGATGGAAAGCAGGTACAGCCCGGTCGCCAGAATCAGAAGCGCCACGAGGATAACCCTGCGCTTGCCGACATGGTCCGCCAGGGCGGAGGACAGGATGACGCTGCTGAGGGAGCCCAGCGCCATTACAGAAATCAGGAGGCCTGCCGCGGTCGCCTCCATGCCCCGGGCCAGCGCGACGCGGTCCACCAGGGTATGGAAAATGTTGGTGATCAGCCCCAGCACGGTGATCAGCACGCTGAAGAGGAGATTCTGCTGGAACTGCCGGCGGTCAACCCCCGGCTTCCCTGTCTCGTCCACTCGAATCCTCCTTCCGGCGCGCTTGCCGCCAACGGGCGCCATCCAGCGCAGGCTATCGCATTTTCCGCAAAAACGCAAGCGTTTCAAGCCCCGGCCCCTCTTCCCTCCGAACTGTCAAGCCGCCCGGAATCTGGTACAATCACCCCGTGTGGGAGGAGAAACCGGATGGACAAAGTGGAAAAGAGCAACGCGATGCGGCTGATGGAAAAGGCAGGGCTGCCCTACGAAGCGGTCGCCTACCCGTCCCACGGCGAGGCGCTGGACGCGGGCGAGGTCGCGCGGCTGCTGGGCGTGCCGCCGGAAAGCGTGTTCAAGACCCTGGTCCTCTCGGGCGCTGGGCGCCACTTCGTCTGCGTCATCCCGGGGAACCGCGAGCTGGACCTGAAGAAGGCCGCCGCGCACTTCAAGGTAAAGTCCCTGGAGATGTGCCCGGCGGCGGCGCTGAAGGAACTGACCGGCTATGTGCGGGGCGGATGCTCGCCCCTGGGCATGAAAAAGCCCTTCCCCACCGCGCTGGACGAAAGCGCGGCGGAGCGGCCCTGGATTCTGGTGTCTGGCGGCCGCATCGGCCTGCAGATCAAAGCCCGGCCGGAAGACCTGGCGCAGGCCGCCGGCATGGTAACGGCGCGGCTGACCCGGGAAGCCGGGGCGGCGGGATAAGGCCAGCCCGGCGGGTACAATGCCGGCAAATCCCTTTGGGCGAAAGGAGGCCGGCATGACATCACAAAACGGGAAAAACGAGGGACGCCGCGCGCTGGCCGCGGCGCTGGCGCTGATGCTTACATTATCGATAACGGCCGCCGCGGCAGGGGCGCTGCCGCCGGTCGAAACCAGGCAGGCGAACGCCCCCTATGCGCCGGCCTTCGACGGCCAGACCCGCGCGCCGGGCATGCGGACACAGACGCCCTACCGGGTGCAAATCCTGTCGGATGAACTGGACGCCCCCTGGGCGGTCACCGCGCTGCCGGACGGCCGGCTGGCCATCACCCAGAAGGGCGGCACGATGCGCCTATACGCGGAAGAATCCGGCCTGGGCGGTGTGATTTCCGGCTTCCCGCCGGTGGAAGACGGCGGGCAGGGCGGGCTGCTGGACGTCGCGCCCGCGCCGGATTATCCGCAAAGCCGCGTCCTGTATTTCACCCTGGCGGAAAGGACGCAGGGCGGCTCCCTGACGGCAGTAGGCCGGGGGCGGCTGTCGGAGGACGAGACCCGGATTTTGGACTTTGAAATCCTCTACCGCGCACTGCCAGCCAACCGAACCGCGGCGCATTACGGCAGCCGGCTGCTGTTCGGGCCGGACGGTTTCCTGTACGTCACCGCAGGCGACCGGCAAAGCGCGGCCAACCGCGTGAAGGCGCAGGAAAAAGGCTCCGCCTGGGGCAAGGTGCTCCGGCTCACCGCACAGGGGCTTCCCGCGCCGGGCAACCCCTTCGAAGGCATGGCGGGCGCGCTGGATGAAGTGTACACCCTGGGCCACCGCAACCCCCAGAGCCTGGACCTCCACCCGGAAAGCGGGGAGATATGGCTGGGCGAGATGGGGCCCCGCGGCGGGGACGAGCTCAACCTGCTGCTAGCCGGCGCGAACTACGGCTGGCCGGAGGTTTCCTACGGCATCGAGTACTCTGGCGCGCCGGTGGGGCGGGGGCAGGCTGCCGCCCCGGGCACGGAGCAGCCCAAATACTACTGGGACCCCGTGCTGGCGCCGGGCGGCATGGCCTTCTACACGGGGGACGCCATCCCCGAGTGGAAAAACGACCTGTTCATCGGCGGCCTGGCCAGCCGGCACATCAGCCGGCTGAAGCTGGACGGCACACGGGTCGCGGGCGAGGAACGGCTGCTGGAATCGGAGGGACAGCGCTTCCGCGACGTGGCGGACGGCGGGGACGGCGCCCTGTACGCGGTCACCGACGAGGGGCGGCTGTACCGCATCGGGCCGTAAAGGCGGGGGCGGCCTGACCGGCGCGCGGGCGATTGCCCGCGCGCCGGTTTTCTGCTACGATGCGCGACATGGGAATCAAGGATTTGCCGGGCGGGCGCCGCCTGGCAAGACGGCTCTTCTCCGCCGGGGCGCTGGTGCCGCCGGGCAAGCGGCTGGGCGAACTGCCCGGCACCCGGCAAGCCTACGGGGACGTGCTGCATATCGCGCTGCCCGCGATTGCCGAGCTGGTGCTCATGAGCCTCATCGGCAGCGCGGACACCATCATGGTGGGCCAGCTGGGCCGCAACGCCCTGGCCGCGGTCTCCCTGCCCGGGCAGCCGCGGATGATTATGCTGGCCTTGTTTTTCGCGCTCAACGTCGGCGTGACGGCCATCGTCGCCCGCCGCAAGGGCGAGGGGCGCCGGGAAGCAGCCAACCAGACGGTCCGCAACGCCCTGCTGCTGTCCTTTTCCCTGTCCGCCGTGGTGGCCGTGCTGGCCGTGCTGTTCGCCGAGCCCCTGATGCGCCTGGCGGGCGGGCATACCCGGACGACGGAAGACGCGGAGGTGCTGAAGGGCGCCGTCGACTACTTCACCATCATGGCCTGGGCCCTGCCGCTCAACGCCGTGGGCATGTGCATCAACGCGGCGCTGCGCGGCGTGGGCGACACGCGCATCCCGCTGAAGGTCAACGTCATCTCCAACCTCGTCAACGTGGTGTTCAATTTCCTGCTCATCTACGGACACCTGGGCTTCACGCCGATGGGAATCCGGGGCGCCGCCATCGCCAGCGTCATCGGCATGGCGGCGGGCACCACGCTGTCCATCCTGGCGGTGTTCCACGCCCCGGGCAGCTACCTGCGCGTGACGCTGAAGGACAACTGGCGGCTGGACCGCGAGGCCATGCGCGCCATCGTGAAGGTGGGCGGCAACGCCATCGTCGAGCAGGCCAGCGTTCGCGTGGGGTTTTTCGTCTATACGCGGCTGATGTACTCCCTGGGCGTGACGATGTTCGCCGCGCACAACATCGCCATGCAGTTCCTGGCGCTGACGTTCAACTTCGCCGACGGCCTGTCCGTCGCCGCCACCTCCCTGGTCGGCCAGAACCTGGGCCGCGGGCGGCGGGATCTGAGCCTGCTGTACGGCAAGGTCACCCAGCGCGTCGCCTTCGCGCTGTCCCTGCTGCTGGGCGCGCTCACCGCCCTGTTCCGGGAGCCATTGGCCCGGCTGTTCATCGACCCCGGCACCCCGGACGCCGGCAACGTCATCCTTTTCGCGGGGCAGGCGCTGCTGGTGGTGGCGCTGATGCAGCCCTTCCAGATGTCCGCCGTCGTCCTGTCCGGCGCCCTGCGCGGCGCGGGGGACAACCTGTACGTCGCCGCCGTGATGATGCTGTGCGTCTCCCTCCTGCGCCCCCTGATGACCTGGCTGGCCGTAGACGTGTTCCACCTGGGCCTGGCGATGACCTGGCTGCTGAGCCTGTCGGAGCTGGGGCTGCGCCTGGCGATGTTCTACCGGCGCTTCGGGGGCGGGAAGTGGGCCTTCAAGCGCGTATAGCCGTTGCGGGCGTCCGGGCGCGGGGGTATACTGGGCGAAAACGGGGAGGGCGACTGTATGTCTGAAAAGAAACTGACCCTCAGGCAGGTGGAAGCCAAAATCAAGGCGGTGGACGAGAGTATCGGGAAGCTCAAGGACCGCCTGGAAAAGCTGGCGGAACAGAAGAAGGCGCTGCAGGCAGACAAGCGCAAGCTGACCGCGGCGAAAACCGCCGCCGCGAAGAAGGCCGCCGCCAAGAAAACCACGGCGAAGAAGACCACGGCAAAGAAAACCGCCGCGAAGCCCGCGGTAAAAAAGACAACGGCCAAAAAGACGACCGCGAAGAAAACGACCGCAAGGAAACCGGCCGCCAAAAAGACGGCAAGCAAGAAAACTTCGGCCAAGAAGGACGACAGCCTGCTGGGCGGGCTGCTGGAAGGGCTCAAGGACGCAATCAGCCCGGAAGACCTGCTCAAATCCATCCTCAACAACAAGTAAGGCGCCGTGGCGCCCCAGCCCGGCCGTCCGCTGAAGCGGCGGCCGGGGCGCCAGTCAGGGAGGCTTGCCCGCCCATGGACGTACAGCACTTTTTCATCCTCAACCCCGCGGCCGGGGAGCGCAGCGCGCGGCGGAAACTGGAGGGCGAGCTGGACGGCCTGGGCGGGCTGCCCTACACCCTTTACATCACCGGCGGCATCGGGGACGCGATGCGCTTCGTGCGGGAAGTGTGCCAGTCCCAGGGAGGTCCCCTGCGCTTTTACGCCTGCGGCGGCGACGGTACCCTAGGCGAGGTGGCGACCGGCGCGATGGGGCAGCCCCACGCCGCCGTCGGTGTGTGGCCCTGCGGCAGCGGCAACGATTTTGTCAAGTATTACGGCGGCGTAGCCCGTTTCCTCGACCTGAAGCGGCAGGTGTCCGCGGGGACGGTGCTGGTGGACCTCATCTGCGCGGGAGAACGCTGCGCCGTCAACGTCGCCAACGTCGGCCTGGAGGCGCAGGCCGCCAAAACGGTGGTCTCCATCCGGCGGTTCCCGCTTTTGCAGGGCAAGGGCGCCTACCTGATCGGCGCCGCGAACGCCATCGCGCGCCACCTGAAGACGGACTGCCGCGTCACCGCGGACGGCGAAACCCTGCACGAGGGCCCGCTGCTGACCGCCTCCCTGGCCTCCGGACGGTACATCGGCGGCCGTTTCCTCTGCGCCCCGGAGGCTGTCAACGACGACGGGCTGATGGACATATGCCTCATCAAGCCCATCCCGCGGATGCGGCTGCTGGCCCTGTTGCCCCGGTACCAGAAAGGGCTGCACCTGAAGGACCCCGATTTCGCCCCCTACCTGACCTACCGCCGCGCCGCCCGGGTGCGCGTCGAGGCGGACCGGGACTTCGCCCTCTGCCTGGACGGGGAAATCGCGCAGGGGCGGGACTTTACGCTGGAAACGGCGACCCGCGCCGTGCGGTTCATCCTGCCGGACCCGGCCGGGTAAGCGGGTCATTCCACACAAACCGGGCTCACTTCCAGACAGCGGCGCGCGCCGCGGTTTTTTCTGTCGGATTTTTTCACTTTTTTGCCGGATTCTGACACAGGCTTCCGTTGAAAACGCAGAAATCCCTTGTTTTTCAAGGGATTTTCCCATCGTCGAAATCTCGCCAATTCCTTGACAAATCGGACGCATTCTCATTATACTGTGTTGGTTTGCGCCGCTTGAAATCCCGGAATGCCGGGTTCAAAGATAAAACGGAGGTCACCATGGCAAAAAAATACACCATCGACGGCAACGGCGCCGTCAGCCACGTCGCGTACGCCTTTAGCGACGTCGCCGCGATCTACCCGATCACCCCGTCGAGCACCATGGCGGAATACGTGGACGAATGGTCCGCCCAGGGGCAGAAGAACCTCTTCGGGCAGACGGTCAGCGTGGCGGAAATGCAGTCCGAGGGCGGCGCCGCCGGCGCGGTGCACGGCTCCCTGGCCGCAGGCGCCATGACGACCACCTACACGGCCTCCCAGGGCCTGCTGCTGATGATTCCCAACATGTACAAAATCGCTGGCGAACTGCTGCCGACGGTCTTCCACGTCAGCGCGCGCACGCTGGCGACGCACGCCCTGTCCATCTTCGGCGACCACAGCGACGTGATGGCCTGTCGGCAGACCGGGTTCGCGATGCTGGCCTCCGGTTCCGTCCAGGAGGCCCAGGACCTGGCGCTGGTCGCCCACCTGGCGAGCATCCAGTCCTCCATCCCCTTCCTGCATTTCTTCGACGGCTTCCGCACCAGCCACGAGATGCAGAAAATCCAGCAGATTGACTACGAGGATATGCGCAAACTGGTCGACTGGGACAAGGTGGCCGCCTTCCGCGCCCGCGCCCTGAACCCGGAGCGCCCCCGCCAGTCCGGCACCGCGCAGAACCCCGACGTTTTCTTCCAGAACCGCGAGGCGGCCAACCCCTACCACCTGGCCGTGCCCGGCATCGTGGAGGCCTGCATGAAGCAGGTCAAGCAGCTGACCGGCCGCGGATACAAGCTGTTCGACTACTACGGCGCGAAGGACGCCGAGGACGTCATCGTCATCATGGGCTCCGGTGCCGAAGCCGCGCACGAAGTCGTGACCGCCCTGAACGCGAAGGGCAGGAAGTACGGCGTCCTCAAGGTGCGCCTGTACCGTCCCTTCGCCGAGGAAGCCTTCCTCAAGGCCCTGCCCAAGACCGTGAAGCGCCTGTCGGTCATGGACCGCACCAAGGAGCCCGGCGCCCTGGGTGACCCGCTGTACATGGACGTGCGCACCGCGCTGACCAACGCCGGCCGGACGGACGTGACCGTGCTGGGCGGGCGCTACGGGCTGTCCAGCAAGGAATTCAACCCCACGATGATCAAGGCGGTCTTCGACAACTCCGCAAAGCCCCGCCCGAAGAACCACTTCACCGTGGGCATCGTGGACGACGTGACCCACTCCTCCCTGCCCCTGGGGCGCCAGTTCAATTCGGCGCCGGAAGGCACCGTGTCCTGCAAGTTCTACGGCCTGGGCAGCGACGGCACGGTGGGCGCGAACAAGAACTCCATCAAGATTATCGGCGACCACACCAAGCTCAACGTGCAGGCCTACTTCGCCTATGACTCCAAGAAGTCCGGCGGGCTGACGGTCAGCCACCTGCGCTTCGGCAAGCTGCCCATCCAGAGCACCTACCTCATCGACGACGCGAATTTCGTCGCCTGCCACAACCCGGCCTACGTGACCCAGTACGACATGGTCTCCGCCCTCAAGCGCGGCGGCACCTTCCTGCTCAACTGCCCCTGGGAGGGCGAGGAACTGGACAGGCACCTGCCCGCCGAAATGAAGCGCATCCTGGCGGCGAAGAAGGCCAAGGTGTACGTCATCGACGCCATCGCGCTGGCCGAGAAGCACGGCATGGGCGGGCGCATCAACACCATCATGCAGGCGGCCTTCTTCAAGCTGGCGAACGTCATCCCCTACGCGCAGGCCGAGAAGTACATGAAAGCCTACGCCAAGGAGACCTACGGCCGCCGGGGCGACAAGGTGGTCAAGGCCAACTACGCGGTCATCGACGCCGCGGTGTCCGCCCTGAAGGAAGTCAGGGTGCCCGCCGCCTGGGCCAAGGCCGAGACGGGCGCGCAACCCCAGAAAGTGGACGCGACCGAGTACTTCGACTCCGTCGCCAGGCCCATCCTGCGCCAGGCCGGCGATTCCCTGCCCGTTTCCGCTTTCGACCCGGCCGGCGTGGTGCCCACGGCGACCACCCAGTACGAGAAGCGCGGCATCGCGGTCAACGTGCCCGAGTGGCAGGTGGAGCACTGCATCCAGTGCAACCAGTGCTCCATGGTCTGCCCCCACGCCGTCATCCGGCCCTTCCTGGTGGAATCCGGCGCCAAGCGCCCGGAGGGCTTCGTGACCAAGCCGGCCCTGGGCAAGGAATACGCCGGCAACGACTTCCGCATCCAGGTCAGCCCGCTGGACTGCACCGGCTGCGGCAACTGCTACGAGGTCTGCCCGTCCAAGACCAAGGCGCTGCAGATGAAGCCGCTGGAAGGCCAGCTGGAGCAGGACGCCAACTGGCAGTTCGCCCGGACGCTGCCGGACGACCGCTTCAACCACAACAGGAACACCGTGCGCGGCAGTCAGTTCCTCAAGCCCCTCTTCGAGTACTCCGGCGCCTGCGCCGGCTGCGGCGAGACGCCCTACATCAAGCTGGCCACCCAGCTCTTCGGCGACCGGATGGTCATCGCCAACGCCACCGGCTGCAGCTCCATCTACGGCGGCTCCTCCCCCACGGTGCCCTACACCGTCAACAGCAAGGGGCACGGGCCGGCCTGGGCTAACAGCCTGTTTGAGGACAACGCCGAGTTCGGCTTCGGCATGAACCTGGCCTACCGGCAGCGCCGCGAACGGCTGGCCGAAACCGTCCGCAAGATGATCGCGGTGGAGTACTGCGACGCCGCCCTCAAGGAAGCAGGCGCGGAGTGGCTGGAAAAGATGGACGACGGCGAGGCTTCCAAGGCCGCCGCGGCCAAACTACTGGACGCCTGCAAGTGCGGGCTGGACATGACGGGCACGAAGTGGGAGAAGGAATGGGTCAAGAACGGCCGCAAGTGCGACTGCGACGCCTGCGCCCCCGCCCAGGAAGTGCTGGACAACGCCGACCTGCTCGTCAAGAAATCCATCTGGATTATCGGCGGGGACGGCTGGGCCTATGACATCGGCTACGGCGGGCTGGACCACGTGCTGGCCCAGAACCAGGACGTGAACATCCTGGTGCTGGACACCGAGGTGTATTCCAACACCGGCGGCCAGGCCTCCAAGTCGACGCCCACCGGCTCGGTCGCCAAGTTCGCCGCCGCCGGCAAGCGCACCCGCAAGAAGGACCTGGGCCTGATGGCGATGAGCTACGGCTACGTCTACGTCGCCCACGTGTCCATGAGCGCAAACTACAACCAGGTGCTCAAGGCCTTCAACGAGGCGGAGGCCTACAAGGGGCCCTCGCTGATCATCGCCTACAGCCCCTGCATCAACCACGGCATCAACATGTCCTTCTCCCAGGCCGAGACCCGCAAGGCGGTCGCCTCCGGCTACTGGAACCTGTACCGCTACAACCCCATGCTGGCCGAAGAAGGCAAGAACCCGATGATTCTGGACAGCAAGGACCCGACGGAAAGCTACCAGGACTACCTCAAGGGCGAGGTGCGCTACACCTCCCTGCTCAAGGCCTTCCCCGACGAGGCGGAGGTGCTGTTCAAGCAGGCGGAGGAGGAAGCCGCCCAGCGCCTCGCCAGCTACAAGAAGCTGGCGCAGAGCGCGGAGTAAGGCGGGCCGGGGAAGAGAACGCGCGGGGACCGTTTTGAAAAACGGTTCCCCGCTCCCCTCCCAATACTTCAACAGAGAAACAAAGGTGATCTAAAACATCAAAGCTCTTGGGGGTTCGGGGGTCTTCTTTCAAGAAGACCCCCGGCTCGTTCCCCCACAACGCAAAACGCCGCGGCCGCCCTGAGGCGGCCGCGGCGCTGCACGTGCCAATCGCCCTTTAGTCCCGCCTCCTGGAACCGCCGCGGGCGATGAGCAGCAGGCGGAGCAGCTGCAGCAGGGCGCCCAGAGCGGAAGCAACATAGGTGAGGGCGGCGGCGTTGAGGACCGCACGGACGCCCTTTTCCTCGTCGGGGCCGGAGAGGATGCCGGAGCGGTTGAGCATGGCGACGGCACGCCGGGAGGCGTTGAACTCCACCGGCAGGGTGATGAGGGAGAAAACCACGGTGAGGGCGAAGAGGATGATGCCGACCCAGACCAGGGGGCGCCAGGACGCCAGCAGACCGACCAGGAAAATCGGCATGCTGAGGGTGGAGCCGAAGCTGACCACCGGCACTACCAGGGTGCGCAGCTGCAGGGGGCCGTAGGCGTCCCGCTTCTGCATGGCGTGCCCGGCCTCGTGGGCGGCGATGCCCACCGCGGCGATGGAGGGCGAGTCGAAGACGCCCTCGGAGAGGCTGAGGGTCTCCTTTTTCGGGTCGTAGTGGTCCGTCAGCGTTCCGGGAACGCGCTGCAGTGTGACCGCGTCGTTGCCCTGATCCCGGAGCATCCGGTCCGCGGCGGCGGCGGCGGGGATGCCGGCGCGGGTGCCGATTTTGCTGTACTTCGCATAGGCGGACTTGACCCGGGCCTGGGCGAACAGCGCCAGCAGGAGCGCGGGAATGACCAGCAGCATCGTGGAATCAAAGTACATCGTCGTTTCTCCTTCGCCGGGTTGGGCGGAACCTCGCAGGCTCCGCCTCTAAAAGGATTATACCACCATGAAAATGGAAGGGGAGGCGGCCTCACGGCCGCCTCCCGAAACCGTGTTGCCCAGTCGGCGCTTAGCGGCCGAACTGCGCGTCGTTGTTGCCGGAATCCGTGGTCCACATCTCCAGCATGTTGACGGGGTCGTTAAAGTCCGCGATCCAGCCGTGGCGGGCGAAGTCGAAGTTGCCTTCCTTGCGCTCGTTGAGGAAGACGTTCCACTCCAGGGTCTTCAGCTCCACGTTGATGCCGACCTGGGCCAGGTCCTGCTGGATGAGCTCGGCAATCGCGGCGTGGGCGGCGGAGGTGTTGAAAATGTAGGTCATGTTGATGGGAGTCTTGAGCATGTTGTCGTCGCCCACTTCAAAGCCGGCTTCCTTCAGCAGCGCCGCGGCGGCTTCCACGCTGGGGGTCAGGCTGTAGTAGCCGGTCTCGACGGGGTACGTGAAGTCCGCGTCGTCGGTCTTGAACACGCCGCCGTGGCCGTCGAGCATGCCGGCGGGGATGAAGGAGTTGGCGGGCTGCTGCCCGGTCTGGGCAACGGTGTCGACGATGTACTGGCGGTCGATGAGGACGGCGATGGCCTTGCGGAAGGCGGCCGCCTGCTCGACGGTCATGCCGTCAAACAGCTTGCTCTTCACGTTGAAGATGGCGAAGTAGGTGCCCAGCTGCCCGACGATGTAGAACTCGGGGGTGCCAATGAGGCTCTTGACCTGGTCGACGGGAACCTGCTCGATGAAATCGAGGTCGCCGGACTGGTAGGCGGCGAAGATGGCCACCTCGTCCGCGCTGAGCATGAGCTCCAGGCGCTCCAGCTTGACGTTCTCGGCGTTCCAGTAGTTGGGGTTCTTCACGTACACCATGGACTCGTTGTGCTTCCACTCAGCCAGGGTGAACGCGCCGCTGGACACGAAGCCCGCTTCCAGCGCCCAGGCGCCGGGGTTGACGACCGCGCCGGCGGCGTCCTTGAAGCCTTCAGCGCCCTCGACCGTGGCCTGGTGGACGGCGAAGAAGGTGGGGAAGGCGGCCAGGTCGAGGAAGTAGGCGACGGGGGCCTTCAGGTTGACGGTGAAGGTCTTGCCGTCCTCGGAGGCAGCCACGTCCAGCGCTTCCGGATAGCCCTTGATGCTGTCATACATGTAGGAATAGTCCGCGGCGGTCTCGGCGGCCACGGCGCGCTTCCAGGAGTACTCGAAGTCCTTCGCGGTCAGCGGGTCGCCGTTGGACCACTTCAGGCCCTCGCGCATGGTGAAGGTGTAGGTCAGGCCGTCTTCACTCATCTCGAAACCGGTGGCGTAGTTGGGCACCAGCGCGCCGTTCTCGTCGTAGGTGTACAGGCCGCCGAAGGAGGCCGCCGCCAGGATGGCGCCGTCGACGCTGGAGTTCAGGGCCGGGTCGAGCTTGTCCGGCTCGGAGGCCAGCTGCAGCTTCAGGGTGTCGGAACCTTCCTTGGTCGCCTTGTCGAAGAACTTGGTGCCAAAGTTGTTGTAGTACACGCCCTTGACGTCAGGCTTCATCATGAAGACGTCGTTGTAGTAGTAGATGGGGGCGAGGGCGCCGGTGCCCATGAGGATGTCTTCCGCCTTGTGCATCAGGGCCTCGCGGTTGACGAAATCCGTGGTGGACTTGATTTCGGCGACCAGCGCGTCGAACTCAGCCCAATCCGGAGCGGAACTCGCCAGGGCGCCGCTCACCGAGAGCGCCATGACTGCGGCCAGTGCCAAGGCCAGGAACTTCTTGAACATGTTTTTTCTCCCTTTCTTTCCTATCTTAAACGGGTTGGCCCCGTTTAGAAGCTTTTAGGCTCCTGCGGGTTCCAGCAGGCGACCTCGTGCCCCGGGCGGAGTTCCCTCAACTGGGGCGTCTCGTCCGCGCACTGCTGGGTCGCATAGCGGCAGCGGGTCCGGAAGGAACAGCCGCTGGGCATGTTGAGCGGGCTGGGTACCTCGCCCTCCAGCACAATCCGGTGCCGGCTGCGCGCCTTTTTGGGGTCGGCAACCGGGATGGCGGAAATGAGGGACTGGGTGTAGGGGTGCATGGGGTACCCGATGATTTCGTCCGCGGGCGCCATCTCCACTATCTTACCCAGATACATGACCGCGATGCGCCTGCTCATGTGGTGCACGACGTGCAAGTCGTGGGCGATGAAGAGATAGGCCAGCCCCAGCCGCTCCTGCAGCTCCTTGAAGGTGTTGATAATCTGAGCCTGGATGGAAACGTCCAGGGCGGAAACGGGCTCGTCGCAGACGATGAACTCCGGGTCGACCGCCAGCGCGCGCGCGATGCCGATGCGCTGCCGCTGGCCGCCGGAAAACTCGTGCGCGTAGCGGCGCTTGTGGTCGGAGTTCAGCCCCACCAACTCTAACAGATGGACGACCTTTTCATCCCGTTCTTTTTCTGTACCGCAGAGCTTGTGGATGTCCAGCGCCTCGCCGACGATGTCGTTGACCGTCATGCGCGGGTTGAGCGAGGAGTAGGGGTCCTGGAAGACGACCTGCATCTGCTTGCGGAAGCCCTGGATGTTGGAGTCGTCGATTTCCTGTCCCTTGAATTTGATGCTGCCCCCGGTCGGCTTGTACAGCCTGAGCAGGCTGCGGCCCACGGTGGTCTTCCCGCAGCCGGATTCCCCGACCAGGCCCAGGGTTTCCCCCGAGTCGATGGTGAAGGAGACGCCGTCCACCGCCTTGAGCATCCGGGTCTTCATCAGGCCGGTCTTGACGGGGAAGTGCTGCTTCAGGTCCCTGACTTCCAGCAGGTGTTCAGCCATTGGCCTGCCCCCCTTCTCCCCCGTCCCTGACGTTGAGCCAGCAGGACGCCATATGGTCCTTGTTGATGGCGATTTCCTCTGGCTGCTGCGTCAGGCAGACTTTCATCGCGCTGTCGCAGCGGGCGGCGAAGGCGCAGCCCCTGGGCATGTTCAATAGGTCCACCGGCGAGCCGCCGATGGGCGTCAGCTTCTCCTTGCCGTAATCCAGCTTCGGGATGGAGCGGAGCAGGCCTTTGGTGTACTCGTGCCGGGGGTTGTAGAAAATCTCGTCCGCGGTACCGCGCTCGCAGACGCGCCCGGCGTACATGACGATGATTTCGTCGCACATCTCGGCGATGACCCCCAGGTCGTGGGTGATCATGATGATGGACATGCCCAGCTTGTCCTTCAATTCCTGCATCAATTCCAGAATCTGTGCCTGGATGGTGACGTCCAACGCCGTGGTCGGCTCGTCGGCGATCAGGATGTCCGGCTCGCAGGCCAGCGCCATGGCAATCATCACGCGCTGGCGCATGCCGCCGGAGAGTTGGTAGGGGTACTGCTTCAGCCGCTTCCTGGGCTCGTTCACGCCCACCAGCTGCAGCATCTCCAGCGCCCGCTCCCGCGCCTGGGCGCGGTTCCTGTCGGTGTGCAGGCGGATGGCCTCGGTCAGCTGGTTCTCCACCGTGTAGACCGGGTTGAGGCTGGTCATCGGGTCCTGGAAGATGATGGATATCCGTGCGCCGCGAATCTGGCGCATCTTGCCGGGGGGCAGCGTGACGATGTCCTCGTCCTCAAAGAGGATGCTGCCCTCCGAGATGCGGCCCGGGTTGTCCAGGATGCGCAGGATGGAATAGGCGGTGACGGACTTGCCCGAGCCGGACTCGCCCACGATGCCCAGCACCTTGCCGCGGGCCAGGCTGAAGTTGATGCCGTTGACCGCGCGGACCTCGCCGGAATCCGTCGGGAAGATGGTGTGCAGGTTCTTGACCTGCAGAAGGGTTTGCGCCATGCTATCTCCTCAGCTTGGGGTCGAAGGCGTCCCTGAGCCCGTCCCCCAGCAGGTTGAATGAAAGGACAATCAGGCAGATGCCCAGCGCCGGGAAGAGCATCTTGTACGAGTAAATCTGCATGCCGCCGCGCGCCAGGTTGGCCAGCGAGCCCAGGGAGGGCATCGGCGCCTGCACCCCCAGGCCGATGAAGCTCAGGAAGCTTTCCACGAAGATGGCGCTGGGAATCTGCAGGGCGGTGGCGATGAAGATGACGGAGATGCAGTTGGGCAGGATGTGCTTGAGGATGATGCGCCGGGAGCCGGCGCCCAGCGCCTTGGCCGCCAGCACGTACTCGTTGTTCTTGATGGACAGGATTTGCCCGCGCACCAGGCGGGCCATGCCCACCCAGTACAGGACGCCGAAGACCAGGAACATGGAAATCATGTTGTTGCCCAGGCTGGCCAAAATGGTGCCCTGGAGGCTGTCCCCCAGCACCTGGTCGAGTACCACCGACAGCATGACCACCATCAGGGTGTCCGGCAGGGAGTAGATGATGTCCACGATGCGCATCATCACGATGTCGGTCTTGCCGCCCACGTAGCCGGAAACGGAGCCGTACAGCAGGCCGATGACCAGCACGATGATGCTGGCGAAGAAGCCCACCGCCAGGGAGACGCGCGCGCCGTAGATGTTGCGGATGAAGTAGTCACGCCCGATTTCGTCGGTGCCGAACAGGTGCGGGAACACTGTGCCGCCCGCGTCGATCTTGGCCTGCTCCATGACGGAATAGGTCATCGGGCGCAGGTTGGTGATGCCCCTGTCGCGCTGGCCGTCCACCTTGATGACCTCGGAATACCCGTAGGGTACGATCATGGGCGCGACCACGATGACGACGAGCAACAGAAGCAGGGTGACCAGGCTCATGACCGACAGCGGGTTCTTCATCAGCCGGCGCAAGCCGTCCTTGAAGAAGGTCGTGCTCTCGCGCATGACGTCGTGCTGCTCTTTTTCCTCCGCCGTCGCCGGCTCAAACAGGCGCGGGTCCAGCTGCAGGCTCAGCGGTTTCTTCCTGGGGAGGGCGTCCGGCGTATATTCTGTCATCGGTCAACCTCAGTCGAAGGTAATCTTGGGGTCGATGGCCTTGTACAAAAGGTCGGATATCAGGGTCATCATGACCATCAGGGTGGCCAGGAACAGGGTGGTCCCCATGATCATGGGATAGTCGCGGTTGTTGATGCCGGTCACGAAGTGGGTGCCCAGGCCGCCGATGTTGAACACCGTCTCCACCACCAGGGAGCCGGTGAGGATGTAGGCGGTGAGCGGCCCGACGTAGGTGATGACCGGGATGAGGGCGTTGCGCAGGGCGTGCTTGAAGATTACCAGCTGCTCGCGCACACCCTTGGCCCGGGCGGTGCGGATGTAGTCCTGCCCCAGGACGTCCAGCATGCTGGACTTGGTGAGCCTCGTGATATAGGCCATGGGGTAGAGCGCCAGCGCGATGACCGGCAGCGTGTAGTTGGGGTTGGCGGGCGTCCAGACCGGGAACCAGCCCAGCTGCAGGCTGAAAACCAGCAGCAGCAAAGTGGCCAGGATGAAGCTGGGCACCGATACGAAGAAGGTGGTGAAGAAAATGATGACTCTGTCGGGCCACTTGCCGCGCATCAGCGCGGCGACCGAGCCCAGAATCAGCCCGAAGACCAGCGCGGTCAGCACGGCCATGCCGCCCAGCCTGGCGGACACGGAGAAGGAGGTGAAGATGGTGGTGGAGATTTCACGCCCGGTCTTGGTGGATACGCCGAAATCGCCTTGGAAGAAATTCCTCAGGTAGAGGACGAACTGCTCCCCCACCGGTTTGTCCAGGTTGAAGCGTTTCTCCAGCACCGCGCGGATGCGCGGCTCCGACGCCTTTTCCTTCGCGAAGGGACCGCCGGGAATCGCGTTCATCGCAAAGAAGGTAATCGCCGCGATGATGAAAACGGTGACGGCCGCCAGGATGATACGCTTGATGGAATACTTGAGCATTCGCTCGCCTGCCTTCGCTTTTTTCGCGTTGAAACAAACACTTCTGCGTAAAGCGTATCATGTCATACCCGGGCGTGAAAATCAAGTTGAAAATGCGCCTGGCCGCCGCGCGCAGGCTCCCCGCTCGCCCCCGCAGGCGTTTGGCGGTATACTGTCCGGCAGGAGGAAAAGGATGGAGAAGCCCTTTTTGCGGGACGCCCCCTGCGCGCTCTGCCCCCGCGAATGCGGGGTGGTCCGCCTGCCGGAAACCGGGAGCGGGTATTGCCGGATGGGCACGGACGCCGTGGTCGCCCGCGCCGCGCTTCACTTCTGGGAGGAGCCCTGCATTTCCGGCGCGGGGGGCACCGGCGCGGTGTTCTTTTCCGGCTGCACGCTGCGCTGCGCCTACTGCCAGAACGCGGGCATCAGCCACGCGGGCTTCGGCAGGCGGCTGGGCGCCGCGGAGCTGGCGGCGGTTTTCCGCCGGCTGGTCGAGGAGGAAGGCGCGGAGACCCTGTCCCTCATCACGCCCACGCATTTCCTGCCCGCCGTTCTGGACGCCCTGTCCCTGTATAAGCCGCCCGTGCCGGTGGTGTACAACTGCGGGGGATACGAGCGCGCCGAGACCGTCCGCGCCCTGGACGGCGCCGTCGACGTGTGGCTGCCGGACCTGAAGTACCACGCCCCGCGGCTCTCCGCCCTGCTGTCCGGCGCAGCGGACTATTTCGAGCGGGCCAGCGGGGCCATCCGGGAGATGTGCCGCCTGTCCGGGCCGCCGGTTTACAACGAGCGGGGCGTGATGACGAAGGGCACCCTGGTGCGCCACCTGGTGCTGCCCGGCTGCACGGGCGACAGCGCCAGGGTGCTCGAATGGGTCAGGGAAGGCCTGCCGGAAGGCACGCCGGTCAGCCTGATGGCCCAGTACACCCCCCAGCCCGGCTGCCGGGTCCCGGGGATGGGGCGGCGGCTCAGGGCCTCCGAGTACGCCCGGGTATCCGGCCTGATGCGGGAGCTGGGCTTGCCGGGGTACCTGCAGGCGCCGGAAGCCGCCGACGCGGCCTTCACCCCGGCCTTCGACCTGACCGGTCTGCCCGGGGAAGAACGGGAAAAAACAGAAGAAAATCCCGGCTAAACCGGCCGGCGACGCCAGGCGGCAAGCCTGAACAACAAAAAATACAGGCTGCCCGCTCACCCGCCGCGTTTGATTGACACCCCGGCGGGACATCTATATAATGCGGTCTGCGGTACAAGCGACCACAATATATAGTTATCCACGAAGGGATGCCGACATGCAGACAGGTTTGACCCTCCCCCCGGACATCATCAAGCGCAGCGGACAGAAGGAGCGCTATGACCGGCAGAAAATCACCTCCGCCCTGGACAAGGTCTTCCGCGCCACCGGCGGGGAAGCCGGGCAGGAGCGGCTGGAGGCGCTGACCCAAAGGGTCGAGGCGCTGATGTCCGACGCCCTTCACAGGGGCGCGCCCTTCACGGTGGAAAAGGTGCAGGACATGGCCGAGCAGGCGCTGATGGAGGCCGACTGCTATCCCGAGGCCAAGGCCTACATCCTCTACCGCGACGTGCGGCGCAAGAAGCGCGAGGAGCGGGAAGGGCTGCTGGCGCACTTCCCGGACTACCCGCCGCTAAAGGAAACGCTAATGTCCATCGAGCGGGACTTTCCGCAGGAGGAGTACGCCCTGGGCGTGCTCACCCGCAAGTTCCTGTCGCTGTACAAGGAGGACCAGCCGCTGCAGGAGCGGGTGGGCTCTCTCATCCGCGCGGCGGTGGAGCTGACGGACAAGGAGGCCGCGCGCTGGGAGATGATCGCCGGGCGGCTGTTCGGCTGCGAGTTCAGCTACCGGCTCAGGATGCGCGAGGAGGCGCTGGACCTGCACGGGTACGCCCAGAAGCTGGCCTACCTGGACGCCCAGGGCCTGCTGGCCAAGCAGATGCTTGAGACCTATTCCCGGGAGGAGCTGGAGGAGGCCGCCGGCTTCCTGAAGCCGGAGCGGGACCACCTGCTGCCCCACTCGGGGCTGGAGCTGCTGACCAAGCGCTACGTCATCCACAACCGCCGGCACGAGGCGCTGGAATCGGTGCAGGAGATGTACCTGTCCATCGCGCTGTTCCTGGCCATCCCGGAAAAACGGGAAAAGCGGCTGTACTGGGCGAAACGCTTCTACGACATGCTGAGCCTCCTGCAGGTCACCATGGCCACGCCCACCCTGTCCAACGCCCGCAAGCCCTACCACCAGCTGAGCAGCTGCTTCATCGACACCGTGCCCGACGACCTGCAGGGCATCTACCACTCGATTTCCAACTTCGCCAACGTCAGCAAGTACGGCGGCGGGATGGGCCTGTACTTCGGCAAGGTGCGCTCCCAGGGCGCGGCCATCCGCGGCTTCGAGGGCGCGGCGGGCGGGGTCATCCGCTGGATCCGCCTGGCCAACGACACCGCCGTGGCGGTGGACCAGCTGGGCGTGCGCCAGGGCGCCGTCGCCGTGTACCTGGACGTGTGGCACCGCGACCTGCCGGAGTTCCTCCAGTTGCGCACCAACAACGGCGACGAGCGCATGAAGGCGCACGACGTCTTCCCCGCCGTGTGCATCCCGGACTATTTCTACCGGCAAGTCCAGCAGGACATGGAGGGCGACTGGCACCTGTTCGACCCGCACGAGGTGCTGGCAAAGAAGGGCTGGTCGCTGGAGGACAGCTACGGGGAGGAGTGGACGAAAAAGTACCTGGAGCTGGTGGGGGACGGCAGCGTCAGCCGCCGGGTGCTGCCCATCAAGGACGTGGTGCGCATGGTCATCAAGTCGGCGGTGGAGACCGGCACGCCCTTCGTCTTCAACCGCGACGCCGTCAACCGCGCCAACCCCAACCCGCACAAGGGCATGATTTATTGCAGCAACCTGTGCACGGAAATCGCGCAGAACATGTCCGCGGTCACCTTCGTCGACCAGCACACGGAAAACGTGGGCGGGGACACGGTGGTGGTGACCACCACCAAGCCCGGGGACTACGTGGTGTGCAACCTGGCCAGCATCAACCTGGGCCGGGTGGACGCACTGGACGTGCCGGAATTGGAGCGGCTGACCGAATCCGCCGTGCGCGCGCTGGACAACGTCATCGAGCTGAACTACTTCCCCGTGCCCTACGCCCGGGTCAACAACCGCCGTTACCGCCCCATCGGCCTGGGCGTGAGCGGCTACCACCACACCCTGGCCCGGCGCGCCATCGCCTGGGAGAGCGAGGAGCACCTGAAGTTCGCCGACGCGGCCTTTGAGAACATCAACCGCGCCGCCATCCGCGCCAGCCTCGCGCTGGCCCGGGAGAAGGGCGCCTACGAGTACTTCCCGGGCAGCGACTGGCAGACCGGCGACTACTTCGACAAGCGGGGCTACGATTCCCCGGAGTGGGAGGCGCTGAAGGCCGAGGTGGCACGGGACGGGCTGCGCAACGGCTACCTGCTGGCCGTGGCGCCCACCTCCAGCATCTCCATCATCGCCGGCACCACGGCGGGCATCGACCCGATCATGAACCGCTTCTACTACGACGAGAAGAAGACAGGGCTCATCCCCCGCGCGGCGCCTGACCTGGACATGCGGACCTTCTGGTTCTACAAGTCCGCCCACGCCATCGACCAGCGATGGTCCATCCGCGCCTCCGGCATCCGGCAGCGGCACATCGACCAGGCGCAGAGCATGAACCTGTACACCACCAACGACTATTCCTTCCGCCAGATCCTGGACCTGTACCTGCTGGCCTGGCAGGAGGGCGTGAAGACGGTCTACTACATCCGCTCCAAGTCCCTGGAGGTGGAGGAATGCGAGAGCTGCTCCACCTGACGGGGTTCAACCGGGACCGCCCGCCGCGGGCGAAGCAAGAAGGAGGCGTTCATGCCGAAACTGGACAAGAAACCGCTGTTCAACCCCCAGGGGGACACCGACCTGCGTTCCCGCCGCATCATCGGCGGCAACCCCACCAACCTCAACGACTTCAACAACATGAAGTACCAGTGGGTCAGCCCCTGGTACCGCCAGGCGATGAACAACTTCTGGATTCCGGAAGAAATCAACATGGCGACCGACAAGAAGCAGTACCCGGGCCTGCCAAAGGCGGAGCGGCGGGCCTATGACAAAATCCTGTCCTTCCTGATTTTCCTGGACAGCATCCAGACCGCCAACCTGCCCAGCATCGGGCAGTACGTCACCGCCAACGAGGTCAACCTGTGCCTGTGCATCCAGACCTACCAGGAGGCCATCCACTCCCAGAGCTACTCCTACATGCTCGACTCCATCTGCGAGCCGCAGGAGCGCGACAGCATCCTCTTCCAGTGGAAGGACGACGCCCACCTGCTGCGCCGCAACACCTTCATCGGCGACATCTACAACTCCCTCCAGCAGGAGCCGAGCCTGCGCAACTTCCTGCGGGTGGTGATGGGCAACTACATCCTGGAAGGCGTCTATTTCTACTCCGGCTTCATGTTTTTCTACAACCTCGCCCGCAACGGCCTGATGCCCGGCTCCGCCCAGCAAATCCGCTACATCAACCGCGACGAGGCGACCCACCTGTGGCTCTTCCGCAACATCCTGCAGGAGCTGCAGGCCGAGGAGCCGGAGCTGTTCACGGCGGAGCTGAGAGAGACCTTCCGGGGAATGCTCAGGGAGGGCTGCGAGCAGGAAATCGCCTGGGCGGAATACGCGATCGGCGAGGATATCCAGGGCCTCAACGGGCAGATGGTGGGCGACTACATCCGCTACCTGGGCAACCTGAGGGCCCAGAACATCGGGCTGGAGCCCCTGTACGAGGGCTTCGAGCAGGAGCCGGACTCGATGAAGTGGGTCAGCCAGTACAGCAACGCCAACCTCATCAAAACCGACTTCTTCGAGGCCCGCAGCACCGCCTACGCCAAGTCCTCCGCGCTGGTGGACGACCTCTGAGGCGCGGCGCGCAGAATTGCATCAATAAGACCCCGGCCTGGGGCGGGAGGGCTGAAGGTGAAGATTGACTTTTCGGCGCTGGAGGAGCGCCTGGTGCCGGGCATGCGCGGCGGGCGGGGCAGCGCCCGGATGAAGCAGTTCGCCGACCCGGACAACCGCGTGCTGTGGATTGCCCTGGCGCCCGGCGCGTCCATCGGCGGGCACCGGCACGACACCAGCAGCGAGACGGTGTACGTGCTGGCGGGCAGCGGAACGGTATCCACGGAGAGCGGGGAGGAAAAAGTTCAGGCCGGGGACTGCCATTATTGCCCGAAAGGCGCGTGGCACAGCCTGGCCAACACCGGGGAGGGCGACCTGGAAATCTTCGCCGTTATCCCGGAACACGGGCGCTGAAACGGCGCCACGCCAGTCAGCAAGCCGCCGGCCGGGCGGTTTTCTTCATTTTCGGGGCAAAGGGTATATGAACCATAGAGCCGCCCACGGACGGGCGGGGACAAGGAGGACAGATGCTCGACACAGAAAAGAGGGACCGGCTGGTTCCGGAACTGGCCGCGGCGGAGGGCGTCAGGATTTCCGTTTACCTGCCCACCCACCGGGCCTTCCCGGATAACAACCAGGACAAAATTGTCTACAAGAACCTGCTGCAGGAGCTGGAAACCGCCCTGGAGCGGCGGTATCCGCGCAGGGAATGGCAGCAGGCGGAGAGCCGGCTGGCGGAGCTGCTGGAGACGCCGGAGCTGTGGATACACGCCACCGAAGGCCTGGGCGTGCTGGCCGCAGGGGACCGCGCGGAATCCTTCCGGCTGGAAACCCAACCCGCGCCCGCCTTTTATTTCGGGGAGCACTTCCACCTGCTGCCGCTGTATCCCCTCCGGGACAGCGCAGGCCGGGCCTTCCTAGCCCACATCAGCCGGGACAGGCTCAGCGTGTACATGGTCGGCCCGCAGGGCGTCGCCCCGATGAGCCTGCCGGACGTGAAGGACCGCTTCCCGGCGCTGTACGACGACTTCGACCCGGAGCACAGCTTCAACACCGGCTCCGCTGCGGGGGAGGCGGGCGGCTACCATACCTATGGCAGCAAATCAAAGGGGGAGGACCTGGACCGCGAAAAATACTTCCGCTACCTCGACGGCGCCTTCCGGCAGCTGCACAGGGACACCGGCCTGCCCATCCTGCTGTCGGGCACGGAGGACACCCTCGGCGGGTTCCGAAAAATCGCGCAGGGGCCGGCCTACCTGGACGGCAGCATCGACCAGCCGCCGGATTCATTGGCGCCGGACGAGCTGCTGCGCCGGGCGACGGCGCTGCTCAAGCCCGGCCTGAAGCGGCAGACGGACGCATTGCGCGCGCATATCCGCAGCAGGCAGAGGGACAACAAGGCGGTCAACAGCCTGGACGACATCCTGCAGGCCGCGGCGGAAGGGCGGGTGGAAACCCTGCTGCTGCCCGGGACGCTGCCGGAGAACGAGAGAGTCCGGATGGACCGCGCCGTCAAGGAGGTGCTGGCGGCGGGCGGGACGGTGTACGCGGACGCGGACGGGCGCCTGGACCTGCCCGGCGGGCGGATGGCGCTGCTGCGGTACTGAGGGGCTTCAAAAATCCCTCGCAGGGCGCGGGAATCACCGCGCCCCTTCGTTCATTCCCCCGGCAATGGACGCAGGGAGCCCAGCATGTGCTCCATGCGCGCGCCCCGGCCCTCCGCGGCCTCCGCCGGGCAGCGCAGCGTGACAAGCCAGGCGCCGCTGGCCGCCTCGGCCAGGAAGACCCGGGCCGTTTGCCCGCCCTTCATCGCGGCGAAGCCCGCGACGGGGTCCTGCTCGAAATGGAAGCCCGGCACAGGGTCCGACGCTTCCGCGGCAATCGTTTCCCATCCCTCCGCCCGGTATCCAACCCGGACATCGTCCAGGATGTCGCCGTTTTCCCGCCGGAGGCCATCCGCGCTTTCGACGGAAAAGGACACCGGGCCGTCCAGGGCATTGTCCAGCAGCTCGAAGCGAACGCCCTCCTCCGTCCTGACCGCCCCGAAGTGCCGCGCGTCGAACCACAGCGAGAACAGGCCCTCTTCGCGATACTCGGTCGCCTCCCAGGTTTCCGGCTCGCCTTCGAGCAGCAGCGTCTCCGTCCGCGTCGGGGGCGCCTGAGCCCCTGAAAAGGCAGGCGCGGCCACCGCCAGAACCAGCAGCGCCGCAAGCAGGGTTCTTTTCCAAAAACGCATCGGACCATCCCTCTTTCCGTCCAGGTTTCCACCCATCAAACGCGGGTGGCGGCAAGGTTCGTGCGCCGGGGGAATCCGCCTCCCCGGCCGGGATGTTTTTTTCGCGCTCCGCGCTCCCCCGCGTTGCAAAGCGCGGCCCGTTCGGTTAGAGTAAAGTACGTTGTATATTTCCGGCAGGGCGGCAACCCCTGCGCTTTCGTGCGGCACACCGGGCGGGATTTCGCGGGGCCGGGGGCGGCCTCGGAGTGAAGGAGGCGGCATGCGGACGGGCTTTGACCATGACCTGTACACGCGCACCCAGTCGGAGAACATCCTGGAGCGCGTGCGGCAATTCGGCGGCAAGCTGTACCTGGAATTGGGCGGCAAGCTGTTTGACGACAACCACGCCGCCCGGGTGCTGCCGGGCTTCCTGCCCGACAGCAAAATCAGCATGCTGCGCTCGCTTCGCGACCAGGCGGAGATCGTCGTCGCCATCAGCGCGGACGACATCGAGAAGAACAAGGTGCGCGGCGACCTGGGCATCACCTACGACCAGGACGTGCTGCGGCTCATCGACGCCTTCCGCGCCGCGGACATGCTGGTGGAGTCGGTGGTCATCACCCACTGGAACGCCCAGCACCAGGCTGTCGCCTTCCGCAGGCGGCTGCGCAGCCTGGGGGTCAAAGTCTACCTGCACTACCCCATCCCGGGTTACCCCTCCGACATCGCCCTGGTGGTCAGCGAAAAGGGCTACGGCAAAAATGAATACGTGGAAACCACCCGCCCCCTGGTGCTGGTGACCGCCCCCGGGCCCGGCAGCGGCAAGATGGCGGTGTGCCTCTCCCAGCTTTACCAGGAGCACGCGAGGGGCGTGAAGGCCGGCTACGCCAAGTTCGAAACCTTCCCCATCTGGAACCTGCCGCTGCGCCACCCGGTCAACGTGGCCTACGAGGCCGCGACGGTGGACCTGGGGGATGTCAACATCATCGACCCCTTCCACCTGGAGGCTTACGGCGTGCAGGCGGTCAACTACAACCGCGACGTCGAGGTCTTCCCCGTGCTGCGCGCGATTTTCGAGAAAATCGGGGGCGAGATGCCCTACCGTTCCCCCACGGACATGGGGGTGAACATGGTGGGCAGCTGCATCACCGACGACGCGCTGGTGCAGGACGCCGCGCGGCAGGAGGTCATCCGCAGGCTGTACACCACCCTGTGCGAACAGCGCCGCGGGCACGCGGAGGAGGAGGAGGTCAACCGCCTGCGGCTGTTGATGCAGCAGTTGAACCTGACGGACGAGGACCGCCCGGTCATCTCCGCCAGCCGCAAGCGCGCCGAGCAGACCGGCAACCCCGCCGCTGCCGTCCAGCTGCCCTCCGGCGCCATCATCACCGGCAAGACCTCCAGCCTGCTGGGCGCCTCCGCCGCCCTGGTGCTCAACGCGCTGAAGATGCTGGCCGGCATCCCGAAGCCCGAGAAGCTGATTCCGCCGGAGGTCATCGGCCCCATCCAGGACTTGAAACTCAAGTACCTGGGCAACAGCAACCCGCGCCTGCACACCGACGAGGTGCTGGTCGCCCTGTCCATCACCGCCGCCCAGAGCCCCAAGGCCGCCCTGGCGCTGAGCCAGCTGCCCCTTTTGAAGGGCTGCGAGGTGCATACCTCGGTCATCCTCTCGGCAGTGGACGAGAACATCTTCCGGCGCCTGGGCGTCAACCTGACCAGCGAGCCCCGGTACCAGAGCAGAAGGCTGTACCACAAGTAAAAAGAGCCTGGCGGCGCACCACCAGGCCCCGGCCCGGGGAGCAATTCCCCGGGTTATTGATTGTCTTTCGGCTGCGGGGTGCCCTGCGAACCCCGGCAGCGGCGCGCGACGCACCTGCGCGGATTGCCGTCTATTCGCCGATGACCTTGATGAGCACGCGCTTGGCGCGCCTGCCGTCGAACTCGTAATAGAAAATCCGCTCCCAGGTGCCCAGGTCGAGCTGGCCATCGGTGATGGCCACGACCGACTCCCGGCCCATGACGCTGCGCTTGATGTGGGCGTCGGCGTTGTCCTCAAAGCCGTTGTGCCGGTACTGGGAATGGGGCTTCTCCGGGGCGATTTTCTCCAGCCACGCCTCGAAATCCTGGTGCAGGCCCGACTCGTCGTCGTTGATGAAGACGGAGGCGGTGATGTGCATGGGGTTGACCAGGACCAGCCCTTCCAGAACGCCGCTGTCCAGGACGGCTTGCCGCACCTGCGGGGTGATGTTGACCAGGCCGCGGCGGGCGGGCAGGTTGAAGGTCAGTTCCTTGCGGTAGCTTTTCACGGGCGTCTCCTTTCGTCGTCCGGGCGGATGCGGAGGCGGTCAGGGAACCTCGACGCCCCGGCTTTCCAGCAGCTTCACCAGCGGCACCCCGAGCAGGAAGCAGACAGCCGCCTGCCCGGCGAGGACGGTGAGGAAGCTGATGTAGGGATGCAGGCCGTAGACGAAGTACAGCATCCCCCCGATGACCAGGGCATTGACGATTACCGGCGGCAGCGCCGCCAGCCAGGCGTTTTTCCGGAGCTTCCGGGTGAGCAGGGCGGCCAGGAGGGTGGCCAGGGAACCGAAGGCCACGTCCTGCCAGGGCTGGCCGGCCAGCAGGTTGGCCAGCAGGCAGCCGGCGAAGAGACCGGGCACGCTGGACGGGGACAGGACGGGCAGCAGGGTCAGCGCCTCGGCCACGCGGAACTGGATCTGGCCGAAGGAGACCGGCGCGAACAGCAAGGCCAGCGCGACGTAGAGCGCCGCGACCAGGCCGGCGGCGGCCAGGGAACGGACGGGGAGCGGCCGTTTCAACACGGCGTCGCCAACGACGTCCCGCAGCGGCCGCCCCGGGCGGTTTTCCCAAGGAGCCCGAATCCCGGGCTGTCAAGGCAAGCCTTCGAAAACAGGCTGTGGCCGTGGATTTCCCTGACGCGCGGGCCGGAAAAGCCCGATGGCCATCCCCCTTGAATCGGGGCGGAATGGACCTCTTTCCCCTTCACCCGGTGCTTCCTGTCCCCGGTGACGAACGGCGGGCCGCCCGGTGAAAGGCAAACGTCCCGCACCGGCGCACATTTCCCCTGGAGGCGTATTTCGATGAAGGTCAGCGCTCCCTGTATATCCAGGCGCCCGTGCGTCCGCCGCCGGGTTTCCCCCTTACCGGGCACCGTCTCCCCGTCCGCCTTCCGCACCGTGCCCGGGACCTGATACCAGGCGCAAGCGAAACCCAACGCACCGGCATGCCGGGACAGCCGGATACGCCGGCCGGCCCGAATCGTTCCAGGCGGGGGGATTCCCTGAAGCGGCATTGCAAAACTCCTGGGCGCGCAGTTGGTTTTTCAAAGCATTGGGCGGGTCCGGAGACAGCTCCGGCCGGAACGCAACGGCGTCCCCCGCGCCTTACTTCAGCCTCCAGATTTTCTCGTTATAGTCGGCGATGGTGCGGTCGGTGGAGAAGTAGCCGGACATGGCGGTGTTGGTGACCGCCTTCTTGAGCCACAGCTCCCGGTCGCGGTAGTCCTCGCTGACCTGGTCGTGGGCGGAGGAATAGGTGCCGAAATCGCGCAGGACGAAATAATTGTCCGCGCGCCCGCCGCCGGAGCCGAAGAGCAGGTCATGGTAAAGGGACTGCAGGATGGCGGGGTTGTCCGGGAAGAGGGTGCCGTCGATCATCTGGGTGAGGGCCTTGCGGATTTCGACGTTGCGCTCGAACAGGCCCATGGGGTTGTAGGTGCCCTCCTTGTAAATCGCCGCCACCTGGCCGGCGTTCATGCCGAAGAGGTAGATGTTGTCGCGCCCCGCGGCGTGGGAAATCTCGACGTTCGCGCCGTCCAGGGTGCCGATGGTCACCGCGCCGTTCATCATCAGCTTCATGTTGCCGGTGCCCGAGGCCTCCTTGCCGGCGGTGGAAATCTGCTCGGACAGGTCGGCGGCGGGGATGAGCGCCTCAGCCGCGGACACGTTCCAGTTTTCGACGAACAGCACGCGCAGGAGCTTCTTCGCCCGCGGACTGCGGTCGATGAGGCGGGAGAGGGCCAGGACGTAGCGGATGATCATCTTGGCCTTGGCGTAGCCGCGGCTGGCCTTGGCGCCGAAGATGAAGACGCGGGGCGGCATGTCGAAGTTCGGGTCGTCCATGATGCGGTTGTAGAGCACATGGATGTGCAGGGCGTTGAGCAGCTGCCGCTTGTACTCGTGCAGGCGCTTGACCTGCACGTCGAACATGAAGTCCGGGTCCACCTGCATGTCCTGCCGGTGGGTGAGGAAATCGCTGAAGACCTCCTTGTTGTGGCGCTTGATGATCTGGAAGCGCTCGCGGAAGGAGGCGTCGTCGCGGAAGGGCAGCAGGTCGCGGAGCGCCTGGGGCTCCCTGACCCACTTATCGCCGATGGCCTCGGTGATCAGCGCGGCCAGGCGCGGGTTGCAGGCCATCAGCCAGCGGCGGTGCGTGACGCCGTTGGTGATGAAGGTGAACTTGCGGGGGGTCATCTGGGCGTAGTCCCGGAAAGTGTCGGCCTTGATGATGTCGCCGTGCAGCTTGCTCACGCCGTTGACGGAGAAGCTCTGGGACACGCAGAGGTTGGCCATGTGCACCATGCCGTAGGCCAGGATGGCCATGTGCGCGATGCGGTCCCACTCCCCGGGGAAGCGGTCCCACAGCTTTTCGCAGAGGCGTCGGTTCATTTCCTCCAGAATCATGTAAATCCGGGGCAGCTGGCGCTTTAAGAGGTCCTCCGGCCAGCGCTCCAGCGCCTCGGCCATGACGGTGTGGTTGGTGTAGGCCATGCAGCGGTTGGTGATGGCCTGCGCCTCGTCCCAGCCCAGACCCTTCTCGTCCATCAGCAGGCGCATGAGCTCCACGATGGCCAGGCCGGGGTGGGTGTCGTTGATGTGGAAGACCGCCTTCTCCGGCAGCAGGCGCCAGTCGCTGCCGAAGCGGGCCTCGAAGTCCTTCAGCGCGTACTGCAGGCTGGCGCTGACGAGGAAATAATGCTGGCAAAGCCGGAGGGTCTTGCCCTCGTAGTGGTTGTCCTCCGGGTAGAGCACCTTCGATATAACGGCGGCCAGGTCCTGTTCCTTGGTGGCGTTCAGGAAGTCCCCGTTGGAGAAGGCGCCCAGGTCCAGGCTCTGCTTGCTGCGCGCGCGCCAGGTGCGCAGGGAGTTGACGCGGTTGACGCCATAGCCGACCGCGGGCATGTCGTAGGGGACGGCCTCGACCGTCCGGTAGTCCGAAAGGGTGAAGACCGTCCGACCGTCCTGCTGGGCGGAGGTCACCTGGCCCTCGAAGTGCACCTCGACGACGTCCTCCATGCTGGCCATTTCCCAGACGTTGCCGTTCTGCAGCCAGTCGTCGGGCAGCTCGATCTGCTGGCCGCCGGTCAGTTTCTGGCGGAACAGCCCGTACTCGTAGCGGATGGTGCAGCCCATCGCGGGCAGGTCCAGGGTGGCCAGGGAGTCCATGAAGCAGGCGGCCAGTCGGCCCAGCCCGCCATTGCCCAGCCCCGGCTCCGGCTCCTCGTAGACGATGTCCCGCCAGGAGATTTCCAGTTCCGTCAGCGCCTTGGTATAGGCCTCTGTGGCCAGCAGGCTCAGGGCGTTGTTGAACATCATCCGCCCGAGCAGAAACTCGATGGACAGGTAATATACGCGCTTGCCGCCGTCTTTTTTGTCGTCCTCCCTGGACTGCACCCACCGGGCCATGATCTGGTCGCGCAGGGTGGAGGCGACGGCGTAGTATTTCTGGTAGCTGGTGGCTTCGTCCAGCGTCTTTCCGTAGTACCGCTGCAGTTTGCCCAGGATGGACTGCTTGATCCTGTCCTTGGTGAACTCGGTGGAAGGCATACCTACTCCTTTGGCGCCGGTTGCGCTTCGCGATTATAGCATGAGGGCAGGGGGCGGGCAAACCGAACAGGCCGCCCGCGCGTCAGGCCGCCCCAATCCGTCGCCTTCGGCGCGCTCAGGCGCCGTATTCCGCCCAGGTTTCGAATACCGCCCGCACGTTTTCGGGCCTGGCCCCGGGGCCGAACTCGCACTGCGCGACGCAGCCCCCCTTGTCCCACAGCGTTTTGCGGACGTCGCGCACCGCCTCCCGGACCTCGGGCGCGGTCGCGTGCGGCAGCAGCCACTGCCGGTCGATTTCGCCCCAGAAGGTGATTTTGCCCTTGAACGGGCGCAGGTTCTCAAGCCCGATGCAGAAAAGCTGCAGGTTGGCCGCGTCCACGCCGATTTCCACCAGGTGCGGGAGAATCGCCAGGGTATGGCCGTCGGAGTGCATGAAAATCTTCTTTCCGTGGCGGCGCGCGATGGCGCAGTAGTCGGCGTACAGGGGCTTGAACATCCTGACCCAGGTTTCGGGGTTGATCAGCAGGCTGTTCTGGCTACCCCAGTCGTCCATCATGAACAGCGCGTCCACGTCCGTTTTGGCCCAGCGCTCCATCAGCCGGCAGTTGAAGTCGTGCAGCCTGCGCATGAAGCGAAGCAGGCCTTCGTTCCCCAGCGCGATGTCGGCATAGAGGTTCTCGGTGCCCCGCAGGAACTGCAGGCGCTCGAACACCCGGGCGAAGTCGGTCTGCACGACAAACCGGTCGGTGCCGCGGCAAAAGGCGTTGACCCTGTCGATATCGAAGGTGAGCAGCTCCTCGGGGAAACGGTAGCCCTCCGCGTCCTCCCACTCCTCCTTCAGGAAGAGCGGCGCCTTGACCTCGCCAATGATGCCCCGGTGGATGCTGGTGAAGCGGCAGCCCCACTCGTCGACGTACTGCCCCTTTTCGTACATGTCCCCGGACGTCCGGGGCGGGTCCAGGTAGGAAACGGGCATGTCCCAGACGATGTCGTCGGGGAAGGCCCGCTGGATGTCCTGAAGCGCCGCGCCTTCGTACATCCGCGCCCAGGGCAGCACCCACAGGTGACGGGGCACGCGCCCCCCGTTCCCGAACTCCAGCGTGCGATTGACGAGATCCCTCGATTTCACGTTGCACCTCCACCCATTACTGACGTCCACGGCCGGCCGCCGCGGGGCGTCCCTTCGCGAAAACCGTCCCGGCGAAGCGGCAGACCAAAAGGAAAACAATGCCCCCGTCCCTTCGCCCCGGTTGATGATCGCTTGACAAATCCGTCCGTTGCGCATATTTTACTCTTGAATCGACCCAAGCGCAATCCAGGCGCGTTTGCCGCGCGGGCGCGAGGATATAATCATTCCAGGAGAGAGCCATCCGGCTGTCGCCGGCCCGTCGTTCTTGACCGGGTTCACGCCCGGCTGGAAATAAAGAATCGGAGGATACCAATTCATGAGGAAACTACTGTCCCTGGTGCTCGTTCTCGTTCTGACCCTGGGCGCCGTGGCCGCCTTCGCCGAGAGCAAGGGCAAGGTCGCCGGCGTGGTCTTCCAGGAAGACCAGTTCATGATGCTGCTGCAGATGGGCTACAAGGACGCGGCCGAGGAGGCCGGGTACGAGTTCTTCCCCGCCAACACCAACAACGACGCGGCGAAGGAATTCGAGTTCATCAACACCTACGTCGACCAGGGCTTCAAGGGCATCGCCATCTCCCCCATTTCCGAGGAAGCCTCCATCGCCCCGCTGACCGCGGCTGCCGCGCAGGGCCTGAAGATCGCCCTGTCCAACTCCAGCCTGGGCGGGCTGGACTGGATGATCGCCTGCTACACCTCCGACAACTACAACCTCGGCAACTCCACCGGCAAGATCGCCGCGGAGTACATCAAGAAGAACTTCCCGGCCGACCAGACGGTCAACATCGGCATCCTGCAGTTCAAAACGCTGCTGCCCGAGCAGTCCTCCGCCCGTTCCTCGGGCTTCATGGACGCCGTGAAGGAACTGCCCAACGTCGTCATCGTGGACGACCAGGACGCCTGGCTGCAGGACAAGGCCATCACCGCCGCCTCCGACATGCTGACCGCGCATCCTGAAATCAACATCCTCTGGTCCGCCAACGAGGGCGGCACCATCGGCTCCACCATGGCCATCAAGAACGCCGGCCTGGCGGGCAAGGTCGTCTCCTTCGGCACCGACGCGGGCGAGCAGATGGCCGACCTCATCCTCTCCGAGGACAACATCCTGCAGGCCGTCACCGGCCAGGATCCCTACAACATCGGCGTGCTGACCATGAAGGCGCTCATCCAGGAGATCGAGACCGGCAACTTCGAGCAGCGCGGCGAGCTCATCATCGTGCCCGGCGTCGTGCTGACCCGCGAGGACCCCGTCGCGACGCAGACCTTCAAGGACAACTTCATCAAGATGACCACCGGCGGCAACTAAACCCATCGGCAACCCCATACACCGGCGGGGCCAGCATCCCCTGGCTCCGCCGGATTTTGAAAAGACAGGAAGACGCCCGGGCTTTCCCCGGGCGACAGGGGGGCGCGACGCTTGAGCAAGCTGATCATCCGCAACGTATCCAAGCAATTCCCCGGCACGCTGGCGCTCAACGACGTCAGCGCCGCGTTTGAAAGCGGCCAGGTCAACGCGCTGGTCGGCAAGAACGGCTCGGGCAAGTCCACGCTGGTCAAGATCATCTCCGGGGCGCAGCCCGCCACCTCCGGGCAGGTGTTCCTGGACGACCAGGAGATGGTCTTCCACAGCCCGGAGGACGCCATCGAAAAAGGCATCGCGACGGTGTACCAGGAACTGAGCCTGGTGCCCGGGCTGACGGTGGCGGAGAACATCCTGCTGGGCCGCTTCCCGATGAAGGGGCCCTTCATCGACTGGGAGCAGACCTTCGCCCAGGCCGAAGCGCACCTGAAGAGCATGGGCGTGGACATCAACCCGCGCACCCCCGTGCATGAACTGGCCATGTGGCAGTGCCAGATTGTCGAAATCGTCAAGGCGATGAGCACCAACCCCAAGGTCATCCTGCTGGACGAGCCGACCTCCTCCCTCTCCCGCAGCGAGACGGAAATCCTGTTCAACCTCATCCGGGAACTCCGGAAGAAGGACGTCGTCATCCTCTACATCTCCCACCGACTGCAGGAGCTGTGGGAAATCGCGGACAGCTGCACGGTGCTGCGCGACGGGCTGCTGGTGGGCCGGGAGATGATGGCCGACATGAGCCAGCAGACGCTCATCCGGCTGATGTTCGGCGACGTGGAAATCCGCCAGCGCCCGGCGGATTTGAGCTTTGACGAGCGGGACGTCATCCTGCGGGTGAACAACCTGGAAAACGGCCCCCGCGTGCGCGGGGTGTCCTTCGAGGTCAGGAAGGGCGAAATCCTGGGCATCGCCGGGATGCTGGGCTCTGGCCGGACGGAGCTGCTGCGCGCGCTGTACGGGGCGGACAAGCCCACCGGCGGCACGGTGGAGTTCGTCGGCCGGACCATCCGCCGCGCCGCGCCGGTCAAGACCAAGGCGCTGGGCATCGGCTTCACGCCGGAGGACCGCAAGGTGGACGGCCTGGTGCAGATTCTGCCGGTGAAGGACAACCTCATCCTCGCCAGCCTCAAGCGCCAGTCCGTCGGCCCCTTCATCAGCAGGGAAAAGGAAAAGGCCGCCGTGGACGCCCAGGTCAGGAACCTTGACATCAAGGTGTCCGCCGTGGGCAGCGCGGTCTCGGAACTCTCCGGCGGCAACCAGCAAAAGGTGGTCGTGGGCAACTGGCTCAACAACCAGCCGACGCTGATGCTGTTCGACGAGCCTTCCCGGGGCATCGACGTGCAGTCCAAGCAGCACATCTTCAAGATTATCTGGGACATGGCGCGGCAGGGCATTTCCAGCATCGTGGTGTCCTCGGAGCTGGAGGAGCTGCTGGAGGTCTGCCACCGGGTGCTCATCATGCGCTATGGGCTGATCGAAGGCGAAATCGTGCCGGAAAACACCTCGATCGAGGAACTATACTCCCTGTGCATTGGAGGCGACGACCTATGAAATCAGCGCAAATGAAAAACATCCTGCGGAAAAACACCATCACCTTCATCCTTCTGATCATGGTGGTGCTGCTCGCCGTCTTCGCGCGGGGCTTCCTGAGCGTGAACAACCTGCTGAGCATCCTGCGCTCCATGGCCATCATCGGCGTGGCCGCCTTCGGGATGACGATGGTCATCATCGGCGGGGAAATCGACCTGTCCATCGGCTCGACCATCGGCCTGTCCGCGGTGCTGACAGCCTGGGTGGCCAAGCAGCTGCAGGGCGCGCTGGGCGCGGACTGGGCGGTCATCATCGGCATGGCCGTCGCCATCCTGGCCGCCGCGCTGGTGGGGCTGTTCAACGGCTTCATCCGGGTGCGCTTCAACATCCCCTCCTTCATCATCACCCTGGCGATGCTCAACGTGCTCTACGGCCTGGCCGCCATCCTGTCCTCCGGCTTTCCCATCACCATCTCCGCCCAGTGGTTCAACGTCATCGGCGCGGGGCGGATCATCAAGACCGGCGGCTTCTCCGGGCTGCCCGTCGCCTCCATCTGGCTGGTCCTGATCTTCCTGATTGTGTTCGTGGTGATGAACCGCACGCGCTTCGGGCGCGAGGTGTACGCGGTGGGCGGCAACCAGGAGGCTTCCCGCCTCTCCGGTGTCAACATCGCCAAGGTCAAGATCATCACCATGGTCGTCTCCCAGGTCACCGCGGCCATCTCGGGCATCATCCTGGCTTCCCAGGTGCTCTCGGGCTCCCCGCAGTTCGGCCGGGGCTATGAGACGGACGTCATCTCCGCCGTCATCATCGGCGGCGCGTCGCTGTCCGGCGGCCTGGGCCGCACCACGGGGACGCTGTTCGGCATCCTCTTCCTGGGCGTCATCCTCAACGGCATGACCCTGCTGGGCGTGGACGACTACGTCAAGTACGTCGTGCGCGGCTCGCTCATCCTGCTGGCCGTCATCCTCAACACCATCCAGACCCAAAAGGCCCGCCACACCCTGTAAGCCCGCGCGTCAGAAAGCGGCCCGGGCGGGTATACATACCGGACTGGGAAGGAGGGTTTTTTATGCCGTTGTACGAATATTACGGAAACGCCGAGAACAAGGTGACGCTGCCCCCCGAACTGACGTCCAAAGCCGTCGTCGGGACGGACCGGGTCGTCCGCGAAATCGCCCGCGTCGCGCGGGAAAAGGGAACCGTCGCCATCGACGGCTGGTACGGGGTGAACTTCGGCGCCCTGCAGGCCGCGCTGCAAAAGGAATTGGGGAACGGCGCCGTGTTCCTCCACAGCGCCGAGATGTACCGGGACGCGGAGGACATCGCGAAGTACCAGGCCAAGTACGTAACGGAAGACCCCTCCTTCGGCTGGGTCAACACCGAGGGGACGCTGCAGGACCTGATGGAGCCCGCCCGCGTCGCCCAGGCGCTGGAGCGCCTGCGCCAGGCCGCCAAAGAGGGCAAGACCGCGGTGATTTACGGCCCCGGCGCCGCCGTCGCGGAGCTGGACGGGGCGCTCGGCGCGGTCTTCTACGCGGATTTCACCATGCAGCCGATGCTCTGGCAGATGTGGGGCGGCCAGCTGGTGCCCTTCGGCCGCCGCGAGCCGGCGGGGGACTACGCCTGGAAGAAGTACTACTACAACGACTTCTACCTGCTGTACCGGCAGAAGAAGGCCGTCTTCCAAAAGATGGACTTCTATATCGACGCGGTCCGGGAAGAGGAGCTGAAGATGCTCCCCGTCGACACCTACCAGGCGATGGTGGACGAGGCGGTGCGGCAGCCCGTCAAGCAGGTGAAAATCCTGCAGCCCGGACCCTGGGGCGCTTACCGCTACCGCGACCTGTGGCAGGTGGAGGGGCTGGAATGCAACGCCTGGAACGAGCTGGCGGGCATCGAATTGTCCGTGCTCATCGACCTGGGGCTGGAGAAGCCCGTCAACATCCCCTCGCAGAACCTGATGCAGCGGCCCGTCCAGATGGTGGGCGAGTACGTGCACAGGACCTACCCGGACCTGCTGCCGCTGCAGGTGTGGCTGGACGACGGCTATTTCCCGGAGCCGGTGAGCTGGGAGCGCTCCAGCATGCCCATCCACAACCACCCCTCCACCCAGTACGTCAACCGCCACTTCAACGAGCCGCTGGGGCGGTACGAGACCTATTACATCGTCGAGTCCTACAAGGGCTCCTCCACCTGGATGGGCTACAAGGAAACCGCCGACCTGGAGGAATGGGAGCGGCTGTGCAGGGAATCGGAGAACAAGAAGGTCATCCCCAACTGGGAGGACTTTATCAAGCGGTGGGATACCAACGTGGGCGACCTGTTCCACATTCCGCCGGGCACCACCCACGGGCATGGCGGCAATCAGATGATTCTGGAGATGGACACCGGCCCCAGCGTCGCGGGCACGGAGTACTCCTTTTTCACCTACGACTTCGCGCGCAACACCTGGGACGACCAGAAAAAGACCATGACGGCCAAGCCCATGCGCATGCACCTGGACCACTCCTTCGCCAACCAGAAATGGATCCGGGAGACGCGGGCCAAGGAGTTCCACCGGGCGCGGCCCATCGCCGTCGCCGGGGACGGGAAATTCCGCAAGGACCAGTACACCACCATCCCGGAGCAACCCTTCCACATCGAGCGCATCTTCCTGGAGGAGCGCGCGGAAAACGACACGGAAGGCCGCTTCATGCACATCGTGACCCTCACGGAAGGCCGGCGCGTAACCATCCGCTCGCTGGACGACCCCCGCCGCTCCACCACCATCGAACGGCTGCAGGCCTGCATCATCCCCGCGGGGATGGGGCGGCACGAGTATGTCAACGAGGACGGCAGCCACGCGATGGTGGTCATCATCCGGCTGAAGAAAGGCTGAGATGACCCTCCGCCTGACGGCCCCCTGCGCCCGCGCCGCCGTTCACCCCTTCGGGGCCATGGTGACGGCGGAGTTCAAGGTTCGCGGCAGGTGGATCAGCCCGCTGTTTATACCGGCATGGGGCGGCATAGAGGGGGAAGGCGGCTTTATCGGGCGCCTGCGCGGGGATTTCCCCTGCGTGCCCTTCGGCGGGGGCGCGGAGCCCCCGCCGCTGCCGGGCGGCTGGGGACCGGAAGCCCCCGCCGCCGACCCGGACAGCTTTGCCCACGGTTTCGGCGCACACCACGTCTGGCAGGTGCTGGAAGCCGGGGAACACACCGCGCGCCTGGCCGTCGATTATCCCCCGGACCATCCCGTCAGGCGGCTGGAGCGAACCGTGACCCTGGAGGCGGGCGCGCCGCGGGTGTCCTTTGAGGACCGGGTGTACGCCCGGGCGGCGTGCCGCCTGCCCGTGGGGCTGCACCCCATCTTCCGGCTGCCGGAAGAGGCGGGCGCGGCAAGCCTGGAGCTGCCGGATTGCCGACAAGCCCGTACCTATCCGGGACGGGTGGACGCCTCTTCTGTTTTCGCGCCGGACGCCGCCGTCAGGAGCGCCCGGGAAGTCCCCCTGCGCGGGGGCGGCACGGCGGACGTGACGCGGCTGCCGCTTCCGATGGAAACGGAGGAGCTGCTGCAGCTCTGCGGGGTGCGGGAAGGCCGCGCCGCGGTTGCGTACCCGAAGGAGGGCTTCCGCGCCGTCCTCCGCTGGGACGCGGCAGTCCTGCCCGGCCTCCTGCTGTGGCTGAGCAACCGGGGGCGGAAGGACGCACCCTGGAACGGGCGGAACCTGTGCCTGGGCGTCGAGCCCGTGGCCTCCGCCTTTGACCTGGGCACAGCCGCGTCCCTGGGTGAAACGCCGCTGCCCGCCCCGGCCTTCCTGCGGCTGACGCCGGAGGCGCCCCTCGTGCTGGCGCATTCGCTGTCGGCGGAGGAAACGTGATAGACCCCCCGCTCCAGCCCGCAGGCGGCGCCCATTGATTTTTACAAGTTGGAGGAAACAGATGACAGGCAGAGAGCGCGTCAGGGAGACCCTCAACCACCGGGAGCCGGAAGAGCTGGCAATCGACTTTGGCGGCATGCGTTCCACCGGCATCCACGTGCTGGCCTACCTGGACCTGGTGCGCGGGCTGGGGATGAGCCTCCCGCCGCCGAAGCTCTACGACGTTTTCCAGCAATTGGCGGAGCCGCAAAGGGAGGTGCTGGAGCGCCTGGGCGGGGACGTGGTGCAGGCCCACCAGCGCGTCCCGGCCTTCGGCATCCCCATCAGCGAGGGCTGGAAGGAAATCCGCATGAGGGGGCAGCCCGTGATGGCGCCCCGGGCTTACAACCCGGTTGACGAGGGCGGCGGGAACGAGTACCTCTACCAGAACGGCGTGAAATGGGCCTACAAGCCCGCCAACAGCCTGTATTTCGACCAGGTCGCCCACCCCTACCAGGGCTGCGAGACCCCGGCGGACGTGGACGCCGTGCCACTCGCCCCGATGACTGAGGAAGACCTGGGTTTCATCGAGGAAGGCGTCAGGCATCTGTACGAGACCACCGACAAGGCCATCCTGCTGCCCGTGGGCGGCAACATCTTCGAGGCCGGGCAGCTGGACTTCGGCTACGAGGATTTCTTCGTCAACATCCTCGCGGAAAAGGACCTGATGCACCATTACTTCAACCGCCTGACCGACGTCTACATGCGAAACCTGGAAAACCTGCTGCCCAGGGTGGCGAAGTACGGCCCGGTGCTGCAGTTCGGCGACGACCTGGGCACCCAGCAGGCGCCGCAGATTTCCCCGGAGATGTACCGGGAGATGATCAAGCCCTACCACGCCCGCCAGTACCGGTACGTGCGAGACCATTACCCGGACTGCAAGGTCTTCCTCCATTGCTGCGGCGCGGTGGAGCCCCTGATTCCCGACCTCATCGACGCGGGCGTCGAGGTGCTCAACCCCGTCCAGGTCACCGCCCGGGGCATGGACCCGCGGCACCTAAAAAGGGAATACGGCGCCACCCTCTCCTTCTGGGGCGGCGGCGCAAGGACCCAGACCACGATGCTGACAGGCACGCCGGAGCAGAACCGCCGGGAAACACGGGAGCTGGTCGAGATTTTCGCGCCCGGCGGCGGCTATGTCTTCACCCAGGTGCACAACATCCAGCCCGGCATCCCGGTGGAGAACATCCTGGCGGTGTACGACACGGCGCAGTCCATGAGAAAACGCGGGTGGGCGAAAGCCAGGTAAGCGTTTGAGCGCGCCCCTGCCCGCCGCGGCGGGCGGGAAGCGCCCAATCCCACAAAAAAAGCCAGGAAGCGCCCGCGGGTGCTCAGATTGTCGAAAAAGGTCTGCGGACCTTTTTCGATTTGGAGGATGGCTGCGGAATGTTTTCGCTGTTCGCGAAAACGCCCCGCACTTCCGGCAGAGCCGGACGACACGATGATAATCGGTGGGCTGCCGCCCCCCGGAGCCCCCCGCATCATCCTCTGTAGTAAGGTTTTTTGACAGCCTAAGCGCCCGCTGGCGCTTCTTTTTATACTATTAATCGATCAAGCTATTGCCGGAAGGAGCGGCTCCGCCGATGGGCGAAGCCGCGCTTTCCATCCAGGGTGATGCCTGCGCCTACGGGGCGTAGATGATGTCGTCCCGCAGCCGGTAGAGGGTCGCGCCGCCGTTCTTGCGGCAGAAGGCGTCCACGAACCAGTCCACGTCCTTCACCGCGTCGAACTGGATGTAGCCGTGGCGGACGCCGTCGATTTTCTTGCCCTTCATGTTGGAGTCCGTCCAGGTCAGGCTGTCCGACTGGGCATCGTAGTCCCGGGTGAACACCAGGCTGTGCGCGCCGACGCCGTAATAATAGTTGGCCGCCATCTGGAAAAAGTCCCCGCGCTTCGTCTGCCGCAGGAAGTCCCGCGCCAGCTCCCGGTTTTCCGCCTTGGACAGCTTGGCGTCGTAGCGGAAGGACGCGGCGGCGTAAAAGGGGTTGCCGTCCGCCGCCGGGACGTCGATCCAGGCCGCGCCGTAGGCAAGGGGCTTGCTCTCCTTGGCCGGCAGGTTGTCCGGGATGACCAGGCCGGTCCCGGGGAACTCCGCCATGCGGAAGGCGTCCCGGTTCGCCCGGAACAGGTGGACCGTGAAATTCTTGCACACATAGCGGTCGCCGGCATACGCCGCGCGCAGCGCGCGCCCGCGGGCGGCGTCGAACTCCTGTTTTGCCACGTCGAGCATCCGGTCGATGAAGTCCTCCCGCGGCGTTTTCGCGGCGGGCTGCTCCGAAAGCGCGCCCGGCAAGGGCAGCGTCAGCATCAGGACGGCCAAAAGGGCCAGCAGGCGTTTCAAGGGGGCACCTCCAATCTGTCGCCGCCATTTTACTATAAAGGGGGCGGAAAGGAAAATGGCGGGCACGATATGGGGTCCAACACCAGTCCCCGCAAAGAAACCGGGCGATGGCGGGACTCCCGCGCCGCCGCGCTTTATGGGGAAGCGGCGCTATGCTACAATGCTTCCGGAGGAAACAGCGAATGACGACCATTCTGGGCGGGCGCGGCGGCGGGCTGTGGGCGCCGCTGGCGGGGCGCCTGGCGGACAGTTACCGCCAGGGGCGGGAGTGCGTGCTGCTGGTGCCGGAACAGTATACGCTGCAGGCCGAGCGGGACGCGCTGGCCGCGCTGGACGTGCCCGGCTTCTTTCGCCTGCGGGTGCTGTCCCCCTCCCGCTTCGCCCGCGCCGTCTTTGAGCGCGCGGGGCGCGACCCGCGGGTGGTCATCGACGAGCGCGGCAAGCTGATGACGATGGCGCGCGCGGTGTGGTCCGCCCGCGCAGACCTGTCCTTTTACGCCTCCGCGCGGGAGAAACCCGGCTTCGCGCACAAGCTGACCCAGGCGGTCAGCGAGCTCAAGGGCGCCGGGCTGGGCCCGGAGGGGCTGGAAGCGCATCTCTCCTCACTGGATAAGCCGGAGCCCAAGCTGTCCGACCTGGCGAGACTGTACCGGGAATACGAAAGCCTGCTGGCCGGGCACCTGATCGACCAGGAGGACGAGGACCGGGAGCTGCTGGCCCGCTTTACCGGGAGCGGCCTGTTCGACGGCGCCGACTTCTTCGTTTACGGGTTCGACCTGCTCAGCGAGCCGCTGGTGCGCCTGCTGGCCGCCTGCGCGAAAAAAGCGCGGCGGATGCTCGTCGCCCTGGTGATGGACCGGGAGAGCGCACCGGACGGCGAAGCCTTCGCCCCCGTCAGGCGCAGCGCCGCGCGCCTCACGCAGGCGCTGGGGGAGGCCGGGCTGCCCTGGTCCTACGCCTGGGCGCCGGCGGAAAAGGCGGCGCCGGGCGACGCGCTGTCCCACCTGCGGGGGCAGTTCCTCCGCCTGAAACAGGAGCCCTATCCGGGAAAGGCTTCGGAAATCCGGATTTTCGCCGGCAAAACCCCACACGAGGAGCTGCGCTGGGCGGCCCAGCAAATCCGGCAGGAGCTGCGCGCCGGCGTACAGCCCCGGGAGATGGCCGTCCTGCTGGCGCAGGACGGGTACGCGGGGCAGTTGCCCTCCGTATTCGCCGATTACGGCGTCCCCCATTACCTGGCGGAGAAGGAGCCCGTGCTGGCCCATCCGCTGGTGCGCTGCCTGACGGACGCGCTGGACTGCATCCAGGCCGCCGCATGGAAGCAGGAGGACGTGCTGTCCTACGCCAAGAACCCCTTTTCCCCGCTGACGGCGGAGGAAGGCTGGGCGCTGGAAAACTGGGCGCTGCGCTTCGGCATCCGCGGCAGCCGTTGGACGCGGCCCTTTTCGGGCGGCGGGGACGAGGAGCGGGCGGCGGCGGAAGCCCTTCGCCAAAAGGCGGTTTCCCCGATTATAGCGCTGCGCGACGCGCTGGTTCAGGCAAAGGACGCCTCGGACTCGGTGCGCGCCGTGCTCGCCTTCCTGGAAAGCCTGGACGCCCACGGCCGGGTGACCCGGCTGGAGCAGGAGATGCTGGAGTGCGGGCTGCCCGAGCAGGCCTTGCGCACGCGGCAGGTATGGGACCAGCTCATCGGGCTTCTGGAACAGATGGACGAGCTGCTGGGGCGGGAGCGCATCCCCCTGGGCCGTTTCCCGGAGTGGCTGCGGGAGGGGCTGGGCATGACGGAGCTGTCCGCCTTGCCGCCCCAAGACAACTGCGTGCAGGCGGGCGCCCTGGGCCAGGTGATGGCCCGCAGGCCCAAAGCCGTGTTCATCCTGGGGCTCAACGGCGGCGCGCTGAACGTATCCGACGAGGCCCTGCTGGGCGACGGGGAGCGCCAACGGCTGGAATCCGGGCTGAACCTTCGGCTGAACCTGCCGCTGGCCGACCGGGAGGCCGTCAAGCAGCTGGACCTGTGGAAGGCGATGTCCTCCGCCGGGGAGCGGCTCTACCTGTCCTACGCCCTGTCCACTGAGCAGGGGGAGGCCAAGGGCGCGCTGCCGGAGCTGCAGCGCGTGGCCAAACTCTTCCCCGCGCTGGCCGAGGAGGGAGGCGCGGTGGGCCGCTTCGCAGAGCCCCTGCCCCTCACGCCCGCGACGGCGCTGGACGAAATCGCCTCGCTGCGGGCCGCCGGGGAGCCGCTGCAGGGCGCCTGGCGGGACGCCTGGGCCTGGCTGTCCGAAAGCCCGGAATTCGGCCGCGCGGCGGCCGCCCTGCTGGACAGGGAGAAGGCGGAGAACCCGGACAAGCGGCTGTCCCCAGGCACGGCGCAGGCGCTGTTCAACCGGCAGACGGTGTCCATTTCCCGCCTGGAAAACTACGCCGGATGCCCCTTCCGCCATTTCGTCCGCTACGGCCTTCAGCCGCAGGAGCGCAGGGAGTGGGCGCTGCAGCCGGTGGACCTGGGCAATTTCTGCCACGCGGCCATGGACGGGTTCGCCGAGGAAATCGCCCGGGAGCCCGACTGGCCGCAGGTTTCCCGGGACAAGGCGGAGGCGATGATGGACCGCGTGCTGCCCGGGCTGACGGGCGACTGGGAGCGGCAGCCCTGGGCGGACACCCCCCGGGCGCGAAAAGGCGCACAGCGCACCCTGGACGTCTGCCGGCGCATGGCCTGGGCGCTGACCGAGGGCAGCCGGGATTCCGGCTTCAGGCCTTTAGCCAGCGAGCTGCGCTTCGGCGCGGGCGAGGGCCTGCCGGCGGTGGAAATCGCGCTGGGCGACGGGCGCAGCCTGCGGTTGCGGGGCACCATGGACCGGGTGGACACGGCGGTGCTGGACGGACGGGATTACCTGCGGGTGGTGGATTACAAGACCGGCAACCGCCGCCTGGCGGCCGGGGACATCGAGGCCGGGCTGCAGCTGCAGCTGATGCTCTACCTGAAGGCCGCGCTTGGCCTTTTGGCGGGGCATGAGCCGGCGGGGGCGTTTTACCAGCTGCTGGACGACCCGGTCGTGCCGGCGGATAGCGCGCCGGAGGCCGAGCGGAAAATCCGGGCGAAGCTGCGCCTCTCCGGCGTGCTGCTGGCCCAGGCGCAGGTGGTCCGGCTGATGGATGGCGGAGAACCCCCGGTCAGCATCGCCAATTACCTCAATAAGGACGGCTCCCTGCGCGCGTCCGACGGCCTGCTGTCCCGGGAGGAGCTGGAGCGGCTGATGGGCCTGGCGCAGGCGCGCGCCCGGCAGCTGGCCCGGCAGATTTTCTCCGGGCACATCCCCCGCTCGCCGATCATCGACAGCGCCGGGCGCCCGGCCTGCGATTTCTGCGAATACCAGGGCGTCTGCCGCACGGACGGGGTCAGCCGGGAGGCGATGCTGCGCCGCGCGCGCAAAATGGGCCTGCAGGCGCTGGCCGCCCCGGGCGGCGGGGAAGGCGGGGGCTGAGGTTGGCGGGCGGGACACGCCTGTGGTATACTTTGGCCAGAAAGCGATAAAGGGGGGATGTCCCGTGATACAAGTCATCCACGGCAAAAAAGGTTCCGGAAAAACCAAGCGGATTATCGATATGGCCAACGACGCGATCAAGAACCAAAAGGGCGACGTCGTCTTTGTGGACGACGACAACCGCTACATGTTCGACCTGCGCCATGAAATCCGTTTCGTTAACGCGGGCGAGTACGGCATGGTGGGGCCGGAAATGTTTTACGGCTTCCTCTGCGGCATGCTGGCGCAGAACTTCGACGTGACGGTCGTGTTCATCGACGCCTTCCTGAAGCTGGTCAACGTCAAGCCCAACGAGACCGAGTGGTTCTTCAAAAACCTGGAAAGCCTGGGTGAAAAACGCAACCTGACCTTTATCCTGTCGGTCGGCTGCGACGACTCGGACGCCCCGGAATACATCCGCAAGCACTTTATCTGAACGCAAGGGAACGAGAGGGTCGCGGCGCGTGAAAAAATGGGTCTGCAAGGTCTGCGGCTACGTCCACGAGGGGGACGAGCCGCCTGAAATCTGCCCGGTATGCAAGGTCGGCCGGGAGTTTTTTGAATTAGTCGAAACCGCCCGCTCCTTCCCGGACGGTCACGTGCCGGGGCTGGCGAAGGGGACGGACCCCCGCGTAACGGGCGCGCTGAAGGAGCGCCTGCAAAACGACAGCCGTGAGGTCGCCCTGTACCTGGCCATGGCCCGCGCGGCGGAGCGGGAGGGCTACCCCGAGGCCGCCGGCGCCTTCCGGAGGCTCGCGGAGGAGGAAGCGGAGCACGCCGGGCGGCTGATGGAAATGCTGGGCGAGGGCTTTTCCGCGAGCACGGAGGAGAACCTCGGCCTGCGCGCGGACGCGGAGGCGCGGGAGTGCGCGGACAAGAAGGAGCTGGCGCAGCTGGCGACCTCCCTGGGCTACGACGCCATCCACGACGCCCTGCACGAGATGTCCCGCGACGAGTCCCGCCACGGCGCCGCCCTGCACGGGCTGAAGGAACGACTGTTCCCCACGGGGAAAGGCGCCAGGGGATAAAGCGTCCGTTCATGAAACGAAGAGCGAGCGGGAGGCGTTAAGGCCTCCCGCTCGGATTGTCGAAAAAGGTCTGCGGACCTTTTTCGATTTGGAGGATGGCTGCGGAATGTTTTCGCTGTTCGCGAAAACGCCCCGCGCGTCCGGCAAAGCCGGACGACACGATTTCCATCGGTGGGCTATCGCCCCCCGACCCCCCCGCATCTTGCTCTATAATAAGGTTTTGACAGCCTGAGCGGGAGGCGTGAAGGCCTCCCGCTTTGATTTACAACTGGTTACCGCGGGCTGCGCGGGGCGTGCGCCCGCCCGCGGCAATCTCCCATTGACTCAGTGCGTCTTGGATTCGATGGATTCTTCTTCCGGGAAAGGCGGCAGGTCCCCCGGATGGGAACCCGGGGGCGTTGTCCCCGGCGTTCCCTCCCCCTTCGCTTGCGCGTTGACGTTTTGCACGAAGCCGAAGCGCTGGCGGCGGTCGTAGGGCAAAAACCGTTTCAGGCTGACCACGACCGAGCCGGTGATGCCGCCCATGACAGCACCGACGAAGACGAGGACGGCCATGTAGTACAGCAGGCTCGCCGTCTGCAAGGTCAGCATCGCCATGAGCACCTGGCCTACGTTGTGCAGCGCGCCGCCCACGACGCCCGCGCCAACGGGGCTGACGCCCCTGAGCCCGTGGGTCATCGCGATCATGCCCAGCATGCTCACCACACCGCCGGCGAGGCTGTACTGGATGGTGTTCAGGCTGCCGAACAGGAAGCCGGAGAGGAAGACCTTGGCCAGCATCAGCAGGACAGAGGTGGGTACGCCCAGCCAGTAGAGGCACAGGAGCAGCACGCTGTTGCTCAGCCCCAGCTTGATGCCCGGGATGGGACCCAGGGAAAACAGGCTTTCCAGGTAGCCCAGCACCAGCATGATGGAGACGAACAGGGCGGACAGCGCCAGCCTTTGCGTACCCTTCACGGCGCCTCCCCCAGCAGCTGCAGCGCCTCCTCCCGGGAGAGCAGCTCCAGCGCCACCTGGTGGGGCAGGCAGGTAATCCACCGCTGGAACACGCGCAGGTCACGATTCTGGAGGGTGACCCTGCCCTGGTGCACGCATTCCTGCTTGGGGCAGTTGGCCGAGGCCATGACCGCGCCGTCGCGGTCGACGTGGATGACGTTTTCCCAGTCCCCCTGGGTGATCGTGATTTCACCGGGGCCCAGGAGCGGGACCAGCTGGTAGTATTCGCTGCCCTGCTTGATGCGCAGGTAGCTGTCGGCCACGGGCAGCGCGCCGTCCGGAGCGGCGCCCAGGGACAGCGCGAGGGCCGGCCGTCCGGGTACAGCCGGGGCGGGCCTGAGCACGCGGCTGGCGACGAGCAGCACAAGCCCCAGCGCCACAACGCCGGCGATGACCCAGATATCCTTCCGCTTCACGGCCCGCCTCCCTTCCGCCCCGGGAATGATAGCGATTCCAGCCCCGAATGTAAAGCGCGGGGAACGGCGAAAACATTTGTCAAAGCGGTCCGGCGGCACTATAATAACCCGGAAGGAGTGATAAAAAATGGGCAAGTATTTCGGTACCGACGGCTTCCGCGGGGAGGCCAACGTCAGCCTGACCGCCGACCACGCCATGCGCATCGGGCGCTTCCTGGGGCACTATTACGGCAAGGACAAGAAGGCGCGCATCGTCATCGGCAAGGACACCCGGCTGTCCAGCTACATGCTGGAGGACGCGCTGTCCGCCGGCATCACGGCGTCGGGCGCGGACGCCTACCTGCTGCACGTGACCACCACCCCCAGCGTTTCCTTCATCACAAGGAGCGAGCGTTTCGACTGCGGGGTGATGATTTCCGCCAGCCACAACCCCTTTTACGACAACGGCATCAAACTGCTCAACCAGAACGGCGAGAAGATGGACGAAATGCTCATCGGCCAGCTGGAGCATTACCTGGACGGCAGCCCGGACGCCATCCCCTTCGCGCGGCGCGAGCGCATCGGGAAGACGGTGGACTATTACGGCGGGCGCAACCAGTACATCGGCTACCTGATTTCCATGGCGCGCAACACCTACAAGGGCTACAAGGTGGGCCTTGACTGCGCCAACGGCAGCACCTGGATGATTGCCAAGTCGGTTTTCGACGCCCTGGGCGCGCAGACCTACGTCATCAACAACCAGCCCACGGGCCTGAACATCAACCTGGACGCCGGCAGCACCCACATCGAGCACCTGCAGAAGCATGTGCGGGACAACGGGCTGGACATCGGGTTCGCCTTCGACGGGGACGCGGACCGCTGCATCGCGGTGGATGAGAAGGGCAACGTGGTAGACGGGGACCTCATCCTCTACATCTATGGCCGCTTCATGAAGGAGCGGGGCAACCTAACGGACAACACCGTGGTGACCACCATCATGTCCAACTTCGGCCTGTACAAGGCCTTCGACGACTTTGGCATCCAGTACAAGCAGACCGCGGTGGGCGACCGCTACGTCTACGAATGCATGCGGGACAACGGGCACCTGCTGGGTGGGGAGCAGTCCGGCCACATCATCTTCGGCAAATACGCCAACACCGGCGACGGCGTGCTGACGGCCATCAAGCTGATGCAGGCCGTCACCACCCGGGAGGTGCCGCTGTCCAAGCTGGCGGAGCCGGTGGAAATCTATCCACAGGTGCTTAAGAACGTGCGCGTGAGCGACAAGGAGGCGGCGCTCGCCCACCCGGCGGTCGTCAAGGCCATCAAGGCTGCGGAGAAAAAGCTGGGGGCGGACGGCCGCATCCTGGTGCGCAAGAGCGGGACGGAGCCCGTGCTGCGGGTGATGGCCGAGGCGCATACCCCCGAACTGTGCGAGAGCTGCGTGTCCGCCGTCATCTCCGCCATGAAGGCCAACGGCCTGGTCATCGAGGGCAAATAAATGCTGAAAATCACGGATTTGTACGACCTGTCCCACAGCCTGGCCGGGGAGTGGATGAAGCAGTTCACCTATCCCTGGGAAGCGCTGGAGGGGATTTCCGACCTCATCCTCCGCCTGGGCGCGGGTCTGGACCCCGCGGAATACGAGCACCCGAAGCCCGACGTCTGGGTCGCACGGAGCGCGAAGGTCTTCCCCTCCGCCTGGCTGGGCGGCCCCTGCATCATCGGGCCGGAAACCGAGGTGCGCCACTGCGCCTTCATCCGGGGCGGCGCCCTGGTGGGCAGCGGCTGCGTGGTGGGCAACTCCACGGAGCTGAAGAACGTCATCCTCTTTGACAAGGTGCAGGTGCCCCACTACAACTACGTGGGCGATTCCATCCTGGGCTACCTGGCGCACATGGGCGCGGGTTCCATCACCTCCAACGTCAAGAGCGACAAGCTGCCCGTCTTCGTCAGGGACGGGGCGGAGAAAATGGCGACGGGCCGGAAAAAAGTGGGCGCGCTCATCGGCGACGCGGCGGAAATCGGATGCAACGCCGTGCTCAACCCCGGCACGGTCATCGGGCGGCACGCGATCGTCTATCCCACGACCTGCGCCCGGGGCACCCTGCCGGAGCGCCACATCATGAAGGCCGACGGCAGCGTCGCCGCCCGGGACTGAGCCCGCTTGCCCTTTGTGGGGCCGGGCGGTATAATCGCAGGGCGCGGTTTTCCGCGCCCTGCAAAATGAAAAACGGAGAGTGACCGATGCTTCAGAAAGCCACACACCGCAAAGCCGCGCTGGCGGCGCTGCTCCTGGCCGCCGTCCTGCTGCTGGGCGGGTGCAACCTGATCGTGAAGGACCCGGAGGTGGACGCCCGGCAGGTCATCCTGGACATCAACGGGGAGACGGTGGACAAGGCCGCCTTCACCACCTACTTTGAAAACGCCTACGACCGCGCCTACCAGGAACAGGCGAGCATGTACCAGCAGTACGGCATCAACCAGCAGGTCGTCGTCGACCGTGACCAGGTGATGGAGAGCACGCTGGACAGCGTCGCGCGGGACAAGCTGCTTCACCAGAAGGCGCACGAGTTGGGGCTGGACGAGCTGACGGCGGAAGAGGAAAAGGCGCTGGAAGAAAAATCCCAGGCCGACTACCAGAGCCTGCTGGATTACTACCAGGCCGCCCTCTTTTCGGGCAGCGAGCTGACGGGCGAGGCGCTGAAGAAGGCGGTCAGCGACCGCGCGGCGCAGGACGGCATCACCGCGGATATGTACCTCCAGAGCGCCAAGGAACAGGACCTGCACGACAAGCTGCTGCAGTACGCCGGGCGGGACCTTGCGGTCAGCGAGGAGGAAATCCAGGCGGACTACAACGCCAAGGTCACGCTGGCCAAGACGAACTATGAGCAGACCCCCTCGGCCTACGGGAACGACCGGACACAGGGAAGCGACGTTTACTTCGCCCCCGCCGGATACCGCATGATCAAGCAGATTCTGATTAAATACGCCCCGGAGGACGAGACAGCCATCACCAGCCTGAACAGCGCGCTGGCGCCCCTGCAGTCGGCGGTGGACGACGCCCTGGCCGAGGCGGACCGGTTCCTGGCGCTGCTGGCGCAAAAGGACGTGCCGGCGGAAGACGCCGACTTCCTCAAGGCGCAGAAGGCCGGGCTGGCCGAGGAGGACGCGAAGCGCCTGGACGAGCTGCTGGCGCTGGAAACGCGCGGAGACGCGGAACAGCAGGAGCTGGACGCGATTTCAAAGAAGGCGCCGGTTTTCCAGGCGCTGGCCGAAGCCCAGGCGGCGCTTGAGCCCCAGGCAAAAGCGCTGGCCGACAAGGAAAAGGAAGCCTCCGCCAAAATCCTGCCCAAGGCGGAGGAGGTGTTCCGGAAAGCGATGGCGCCCGGCGCGGACTTCGACGCGTTGGCGGCGGAATACAGCGAGGACCCCGGCATGCCGGCGGAGGGTTACCCTGTCAGCCTGGCGTCGGACAACTTCGTGCCGGAGTTTACGAAGCCGGCGATGGCGCTGAAGAAGGTGGGCGACGTGAGCCTGCCCAGCCTGAGCAATTTCGGGTTCCATATCCTGCAGTACGCCGCGGACGTCCCCGAGGGGCCGGTGGCGCTGGACGCCGTGCGCGAAGCCATCCAGGCTGAATTGCTGGCGGGGAAGCAGGAGGCGGCCTACACCGCGCTGGAAACAGAGTGGCTCGCCGGCGCCGACATCAAGAAATACCCCGAGCGCATGAAGGACTGAACCCCCGCATCCAAGGCAAAACCCGCGTTTCCGCGGGTTTTGCCTTCCCTGCCGCCATGGAACGCATCGATGCAGCCAGGAAGAAGTGTCCTGCCTGACCGCCGGCCGCCCCGCTTGACTTGCCCCGCCGCCGGGGGTAGGATGGCGGCTGGAAGCATGAATCAAGTACTATAGGGTGAATAACGTCATGCGGCGGCGCGCGGGCGCCGCGGACATGCATCGACAGATGAAAAGGAGCGGGACATGAACGGCAGAGAGCGCCTGCTGGCGGCCATGAACCACAAGGAGCCGGACCGCGTGCCGCGGGACCTCGGGGCGACGCCGTCCTCCGGCATCTCCGCCATCGCCTATAACCGCTTCGTGCGCCACATGGGCTGGAAGGCCGGCCCGGCCCGGATTTACGACGTGGTGCAGCAGCTGGCCCAGCCGGCGGACGTCGTGCTGGACCAATGCAATATCGACGTGCTGGACGCCGGGCGCGCCTTCAACGCGGAAGAAAGCCGTTGGAAGGCAGCGAAGCTGTCCGACGGCAGCGACTCCTTCATCCCCGCCTGGTTCGACCCCAAGCCCCAGCCCGACGGCGGCATGGCGGTATTCTCGCAGGGGCGCATGATTGCCAGGATGCCCTACAAGGCCACGTTTTACGACGGCACCTACGTGGCCTACCCGGACGAAATCCCCGGGGACCTGTCCGACCTGGACGAGCAGATGGACCGGGTGCTGTGGCAGAAAATGGCGACGCCCCCCTGGGACCGGGCGCAGGAAAAGGACTTCTGGCCCAACCTGCGCGCCGCCGTCCTCAAGCTGCGCGGGGAAAGCGACCGCGCGCTGGTCATCGGGGTGGGGTGCAACCTGTTTGAGTGGGGCACCTTCCTTCGGCGGATTGACAATTTCCTCTGCGACCTGCTGCTGGACCCGGAAGGCGTCGAGCGGCTGCTGGACGCGCTGATGGAGCGCCACCTGGCCAGCCTGGGCAAGGTCTGTGAATGGCTGGGGGACGTCTGTGACGTGGTCAAGTTCGGCGACGACCTGGGCATGGACACCGGCCCCCTGATGCAGCCGGACATCTACCGGCAGCTGTTCAAGCCCCGCCACAAAATGCTCAACGACTACGCGCACCGGCACTCCGGGATGAAGACCCTGCTGCACTCCTGCGGCTCCATCCATTCCCTTTTGCCGGACATGATTGAGGCCGGGTTTGACGCCGTGAACCCGGTGCAGATCAACGCGCGGGACATGGAGCCCCGGCGGCTGAAGAAGGAGTTCGGCAAGGACATTACCTTCTGGGGCGGCGGCGTAAACACCCGGGTGGTGCTCAACGGCGACTCCCCGCAGAAGGTCCGGGACCAGGTGAGGGAAAACCTGGACGTGTTCGCGCCCGGCGGCGGGTTCGTCTTCGCCGCGGTGCACAACATCCTGCCGGACGTGCCGCCGGAGAATATCGAGGCGATGTATCAGGCGCTGGACGAGTACGCCTGAATCCACCCGCCGGGAACCGCGGCCGCGGCGGCGCCCCGTCCGCGGGGCAATCGCCAAGCGAAAAGAAAGAATCAAAAACGGAGGTCGGCATATGAAAAACATCCTGTGTTTCGGGGACTCCAACACCCACGGCGCCAGGCCGGACGCGCCCGGCCGCTACGAGCGCCATGAGCGCTGGACGGGGCTGCTCCAGCAGGCGCTGGGCGAGGGGTATTACGTGATCGAGGAGGGGCTCAACGGCCGCACGACGGTCTTTGACGACCCGGTGGAAATCGACAAGAGCGGCTGGAAGCACCTGCCCAGCCTCCTCAAGTCGCACGCGCCGCTGGACCTAGTGGTCATCATGCTGGGCACCAACGACCTGAAGGTGCGTTTTGCCGCGACGCCGCTGGACATCTCCCAGGGCGCCGAGCAGCTGGTCAAGCTGGCGCTGGCCTCCGACGCGGGGCGGGACTTCAAGGCGCCCCGCGTGCTGCTGTGCTCCCCCATCGCGCTGATGGAGGAGACCTTCATCGGGGAGATGTTCGGCAACCGCCGGGCGGATTCCCTTCGTCTGGGCGACCTGTACCGCGACGTCGCGCAGCGCAACGGGGTGGAATACCTGCGCGTGTCCGACTTCGCCGGGCCCTCCCCCGTGGACGGCCTTCACCTGGACCTGGACGGGCACCGCAAGGTCGCGGAGGCGATGCGGGCCAGGATTGCGGGCATCCTGGAGGGGGGCCCGAAAGGGAAACAGTAGATGGAATCATTCCGTAAGGGCCTGAAAAGGCTGGCGGGGCGCTCCGAGGTATCGGTGTTGCTGGCGGTCATCCTGCTGGGGCTGCTCTTTTCGGTGTTCTCCGCCAACTTCCTGTCCTCCTACAACATCTACAACCTGTCCCGGACCGCGGCGCTTTACATCTTCATCGCCCTGTCGCAAACCTGCGTCATCCTCGTGGGCGGCATGAACCTGTCCGTCGGCTACATCGGGGGGATGACGGTCGTCGCGTCGGGCTACATGATGCAGAATATGGGGGCGGGCATCCTCGCCGCCGTCATCGGCGGGCTGGTGGTCGGCGTCCTCGCGGGCCTGCTCAACGGCCTGGTGATTACGAAACTGAAAATCAACTCCTTCGTGGTGACCCTTGCGACCAGTTTCTTCTTCAAGGGCCTGGTCACCGGCGTTTCCGAAGGCTTTCCCTACACCGTGCTGGCGCCCGGTTTCACCACGCTCGGCCGGGGCATGTTCCTGGGTCTCCCCTACATGCTCTACCTGGTCATACTCGTGCTGGCGGCGGTGTGGTACCTGTTCGGATATACGGTCATCGGCCGGAAACTGCTGGCGACCGGCGGCAACCTCCAGGCCGCGAAAATGGCCGCCATCAACACGGACAGCACCATCATCATCGCCAACGTGCTCTCGGGCCTATTCGCGGCCGTCGCCGGGCTTTGCTCCGTCTCCATGAACGGCTCCGCCCAGCCCACGACCGGCGGCGACTGGATGGTCTATTCCTTCGCGGTTTCCGTGATTGGCGGCACCGCGCTGGCGGGCGGCGCCATCAGCGCGGTGGGGCTTTTCATCGCCGCCTTCCTGATAGTCATGATCAAGAACGGGCTGGTGATGATCAACGCCAACATCTATTATGAGCAAACCTACCTCGGCCTGATTCTGCTGGTCGCCGTCTCCCTGTCCTCCATTTCGGGCTTCCTGTCCAGAAGGCGACAGCGGCGGCAGTTCCTGATGGAACAGCGCCAGAGATCCGCGGAACAAATGCCGCAAGGCATTGAATAAAGGAGGAAACCATGAAAAAGATCCTGTTGGCGCTTGTGATTCTGGCGATGGTCCTGTCGGCCGGCCTGGCCGCAGGCGCGGAGGCGTTGTACGCCTGGTACTTCCCCACGGCGCACCCCTACGGCGAGGAAGTCAAGAGCTTTGCCGAGGTGTTCATGGAAAAGGAAGGCGTCGAAATCAAGTTCCTGATGGGTTCCGACTGGAACCAGTCGACCCAGGACGCCAACATGCGCGCCCTGGTCGCCGACGGCTACATGAACATCACCACCTTCCCCGCCAGCGACGGCGCGGCCGGCCTGTACGACGAGCTGAAGTCCTTCGGCGTCAACGTGGTGGGCTTCGGCGGGGCCACCAGCCAGCAAACGGAGCTGTTCTGCATCGCGACGGACGTTGAGGCGGCCGCTTACGCAGCCGCCGGCTACGCCATCGAGGCGATGGGCGGCAAGGGCGGAATCCTCAACGTCCTGGAAGTGCTCTCCGACACCAACACGCTGAAGCGCAAGGCGGGGGTCGAGGCGTGCATCAAGGACCACGAGGGCGTGGAACTGGTGCAGCAGGTCGCGGACATTACCAGCATCGCGGAAGGCGTCGAGAAAATCTCCGCCGCGCTGACCAGCAACATCGGAAAAATCCAGGGCGTCGTCTGCACCGGCAACCAGGCGTCATCCGCGGCCGTGCAGGTATTGGACGACTACTTCGCGCGCAACCCGGACGCGGAGAAGATTTACCTGGTGTGCATCGACACCCCGGACGACGTGATGCAGGGCATCGAGAAGGGCGTCGTCTACGGCACCATCGCCCAAAACACCTACGCGCACGGCTTCGTCCCGATGCTGATTCTCAAGAAGCTCAACGAAGGATACTCCAAGGTGGACGGCACCTATTTCATCGATTCCGGCACAGTGCTGGTCACCAAGGACAACATGACCACGTTCAAGGACGACCTGATGAAGGTCACCGAGCAGATTCTGGCGGACCTGGAAGTCAAGTACCTGAAGAAATAACCCCGCGCCCCGGGGGAGCGGCCGCCGCTCCCCCGGGGGCAAGCAAGGAGAACAATGCTGGAAGTCAGGGACGCCACCAAGATTTTCCCCGGCGTGAGAGCGCTGGACTCCGTTTCCGTCGCTTTCCGGAAGGGAGAGGTCCACGCGCTGATGGGCGAGAACGGCGCGGGGAAGTCGACGCTGATGAAAATCCTGACCGGAATTTATCATCCGGACGCCGGCAGCGTCTTCATCGACGGCGAACAGGTCCACCTGAAGAGCTACCATGACGCCATCGCGCACGAAATTGCGATGGTGTATCAGGAAATCCAGGTGATTCCGCGCTCTACGGTCGCCGAAAACATCGTTCTGGACAAGCTGGGACGGTTCACCAACCGCGCCGGGCAGGTCAACTGGGCCAAAATCAACGAGCTGGCGCAGACCTACCTGGACCTGGTGGACCTAAAAGTCCAGCCCACAGACCGCATCGGCGGGATGACGGTCGCCCAGAAGCAGCTAATTCAGATTGCCAAGGCGCTTTCCGGCAACGCGACGTACATCCTGATGGATGAGCCGACCAGCTCCCTGACCCGTTATGAGTCGGAAAACCTGTTTCTCATCATCCGGCGGCTCAGGGACGAAGGGCGGGGAATCATCTTCGTTTCGCATAAAATCGAGGAATGCATGGAGCTGTGCGACACCGTCACCGTGCTGCGGGACGGCCGGTTGATCGGAACGCGCCCCATCGGCGAACTGACCCGCAAGGAACTGATCCGCATGATGATCGGCCGGGAAGAGGACATCATGCCGCTGGGCACCCTCGACATCTCCGGGGACACCATCCTGGAAGCGCGCCATATCGGAAAGGCGGGCCAGTTCACCGACGTCAGCCTGTCGCTGAAAAAAGGGGAAATCCTCGGGTTGTACGGTCTGGTCGGCGCCGGCAGGACGGAGCTGGCGCGGCTGATTGCCGGCGCCGAGAAGATGGATACGGGCCAGGTGATCATCGACGGCAAGCCCGTGAAAATCCGCTCCCTCCGCGAGGCGATGGCCAGGCACCGCCTGGGCTACGTGACGGAGAACCGCAAGGAAGAAGGCCTCATCCTCGGGTTTTCAGTCAAGGAGAACGTCATTATCACGGTCCTGCGGCGGATGGTCCGGAAAATCTGCACCATCAGCACCCGGAAATGTGTGAGCCTGACCCGGCACATGATCGGCCACCTGGATATCAAAACCCCGTCGGAGCATACGCCGGTGGAGAACCTGTCCGGCGGCAACCAGCAAAAGGTTTCCCTCGCAAAATGGCTCGCGGCGGACTGCAGGATTCTGATTATCGACGAACCGACCGTCGGCGTGGACGTCGGGGCCAAGCGCCAGATTCATGAAATCATCTGGGGCCTGGCGAAGGACGACCACAAATCCGTCATCCTGATTTCATCCGACTTGACCGAGATGCTGACGCTGGCGCGGCGCATCCTGGTATTCAAGGATTACCAGATTGTCGCGGAAATCACGGGGCTGAACCGGGAGGGCGTTGACTACAAGGACATTTCTGAGCAAATCGGCGCAGCGATCGTCTGACGCGGCTGCTTGCCCAGGTATCGACCAAGCCATCGGCAATCCAAGAAGGGCACGCCACGCGAAAACGCGCGCCGGGGTCACGCTGCAGCCGCACTGTTCGGAAGGTTTCACGGCATCAAACCAGCGCCGGTGCCCCCAACCGGATTTTCTTCGGGGTTTCAGGCAACCTGAAAACGACCCGTGCTCAGACAAGCTTGGGTCAGGCCATAGTTCAGTAGTAGTTTCCAACCGACGCGGGACGGAGACATAGCCGCCGAATCCGAAATATAAAAAACCCTCGGCCCCCTCGCCGGCAAAGGCGGGAGTCCGGACCGCTTCCTGCGGAACGCGAGGCCCCGAAGAATATCAAGCGCCTACGCGAGTCCGGCTTCGCCAGGCCCTCCCCGTGGACGGCCTTCACCTGGACGGGCATCGGAAGGTCATGGAGGCGACGCGGGCCAAAGGCGCTGGCCTCCGGGCGGGGAGCCCAAAAGGGAAGCAGCAGACGGAATCATGCCGTAAAGGCCTGAGAATGCCGGTGGAAAGAGCGTCGTGGTCGACCTCCACCTCAGCGAGCTTGACCCCTTCATGGACGCGGTCCGGCCGGAGGGAATCCTGATTTGCATGGACGAATCCAGCGCGGACACCCAGCAGGCGGTGCTGGAGAAGCTGCTCACCTGGAAATAAGCGGGAAGGCGGAGGAAGAAATGCCAAAATACAAGTATGAGGAAATGCTGCCCCTTGAATTCCTGGAAGCGGTCGAAAGGCTGCCCGTTTTCATCGTCCCGATGGGGCTGCTGGAATGGCACGCCGACCACCTCCCCCTCGGGCAGGACGCCCTGAAATCCCACGGGATTTGTCTGAGGCTGGCCGAGAAACTCCAGGGAGGAATCGTCCTGCCGCCGGTCTACTTCGGGCGCCCCGGGTACTCGACCTATACCGGGACCCTCACATACTCGGAGGGGCTGATGCTTTCCCTGCTGTCGGAACTGTGCGCGCAGCTCAAAAAAGTCGGCGCCAAGGTCATCGTGCTGATGGTCAGCCACTACGGCCCCGCCCAGGAGGAGTGCATCGCCCGGTTCCAAAAAATCATCTCCCGGGAGGACCCGTCCATCACCGTCATCGCCCATAAGGAAAGCGACGGCGTGACCGTCGACGGCGAAACGCCGGCGGACCACGCCGGCATCTGGGAAACCTCCATGTTCATGCGGATGTATCCGGAACTGACGCGGATGGACTTGCTGAGAGACCCGCCCCACCCGCAAAAAGTCTATCACGACGCCCCGCTGGACTATTACAGGGAGCCGGCGAAGTGGGAATGGTCCAACGACGTATGGGGCGCGAACCCCGCGCTGGGCGAACAGGCGATTGACGCCATCACGGACCATTTTGTGACTGAGATCAAGGAAGCGCTGGCCAGATACGCCGCGCAATGAGCCACGGGCGCCGTGTTTCGGCGACTTCGTGAGCTCTGCCCGGCTGAACGGGATTTTACGTTCCAAGGCTGGATGCATCTTGCGCGAGCTTAGTTATTAAGGTATAATTAATAAGACAAGACGCCGTCGTTTGACCAAGTTTGGACAGTCGGTTCAGTTTTACTGCCGCCCCGAAGGGACTTAGCCGTCAATAGCCGGGAAACCGGTTAAATATTGAAAGGGGAACCCACGGAATGAAAAGGAAACTCGCCCTGGTCATCGCCGCCCTGTTGCTGTGCGCCTTCGTTTTCGGCGCGAGCGCGGAGGGCAAGAAACTCAAGTTCGGCTACCTGGTCAACGATATGTCCCATGAGTGGTACCAGAACATCGCCAAAGGCGCGAAAGCCCGCGCGGACGAGCTGGGCATCGAATTGAAGATTTCCGACGCCGCGATGGACGTGGCCAAGCAGATTTCCCAGGCGGAAAACATGATTACCGACGGTGTGGACGTGCTGATTATCACCCCCATCGACGTGAAGGCGCTGGCCAACGTGATGGCCGAGGCCAAAGAGGCCGGCATCCCGGTGGTGTCTGAGTCCAACGTCATCCCCGGGGCCGAGACCTACGTCGGCATCGACAACCTGACCGGCGGCAAGCGCGCCGGCTACTGGTTCGCGGAGTATGCCAAGCTGCACAACATCGACCCGAAGATTCTCATCGTCGGCCTGCCGGCGTTTGAGGACTGCCGCCTGCGCGTTGAAGGCTTCAAGGCCGCGATGGACGAAGTGGGCCTGAAGTATGAAGTCATGCAGGAAGTGGACGGCGCGGGCTCCAAGGAGACCAGCCTGAAGGTCGCCCAGGACGCGCTGACCGCCAACCCCGAAGTCAACGTGATTTTCGGCATCAACGACAACTCCACCTCCGGCGGTATGGCCGCGTACAAGGAAGGCGGCCTGGACGAGTCCAAGCTGACCGCCATCGGCTTCGGCTTTGAGGGCGTCGTGGGGCGCGAGCTGCTGCTGGGCAACACCGCCTACAAGGCCGCTGTCGCCATGTTCCCGGACTACATGGGCGTGAGCATCATCGACGCGGCCTACAAGGTCGCCAACGGCGAGACGCTGCCCGCCAACTATGAGAGCGGCACCGTCGTTATCACCAACGACAACTTCGCCGAGTTCTACACAAAGAACGGCGACGAGTACGCCACCAACTTCGACGCCATCCGGGCGCTGATGGACAAATAAGGAATAAACGCGTCGGGCAAGCCGATGGTCGGGTACTGTCGGCTTGCCCCCTTTAAGGAGCGTCCGCCATGACAGTGAAAACAAGCAACCGGCAGTCCCTGCTCAGGAAGTTCGGCCAGTCTGAGATTTCCGTGCTGCTGGTTGCCCTGATTGTGCTCAGCGTGGTCACCTACCTGCTCAAGCCGGTCTTTTTATCCCAGCGCAACATCATGAATACCCTGCGCCAGATATCCCTTTCCGCCATCTGCGGCTTCGGGCTGACGCTGATCATCCTGGCGGGTGAAATCGACCTGTCGGTCGGCTCGCAGCAGGCTGTCGCGGGCATCGTGTCCGTGCTGGTACTCAATAGCACCAAGAGCGTCCTGCTCGCCATCCTGGCCGCGCTGCTGGCCGGCGTGGTGGTGGGCGCCATCAACGGCCTGATTGTCACCAAGCTGAAAATCAACTCGCTCATCGCCACCCTGGGCACGATGGCCATCTGGCGCGGCGCGTCCATGGTCTACACCCAGGCGGTGTCCATCCAGTCCTCGGTGGACGCCTTCCAGCAGCTGGCAACCGGGTTCATCGGCCCGATCCCCAACGCCGTGGTGATGGCGGTGGTCATCTTCGCCGCGATTTATTTCCTGCTCAACTACACGACCTTTGGCCGGTATATCTACGTCATCGGCGGCAACCAGGACGCCGCGCGCTTCGCCGGCCTGCCCGTCGCGAGGGTCAAGATGGCGGTGTATATCATCGGCAGCGTGCTGACGATGTTCGCCGGCGTGCTGCTGGCCTCCCGCATGGCCTCGGCCCAGCCGACCGCGGGCACGGGGCTGGAGATGATCGTCATCGCCTCCATTATCTTGGGCGGCGTGTCGCTCTCCGGCGGCATCGGCTCCATCGTCGGCGCGACCATCGGCATGGTCATCCTGGGCGTCCTGCAAAACGCGCTGACGCTGATGGACGTCTCCTCCTTCTGGCAGGACATCTCCCGCGGCGTCGTCATCATCCTGGCCGTCGCGCTGGACGTGCTGCGCAAGGAGCGGGTGGCCAAGAGCCTGATTTCCGACCAGAAACTGGCGAGGGAAGAAGTCAAATGAGCCAGGACTACATCCTTTCGGTCAAGAACATCTGCAAGTACTTCCCCGGCGTGCGCGCGCTCAACTGCGTGGACTTCGACCTCGTGCGCGGCGAGGTCCACGCGCTGGTGGGCGAGAACGGCGCCGGGAAGTCCACGCTGATCAAAATCCTCTCCGGCGTGTACACCTGCGACGAGGGTACCTGCTTCATTGACGGGAAGAACATCGAGGTGCTGTCCTCGACCGGCCACATCAACAAGGACGTCGGCGTCATCTACCAGGAGCTCAACTCCGCCGGGTACCTGACGGTCGCCGAAAACGTGCTGTTCGGGAAGATGCCCGTCCGCCACGGCATCGTGCAGTGGAAGGAAGTGTACCGCCAGGCCGCCGAGTACCTGGACATGGTGGGGCTCCGCATCAGCCCGAAAACCAAGGTGCAGAACCTGAGCATCGCGCAAAAGCAGCTCATCGAGATCGCCAAGGCCATCTCCATGGACGCCAAGGTCATCATCATGGACGAGCCGACCAGCGCGCTGAGCCCGACGGAAATCAGCAGCCTGTTCAAGGTCATCCGGCGGCTGAAGTCCGAGGGCGTGTCCATCATCTACATCTCCCACAAGCTCGACGAGGTGCTGGAAATCTCCGACCGCGTCACGATTTTGAGGGACGGGTGCGTGGTGGGAACCGCCGGCGCGGGCGAACTGGACAAGGAGCAGCTCATCACCATGATGGTGGGGCGCGAGATGAAGGAGCTGTTCCCCGTATGCCACCGGGACGTCCACGACAGGGTGCTGGAGGTGCGCGGCCTGAGCAGCGACAAGGTGACCGACGTCACCTTCCACGTCAACCGCGGGGAAATCGTCGGGTTTTCCGGCCTGATGGGCGCCGGGCGGACGGAAATGACCAACGCGCTGTACGGCATCGACAAGCGTGCCGCCGGGGAAATCCTGGTCGGCGGGGTTCCCCTGCCGCCGGACTCACCCCAGGCCGCCAAGCGCATGGGAATCGGCCTGGTCACCGAAAACCGGAAGGAGCAGGGCATCTTCGCCAGCCTTTCGGTCAAGCAGAACATCTCCGTGGCCGCGCTCGCCCAGTATGCCAAAAGCGGCGTCATCTCCCGCAAGCGGGAGGGCAGCGACGTGGAAAACATCGTCAGGGAGATGTCCATCAAGACGCCCTCGCTGCAACAGACCATCAACAAGCTGTCCGGCGGCAACCAGCAAAAGGCCCTGCTCGCCCGGTGGCTGATCGACAGGAACCTCAAGGTGCTCATCGTCGACGAGCCGACCCGCGGCATCGACGTGGCCGCCAAGTCCGAAATCTACAGGATTCTCAGCCGCCTGGCCGGCGAAGGCCTGGCCATTGTGATGATTTCCTCCGAGATGACGGAAATCCTGGGCATGTGCGACCGCATCTACGTGATGAAGGACGGACGGATTACCGGCGAGTTCCACAAGGATGCGGCGGACGAGCGGATGCTGCTGGAGAAGGCAATCAGCTGACCCCGGGCCCGGGGCGAAGAAAACGACGGAAACGGGAGAGCGCGCATGAATCACCGGGAACGGTTCATATCCCTGCTCGCCGCGCGGAAGGCGGACCGGCGGGGTTTCTGGAAGGGCAACCCTTCTGCGGACGCGCTGAAGGCGTATTACCCGCATTACGGGGTCGACACCCCCCTGAAGCTCGCGCAGCGCCTGGGCGACGACTTTTACTGGCTGCCCGCCGACCTGGTGAGCTGGAAGAACGCCTCGGGGAAGGACGTGTTCGATCACGTGGGCAAAATGGCCGGCGACGGCCAGGAGTCCGGGCCGATCTTCGCGGAGTGCGAGGACCCGAAGGAAATCGAGCGCCACGACACCTTCCCGGACCCTGAGACCTTCGACCTGGACGGATACGGACGGCTGCTGGACAAGGCGCTGGCAACCGGCATGGGCGTCGCAGGCGGCGCCTGGTCCTGTTTTTATCACGTCGTTTCCGACTATTTCGGGATGGAGAACTATTTCTGCAAGATGCACACCGACCCCGCGGTCGTACACGCGCTGACCGAGCGGGTGGTGGACCTGTTCGCGCGGGTCAACGAAAAGGTGCTGGAGCGCTACCGGGACAAGGTGGACTGCCTGTTCATGGGCAACGACTTCGGCACCCAGCTGGACCTGATGGTCAGCCCGGAGCACTTCCGGGCGTTCATCCTCCCCTACTACAAGAAGCTGTTCGCCATCGCCTACAAGTACAATAAGCCGGTCATGCTGCACAGCTGCGGGGCCATCGGGCGCGTCATCCCGGACCTCGTCGACGCGGGCATCAGCGCGCTGCACCCCCTGCAGGCGCTGGCGAAGGGTATGGACGCGGAAAGCCTGAAGCAATACCGCAATGACCTGCTGTTCGTCGGGGGAATCGACACGCAGTGGCTGCTACCCTTCGGCACGCCCCGGCAGGTGAAGGAAGAGGTCTTCCGCATCGCCGGGCTGTGGGGCGACGGATGGGTCGTATCCCCCAGCCACGAAGCGCTGCTGCACAACGTCCCGGCCGCCAACCTTGAGGCGATGCGCGAGGCGGCCCGGGAACTGGATTGAACGACACACCCGAGGAGAGAATATGAAAAAAGACCACGCCATCCTGAAACCCCTGGCCGAAGAGCTGGCCCGGATTGCCGCACTCCCCGTCCAGAAGGAGAAAAGGGCGCTCTGGACCCGGAACAACGACCTGGAGCCGACCCGGCCGCTGGTCTATATCGACCAGTTGCCCTGGCATGAAATCGCGGCGAGCCCGGAGATGAAGCTGGGCTGCGAGGACCCCTTCCTGCGCGTGGTCGAGCAGCGCATCCGCGAGACACTGTACCGGTGGAAGCACTTCCCCTGCGACATGGTCGTGGAGGAGCGCATCGACCTCCCCCACGCCGTCACCGGCGTGGACTACGGCACCCACGTCAAGGAGGAAGGCCTCTACACGGACAAGGAGAACGACATCTATTCCCACGACTACCAGGAGCAGCTCAACACCCCGGAAGACGTGGAGAACCTGAAGTTCGACAGCGTTACGGTCGACCGGGCCTTGGACGCGGAGCGGCTCGCGGAATGCGAGCGGATATTTGAGGGCATCCTGCCGGTGCGATTCGAGGGCGTGCAGATTCACGCCGGGGTATGGGACCGGATCGCCCAGCTGCGGGAGCCGGAGACCATGCTGCTGGACCTGATTGACCGGCCGGAGTTTACGGAGCAGATCGTCATCAGGCTCCGGGACATCACCATGGACACCGTGCGGCAGTGCGAGCAGCTGGGCCTGCTCGACAACCAGCTGCAGTACGTGCATTGCACGGGCGCCTACACCAACGACCTGCCCCGGCCCGAAGGCGGCAAGGTGCTGGCGAAAAACGTCTGGGCGTTCGGCATGTCGCAGATTTTTAACTCCGTGTCCAAGGACATGCACGAGGCGTTCGACATCGACCTGCTGATGCCGCTGTACGACATGTTCGGCCTGATGTACTACGGCTGCTGCGAGCCGCTGCACAACAAAATCGACATTGTGCGCAAGATCAGGAACGTCCGCAAGGTCTCCATGTCGCCCTGGGCGGATATCGACCGGGGCGCCGAGAGCATCTCCGGCGACTTCGTCTTCTCCCTGAAGCCGCGGCCCTCCCTCATCGGCAACGGCACCTTCGAGGAAGAGCCCATCCGCCAGCAGATGCAACAGGCGAAGGACGCCTGCGCGCGCTACAAGACCCCCTGCGAATTCATCCTCAAGGACGTGAGCACCGTGCAGGGCCGCCTGGACTTCCTGGACAAGTGGAACCGGGTCGCGATGGAAATCGCCCAGTCCTGAAACGAATCAACGGGATAAAACTTGTTTTCCCGCCCCGGGCGCCTGTCCTAACTTGCGGGGCGGGAGCCGTCTGCGATAGAATGGCATGACAGGGCGCCATCGCCAACAGGCGCCATCATCAATAGACCCGGGCCTAGCCGGAGCATTCCGGTTAAATATATGGAAATCGGGAGGAAAACTGCAAATGAGGAAACTGTGCCTGGTGCTGCTCGCCGCGATGCTGCTGGCGGCGCCCCTGTCCCTTGGAATGGCCGAGGCGGACAAGTCCGAGCAACTCTACATCCAGGTCAGCGCGCTGGGCGGGCTGGACTACTTCTACGACCATATGCTGGGCTGCGAGATGGCCGGCAAGGAACTGGGCGTGAAGACCGAGTACGTCGGCCCCGTGGACTATGACATGACCGCGATGGTCGCCGCCTTCGAGCAAGCGATTGCCAAGAAGCCCAACGGCATCGTGGTCGTCGGCTTCGAGGACACCCTGGTTCCAATCGTGGACAAGGCCATTGACGCGGGCATCCCGGTGGTGACGGTGGACGCCGACCTGCCCACCTCCAAGCGCGTGTCCTTCGTGGGCACCGGCAACTACACCGCCGGCTTCACCGGCGGCACCTACATGGCCAAGGCGCTGGACGGCAAGGGTAAAATTGTCCTGATGACCAAACCCGGTCAGAGCAACCTGGAGGAGCGCATCCGCGGCTACCAGGAAGCCCTGGCCGCCTATCCGGAAATCGAAATCGTGCAGATTGCCGATACCCAGTCCGACCCCGTTGTGGCCGCCCAGGCTGCCGCGGCGATGCTGCAGAAATTCCCGGACCTGGCCGGTATCGCCTGCGTTGAAGGCGCCGGCGGCGCCGGCGCCGCCACGGCCGTGAAGGAAGCGGGCAAGGTGGGCCAGGTAAAAATCATCTCCATGGACCGTGGCGAGGACGTGCTGGCCGACATCGAGGCCGGCGTCATCACCGCCTCCGTCGCCCAGCAGACCGCGCTGATGCCCTACTATGCCATCCAGATTCTGATGAACATCAACAACTCCAACGTCGCCATCACCACGGACAACAAGGCGGCGGGCGTCGCCGGCGTGCCGGCGGTCGTTGACACCGGCGTCATCATCATCGACGCCCAGAACGCGCAGTATTTCAAGCGCTGAACCCCGGAAGCGCGCGGGAAGGGCGGGTTTGACCGCCCTTCCCGGACCTTTGAGGTAGGCCTTTGAGCGAATACATACTGGAAGCCCAGGGCATCGAAAAATCCTTCCCCGGCGTCAAGGCGCTGGACAAGGTGGATTTCGCGGTCCGCCGCGGCGAGGTGCACGCCCTGGTCGGGGAAAACGGCGCCGGCAAGTCCACATTGATGATGGTGCTGGGCGGCGTGTACGTCCCCGAGGCGGGCGAGGTGCACGTCGACGGGAAGGCGGTGAGGTTCCGCTCCCCCCGCGACTCCATCCAAAGCGGCATCGGCATCGTGTTCCAGGAACTGAGCCTGGTGCCCCACCTGAGCGTGGCGGAGAACATCTACTTCAACCGCCAGCCGGTGAAGCTGGGCGGGCGGATTGACCGCAAGCGCCTCCAGCAGCTGACGACGGAAATGCTCGCCCGATTCGGCATCACGCACATCAGCCCCGCCACGCTGGTACGGGACCTGTCCATCGCCAACCAGCAGGTCATCGAAATCCTCAAGGCGATGAGCGAGGCGCCCAAAATCATCGTGCTGGACGAGCCGACCTCCTCGCTGACGGAGGTGGAGGTCGCGCGGCTGTTTGAGAACATCCGCCGGCTGCAAAACGAGGGCATCTCCTTCGTCTATATTTCCCACCACTTAAACGAGGTCTTCGAGATTGCCGACTCCGTCACGGTTCTGCGCGACGGGCAGAAGGTGGTCACCGCGAAGGTCGCCGACGTGGACGAGGATTTCCTCATCAGCCACATGGTGGGGCGCTCCATCGAGAACATCTACGGCAGCCGGGCCGCTGACGCCCCCCTGGGCGAGGTCATCTTCCAGGCGGAAAACCTGACGCGGGAAGGCGTGTTCAGGGACGTGTCCTTTGACGTGCGCGAGGGCGAAATCGTGGGCTTTTCCGGCCTGGTCGGCGCGGGAAGGACGGAGGTCGCCCGCTCGATTTTTGGCGCGGACCCGCTGACCTCCGGCAGCATGACCCTGGACGGAAAGCCCTTCTGCGTCAACGACTGCGCCCGGGCCATCAAGGAAAAAGTCGGCTACATGACCGAGGACCGGAAGACCCTGGGGCTGTTCCTGGATTTCGACATCACCCAGAACTTCGCGGCCAACCGGCTGGGCGGGTACGTGAAGCACGGCATGATGTGCGACGGCGACCTGTGCTTCGTGTCCGAGCAGATTGTGAAGGACTTCCGGGTCGTCACCTCCTCCATCGAGAAAAAAGTGCGCGAGCTGTCCGGCGGGAACCAGCAGAAGGTGCTGCTGGCCTCCTGGATGAGCATCGACCCCAAAATCCTTTTCGTCGACGAGCCCACCCGGGGCGTCGACGTGGGCGCAAAATGGGAAATCTACCAGCTGCTGCGGAACCTGGCGAAGGAAAAGCGCTGCGGCATCGTGGTCATCTCCTCCGACCTGCCGGAAATCCTCGGCCTGTCGGACCGCATTGTGGTGATGAAGGAAGGCCGAGTGGCAGGCATCCTGGACGGGAGCACCGCGACCGAAAAAAGCGTGATGAAGCTGGCCATCGGCTCGGGTGGCGAGGAGGACGGGAATGGGTGAAACACTAAGGAAACTCGGGAAATCCAGGGAGCTCATCCTGTTCTTCGTGGTCGCGCTGATGTTCGTGGCGATGATTTTCGCCTCCCCCTATTTCTTCTCCAGCGACAACCTGCTGGCCGTCCTGCTGAGCCTGTCCATGGAAGCCATCCTGGTGGTGGGCATGGTCAACCTGATGATTTCCGGCGGCTTCGACATGTCCATCGGCGCGGTGGTCGCGCTGTCCGGCGGCGTCATGGCGATGCTCATCAAGTCCGGTCTGCCCATCGTCGTGGCCATCCTGGCGGGGCTGCTAACCGGCATGGTCATCGGGCTGTTCAACGGCTTTTCCGTCGCCAAGCTGGGCATCGTGCCCTTCGTCACCACCCTGGCCACCCAGAGCATGAGCCGCGGGCTGCTGCTGGTGCTCACCAGCGGGAAGAACATCTCCAACCTCCCCAAGGAGTTCACCTGGATCGGCCAGATGAAAATCGGCGACATCCAGCTGCCGGTCATCTACATGGCCGTCATCGTGATCATCGGCAACTGGCTGCTGCGGCGCAACCGCTTTTTCCGCCAAAACTACTATATCGGCGGCAACTACAAGGCGGCCAAGCTCTCGGGCATCAACGCGGAGAAGATGACGCTGTTCAATTACGCGCTGATGGGTCTGCTGGCCGCCGTCGTAGGCCTCATCCTGACCGCGCGGCTGGGCTCGGCCTCCACCACGGCGGGCATCGGGCTGGAGCTGAAGGTCATCACCGCCGTCATCATCGGCGGCACCTCCATGTCCGGCGGCGAGGGCACGGTGCTGGGCGGCTTCCTGGGCTGCATCTTGATGGCGCTGATTTCCAACGCCCTCACCCTGCTGAACGTCAGCGTCTACTGGACCACCTTCGTGACCGGCTTCACGCTGCTGTCCGCCGTGCTCATTGACCGCGCCGGCAAAATCCGCCAGCAGAAGAACAAGTAACCGGGAAATCCCGGAAGGAGGGCATCACATGACCAGCTACGAGCGGGTGCTCAAGGCGCTGCGCCACCAGGAGGCGGACCGGGTTCCCTTCGACCTGGGCGGCAGCGTGCTGACCGGCATCAACGTGCACGCCTACAAGGCGCTGCGGAAGTTCCTGGGTCTGCCGGAGACGCCGGTCTCCCTGATGGACTACACCCAGCAGCTGGCCCGGGTGGAGGACGATGTCATCAACTACCTGAAGGTGGACGTCCGCGGCGTGGACCCCGCCCCGGTGGCCGAGGCGCCGCTGCGCACGGAAACAAAGCTGTCCAGGGACGGCCGCTACAACGAGTTTTATGACGAGATCGGCATCGGCTGGCGCATGCCGGCGGCGGGCGGGCATTATTTCGATATGTTCAGCCATCCGCTGAAGGACGCGGAGGAGCTGGAGGCCCTGGACGCCTGGCACCTGCCAGCCGGCGACGACCCCTCCCGCTTCCCCACCATGAAGCAGCGCGCGGACCGGTACGTCAACGACGAGAAGCGCGCCTACATCCTGGGCCGCCACGCCGCGGGCATCTGGGAGCTGGCGCTGTGGACGAGCGGGTTTGAGAAGCACTTCATGGACATGGTGGCCAACAAGGAGTTCAGCCACGCGCTGATGCGAAAAATCACCGACAACAAGCTGGAATACTGGCAAAAGGCGCTGGATACCGTGGGCAGCAACGTGCTCATCGTGTCGGAGGCCGACGACCTGGCCACCCAGAACTCCCAGTTGTGCTCGGTGGAACTGTACCGGGAGATGGTGTCCCCCTACCACAAGGAGCTGTTCACCTTCATCAAGCAGCGCGCCCGGCACAACGGCGCCCCGGAGGTCTACATCTTCTACCATACCTGCGGCAGCATGCTGCCCTTCGCCGACGACCTGCACCGCGAGGGCGTGGACATCCTCAACCCCGTCCAGGTGAGCGCGAAGGACATGGACAGCAAGCGGCTGAAAAAAGAGCTGGGCGACCGCTTCACCTTCTGGGGCGGCGGCGTGGACACGCAAAGCGTTCTGCCCCGGGGCACCCCCCGGCAGGTCCGGGAGGAAGTCAAGCGCAGGATTGACGATTTCGCCCCCGGCGGCGGCTTCGTCTTCGCAGCCGTGCACAACGTGCAAAGCGACGTGCCGCCGGAAAACTACATGGCCATGTGGGAGGCGCTGCAGGAATTCGGGGTTTACCGGTAAGGGCGCCAGTGATGCATATTGGCTAATACATGTAAAATGGAGGCAAGCAATGGAACTGTTGAATGAAATCTCCGCTCTCGTGCAAAAGGGCAAGGCCAAGGACGTGAAGGTGCTGGTGCAGCAGGCGATTGACCAGGGCGTCCCCGCGGAGCAGATCCTGGAAGAGGGCATGCTGTCCGCGATGGGCATCGTGGGCGAGAAGTTCCAGAAGAATGAGATTTTCGTGCCGGAGATGCTGGTGGCCGCCCGCGCGATGAACGCCGGCGTGGAGCTGTTGAAGCCGCTGCTGATTTCTTCGGACGTGAAGGCCAAGGGCCGCGTGTGCATCGGCACCGTGCAGGGCGACCTGCACGACATCGGCAAGAACCTGGTGCGGATGATGCTGGAAGGCAAGGGCCTGGAGGTCGTCGACCTGGGCACCGACGTCGCCCCCGCCACTTTCGTCGAGAAGGCCATCGAGCATGACTGCCAAGTCATCTGCTGCTCGGCGCTGCTGACCACCACCATGGGCGTGATGCGCGACGTGGTCAAGGCCGCCGAGGAAGCGGGCATCCGGAACAAGGTGAAGATCATGGTCGGCGGCGCGCCGGTCACCGACGCCTTCTGCAAGCAGATCGGCGCGGACGCCTATACGCCCGACGCCGCGAGCGCCGCGGACGTCGCCGTTTCCTTCTGCCAGGCCTGACGCGTTCCCGACATGAGCGGAAAACGGACGTACACTTTCCTTTAGCATCAGCAGACTCCCGCTTCCAGCCGCATTCCCTGCTGTGCCAGAAAACCCGGACAGACCCCTTTCTTTCTCCCGTGGCCGCGCATTGACAGGTTCAGCAGTTGCCGTGCTCCAGGAGCGAGAAAGGCGTCTGTTTCCCGTTTGAAATTTCAAGGCGTGAACGCGCTGTAGGCGTACAGCCTTTGCCTCCCGTGATATCACTTAATGCTAGCTCCTCTTTGCCGTTCACAGCCGGAACATGCCGATTCGAACCAAAGCATGAGGCATGGCCAGCAACCGTGCTTTCGGGTACGCAATTGCCTTCACAAAGCGCATCCAAAAAAGTTTCACGCGCTGTCAGAACCGCATCAAGAGCAACCGCGATGCCGATGGCCAAGTGAGCGAAGGCGGCTGTGGGACGGGTGGAAAACTGCCTAACACAAAAGCCTGTCGTTCTCCTTATGATATATTGGACACGGAGACAGATTTAAAGCAGGAGGTTGTCAGATGAGCACACGCTCCCCTTCCGTACTGGAGGATATCCGTCAAATCCCCGTCATCGACACACACGAGCATTTGGAAAACGAATCCATGCATACGGCGAAAAACATCCTCTGCGATTACACCCAACACTATTTATCTAGCGACCTGATTTCCTCCGGGCTGGCGCCCCACCTCATCCCCGCGTTGTCCGATGACAATCTGAGCATTTTGGAAAAGTGGAATTTGCTGTCCCCGTTCTGGGAAAACTGTCGTCATACAGGATATGGCCGAGCCCTCGACCTTGCCGTAAGTCTCATCTACGGATTCGATCAAATCAACCGGCATACGGTCGAAGCAATCAACGATGAATTTCTGAAACTCCGTTCCACCAAAGGCTACAGCACGAAACTCCTGAAAAAACACGGCATTGACACGGTGATTAACAACATTTGGCGCCTGGACGGCAACTCGGAAAATGGATTCTATCGTTATGTGACCCAAATCGACGACTACGTCATGTTCAATTTTGACGAACTGAGGCTTGACGAAACAAAACTGGAAAAGATGACAGGCATCCAGCAGTGGGTCGAATATTGTTTGGAGGAGATTGAGAATGATTTAATCAAGCGCGGCGCTATCGCCATCAAAGTCGCGCTGGCGTATAAAAGGGAGCTTCTTTTCGAAGACGCGCCTTTATCCCTGGCAGAGAAAGGTTTTCAATCAATCAGGAAAAAATCCGCCGGAGCCAGCCCGGCGCATCTTAAAGCCGCCCAGGATTACGTGCTGCACAGCATCCTGCGCCTAGCCAATGACCATGGATGGATCTTGCAGGTGCATACCGGATACCTCGAGGGAAACGGGGGGTATATCAGCGACACGAATCCGGAGAAACTGTCCAATCTGTTCAACCTTTATCCAAACGCGCATTTTGATTTGTTTCACATGGGGTATCCCTATCAGGCTGTCCTTATCGCGCTGGGCAAAACGTTCCCAAATGTTCGGATGAATATGTGCTGGACGCATATTCTATCCCCTGTCGCGGCGAAAAGCTCGCTCTATGAAAGCCTGTACACCGTACCCGTCAATAAACTCTTCGCATTCGGCGGAGATTTTCGGACGTTTGACGGCACGATCGGGCATCTGGAAATCGCCAGGAGAAATATCGCCCAGGTCCTGTCTAAATGCGTGGAAGACGGTTTGTTCGACAAAAAGCGCGCGATTCAAATCGCCAGCAAAATCCTGTACGAGAACCCGGCTGAGTTTTACCAGGTATAGTCAGAGTGAAACCTTAAACAGACGATGGTTTTTCCCAAATACATCAGCGTGAGCGTGCGTGATAATGGTAAGCGGAGTGATGTAGATATGTCAGAGGTTTTGCTTTCCCTGAAAAACATTTCCAAGCGATTCGCCAGCGTAGTCGCGCTGGACGGGGTTGATTTTGATGTCAAGGCCGGCGAAGTGCATGTCCTGGTCGGAGAAAACGGCGCGGGCAAGTCGACACTGATGAAGATTATCGACGGCATCTACCAAAGCGACGAGGGCGAAATTGAGTTGCGCGGGGAGAAAACGGTCATCAA
>ENA-UOUL01000289-UOUL01000289.1-bioreactor-metagenome-genome-assembly--contig:-NODE-289-length-88029-cov-22.772137_pt1 | contig 88029 bp, 88 predicted proteins | sample MGYA00249838_ERZ747220 | MGnify/ENA primary metagenome ERZ747220 (study PRJEB28778, sample SAMN05720191) | bioreactor metagenome | isolation source: Anaerobic biogas reactor | place: USA:Washington... | reverse complement strand
CACATTCGTTCTGTGATGCACAGTGGAGAGAGCCGGGTGGTGGGCCAACCGCCACAGTCCTCCGGTCCCGTCCCGCAAAAGGACGGTCCGAGGGGCGACCGGCCGACGAGACCGGGACGCTCGACGAGCAGGGGCCTCCAGCCGTGGAGCACCGGTCTTCCAGACAGGAGGAGACTCCCATGACGACACCAGTGGACAACCACGACGCCCTGCTGACCCCGTCGGAGGTCGCGACCCTCTTCCGGGTCGACCCCAAGACGGTGACGCGGTGGGCCAAGGCGGGAAAGCTCTCCTCGATCCGCACGCTGGGCGGCCACCGCCGCTATCGCGAGTCGGAGGTGCGTGAGCTTCTCGCCGGGGTGCCCCGGCAGAACGGGGCCGACGACTAGTCGGTCCAGAAGTGGTCGACACCCTCGTCCTGCTGCGGCAGGGCGGGGGTGACCGCTTTCTGGGGGTCGTCGCCCTGCGGCAGGTTCTTCTTGCCGAGCAGGGCGAGGATGCCCGCGACGAGGAACAGCGCGGCCGCGACGACGACGGCCGCGAGCGCCGGGTGGAGCACCTCGCTCATCCCGATGATCGCTGCCGCGACGAGCGAGAGCACCCCGAGCCACACGAGGACGCCCGCGACGCCGAAGGACACGACCGAGGGCCCGTACTCCTTGGCCTTGGCCTGCGCAGCCGCCTTGGCCTTGTCGGTCTGCGCGGTGATCGCGCCCTTGACCTTGTCCTCGACGGACTCGACCCCCTCGCGCACCTTGTCGCCGACGGACTCGGTGATCCGGCTGAAGATTCCGCGCTCGGTCACGGTGCATCCCTTTCGTGGGTCGTTGCCACTGCCGACCCTACCGGCGGGTGGGCCTCGCCACACCTCGCCGCGCGCGGTCGCGCCGCAGGTAGCGTGGGACACGTGGCTGCCCGCAGGATCGACCCCGAGCTCGGCGCGGCCGCGCTCGCTGCCTGGCGCGCCGGTGAGGCGGACGGCGCGCAGACCCGACTGGCGGTGCGCTTCACGCTCGCCGAGCTCGCGGAGCGCGCCCCGGGACGCTCGGTCGAGGTGCGCGTCCCCCCGCACGGCGCCGTCCAGGCGGTCGAGGGGCCCCGGCACACGCGAGGCACGCCGCCCAACGTGGTCGAGACCGACGCCGAGACGTGGCTCGGGCTCGTGACTGGTCGGCTCGCGTGGGATGCCACGGTCCGGGACGGGAAGGTGCACGCCTCGGGCGAGCGCGCGGACCTCTCGGGGCACGTGCCCTTCGGTCCCAGGTTCACCGGATAAGGTCGCGCCCATGGCTCGCACCCCCGACAGCCCCGACGAGCAGCGCGCTCCAGGCCAGCCCGCCGACGACGGCGCCGCCGCTCGCGAGGGCGAGCAGCTCGCCCCCGGTCCCGAGCCGCTCGACGCCGCCGAGGTCGCCGCGCGGCGCGCCGGGCAGGACGGGGCCGTCGACGGGGCGCGGCGCGTCCCGAGCGAGGCGGAGCTGGCCCGGATCGCGGTCGACGTGCGCATCCGCCGGCGTCCGCGCTACGGGGTGTTCATCGGGCTTGGGGTGCTCGTGGCCGCTGTCGCGGCCTTCGTGTGGGCGACGAGCGTGCCGCAGGAGCAGCACGTCAACTGGGGCGCGACCGTGTGGGTCACGACGCTCGGCGCCGCGGGCTTCGGAGCTCTCGCGGGCGCAGGGGCCGGGGTGCTCGCGGACTGGCTGAGCCGGCGCGACGAGCGTGCCGAGAAGAAGGCCGGGAAGAAGCGGTCCGGGTAAGGCGAAGGCCCCGGCTTCCCGGGGCCTTCTGCGGTGGCTCCGACCGGCGTCGATCCGGTGACCTTCCGATTTTCAGTCGGACGCTCTACCAACTGAGCTACAGAGCCGTGACCCGGACCCGGCCTGACGGCCGGACCGAACCGAGCGACCCCGACGGGACTTGAACCCGCGACCTCCGCCGTGACAGGGCGGCGCGCTAACCAGACTGCGCTACGGGGCCTAGTTGGACTAGGTCCTTACTGCTTCTTCTTCACCTTGCTGAGTCCGTACCCCCAACGGGATTCGAACCCGTGCTACCGCCGTGAAAGGGCGGGGTCCTAGGCCGCTAGACGATGGGGACCTAAACATTCGGCAGATCCTGCACTGTCTGTCGACCTCGTCCGTAGGTGACCACGGTCGGATCCGTCGAGGACGTGAGAACTATACGTGCTGGAGGCGCGCAGACCAAAACGACCGATCAGAGCGCCCCACGCCGCCACCACCGCGCACGGCCGGCGGATAGGCCGAACGGCGCGATAGTGGTCACATCACACACCGAAAGACCCCGGCAAAGCCGCACACACCCGCAGACTGGTTCCCGTGCCATCGATGGAGCAGGCTTTGACCCTGGGCGCCTACGCCGGGACTCTTGTGCTGCCCTTGGTGCGCGCCCATGCGGACCCTGCCACTGTTCGGGTGATCGACGGGATCGTCCGTGAGCTGTGGGCCGGCCTGCCACTCGTCTACGACCGTTCGTACTTCGACAGCTCAATGTCCATCGAGGCGGTCGAGCGCACGATGACGCCCGGCTACGGCGTGGACAAGGGCCGTTCTCCCGCCGTCCCCGAGGACCTGGTCAGTGAGGTCCTCGACATGGTCCGGACGGTCTGGCAGTTCGCACACCTGGGCAACTCTCGTGAGCTCGCCCAGGTCGTCAGGTTCCGCTCCGGTGAGCTCGCGGCCGGGATGGACAGTGTGTATGCGGTCACCCATGGCACTGCGCTCGGGTCGCGCCCCGGTCCGTTCGAGGCGATCGTGAAGGAGTGTCTCGAGCTGGTCCGGAACCAGCGCGGACAGGACGTCCCTCGGGCCCTCGGGGACCAGGACCTCTACGACCACGCGATCACGACCGGCACGCACCTGCTCGAGTGCATCGAGCGGGGCACCCGCATCCGCATGCTCACCCGGCCCCAGATGGACCTGCTGGCGCTCCAGCTGACCACCCTGCTCACCCTGTCCGGCTTCCGCTACGTCAGTGATGACGGGGTGCAGTACCCGGGCCTCCGGGTCGAGGTGGTCGACGACATCCACCTCGCGGACCGGCACATCGCGGTGTACTGGCACCCGGGCAACGCGGGCAGTGAGCACTGCGACACCGAGACGCAGCGTGGAGAGTTCTCGGCCGAGGCGCTGCACCGCTCAAGAGTCGTGGGCTCTGCAATGGCCCATGCCATGGAGGAGATCCTCGAGGCGGCCGGATTCGACGTCCGCATCGACCCCGAGGTCGGCGACAGCTATGCGCTCGTCACCGGGCTGCGGGAGCCGGACCTGTTCGCGTCCTTCATCGAGGACCTGGAGCCCGCCCCGGGGCCGTAGCCCGCCGGCCTCGACGGTGGACACCCCAGCCGGAACGTGAAGTTCCGCCCAGAGCCTGGGCCAGGGAAGGCCTCTGGGGTCAGGACCCGCCCCAGGTCAGGACACACCCCGACCTCAGCCTCGTGCGAGGCCCTCCGCGACCCAGGCCCGCAGCCGGTCGACGTCCCACGTCGTGATGATCCGGTCGGGATCTATCCCGAGCCGCTCAGCGCGCTCGGCGCCGTAGGCCTTCATCTCCAGCTGGCCCGGGGCGTGGGCGTCGGAGTCGATGGCGAAGAGGCAGCCGATCTCGTCCGCGAGCAGGATGAGCTCGTCCGGAGGGTCGCAGCGCTCCGGCCGGCTGTTGATCTCGACCGCGGTGCCGTGCTCCGCGCACGCCTCGAACACCGCCCGGGCGTCGAACTCGGACTGGGGTCGCACCCCGCGCGAGCCGGTGACGAGGCGACCGGTGCAGTGGCCGAGGACGTTGACCCGCGGATTCTGCACCGCGGCCACCATCCGCCGGGTCATCGGGGCCTTGTTCATCCGCAGCTTGCTGTGCACGGATGCCGTGACGAAGTCGAGGCGTGCGAGCAGCTCGTCGGTCTGGTCCAGCGACCCGTCGTCGAGGATGTCGACCTCGATGCCCTTCAGGAGCGTGAAGCCTGCGCCGAGGGCGCGGTCGATCGCATCGACGACCGCCATCTGCTGGACGAGCCGCTCCGGTGAGAGACCATTGGCGACCCGGAGTCGGGGGGAGTGATCGGTCAGCACCATCCACTGCTGGCCGAGCTCGATCGCGGTGAGGACCATCTCGTCGATCGGCGACCCGCCGTCGCTCCACGTCGAGTGGGTGTGGCAGTCCCCCTGGATGAGGGCGTACAGCTCCTCGCCGCCCTCGACGAGCGGCCGGGCCTTGCTCTGCAGCGCCTCGAGGTATGCGGGGACGCGCCCCTCGAGCGCCTCGGTGATGACGCCGGCCGTGGACTTGCCGATGCCCGGGACGCTCTGCAGGGTCCCGGCCTGGACGTGCTGCCGCACTGCCTCCGGGCCGAGCTCACGGACCGTGGCCACGGCCTTGCGGAACGCCTCGACGCGGTAGCTGCCCGCTCGCTCGCGCTCGAGGAGGAAGGCCACCCTCCGCAACGCGTCGTCGGGTTCCACCGGAGCGGTCAGGGGTGGGAGGGAGTGCACGACGTCAGTCTGGCAGGTGCCCGACTCGCGAGCCCCTCGCTTCGGTGCCCTGCGCCGGCTCAGGGCCCGTCGCATACCCCCTGATGCGCTGCCCGACCCGGACCGTGAGGTGGCGGCCGTCGAGGTGCAGGACCTCCAGCTCCTCCCCGGTGACGGTGACCGTGCGGCCGCCCGGCAGGGAGACTGTGGCGACGTCGCGGGACAGTGGCCACAGGCCGCCGCGGTGCACCTCGACGAGCAGCGGCTCGGGGGCGAGCGGCAGGAGCGGCCCGAGGTCCTCGCAGGGTCCAGGGACGGCGGCGTCGTCATCCCGCTCGATGGTCGGGTAGAGCGCCGTCACGCAGCTGCTGCCGGCGTCGTAGCGCACGAGCACTCCGCCGGGCGTCACCACCGCCTGGGCTCCGGAGAGGACCAGCTCGTACCGGGTCGCGGGGTCGACGAGGCTCACGCCCGACCCGGTTGCGATGGCGACGACGGCGGGCACCTCGCCGGCGGCGGGCTCAAGCGGCTCACCGTCGATGACCGGGGTGGACCAGAGCGTCCGGCCGGTCTCGCTGATCGCCTCGAGCAGGCACGCTTCGCGGTCACAGCGGTGGAGCACGGTCGTCTCCCCGTTCACCGCGAGCGGGACGACCCTCTCGCCCGCCCCGAGCTCCCTGCTCCAGCGCGGCTGCCGGCCGGCCGCGGCCGTCTCGACGCCCTCCTCGGTCACGACGAGAAGCCGATCGCCTCCGACGTAACGCACACCGCTGAGCGGGGTCTCGAGGGTGGCCGTCCGACCGGTTCGGAGGTCCACCATGACGTTCGAGTCGTCGGCGAGCCACGCACCGGCCACCACGTGCCCGGCCGGTCCGTCCGTCTCCCACAGCTCCTCGACACCCCTGTCCGCGGGCATCATCGACCACGCGAGGACGCCGTAGGTCACCACCGCGGCCGCGGCCGCGAGGAGCCACCGGGACCACGCGCGGCGCACGCCCGCCCCTGACTACCAGGAGGTATGCAGGGGCCGGCCCTCCGCATACCCCGCCGTGCTCTGGACACCGACCACGGCCCGCTCGGCGAACTCCTCGAGGTTCCGGGCCCCCGCATACGTGCAGGCGCTGCGCAGGCCCGCGATGATCGTGTCGATGAGGTCCTCGACGCTCGGCTTCTGCGGGTCGATGTACATCCGCGCGGACGAGATGCCCTCCTCGAACAGGCCCTTGCGGGCCCGGTCGTAGGCGCTGTCCGAGGCGGTGCGGCTCTGCACGGCCCGACTCGACGCCATACCGAACGACTCCTTGTAGGGGCGTCCGTCGTTGGCGACGTAGAGATCCCCGGGGCTCTCGAGCGTGCCGGCGAACCACGAACCGATCATCACGTTGCTCGCGCCGGCGGCCAGGGCGAGGGCGACGTCCCTCGGGTGGCGCACCCCGCCGTCCGCCCAGACGTGCCTGCCGCGCTCGCGAGCAGCGGCGGCGCACTCGAGGACGGCCGAGAACTGGGGGCGGCCGACGGCCGTCATCATCCTCGTCGTGCACATCGCGCCCGGTCCCACGCCGACCTTGACGATGTCGGCGCCGGCCTCGATGAGGTCGATCGTGCCCTCGGCGGTGACGACGTTCCCGGCGACGACTGGAACGTGCGGGTCGATGCTCCGGACCGCCTGGAGCGCGTCGATCATCTTCTGCTGGTGACCGTGGGCGGTGTCGACGACGATGCAGTCGGCACCCGCGTCGAGCACACCCCTGGCCTTGGCGGCCACGTCCCCGTTGACGCCGATCGCGGCCGCCACGCGGAGGCGTCCATCGGCGTCGGTCGCGGGTGTGTAGAGCCCGCTGCGCAGGGCGCCCTCGCGGGTGAGCACGCCGATCAGGTGACCCTGGTCGTCGACGACCGGGGCCATGTGGTGCCGCACCCGGGTCAGCCGGTCGTACGCCTCCTTCGGGGAGAGGCCGTCAGGGAGGGTGACCAGGTCGGTCGTCATGACGTCGCCGGCCTGCGCGAAGCGGTCCACGCCGGATACGTCCGACTCGGCGATGACGCCGATGGGTCGCTTGCCGTCGTCGTCGAGGACGATCGCCGTGCCGTGGGCGCGCTTCGGGATGAGGGCAGCGACCGACCCGACGGTGTCGGTCGCGTAGACCGTGACCGCCGTGTCGTGGACGAGGTGGGCGGCCTTGATGTCGGCGATCGCCTGGGCCACGACGTGGATGGGGATGTCCTGTGGCAGGACCGCCATGGCGCCGCGCCGGGCCACCGTCTCGGCCATCCGCCGCCCGCTCACCGCGGTCATGTTCGCGACGACGAGGGGGATGGTTGTGCCCGAACCGTCGACGGTGGAGAGGTCGACATCGAGCCGGCTCGACACGGAGGACCGGCTCGGCACCATGAAGACGTCGTCGTACGTGAGGTCGTGGGTGGGCTCACGGTCGCCGAGGAATCGCATGTCTCCAATCTACGTCGGTGCGGTGGGTGCAGCCCCGGGTGTGGAGTGAGGCAGGATCATTACCGTGAGCTTCTTGGTCGAGACGCCGGCGGATGTTGAGCGGCGCCGCGGTCTGCGGCGGATGCGCGCCATCGCCACCGCGCTGCTGATCGTCGCGGCCGTGATCTGGGTGGCCACGTTGCGGCTCGATCAGAGCGGCGTCTGGGGGTACGTCAACTTCGCGGCGAAGGCGGCGATGGTGGGCGCGCTCGCCGACTGGTTCGCTGTCGTGGCCCTCTTCAAGCACCCCCTCGGTGTCCCGGTCCCGCACACGGCCCTGGTCAAGAAGCGCAAGACCGAGCTCGGGAAGAGTCTCGAGGAGTTCGTCACCGACAACTTCATGACCGAGGACATCGCCCGGGACCGGCTGCAGGCGGCCGACGTGCCCAAGCGGCTGGGCGTCTGGCTCTCCGCTCCGGAGCACCGCACCCGGACGCTCGACGAGGTGGTGCGGGTCAGCAAGCGGGGACTGGAGCGGATCAAGGACGAGGACGTCAAGTCCCTCCTCGACGACCTGCTTCTGCCCCGCCTGGCCAAGGAGCCGATCGCCCCCATCGCGGGGACGCTCCTCGAGGGTGTCATCGACGACGGCGTGCACCACGGACTCGTCGACCTCACCCTCGAGCACCTCCACGAGTGGCTGCGTGACAACCCGAGCGCCTTCGCCGAGGTGATGGGTGAGCGGGCGCCGTGGTGGAGCCCGCCGTGGCTCGACGACCGGGTGATCCGGTGGACCTACAACCAGGTCGTGGACTGGCTCGGCGACATGCGCGGCATCCCCGGACACCCGGCCCGGGTGGCCCTGGACAACCTGCTCCGCCAGCTCTCGTCCGACCTGCAGAACGACCCCGAGGTCATGGAGCGGGCCGAGATGCTCAAGGCCCGGCTGCTCGCGAACCCGCAGGTCAGCGTCAGCCTCGTGGCCCTCTGGGACTCGTTCCGCTCCACCCTGCTCGGCGCGATGGACGACCGGACCTCGTACTTCCACACCCGCGGCGACGAGCTCCTCGAGCACCTCTCGCAGCGGCTGCAGTTCGACGAGGTGGTGCGCTCCCGAATCGGCGGCCACCTGGGCGATCTCGTTGGGTTCTTCGTCAACACCTACGGCGGCGAGCTGGCCCAGGTCATCTCCTACACGGTCGACCAGTGGGACGCCGAGGTGGCCTCACGCCGCATCGAGCTCTTCGTCGGCAGGGACCTGCAGTTCATCCGCATCAACGGCACCATCATCGGCGCCCTCGCCGGCGTCGCCCTGCACGCCCTGAGCAAGCTCATCGGAAGCTAGGTGACCATGCACACCGACTCAATCGACGTATCGACCTGCACCGGATCGATCCTCGAGCACGGCGCTCAGGTCATGACGTGGGCACCGCGTGGCGAGGCTCCGGTGCTCTTCACCAGCCGGGCAGGGGAGGCCGCGAGCAACACAGCCATCCGCGGCGGGATTCCCGTGTGCTTCCCGTGGTTCGGGCCGGGCCGCCATCCCGGTGCCCCCTTCAACCACGGGTTCGCCCGCACCACCACCTGGCGCCGGATCGGGGCGACCGGGGACGAGGTCCGGACCGTCGCATACCGGCTGGACCGGAAGGTGGCGACGGACGACTACTGGCCGTACGCATACGAGGCCGTCCTCACCGCCTCGTTCGGGTCGCGGCTCACCGTCGCGCTGCAGGTGACCAACCAGGACGAGCGGGCGTTCTCGTTCGAGGCTGCGCTGCACACCTACCTCGCGATCGAGGACATCGCGCAGGTGCGGGTCGAGGGTCTGGACGGCGTGAGCTACGTCGACAAGACGGCGGACGGTGCGGTGCGCCACCAGGAGGGGCCGGTCACCTTCTCCGGCGAGACCGACAGGGTGTATGCGTCGGCCGGGCCGGTCTTCGTCGTCGACCCGGTCGGGGGTCGGGAGATTGCCGTCTCCACCTCTGGTGCGTCAGGGGTGGTCGTGTGGAATCCGTGGGAGGAGAAGGGATCCCGCTTCGCCGACCTGGGGCCTGGCGACTGGCAGCGCTTCGTCTGCGTCGAGGCCGGGTGCGTGCTCGATGGTGCGGTGCACCTCGAACCCGGCCGGACGCATACGCTCTCGACGACCGTCAGCCTCTGAGCGGTCGCCGGTTCGAGGGGTCAGCGGGGGACGGCCGCGGCCAGCTCCGGGACCTCGACGGAAGGCTCGGCGACCGCCTTCTCGCGACTGATCGGCACCGACGGTGCCCCGGGGACAGGCAGGAGCCGCACGCGAGAGCCTTCGTGTACTCCGAGGTGCGCGACCTCGGGACGGGTCTTCGTCACAAGGACGAGACCATCCTCGGTCGCAACCTCGATGCGCACCTCGAAGCCGACCCGGTGCAGGCGCTCGACCGTGCCCGGCGTGCCCGGCCCGAAGTCACCGACCCGCAGATCGATGTCATGGGGGCGGACGAGGTGCTGGCCGAGGGTGGTGACCGGGCCGAGGAAGCGCATGACGAAGTCCGTGCTGGGCCGGTCGTAGAGATCGTCCGGACTCCCTACCTGCTCGATGCGGCCGCCGTTGATGACGACGATCTCATCAGCGACCTCGAGGGCCTCCTCCTGGTCGTGGGTGACGAAAACCGTTGTCACGTGGACCTCGTCGTGGAGGCGGCGCAGCCAGTCACGGAGCTCCTTGCGGACCTTGGCATCCAGGGCGCCGAAGGGCTCGTCGAGGAGGAGCACGCTGGGCTCGACGGCAAGCGCCCTCGCGAGGGCCATCCGCTGGCGCTGGCCACCGGAGAGCTGCGAGGGGAGGCGGTCCGCGAACTGCGACAGGTGCACCAGGTCGAGCAGCTCGGCGACCCGCTCGCGGATCTGGGCCTTGGGTCTGCGGCGGATGTCCAGGCCGAACGAGACGTTGCGGGCGACCGTGAGGTGCTTGAACGCGGCGTAGTGCTGGAAGACGAAGCCGACGTTGCGGGCCTGGGGCGCCACGTGGGTCATGTCCCGGCCCTCGATGATGACGCTGCCCTGGTCCGCGTACTCCAGGCCCGCGATGATGCGCAGCAGCGTCGACTTGCCGCCGCCGCTCGGTCCGAGGAGGGCCGTCAGTCCGCCCGTGGGGATCGTGACGCTGATGTCCTCCAGGGCGACGAAGTCGCCGAACCGCTTGTGGACGTTGTGGATGTCGATGCTCATGATGCTTCTCCTGCGGGCCGAGAGGGTCAGTCGGTGGGGTCTTTGCGGGTGACGGAGACGACGATGATGCAGGCGACGGAGACCATCGCCAGCAGGAAGGCCGTGGCGTACGCGCCGCTCTGGTCGAAGTTGAGGTATTTCTCCTCGACGACGAGAGTGGCCGTCCGGGTCTCGCCGAGGACGTTGCCGGAGACGACCTTCACAGCGCCGAACTCGCCGAGCGATCTGGCGAGGCTGAGGACGACGCCGTAGACCACGGCCCACTTGATGACCGGCAGGGTGATCCGGCGGAAGGTGGTCAGTGGTCCAGCGCCGAGGCTGGCCGCTGCCTGCTCCTGCTCGGTGCCGACCTCCTGGAGGGTCGGGACGACCTCGCGGATGACGAGCGGGAGGGCGACGAAGGCGGTGGCCATGATGATGCCGGGCGTGGCGAAGATGACCTGGAAGCCGTTGCTCTCCAGGGTGGGCCCGAACCAGCCGTTGCGTCCGCCGTAGACCAGCACGAGGCTGAGGCCCACCACGATCGGCGACACCGAGAGCGGGAGGTCCACCAGGGCACTGAGAGCGCGCTTGCCGGGGAACTCGTAGCGCACGAGGAGGAGGGACATCCCCACCCCGAAGACCGTGTTGATGACGACCGCGACGGCTGCCGCCACAGCAGTCAGCCGGAAGGCGGCGCGGATGTCCGGGTCGGCGAGGAGATCGAGGATCGCTCCCGGCCCGTCGGCGAGCGCCTTCTGCGCCACGAGGGACACGGGCCAGGCCACCAGGAAGAAGAGATAGGCGATGACGATGGCCCGGACGACGTAGCGGGCCAGCCAGGGGCGCCGGGGCGGACGGGCCTGAGCGGACCGGGGCTCTCGACCGGTGGATCCGGTCTCGGAAAGGTCGGCGCGTGTGCCGGGATGGATCAGGGTGTCAGCCATGGCGGGCCACCTTCCGCTGGATCAGGTCGAGGAGCACGATCACCACGAGGGCGATGACGAGCAGCACGGTGGCGACCGACGCGGCGCTGGGCAGGTTGTTGTTCTCGATGCTGCTGAGGATGCGCACCGAGGTGACCTCGGTGCGGTAGGGGAGGTTGCCCGACAGGAGGACGAGTGAGCCGTACTCGCTCACGCCCCGCGCGAACGACATGGCTGCGCCGGCAGCGATGGCGGGCGTGAGACTCGGGAGGACGATCCTGCGCAGGGTGGTGACCCGCGAGGCGCCCAGCGAGGCGGCGGCCTCCTCCACCTCTGTGTCGAGCTCGGCCAGCACCGGCTGCACCGTCCGGACGATGAAGGGCAGCGTCACGAACAGGAAGGCGAGGAAGACGGCGGGCCGGCTGTTGGCGATGTCGACGCCGAGAGGACTGCGCGGGCCGTACAGCGAGACGAGGACAAGGCCGGCGACGATCGTCGGTAGCGCGAACGGGATATCGATGAGGACCTCGAGCAGGCGCTTGCCGACGAACTTGTCGCGGACCAGGACCCACGCGATGAGGGGCCCCATGACGACGTTGACCGCGGTCACCGCAGCGGCGGTGCCGACGGTCAGGCGGATCGCGGCGGAGGTCTGAGGGGCGGTGATGGCGGTCCAGAAGGCCGCCGGTCCGCCCTCGATGGCAACCGCGACCACCGCTGCGAGCGGGATGAGGACGAGCAGGCTGAACCACAGCAGGGCCACGCCCAGCCCGAGACCGGAAGCCGCCGTGAGGCGGCCCGACCGGCGCGTACGCACGGGTCGGGCCGCCGAGGCGACGGGGACGGTCACTGGTCCTTGCCGGAGGCGGCGATCGCCTTGGTGACGATGCCGTCCGTCTCGTCGAAGAACTTCTCGGACAGGGCCGACCAGGACTCGAAGTCCCCGTTGACCGTCAGCAGGTTCGTGACCGTCGGGAAGGGGTTCGCCGGGTCGATGGCGCCCTCGACCTCACCGACATCGACACCATCGATGATCGGGCGGAAGCCCTTCGTGGCGAACTGCTCCTGGCCCGCGGCCGAGAGGACGAAGTCGAGCCACTCCTGCGCCTTGGGGTGGGCGTCGATGAGCACGGCGCCCGGGTTCTCGATGAGAAGCGTCGTCTCGGGGACGATGTACTCGAACGTCTCGCCGTTCTGCCGGGCCAGGATCACCTCGTTCTCGTAGGACATGAAGACGTCACCGGTGCCGGACAGGAAGGCCTGGGTCGCGTCGCGGCCGCTGCCGGGCAGGGCGACGACGTTGGCGAAGAAGGCATCGAGGTATGCGCTCGCATCCTCCTCGGTGCCACCGGCCTCGATAGCCTGGCCCCACGCGGCGAGGGCGTTCCACCGGGCGGCTCCGGACGAGGACGGGTTGGGGGTGACGATCTCGATGCCGGGCTGGATGAGGTCGTCCCAGGTCCGGATGTTCTTCGGGTTCCCCTCGCGCACGCCGAACACGACGACCGAGGAGGAGACGACGCCCTTGTTCGGCCCGTCGTCCCACGCCTCGTCGACGAGCCCGGCGTCCACGAGCCGGGTCACGTCACTGGTCACCGAGAAGTGCACGTAGTCGGCCGGGAGGCCGTCGACGACGGCGCGGCTCTGGTCGCCGGATGCGCCGTAGGAGCTCTTGAAGCGGACGCCGGCGCCCTCGTCGGTCTTCGACCAGGCCTCGGCGATCGCCTTGTTGGCCGCCTCGGGGACGGCGTAGCCGACGATGGAGAGCTCGACGTTCTCGGCCGCGTTGTCGAGGGTGCTTGCCGTGGAGGATCCGCCGCAGGCGCTCAGGGTGAGAGCTGCAATGGCGGCGGTGACGACGGCTGACAGATTGAAACGGTTCATGAAAGTCCTTGGAGAGACGGCGCTTCACGCGCCCATGGGGAGAAGAGGAAGGTGCCCCAGCCGGACGGCCAGAGGCGGCGCCGCTCGCGGGTCCCGATCCGGGGGATCAGTCGACGGGGAGCGGCGCGCGCATACAGACCACGCGCGGGCGGCAGCGCATCTCGGCCTGCCCAAACTCAATCCGGCTCATGGACAATGAACATAACGACGTGTTTTGGCATCCATAACCGAGCGACCAGGATTTGAGATGAGGTGGTCAGGTCTCGCGTCGGCGGCGCGAGTCTCTGGTCACCCATGCGTCCGGCCGGTGTGTCAGCTCGCGGACCTCCTGCGGGAGTCGGCCTGCCGCGAGATCATCGATGGTGACGTTCTCGAGGACCGAGCGCATCGCGACCCTCAGCGCGACCCACGTGTCGCGGAGGGGAGCGGCTGACCCGACGTAGTCGACGTCCTCGACGAGCTGCCCGCCGAGGTCGGCGAGCGGGCCGTCGACGATCCTGATGACGTCGGCGACGGAGATCTCGGCGGCGGGGCGGGACAGGAGATATCCACCGTCCACGCCGCGCTTGCTGTCGAGGACGCCCGCGGCGCGGAGAGTGCCGAGGACGTTGAGGAGGTACTTGTGCGGAATGTGCTGCGCCTCAGCGAGTTCGGCAGCAGCGCGACGATCCGGTGCCGCGACCGCCAGCTCGATGCATGCCCGCAGCGCGTAGTCGACCGTCACCGAGATCCGCATGACGGCCAGTCTGGCAGCGCGGCCCAGGTACGCGGTGGTCCCGCAGGACTCGGTCGGTGGGCCCCGTGGGACTCGAACCCACAACCTACGGATTAAAAGTCCGCAGCTCTAACCATTGAGCTAGAGGCCCGGACCCGACGACGAGTCGCCAGGCCGAGGTGTCACATGCCTGCGATCGCACGGTGTGACACGCACGGGGATCAAGCCTACTTGCCGCCGCGACGGCCCCGCTCACTCGGCAGCGGCTCGAGGACGACGTCCGCCGCGCTGCCTCTGGGCCGCGAGGCCCGCTCACCGGTTGTGTGATCGTCGGTGGACTCCCCGTCTGCGCCGGCGGCCGGGGCAAGGTGACCCGTTGCGCCGTGCGCGATCGCCTGGAGGCGGAGCTCGCGGCCCTCCTCGATACGCTCGACGAGCTTCTCGGCCGCCTTCTCCGACTGACGCGTGTCTCGCGGAGGAAGCTGCAAGGTCTCCTCCGCCTCGATGCCGGCCTGGAGCTGACGTGCTCGCTCCATCTCGGCGTCGATCTCCGCGCCGAAGAGCAGCACGGTGTTCGTCAGCCACAGCCAGAGCAGGAAGATGATGACGCCGGCGAGCGAGCCGTACGTGCGCTCGTAGTTGCCGAAGTTCGTCACGTAGAAGCCGAAGCCCACCGATGCGATGAGCCAGATGAGGATCGCGACGAACGCACCGACGCTGATCCACCGGAACTTGGGCTGCTGGATGTTCGGTGTCGCGTAGTAGAGGATCGCGACCGCGAGAGTGACGAGCAGGAGGATGACAGGCCACTTGGCGATATTCCAGACCTGCACGCTTTGCTCACCCAGGCCGACGAACTCACCGATGGTCTGGGCGACTCCTCCGCTCAGCACCACGCCGAGGATGATGAGCATCGCGATGACGAGGAGGATGACGGTGATGAGCAGGTTGCGCGGGCGCAGCACCCAGATCGGACGCCCCTCGTCCACCTGGTAGATGCGGTTCATCGCCCTGCCGAAGGCGTTGACGTAGTTCGACGCCGCCCACAGCGCAGTGGCCACACCGATGACGAGCGTGAAGCCTGCCGCGGGTGAACCGGTCACGCTGCGGATGGGTCCCTCGAGCTCCGCGGCGACGTCCCCCTGCCCGGCCTGAAGTAGCAGTTCGTTCAGAGCATCGACGGTCTCGTCGGGGTCGAGGAGGAGGCCGAGGAGCGAGGTGAGCGCGAGCAGAGCGGGGAAGATCGACAGCACGGCGTAGTACGTGAGTGCAGCCGCGAGGTCGGTGACCTGGTCGCGGCTGAACTCGCTCAGCGCACGCTTGATGGTGTGGATGATCGACGGCTTGCGCAGATCGGTCGGGTTCGCCGGCTTGCGCGGGTCGTCTGGGGCAGGCGCGGTCTCGGCCTTGACGCTGCTCTCGCCTTCGCGGGCCACGGCTCCTCCATCGGTTGTGTGCGCTGGTCCGGGGACGGCTCTCGAGAACTCGTCCCGGACCGGGTATGCGCGGGCTGGGTCTTCGAGGCTATCCACTGCGCGCCTTGGAAGCCGAGGCGTGGAGCCGGGATCGGTGATGTACTGGATCCCATGCCTGACAGCGGACGCCCCGTACCTCGTCGACCGGTCCACTTCGGACCGGACGCCATGGAGGCCTATGGGGGAATGACCCCGGACCCGGCACAGGTCGTCGAGGCCGCGCACCAGAGCGCTGCGCTCGTCGTCGACGCCGGTCGTGACGCAGCGAGCACCGAGGAGTTCATCGCTCTCGTCGACGAGGTCGGCCTGTCCACGCTCGCTGCGCTCTGGTCCGAGCGCCCCGCCCGCACCCTGCCCGGGGTCCTCTGGCGGCTCTATGTCATCCGCGAGTGGATCCGTCGCGACCCCGACCGTGCGAGCCGGGAGTACACGGCGGGCGTCCGGCACGCCGAGGTGCACCACGCAGTGGCGGGCAGCGCCGAGCCACCCGGTCCCACGGAGGTCGGCCTCGTCGCGGACGAGATCCTGCGCGGCGTCTACCACGGGGACCTCGCGGTCGCCCTGGAACGGGCGTCCTCGTTCTGCCACGTCATCTCCTCCGGCCGGGCCGAGCTCGCTGACGACATCGACGTGGATGATCCAGCCGAGGGGTCGCGTCAGACGCAGCAGGCGGCCGCGATGCAGAGCACGGCGCAGGATCTGCAGGTGGCAGCCAGGCTGTGGCGCGACGGTGAGCTGCGCTGAATCGGTGCTCCGAACCTTTTGCCGCACACCGCATACAGGGTTAGCCTTGGGGGGCTGCGTCGGGCTGCGGTAGCCCCGGGTCCCAAACTCAGCCGCTACGAGCGGCCTCGTGCCGAGAGGCGCTCCCAGTCCGGCGTAGCTCAAATCTCCAGCCATCGAGCGCGCAAGCCGCGCGAGTCGCCTGTTCCGATCCGTCCGGCCTCGCTCTAGCGCTCGCCTCGAACGCTCTCCTGGCTGAGAGGCTCGGTGCCCAGGCTGAGAGGCTCGGTGCCCGACGCAGTGACCGCAGGCTGTCCGGTCGGGGGACCAGGGCATACCTCGGTATGCGCCTCCCCCTCCCGCTGCACCGTCGCGATCGCGCGGCGGGCCGGCGACAGCCAGCCACACCGGAGACACTCGGCCATTGCGAACGAGCCCCGTTCGACCAGCCGCCAGGTTGCCTCAGCGTCAGCGTGCACGCTTCCAAGCATGGGCGCAGCCAACGGGGTGTGCAAACCGCCGTGAGGGCGGATGGGTCGCGCCCGAGCGCCGCCCTCGTGACCACGTGATCGCGCGGGGCAGCACCCGTGGCGCAAAGGCGCCGCCCTGCGGGTGTCCTGGCGTTCGCTCGATTGCACGATGCAGCGCACATAGCTCGGGGGCTGATCAGCGGGAGACTTGGCGTGCACTCGTACGCGCGTTGCAGCACCCACAACTCGGGGCACTTCTTCCGGGGTGGGTTGGCGTGCACTTGAGTGCGCGGTTCATCACCCGCAGCGGCAAGAGCCAGCGCGAGGGTGTCCTTCTGCGCGTCAGAGCGCGCGGTGCAGCACCCATAGTGCAGGTGGCTCACCAACGGGTGGCCAGCCGTGCGTCGATCAGCCGAAGCGCCCTGAGATGTAGTCCTCGGTCGCCGTCTTGTGCGGGTTGCTGAAGATGATGCGGGTGTCGTTCATCTCGACGAGCTCGCCCGGGAGGCCGGTGGCCTCGAGGTTGAAGAAGGCGGTGCGGTCGGAGACGCGGGCCGCCTGCTGCATGTTGTGCGTGACGATGACGACCGTGTACTCCTCCTTCAGCTCGTTGATGAGGTCCTCGATGGCGAGCGTCGAGATCGGGTCCAGGGCCGAGCAGGGCTCGTCCATGAGGATGACCTCGGGCTGGACTGCGATGGCACGGGCGATGCACAGGCGCTGCTGCTGACCCCCCGAGAGCCCGGAGCCGGGCCGGTCGAGGCGGTCCTTGACCTCCTGCCAGAGGTTCGCGCCCCGCAGCGAGCTCTCGACGAGCTCGTCGGCGGCCGACTTCGAGAGCCGCTTGCTGTTGAGTCGCAGGCCGGCAAGGACGTTCTCCCGGATCGACATCGTCGGGAACGGGTTCGGGCGCTGGAAGACCATCCCCACCCGCCGCCGGACGTCCACCGGGTCGGTGTCCTTGCTGTAGAGGTCCTTGCCGCCCATCTCGACGGTGCCCTTGACGTAGGCACCGGGGATGATCTCGTGCATCCGGTTGAGAGTCCGCAGGACCGTGGACTTGCCGCATCCGGACGGGCCGATGAAGGCGGTGACGGAGCGGGGCTCGATGGTCATCGTGACGTCCTTCACCGCGTGGAAGTCGCCGTAGTAGATGTTGAGGTCCTTGACGTCGATGCGCTTGGCCATGGTGGTCCTTTGGGTCAGCCCGTGGTCTTGGGGGCGAAGAAGCGGGCGATGAGCCGGGCGGAGAGGTTGAGGAGGACGACGACCAGGATGAGGAGGAACGCCGCCGCCCAGGCGCGGTCCAGGCTGGGGTCGGGGTACCCGGGGTTCCTCGGGTACTTGAAGAGGTTGTAGGCGTAGACCGCGAGCGTGTTCATCGGTCCATCACCGGGATTGACATTGATGCCCTGCGTGACGCCGACGGCGACGAGAAGGGGTGCCGTCTCGCCGACCACCCGCGCGATCGCGAGCGTGACACCCGCTGCGAGGCCGGAGGCAGCTGTCGGCAGGACGACCCTGACGATGGTCCGCCACTTCGGAACGCCGAGAGCGAGAGCCGCCTCGCGCAGCTCGTTCGGCACGATCCTGAGCATCTCCTCGGCGCTGCGCACGACCGTCGGGATCATGAGCACGCTCAGGGCGACCGCTCCGGAGAAGCCGTTCTTCGTCCCCACGCCGAACAGCACGGCCCAGAGCGCGAAGGCGAAGAGCCCGGCGACGATCGACGGGATGCCGGTCATCACGTCGACCAGGAAGCGGATCGCGGTCGCCAGCCGTCCCTTGGAGCGGTACTCGACGAGGAAGACCGCCGTGAACAGCCCGATGGGGACCGAGATGAGGGCGGCGAGGCCGGTGATGATCAGCGTTCCGATGATCGCGTGGTAGGCCCCACCGATGAGCGGCGCACCCTCCTCGACAGTGGCCCGGTCGTGGACACCGGTGACGCCTCGCATCGAGGTGAGCAGGTAGTCAGGGTTCACGGCCGTGGCCCCACCGCTCGCGATCACCGTCCAGAGCAAGGAGACGAGCGGGACGATCGCGACGATGAAGGTGCCGTAGAGCACCGCCTTCGCGGTCTTGTCGGCCGCGACCCGGCCGCCGTTGCGGACGCGGTAGACCAGGTGGACGAGGACGACGAAGGCGAGGTAGCTGCCGACGGCCGCCAGGGCCAGGTTGACCCCGGCCAGCCGCAGCACGGCGGCCGCGATCACCGCGAGGGCCGCCAGGACCTGGAACGCCCGGTTCGATGACGCCCTCACCGGGTTGAGCTCGACACCCTCGATGTCATCGAGACGCCGACGCCGAAGGGCCTGGGTGCTCATCAGTTCGCCCCCGAGAACTCGGCGCGGCGGTTGACGATGTAGCGGGCCACGACGTTGACCACGAAGGTGATGACGAAGAGCACCAGCCCCGCTGCCACGAGCTCGGCGAGGCGGATCCCGCTGGCCTCGGGGAAGTTCAGCGCGATCTCCGAGGGGATGGTGGAGTTCCCGGCATTGATGATGTTCCAGCTGAAGCCGCCGACGGAGAGGATGATGGCGACGGCCATCGTCTCCCCCAGGGCGCGCCCCAGGCCGAGCATCGTGCCGCCGATGACCCCGGGCTTGCCGAACGGCCAGACCACCGTCCTGATCATCTCCCACTTCGTGGCCCCCAGGGCGAGGGCCGCCTCCTCCTGCAGCCGCGGCGTCTGGAGGAACACCTCGCGGGACACGGAGGTGATGATCGGCAGGATCATCACCGCGAGAACGATCGATGCCGTGAGGAGAGTGCGTCCGGTGCGTGACGCTGTCTCGAAGAAGGGTAGGAAGCCCAGATTCTCGCTGAGCCAGACGAAGGAGGGCACCATGAGCGGCGCGAGCACCGTCCAGCCCCACATGCCGTAGATGACGCTGGGGACAGCGGCCAGCAGGTCGATGACGAAGCCCAGAGCCGCGCTTAGCCGCTTCGGTGAGTAGTGCGAGATGAACAGGGCGATGCCCACGGCCACCGGGGCGGCGAGGACCATCGCGATGACCGAGGCGATGACGGTCCCGACGACGAGCGGCCAGACATACGAGAAGAACCCCTGCCCACCGGAGATCTCCTCCGGTGCGGCGCCGAAGACCGGCCACGCCCGGTTGATGAGGAAGATCGCGACGCCGGCGAGGATGACGAGGATGAGCAGCGCCGAGGATATGGACAATCCCTTGAAGATCGTGTCGCCGAGCCGTCGTCGAGCACGGCCACCGGACACGGTGGCGCGAGACTCCCCTGACGGGGGCTCAGCGGGGCCACCAGCCTGCGTGGTCGCCCCCCTGAGCGGTCCCTCGGATCCGAGGGTGACCGCGTCGGCTGAGGTGGAATCGGTGCTCATTGGGCCTTCGGTGATCGAGGGGCTCGGGTACGGACGGCCGCGGTGGCCGCCGAGCGAGTCGGCAGCCACCGCGTCCTGGTGCAGCTCACGCGCAGGTCATCTCACTTGACGGTGATGAGCTCGAGTGAGGACAGGATGTCCTCACGCAGGGTGTCTGAGATCGGGGCCGAACCGGCGGCGTCCGCCGCTGCCGCCTGACCCTCCTCGGAGGCGACATAGGACACGAAGTCCTTGATGAGGTCAACGGTATTCGCGTCGTCGTAGGCCGTGCAGATGATCTGGTAGGAGATCAGGACGATGGGGTAGGCACCGGACTCGGTCGTGTCACGGGCCAGCTCGATCGCAAGGTCACCCTCGACTCCGGTGTCGGCCCGCTCCGATGCGTCGACGACCTTGGCAGCCGCCTCGGGGGAGTATGCGACGAACTCGTCCCCGACGCCGATCCGGGCCGTCGAGAGCTGGCCGATGGCTGAGGCGTCTGCGTAGCCGATCGCGCCGTCGGTGGACTGGACGACGCTGATGACGCCCGAGGTCTGCGGCGCAGCCTCGCCGCCATCCACCGGCCAGGCGTTGCTGGTCTCGAACGTCCAGACGTCGGGGGCCGCCGCCGCGAGGTACTCGGTGAAGTTCTGGGTGGTGCCGGACTCATCGGCCCGGTTGACCGCCGTGATCGGCGTGGCGGGCAACTCGACACCGGGGTTGTCCCCGGCGATGGCTGCGTCGTCCCACGAGGTGATCTCCCGCAGGAAGATCCTCGCCAGGGTGTCAGGGGAGAGGTTGAGCTCGTCGATGCCCTCGAGGTTGAAGGGCACCGCGATGGGCGAGATGTAGACCGGCAGATTGATCGCGCCACCCTCGCCGCAGATCTCGTAAGAGGCTTCGATCTCCTCGGGCTTGAGGTAGGAGTCGGAGCCCGCGAGGACGGTGGCGCCGTCGAGCAGGTTCTTGCGTCCGCCGCCGGAGCCGATGGAGTCGTAGTTCACGGTGACCCCTGGCTGGAGCTCGGCGTAGCCCGCCGCCCAGGCGACCATGGCCGCCTCCTGGGCGCTCGCACCCGAGGCCTGGATCGTGCCCTCGAGGGCAGCAGCGGTGCTCTGCTGGGTGCTGTTGCCGCTGGGGGACTCACTGTCCGGTGCTGCGGTGGGATTGTCGCTGCCGCACGCGCTCAGACCGAGCGCAGCGATAAGACCAAGGGTTCCGATAGACCCCACGGTGCGGAGCTTCACGTTGTTGCCTTTCCTCGACAGAGAAGGGGAAGTGCTTCGGCGTGGAGGGCCGAGCCGACACCATCGCCGGCACGTTCGACGGTAGGGAGCGCCGGTGACCTGACGAGGCGACCGAGGTGAACGACAGGTGAACGGTGTCCGCACTCTGCCCGTCCCTGCGTGGAGACCGGCCGGTGCGCCGGGGCGACGAGGTTCAGTCGGACGGCAGGTACTGCTCGGCTGCCACGACCTGCGGCCCGAGCACGGGGGAGTGCGCCACGTGCGCGACGAGCACCTCACCCTTGGCCATCCCCACGTCGATGGCGTGGTCGATCATCACCTGCGCCGCCCGCCCGGATGCGGACGCCGAGCACCGGGAGGACAGCACGTGGAGCATCACGGGCAGGACCGGTCCGTGCCCGCACAGGGCCCGAGGACGCTTCTTGCCGAGCTGGGTGCGGGTGACCTCCGCCGCGGCGACCGGGTCGAGGACGTGGGCCTCCTCGGAGAGGGAGGCAAGGCTCTTCACGGGCCGCTTGATGGTGGCCGCATACGGAGCGAGGGTGGCCATGCACCGGACGGAGGGTGAGCTGGCGAGCCGCTCCACCGCATACGCAGCCAGGAGCGGGACGAGCTCGCGCGCCCGGCGCTCGCCGTCCTTGTCGAGCGGCCGTTGCTGGTCGTCCTCGCCCTTGTAGCTCCCGCGGGAGACGGCGGTGGCGTGCCGCGCGAGGATGAAAGCGGTCGTCTCGAGCTCGCCCTCCTGGTCCATCTGGACGAGCGCGCGCAGCTGGTCGCGGTCGCGTGAGTAGTCGAGCCGGTCGTGGGCCTCGCGGATCGACAGCCAGGCGACCTCGTCGATCTCGTTGCGCAGCTTGCCTCCTGGGCCCGTCGGCGTGGCCGCCCAGTAGCGCACCTCCTTGACCGCCGGGACCCCCTGCCTGTCGAGCACCGTGTAGGTGGCGGGCGGGAGCGGCCGACCGAGCCGCACCGGCACCGAGCTCTCCTCCTCGGTCTCGCGGACCGCGGCCACCGGCCACTCCTCGCCGGGGTCGAGCTTGCCCTTGGCCCAGGACCAGTCGTGGTAGCGCGGCCGGTGGACGAGCAGGACCTCGAGGCGCCCAGCGGAGTCGCGCCGCCACGGGATGGTGCCCGCTGCGGGGATCGTCGACGGCATCGGCTACCGCCGCCGGGCCTTGCGGCGGCGCTTCTCGTGCATCGCGATGAGCGCGGCCTGCAGGTCTGCGAGGCGCTCGCCGTCGGCGTTCTGCGCCACCCGGGTCCAGCGACCGTCCGGGCCGAGGTCCCAGTGGTGGTATGCGTCGCTCGCCCCGAGGTCGAAGAGGTTCAGGGTGTCCTCGATGTGGCGTGGGTCGGTGAGCCGCACGGCCACCTCGACCCGACGGTCGAGGTTGCGGTGCATCATGTCGCCGCTGCTGAGGTAGACGATCGGGTTCCCGCCACCGCCGAACGCGAAGATCCTCGAGTGCTCGAGGAATCGGCCGAGGACCGAGCGCACGGTGATGTTCTCGGACAGGCCAGGGACGCCCGGGCGCAGGGAGCAGATCCCGCGCACCCACAGCTGGACCGGGACACCGGCCTGCGAGGCGTGGTAGAGCGCGTCGATGATCGCCTCGTCGACGATCGAGTTCACCTTGATGCGGATCGAGCCGGCACCGGTCTCCTCGTGGTGTGCGATCTCGTCCTCGATGTGCTGGATGAGGCCCGCGCGCAGCGACCGCGGGGCGACGAGCAGCCGCTTGAACTTGCTGCGCGGCGCCCACCCGGAGAGCTGGTTGAAGAGCTTGGTGAGGTCCTCGCCGACCTCGGGGTCGTCGGTGAGCAGCCCGAGGTCCTCGTAGAGTCTCGCCGTCTTCGGGTTGTAGTTGCCGGTCCCGATGTGGCAGTAGCGGACCAGCCGGTCACCCTCCTGGCGCACGACGAGCGCCAGCTTGCAGTGCGTCTTGAGCCCGACGATGCCGTAGACGACGTGGACCCCCGCGTGCTCGAGCTTGCGGGCCCAGGAGATGTTGTTCTCCTCGTCGAAGCGCGCCTTGAGCTCGATGACCGCGAGCACCTGCTTGCCGGCCTCGGCGGCGTCGATGAGGGCGTCCACGATGGGGCTGTCACCGCTGGTGCGGTAGAGCGTCTGCTTGATCGCGAGGACGTGGGGGTCGGCCGCGGCCTGCTCGAGGAAGGCCTGCACCGAGGTCGAGAACGAGTCGTAGGGGTGCTGGAGCAGGACGTCCTGCTTGCGGATCGCACCGAAGATGTCCCCGGCCTCGGAGCTCTCGGTCGGCGCCAGGTCCGGGTGGGTCCGGGGGAGGAAGCGCTCGAACTGCAGCTCGGAACGGTCCAGGTCGGCGACGATGTCGAGGGCGCGCAGGTCGAGCGGGGTCGGCAGCCGGTAGACCTCGGACTGCGAGACGCTCAGCTCGCGCACGAGCATCGCGAGCACCCGGTCGTCCATCTCCTCCTCGACCTCGAGCCGCACCGGCGGGCCGAACCGGCGCCGGGTGAGCTCCCGCTCCAGCGCCTTCAGGAGGTTCTCCGCGTCGTCCTCCTCCACCTCGAGGTCCTCGTTGCGGGTGACCCGGAAGGTGAAGTGCTCGTCGATCTCCATGCCTGGGAAGAGCTTGTCCAGGTGGGCCGCCATGACCTTCTCGATCGGGATGAGCCGCGCCGCATACGGGTCGCCGTTGCCGACGGAGAGCAGCCTCGGCAGGAGCGGCGGGACCTTGATGCGGGCGAAGTGCTCCTTGCCGGTCTTCGGATTCGTCAGCAGCACCGCCAGATTGAGCGAGAGTCCCGAGATGTAGGGGAACGGGTGGGCCGGGTCGACGGCGAGCGGGGTGAGGACGGGGAAGATCTGCTGGGTGAACAGCGCCGTCATGGCCTCCTGCTCGTCCTCCGAGAGGTCCTCCCAGTCGACGAGGGTGATGCCCTCCTTCTCGAGGGCGGGCCGGACCTGCTGGTGGAACACCTTGGCCTGCAGATCCATCAGCTCGTGGCTGACCTCGGCGATGTGCTCGAGAACCTCACGCGGCTCGAGGCCGCTCGCCGAGCGCAGCGCGATGCCGGTCGCGATGCGGCGCTTGAGGCCGGCGACGCGCACCATGAAGAACTCGTCGAGGTTCGAGGTGAAGATCGAGAGGTAGCGCGCCCGCTCCAGCAGCGGGATGCCCTCGTCGGCGGCGAGCTGGAGCACGCGCTCGTTGAACTGCAGCCACGAGATCTCGCGGTCGAGGTAGCGGTCCGCCGGCAGGTCGTCGGCGTGGTCCCGCTTGACGAAGCGTCCGTTGGACGCGCGAGGCTGGAACCGGGGGTTCTCCGTCGGTGAGGAGCTCGCGATCGACACCTCAGGGATGACGACCGGCTCCTCGGGGGAGTCGCCGTCGCCCACTTGGGAACTGGTCACCACGGAGGTCATGGGTCAATCCTGCCTTGCCGATTCGGGTTCCGGCACCGCCGACCCGGCCGGCGCATACACGCGATCGGTGGTGAGCACGCGCAGTCCCGCCCGCTCGTAGGTGCGGCGGGCCGGGGTGTTGTCGCCGTCGACGTAGAGCACGACCTCGGTGCAGCCGCGGGCCGCGAGGTGGGCGAGGCCGAGGTCGGTGAGTGGTCCGGCGAGCCCACGGCCCTGGTATGCGGGACTCACCCCGACCACGTAGACCTCACCGGTGGTGGGGGCGTGGCCGGGCTCGGTCTCGATCTTGGTCCAGTGGAAGGCGATCGGTGCCTGATCGCCCGCCTCGGTGTCGACGACGTAGAGGAGGCCCTCCGGGTCGAACCACGGCTCGGCCATCCGCGCGCGCAGGTCGGCGGTCGTGAGGCGGCCCTGCTCGGGGTGGTGGGCGAAGGCGGCGGCGTTGAGCGCCTGGAGCTCGCCGACCGGATCGTCGGCGGACTCGGCGCGGGCGGCGAAGGTGGTCACCGCATACCCCGGGGGAAGCGGGCGGGGGCTGAGATCGTCCGCGGTGAGCGGCCGGCCCATCTTGAGCAGCGCCCGCACCGGTCTCAGGCCCAGGGCCTGGGCGAAGCGCTGGGCAGCCGGCAGGTCACCGTGGGCCCAGACCCGCTCAGCTCCAGCCCCGCGCGCATGCTCCCAGAGGAGGCGGCCCAGCCCCCGTCGTCGCTCGTCCGGTGCGACGACCAGCTCGGCGCTGTCGTCCGGCCAGACCTGCGCATACCCAGTGATCTGCGTGCCGTCCCGGGCGATGATGTGCCGGGTGCCCGCCGGGGAGTCCGGGCCCACTGCCAGCCGGGAGGCCTCGGAGAGCGCGGCCACCCCGTCGACCTCGGCCGCTGCCGCGGCGAGCCGGGTGACCGCCTCGGCGTTCTCGACCGTCAGCGTCGGCTGGACCTGGAGCTGCGCGCCGGTCACTGGGCCGCCTGCTCGGGGGCGAGGCTCTCCTCGTCGTGGTCCTCCTCCTGCGGGGCCTGCTCCGGGACGAGGCGGTACCCGACATTGCGGACCGTGCCGATGAGGAGCTCGTGGTCGGCGCCGAGCTTGGCGCGCAGGCGGCGCACGTGCACGTCGACGGTGCGGGTGCCGCCGAAGTAGTCGTAGCCCCAGACCTCCTGGAGGAGCTGGCTGCGGGTGAACACCCGACCGGGGTGCTGGGCGAGGTACTTGAGGAGCTCGAACTCCTTGTACGTGAGGTCGAGCGGACGCCCGCGCAGCTTGGCCGAGTACCCCGCCTCGTCGATCGTGAGCGCGCCCAGCGTGAGGTTCGACTCCTCCGGCTCGTCCTGAGCCGTCCGTCCGAGTGCGAGGCGGAAGCGGGCCTCGACCTCGGCGGGCCCGGCGGTCGTGAGCACGACGTCGTCGACCCCCCACTCGGTGGTGACGCCGGCGAGACCGCCTTCGGTGAGGATCGCGAAGAGGGGCGCCGAGATCCCGGTCGTGCGCAGGACCCGGCACAGCGACCTCGCCTGGGCGAGATCCGTGCGGGCGTCGACGAGGACGAGATCGTGGGTGCGGTCGCCGCTCACGAGGGCGCTGGCCTCGGCGGGGGCCACACTGATGGAGTGGGACAGCAGGCCCAGGGCAGGAAGGATCTCCGCACCCGGTGCGAGCGCGGAGGTCAACACCAGGACCTGCGCCATACCAGGCAGGATAGGTGCAATGGTGAGGTCGTCGAGCGAAAGGAACGTGCGATGAGACCGAACGACGGGGGCATCCTCGTGCGCTACTGGGCTGGTGCGCGGGCTGCTGCCGGCGTCGCAGAGGAGTATGTGCCGCTCACCGAGGGCGCCCGGGTCGCCGACGTGATCGCCGAGGTCAGGCAGTCCCGGCCGGCGCTCGATCCCGTCCTCGACGTCGCGTCGCTGCTCCTCGACGGGCGTGCCGCGCGTGCGGAGGAGCCGGTCGGAGCGGCGACCACGCTCGAGGTCCTGCCGCCCTTTGCCGGCGGCTGAGGGTTTGCGAGACTGAGCCAATGAGTCCCCATCGTGGCGAGGTGCCCGACCCGCCCAAGGCACCGGAGTCGGTGCAGGTGATGGACACCGGGGCCCAGCCGTTCCTCACGCGCGCCGAGCGCCGGAGGGCGCGGGAGGTCCACGGCGCGGATGCCGAGCTTCCCCCCGTGGCGCACCTGCCGCGCTACCTGTCGCTCATCGCCACCGTCGCGGGGGTCATCTTCGTGGCCGTGTCGGCGGCTGCGGGCCCGATCATCCTGCTCCTCGCGCTGCTCCTCGGCAGCCTCATCATCGCGTGGGGCTGGCCCAGGGCGGCCGGGCTGCCCTCACCGAAGGGCTCTTCCGCGGTGCTCGCCATTGCCTCGCTCCTGCTCATGGGACTCGTTGCCGCTGCCGAGACCGACCCCCGGCTGCGGTGGGCAAGCGCAGCCCTGGCCCTGGGGCTGGTGGCGATGTTCATCCACCAGCTGACCCGACGCGACGGTCGGCCACGGCTCACCGAGTCGGTCATGGGGACCTCCCTCGGACTCGTCATCATCGCCTCGGGCGCCGCCTACCTCCCGCTGGTCCACCTCACGATCGGCCCACAGCTCATCGCCGGCGCGATGGCCGCCATCGCCGCAGGGTGCGCAGCCGACCTGCTCGTGGGCATGCCGGCGGTGCGCCCGTGGCTCCTGCCCATGTCAATGGTGCTCGGTGGCATTGCGAGCGTGCTGGCATCGCTCGTCGTCTCGGCCCCCGCACTCCCACCGGCAGCGCTCATCGGCGTCTCGGCCGCGGCCCTCTCGCACGTGACTCGGCGGCTGCTCGCGCCGGAGGCCGGCAGCTACTCCAGCCAGGGGCAGATCGCCACCGGGATCGCCTCGATCGCCATGGTCGGATCGCTGCTCTGGGCGATCAACGCCCTCGTCGTGCGCTGATGGCCCGCTCCCTGCTCGTCAAGATCGCGTGCGACCTCAGCGCGGCCGAGCGGCTCAACCAGGCTCTCACCGTCCCCGCGACCGCAGCCGCCAGCGGCGTACCGACCTCGGTGTGGCTCGCGGCCGAGCCGTCCTCCCTTGCAGTGCCGGGCTTCGCGGAGACCCTCCCGGTCCTTCCGCATGCCGTCCCCTTGGCCGAGCTGCGGGACACCCTCCTGGAGCTCGCCCAGGTCACCGTGTGCGCCCAGTGCGCCAAGCGCCGCGGGCTCACCGAGGCCGACCTGCTGCCCGGCGTCCGGGTCGCCGGTGCGGCCGCGTTCGTCGAGGAGTCCCTCGCCGACGGAGTGCAGGCGCTCATCTACTAGCGCCCTCCCCTCCGCGGCGCCCCTCCCCTCCCCGTGTTTGGTTCGTTCTTCCCCAAACCGGAGCGCTACAGCGCTCCGGTTTGATGGGAACGGCCCAAACACGACGCGAGCGACGCGAGGCGAGTGACGCATACGATCGGGGCATGGTCTTCCACCTCGACGTCGACATGCCCTCTGAGCTGGCCCCGCTGGCCTGGATGATCGGACGCTGGGAGGGCGCCGGTGTCGTGGGATACCCGACGATCGAGTCGGCCAACTTCGGCCAGGAGATCGAGTGCTGGCACGACGGTCGGCCGTTCCTGCACTGGGCGAGCCGCACCTGGCTGCTCGACGAGGACGGGAACATGGTCCGGCCGCTGGCCACCGAGACCGGCTTCTGGAGGCCGCAGCCGAACGGTGAGGTCGAGCTGCTCCTCGCCCACCCGACCGGACTGCTCGAGATGTACTACGGCACGACGGCCCCGGCCAAGGTCGAGGTGCGCACCGACTCGGTCGTGCGCAGCCCGAGCGCCAAGGCATACAGCGCCGGCCACCGGCTCTACGGGATGGTCGAGGGTCGGCTCATGTGGGTGATGGAGATGGCGGCGATGGGGCAGCCGCTGCAGAGCCACGTCTCGGCCGAGCTGCGGCGCGTGGAGTGACCGGTCTCGTCACGTGAGCCGACCGCCTGGGGGATCGGTGGTCGGCCCCTCTGAGGGAAGACCGAGCGCTACGGGATGACCTTGCGGTCCTCGTAGGACTCCATCGTGTCGGTGCGGATGGCGGTGCCCAGTCGCTCCATGGCGGCCTCGTCCACGATCTCGATCCAGCCGCCGTCGGGAGCGGTGCCGAACCCGGAGAACGGCGCGGTGATGAACTGGATGTCCCCGCTGCGGATGCCGGTCATGGAGAAGGCCAGCTTGCGCATCTCGTTGAGGTCGAGGTCCTGGTCGACGGTGAGGTTCTGGGTGGCGGCATCGACGAACTGGGCCAGCCTGACCGGGTTCGTGATGGTCTCCCGGCTGAGCGCCTTCATCATCAGGGCCTTGATGAACGCCTGCTGCCGGTAGCCGCGGGAGATGTCACCCTCGGAGAGCTCGTAGCGCTCGCGCACGAACATCAGGGCGCGCTCGCCGTCCAGGTCGTTCCACCCCTCCTGGATGTTCCCCCGGTTGCTGGCCTCCTCGGCATAGACGGTCACGCCGCCGACAGCGTCGGTCATCCGCTGGAAGCCCTCGAAGTCCGTCTTGGCGACGTGGTCGATCTTGATCCCGAGCAGGTTCTGCATCGTCTCGACGAGCAGTGAGGTGCCCCCGAAGGCGTAGGAGGCGTTGATCTTGTTCTTGCCGCGGCCGGGGATCTCGACGTAGAGGTCGCGCGGGAAGTGCGTGAGGTAGACCGCGTCGCGGGCCTCGGTGATGTGCGCGAGCACCATGACGTCGGAGCGACCGACGTCGCCGGGACGGGTGTCGCTGCCGACGAAGAGGATGTTCATCCCGGCGTCCTCCGGCAGCTCGACCGGGTTGCCCTCCTGGTCGATGGGGCCGAGGTCGGGGAGGGCATCGGCCTCCTTGGTGACGTTCGTGGCGACGAGCGTGGCCAGGTAGGCCCCGAACCCGCCGACGATCCCCACGCCGACCAGGAGGAGGACAACGAAGGTCAGCAGGATCTTGCGACCGGTCCGGCGCGGCGCCTGCTGCGCCTCCCGTTCGTCGACGAATTCATCAAGCACGAGGGGGAGTCTACGGGGGAGATCTGGGAACCCCATGTGAAACGAGAGCCGTCGCACCCCCGGTCTACAGTGGATGGATGACCAGCGCGCAGGCCACCCGACCTGCACTGGAGGCTGCCCTGCGGGCGGCCGGGATGCGTGTCACGACCACCAGGCAGAGGGTGTATGCGGAGGTCGCCCGGACGCCGCACGCGACACCGGAGGCGCTCATCGAGTCGGTCAACGCGAGCGGCCCGCGGGTTCCGCCCTCCTCGGTCTACCGCGCGCTCGAGGCCTTGGAAGCGGCCGGGGTCGTGACGCATACCCATCTCGACCATCACGCGCCGACCTATCACCTGGCCGAGCACCACCGGCACCTCCACCTCGTCTGCCGGGTGTGCGGCGCCGTCCGCGAGAGCGAGGTGGGGCTGGCCGACGAGCTCGTGGCGGCCCTGGAGCGCGAGCACGGGTTCGCCGCCGACGTGACCCACATGGCCATTCAAGGAGAGTGCTCTTCGTGCCGGACCTGACCTCACCGCTCCTGCAGCGCCCCGGGGCCGTCGACCTCGGCGTGGTCGAGGACCGCGTCGTGCCCGCAGCTGCCCCCGCGGATGGCGAGACCCAAGCCGCGGGTGACGGGCTCGTCGGGGTGGCCGCGCACTACGGCGACCCCATGGGCGAGCAGCGCCGTCTCGCCGCCGGCGAGGCGCTCGTCGACCTCTCACACCGTGGCGTCCTCACCGTGACCGGGCCGGACCGGCTGTCCTGGCTGCACTCGCTCACGTCTCAGCACCTCACGGATCTGTTGCCCGGGGAGAGTGCCGAGACCCTCGTGCTGACCCCGAAGGGCCATCTCGAGCACGCGCTGCACCTCGTCGACGACGGCGAGCGGGTGTGGATCACGGTCGAGCCGGCCAGCACTGAGCCGCTGCGGGCGTGGCTGGACTCGATGCGGTTCATGCTGCGCGTCGAGGTGGCCGACGTCACGCGGGAGTATGCCGTGGTCGCCACCCTCGCCGACCGCACCGATGCCGAGCTGGGGGACCTCCTCCGGCTGGAGCCGGCTGCGATCTGGCGCGACCCGTGGCCGGCCGTGGACACCGGGGGCTCAGCGGACTCGACCGCAGCTCGTGGCGAGGCGGTCCTCAGGGGCGATACCGCCGCATACGGTCCGGTGCAGGGTCACCCAGGGATCGGCTGGGCTCTCACCGAGGTGGTGATCCCTCGTTCCGCGCTCACCGATCTCGCCGCCCGCGACGACCTGGCGTGGTCCGGTCTGTGGGCGCTCGAGGCCCTGCGCATCGCTGCCTGGCGACCGCGCCTCGGCCACGAGACCGACCACCGCACCATCGCTCATGAGGTCGACTGGCTGCGCACGGGGGTACACCTGCACAAGGGGTGCTACCGGGGTCAGGAGACGATCGCCCGGGTCCACAACCTCGGCCGGCCGCCACGTCGCCTCGTCTTCCTCCACCTCGACGGTTCCGGCCACGACCTGCCCGTTCGCGGCGCGGTGGTCCGCCTCGGTGAGCGCACCGTTGGGCACATCACGTCAGTGGCCCGGCACTACGAGGACGGGCCGATCGCCCTCGCACTCGTGAAGCGCAACACGGACACCGAGGCCGACCTCCTCGTCGGCGACGGTCCGATGCCCGTGAGCGCCGCGCAGACCGTCATCGTCAGCGCCTGAGACACCTCGGGTTCCTTGGCGGGCGATCCCTCGGGTCCGCGGACGGTCAACAGCCGGCGCATTGACTGGCACGATGTGGGCATGACCGCCACCCTCATCACCGTCGCTCCCACCGGCGCCGAGCACGACAAAGCCGACCTGCCCCAGCTCCCCACCACGTTGGAGGAGCTCGTGGAGACCGCGCGCCGGTGCGAGGCGGCCGGTGCCGCGATGATCCACCTCCACATCCGCGACGCCGAGCACCGGCCGACGCTCGACACGGGGCGGCTGTCGGCGGCGGTGGAGGCGATCCGGTCCGAGACCGACCTCATCGTCCAGCTGTCGACCGGCGGATCGGTCCACGACCCGCTCGAGACCCGGCTGACGGTCCTCGACGCCGAGCCGGACTCGTGCTCGCTCACGTGTGGCACGACCAACTTCGGCGATGACGTCTTCCTCAACCCCATGGGGTTCATGTCGGACCTCTACGTCCAGGCGCAGGAGCGCGAGGTCGTCCCCGAGTTCGAGCTCTTCGAGCTTGGGCACGTCGCTGCTCTCGCGCGGCTCATCGAGCGCCACGGCCTGCCCTTCGGCGGCAAGGTCCACGTCGACTTCGTCACCGGCGTGCCCGGAGCGATGCCGGGCACCACTGCCGCGCTCCTCGCAGGCGTCGCGATGCTGCCCCCGGAGGTGACGAGCTGGTCGGCAACCGGGATCGGGCGGACCCACCTGCCGATCATGGCGGCCGCGCTCTCCGCCGGAGGTCACCTCCGCGTCGGCATGGAGGACAACATCATGTATGCGCGGGGCCAGCAGGTGCAGCACAACGACGAGCTCGTGGCCCGGGCAGCCGAGTTCGCCGCCCTCATGCAGCGACCGGCGATGTCGACCTCGGAGGCGCGAGAACTCCTCGGCATCAAGGACCGCCGCGCCCGCTGAGGCAGCGCTGAGCGCGGGAGGTTGAGACGGCCGCCGCCAAGCCCACGTGATGAGGCCGAGGGGGGCTGGCTCCGGGCACGGAATGAGGTCGGGGGGCGCTGGGTCCGGGTCGCATCGTGGACACACGTCCTGCTCGGCACTTCCTATGCCACATAATCCATGCTTATGGCTAGCCAAATATTTGCTTTCCCCGCAGTCGTGAACGAGAAGGCCGCCCGCACCGTGGCAGCAGTCGTGGCCACCGCGGGTGTGGTCATCCTCGCGACGGGATGGCACTGGCTCACTGCGCTGCTCGCCGTCGGCTTCCTCCTGCGCGTCCTCGGCGGACCGCGCTTCAGCCCGCTCGGCCGGCTGGCCTCCCAGGTCATTGCCCCGAAGCTCGGGCCCAGCATCCCCACCGCTGGTCCGCCGAAGCGCTTCGCGCAGGGCGTGGGTCTCGCCGTCACATCGATCGCGGCGATCAGCGCCCTCGGCTTCGGCCTGACCACCCTGGCCACCGCCTTGATCGCGGTCCTCGTCGTCTTCGCGCTCCTCGAGTCGGTCCTCGGCTGGTGTGCCGGTTGCTACGTCTTCGCGAAGCTGATGGCCTGGGGTCTCATCCCCGAGGAGACCTGCGAGGCCTGCGCGAACATCAACCTCGCGCGCGTCTGAGCTTCGCCGCCACCGCACTTCCACAACGCCCGCGTCCACCAATGGGGCGCGGGCGTTGTGCATGGTGGAGTGCGCACTCCACCGCGAGGGGACGCTCCCATTGTTGGTGCGTCTGTGGTCTGGGTGGCCGAGCGTGCACTCCAGCGCACGGTGGTGCTCCCGCCACAAGGGCCCAGGTGTCGCGGGTGCTGGGACGCGCAGAGGGGCTCGCGGACGCCCCCCGCTTTGGACCGTCGTTTGCACCTGTGAAAGCGTCAGGTGCAGCGCTGCTTGCGCGAGCAAGCACGTCGCAAGCTCATCGAGACCCCAACGCCCGGCGTCCGAGCGCGTCGGCAGGGGCACCGGCCGGCCGGTGTGACCCACCGCACGCTTGCTTCAGTTTGCATTCTGCTAACTAGAGCAAGCATAATAGAGGTATGGCCCCCCGGAACCCGATCGAGAACCTCGGTCAGAGTCTTGGCGAGTACCTGCGCGAGCAGCGTACGAACGCCCGGCTCTCGCTGCGGCAGCTCGCGGATCTCGCGGGAGTCAGCAACCCCTACCTGAGCCAGATCGAGCGCGGACTGAAGAAGCCCAGCGCAGAGATCCTGCAGGAACTCGCCAAGGGCCTGCAGATCTCGGCCGAGACGTTGTACGTCAAGGCCGGCTTCCTCGACGAGCGCACTGTGAGTGAGCACCGGCCCTGGGACGTGGAGACGGCCATCAACGCCGACGCGGCCCTGACCGATCGCCAGAAGGCGACGCTCATCGACATCTACCGGTCCTTCACCGGGCAGATGACGCACGCGATGGAGCGTCAGTCGGAACAGCACGACTCGACCCGGCCCGACGCGGCACAGGGCAGGGCGCAGGACGTGGCAGCTGAGACGGCGGCGAAGCCGGTCCCCGCGGACCAGCCCACCCAGCCGGCCGGCGCACCGGTGGCGACCCCCCGGCAGAGCCGGACCAGGGCCCGCGCGACCAAGAAGTCGGCCGTCAAGGCCGGCTCGGCAGCCACACACAAGGCGTCGACGACGACGTCCACGAAGAAGTCCACCAAGGCGACCCGCCAGGCAACGAAGGCCACGAAGGCCAAACGGGCCGGCAGGTCGACGAAGGCGGAGGCTTCCACCCCCACAAGCACTACCGAGTCGTCGGAGCAACCGTGAGCACCGACACAGCCCCTGCCGAGCAGGCCCCTGCAACGCCTGGCCGGCGGTCGACCCGCCGGCCAGGTCGGGGCCTCAACCAGACCCAGACCACCAGTTCAACGCAAGGAGATGCACCCATGTCGATCATCGATGACGTTCGCAAGACCAACCAGACCACGTTCTACGCCGCTGTCGGCGTCCTCGACCTCGCCGTCGAGGAGGCCCGCGAGGCGCAGGACAAGGCAATGAAGGCCCGCGAGGAGCTCAAGGCTGACCTGAAGAAGGCCCGCACCGAGTTCAAGCCGGCCGACATCCAGGCGCTCGTCGCCGCCGCCCCGGGCAAGACCCTCGACAAGGTCATGGCCCTGGCCGGCCAGGCTGGTGAGACCGTCGACGAGCTCGCCGCCCGCGGCGAGAAGCTCATCGAGCGGATCAAGACCCAGAAGGCCACCAAGGACCTCGTGGCCCAGGCCGAGAGCACCGTTGCCAAGGGCAAGGGCGCCGTCACCACCGCTCGCAAGGCAGTCGCCGAGGTCGAGAAGACCGCCAAGGCCACGCTGACCACCGGTCGCAAGGAGGCCGCCCGCGCCGCCCACGTGATCGCCGAGTCCGTTGACGCTGAGGCCAAGACGGTGACCACCGAGCTCGAGAAGTCGGTCAAGCGCACCCGCACCGCGGCAAAGCGCGCGACCACCACGGCCAAGAAGGCTGCGAAGACGACGACCAGCCGCACCAAGGCTGTCGGCACCTCCGCCGCCAAGACGGTCAAGGCTGCCCCCAAGGCCGCCGAGGACGCCGCTGACAAGGTCGGCGCCTGACCATCAACAGCGCTGGCTGAGTCCTCCTCCACTCAGCTGACGCGATAGAGGCCCAGCTGGCCCCGTCGGGAAGACCCCCGCCGGGGCCAGCTGTCGTCCTGTCGCAGAACCCTGCGGACGCCGCTCATGCGCGACGACATGGCGTCGGACTTCATCCGCGCAGCCGGGCATTGCGGCGCGGCTCTCGCGGAGCGGCCCTCGAGCACTCGGTATGCGCGGATAGGCTGACCAGCCATGTCGCACTCCGCCTCCCAGAGCTCCGAGACCGCTCCTGGATCTACCGTCACCCGACCTGACCTCACCCCGGGCTCGGCGCTCACCGAGGCGCCGATCCTCGCGTACTACACCCGCGGAGACCTCGTCGAGTCGGTGCACCGTGCCAGCCTGATCGCCCTGGACAGCACTGGAGCCGTTGCGTTCCAGCACGGCGGCATCGACTCCCCGGTATATCCCCGGTCCTCGCTCAAGCCGCTCCAGGCCGTCGCCATGGTGCGCAACGGGCTCCGGCTCGCTCCCGACCTGCTCGCTCTCGTCTGCGCGAGCCACAGCGGTGAGCCTTTCCACCTCGACGGCGTGCAGCGCATCCTCGCCGGGGCCGGCCTCGGTGTCGAGGCCCTCCAGAACACCCCCTCCTACCCCCTCAGCGAGTCCGAGCTCCGCACCTGGATCATCGAGGGGCGCCCGAAGTCGTCGCTCGGCCAGAACTGCTCGGGGAAGCACTCGGGCATGCTCGCGACCTGTGCCGCCAAGGGCTGGGATATCGCGAGCTACCTCGACCCGGACCACCCGCTCCAGCAGGCGATCCTCGAGACGGTCGCCGACCTCTCCGGTGAGACCCCCGGGCCGGTCGCGACGGACGGGTGCGGTGCCCCGGTCATGGCCATCTCGCTCACCGGGCTGGCCCGCGCCTTCGCCGCCATCGCCTCGGCCGACCCCGGGACTCCGGAGGGTGAGGTTGCCGCCGCGATCCGCGCATACCCTCAGTTCCTCGGGGGGACCGGCCGTGACGTGACGGTCCTGATCGACGGGACCCCCGGCCTCATCGCCAAGGACGGCGCCGAAGGGGTCTACGCCGCCGGCCTCGACGACGGCCGGGCGGTCGCCCTGAAGATGGCCGAGGGCGGCGGTGGGGTCGGCGGCGGGCCGCAGCGCGCCCGTCCGGTCCTCATGGCCGCTGCCCTGCGCCGGCTGGGTGTGGCGAGCAGCGCCTACGAGCAGGTCGAGACGGTCCCTGTCCTCGGGCACGGGGAGCCGGTCGGCGCGGTCTTCGCCGTCGGTGTCTGAGTCCGGTCGGCGGCTGAGCAGAGGAGGTATGCGGTGCGAGCCGTGATCCAGCGGGTCACCAGAGCGCAGGTGACGGTGGAGGGCGAGGTCGTCGGGTCCATCGAGGGGCCGGGCCTGGTCGCTCTCGTCGGGGTGACGCACGATGACGGGCCCGAGCAGGTGGAGCGGATCGTGCGCAAGATCGCCGAGCTGCGCATCATGCGGGACGAGCAGTCGGTGACCGACGTGGGTGGTCAGGTGCTCGTGGTCAGCCAGTTCACGCTCTACGCCGACACCCGTAAGGGGCGGCGTCCGACCTGGAATGCCGCTGCGCCCGGTCCGGTCGCCGAGCCCATCGTGGAGCAGGTCGTGGCGGGGCTGCGCAGCCGGGGGCTCACGGTGGAGACCGGGCGCTTCGGTGCCTCCATGCAGGTGGAGCTCGTCAACGACGGCCCGGTGACGATCATCCTGGAGGCCTGAGCCGGCTTGGCCTCAGGAGTACCCGCCCAGGTGAGCAGCGACGAGGTCGCCCAGGGTCGGTAGGTGGTAGCCGCCCTCCTGCACGAGCACGGTCGGAAGCCCGAGTCCCCCGAGCAGCGCACCCGCGGCGGCGTACCCACCGGTCGTGATCTGGAGTGGGCTCTCCGGGTCGTCCACGGCGGCATCGACTCCGAGGGACACCACGAGAGCCGCGCATCCCGCGGCCGTGACCCACTCCCCGAGCCGCTCGACGCCCGCGAGCCAGGTCGGGTCGGCGGTGCCCTCCGCCAGCGGGAGGTTGAGGGTGCAGCCGAGTCCTTCGTCGGCGCCGGTCTCGTCGGCGAAACCGACGTAGTGGGGGAACCACCCCGCACCCGGGTCGACGTGGACGGACCCGTAGAGAACGTCCGCCCGCGACCAGAAGATCTCCTGCGTGCCGTTGCCGTGGTGCGCGTCGAGGTCGATGACCGCCACCCGGCCCACGCCGCGATCACGCAGCACCTGCGCTGCCAGCGCGGCGTTGTTGACGTAGCACGACCCGCCGTAGCCGGCGGTCGTCGCGTGATGCCCCGGAGGGCGACACAGCGCATACGCCGACCGGGTCCGCCCGGCAGCGACGGCATCTGCGGCGCTCCAGGCGCAGTCGGCAGCCGCCTCGATCGCCGACCACGATCCGGGGCCGAGCAGCGTCATGGTGTCGTACGCGAAGGCCCCGGCCCGGGCATGGACAGCGGTCGGGACGTGCTGGGGCATCCGGCCCGTCATGGCCGGAGTCGGGAAGAGATAGGGGACGACGCGCTCCTGGCCGACCAGGTCGCGATAGGGACCTGACTGCCACTCCTCGGAGGCGCTCCGGAGATGGCCGAGCAGCTCCGGGCTGTGGACGACTCCCGCCGCAGCGAGGCCTTCGCCGCCAGTGACCTCGTGGCACGGGAACTCGCCGAGTCTGGAGAGGATCGCGTCCACCCGAGCGGGGACTTCGGTGCCCTCGGTCGCCACCCCGACCCACACCTCGTGGCGCGGATCATGCAGCCGCGTCTGCGGTGACCAGAACACGAGGGGCGGGCTGCTGCTGCTCACCGCCACAGCGTCCCATGCAGTCCCGGCATCCGGCAGGATGTCACCATGCCGCGACCTCGGGACCTGGGACTGGGCATCGGACGCCTCCCCGTCGGTCCCACCAACTCGGTCCTCGACATCGCCGGAGTGGGACTTGGTCACGCAACCATCTGGCGCGATGAGCCGGACCCGCCGAGCGGGCGAGGCGTTGCCCGCACCGGGGTGAGCTGCCTTGTGCTCGCGGAGGACTCGTACCGGCGACCGGTGCCGGCAGGCGCTGCGGTGCTCAACGGTGCAGGAGAGTGCACCGGCCTGCTCACGGCCCAGGAGTGGGGAGCGGCAGAGACCCCCGTCTATCTCACCTCGACGATGCAGCTCGGACGGGTCTACGACGCCGCCTGCGAGATCGAGATCTCGCGTGCCGTCGAGGTCGCCGAGGACGTCGTCATCCCGGTCGTCGCGGAGTGCGACGACTCCCACCTGAGTGACTGTCGGCGTATGCAGGTCCAGGCCACGGACGTCCGCCTCGCCTTCGACCGTGCGCTCGACTCACGCGGGGCTGGCAGCGCCCCTGAGAGTGGTGCCGTCGGCGCAGGTACCGGCATGGTGTGCTTCGGCTTCAAGGGCGGGATCGGCACCTCCTCGCGGGTGACCGCTGACGGCCACACCGTCGGGGTCCTGCTCCTCACGAACTTCGGGCTCCGGGAGGAGTGCGTCGTCGACGGGGTGCCTGTCGGCAGGCTGCTGCCCGCTCCTCCCGAGCCGAGGGGCCCTCAGAGGCCGGCGGGGTCCTGCATCGGCATCGTCGTGACCGATGCCCCGGTCGACGGGGCCTCGTGTGAGCGCCTCGCGCGTCGAATCGGCCTGGGACTCGGACGAACCGGCTCGGTCGCCCACCACGGCAGCGGCGAGATCTTCCTCGGCTTCGGGCTCGGCGCCAGGCTGGACCGCAATGGCGCACTCGATGAGATCCCTCTCGCCGGTCGGGCGCTCGACCCGCTGTTCCAGGCGGTCGTGGAGGGGACGGAGGAGGCGGTGCTCGACTCGATGTTCAGCGCGCCGGCCGTCACCGGCCGGAGTGGGCATCACGTGGAGTCGTTGCACGCCCCGGCCACCCTGGAGCTGCTCGAGGCTCACGGCCGGAGGTGACGCATACATGATCGTGGAGGACCGGACCATCGTCATGGGTGACGGGGTCCCGCTCGCCGTCACCCTCTACCTCCCCGACCCTGCGCTGGGGCCGCAGCCGTGCCTCGTCGAGGCGCTGCCCTACCGCAAGGACGACCTCACCTCCTCCTACGACCCGTCCTATCGCTCGCTCTGCGAGAAGCACGGGTATGCGGTGTGCCGGGTGGACGTGCGCGGCACCGGCTCCAGTGGTGGGGATGCCGTCGACGAGTACCCGCGGGAGGAGCAGGCGGACCTGGCGGAGCTCTTCCGGTGGCTCGCTGCGCAGAACTGGTGCGACGGGCAGATCGGGATGTGGGGGACGTCGTACTCCGGCTTCAACTCGCTGCAGATGGCGTGCGAGCAGCCGCCGGAGCTCAAGGCGATCTGCGCCATCTATGCCACCGACGACCGGTGGACCGACGACGTGCACTGGCGCGGGGGAGCGCGCAAGCTCGTCGACCTCGTGGACTACTGCCACTACATGACGCCGATGTGCGTGCTGCCCCCGGTGCCCGCCGTCTGGGGCGAGGGCTGGCAGGAGGAGTGGCGGCGACGTATGGAGACGAACGAGCCGTGGCTGCTCCGCTGGCTGCGCGAGTCCACCGACGGGGAGTACTGGAACCACGGCTCGGTGCGGCTCGACGGCGGACCCGGCGGCTATGAGCGGATCCAGGTCCCGACGATGCTCATCGCGGGGTGGGCGGACGGGTACCGGAACAACTCCTTCCGGACCGTCGCGGCGCTGGCCGGCCAGGGCACGCCGCACCGACTGCTGGCCGGTCCCTGGGGTCACGCCGACCCGACGACCGCCATCCCCGGTCCCCGGATCGACGCCGAGGCCGAGATCGTGGCCTGGTTCGACCACTGGTTGCGCCGGCGCGGGTCGCACACCGACGGCTGTGACGTGTTCGTGCGCACCTCGACCCGACCCGAGCCCGACCTCGACCTGCACGAGGGTCGCTGGCTGCGGCTGCCGTCGGTGCCGCCCACCGAGGAGGTGGTGGTGTCGATCGGTGGTGGCCGGTCACTGCAGGTGCAGCCCGACGTCGGCACGGCCGCCTGGATCGACTGCGCCGGACACTTCCCCTGGGGGCTCTCGGCCGACCAGCGGGAGGACGACGCCCGCTCGCTGACCTGGGACCTCGACCCGCCTCCGGGGGCCGTCGTCGGGCACCCGGCCCTGACCCTCAGGCTCAGCGCCGATGCTGCCGCGGCCTCCCTCAGCGTCAAGCTGTGCGACGTCTTCCCCGATGGCACCTCGGCCCTGGTGACCAGGGGGAGTCTGGACCTGGCCTTCCGGGACGGACTGCACCAACCTCCTCGTCCGGTGGTGCCCGGCGAGGAGATGACGGTGACCGTGGAGCTGGATGCCTGCGCGTACGAGTGGGCGCCGGGACAGCGGATGCGGGTCAGCATCGCCGGGGCGGACTGGCCCAACACGGTGGCGCCCCCGGATCCTGTTCTGCTCACGGTTGCGACAGGGTCCCTGTCCCTGCCGGTGCTCCAGGGAGAGCATCCGGAGCCCACGTTCGAGCCGGGTCAGGAGAAGTCGAACGAGACCCTCGAGGGCACGGGGTGGGAGATCGCCGACGATGTGCTGCGGCGCAGGACGATCGCGCGGACGTTGTCGGAGTCCGAGTACGCCATCCCCCACGACGGGACAGCTCGCGAGAAGTACGTCGGCGAGGTCGCGGTCGATCGTCGCACGTTCACGCAGACCGTCGACGCGACCACCACCTTCGACCTGCGGTGGCCGGAGGCGGAGGTGTCCGTCACCTCGGTGCTGCACATCGACATCGACGGCGAGGCCTTCGACGTGCGGATCGAGACGACGGCCGACCTCGGCCCGGAGCGGGTCCACGAGCGGACGTGGCACGAGCGCATCCCTCGCTCGACCGGCTAGATGAGCCAGTGCGGTGAGTAGTCGGGGTCCGTGAGTCCGGGGCGGTCGAGGCGGAAGTCGTGGATATCCGCCGAGGTGGAGCCCGACTCGACGAGGTCGGCGAGCAGTCGTCCGAACGTGGGGGCGAACTTGAAGCCGTGCCCGGCACCGAGGCCGACGACGACGTTCGGGTGTCCCGGGGCGGCATCCAGCACGAAGTCGCGATCCGGAGTCAGGGTGTACAGGCAGCGCACGGAGCGCACCGCCGCCCCGGCCTGCGGCAGCATGCGGGCCAGGTGCTCGACGAGTCTCTCCCGCATACCCGGGTCGTCGGTGAAGGGACGGTCGTCCGGGTCGCTCACCGGACCTCCGCAGTCCTCCGCTGCCTTGACGGTGGCTTCGCCGTAGCAGGGGAATCCGTAGAAGGACGGCTCGTCCATCCAGATCCACAGTGGCATGCGGTCGGGGTGGTAGATGGAGGGATCCGGCGGTGCGAAGTAGGTGACCTGCTCCACCGTGGTGGTGAGCGGGATCGAGAGGCCGAGACCGGCGAGCAGGTGGTTGGTCCAGGCGTCCGCCGTGAGCACGACGCGCTCGGCGCTGATCCGGCCCAGAGGAGTGGTGAGGAGGACCCCGTCGCCGTCCGGCTGGAGTGAGGTGGCCGGACAGTTGTCGATGAGGGTCGCGCGGTGCGCGTGGGCGCGTGCCTGCATGGTGGCGGTGCCACGAGCGGCCGGGACGATCGCGGACCTTGCCTGATACAGCGACACCGTGCCGTCGGGGAGGTGGAACTGGGGCCAGCGCTCGGCCACGGCAGCGACGTCGAGGGACTCGAAGGGGATGCCCGTCGCTTCCATCGACCTGGTGTAGTCCTCCACCGGGATCGCGGCGCCGGGTGGGAAGAAGTCCAGCCCGCCGACGACGGTGACGAGGTCCTCGCCCGACTCGGACTCGAGGTCCGCCCAGTCGTCGTAGGCCGCCTTGGTCAGCTCGATGTACTCGGGCGTGTGGTAGCTGTGTCGCAGGATCCGGCTGGTGTCGTGGCTCGCTCCCTTCACGTGACCGAGGTCGAACTGCTCGAGCCCGACGACGCGCAGACCGCGCCGGGCCAGGTGGAAGGCGGCCGCTGAGCCGAGCGCGCCCAGCCCGACGACGACGACGTCGCTCTGCTCCGGAAGGCGGGTCATCGCAGGCCCAACCTTGGGAGCAGCCACGTGCGGATGTCGGCGCTCTCACTCTCCATCGGGGCGAACCAGCCACCGGTGTAGGCGCGCGAGGACATCCCGCGCTGCACCGACTCGCAGATCGCCCAGTCCTGCCGGTTGACCAGGTCCCACAGGTCGCCCGCGTCGGAGGGGTCGAAGTCCGGCGCGCTGACAGCGTCTTCGGCGAAGAGGAGTCGGCACTCGATAGTGGTCCTGTCGACCGCCGTCGGGACGAGGCGGAACGCTGCCACGTGATCCGCGGAGCAGGACACCATGAGGTTCGGATAGATCAGCTCACCCTTGTGGCGGGTGCGCTCGGCCTCGTCGAGGCCGGGCAGAGGGGCACGGTTCGTGGTCCCCGTCGTCGTGAAGGTCCAGGCGCCCTCACGGTGCTCGATCCCGGCATCCCAGTCCAGGTCCACCCCGCCTCCGGCGAACGCGGGAACGAGTCGGCACAGCTCGGGGTGCACCGGCCCGCAGTGGTAGCACTCGTTGTAGTTCTCGGCCACGACCTTCCAGTTGGCCGCCACCTCGTAGGTGAGGACGAGTCCGGTCCGGAGGGAGCCGATCGCGTAGTTGGCGAGCGTGCGGCTGGCTCGCGCGGTGGCCTCCTTCAGGGTGGCACCGGGCAGGGCGGCATCCCGTGCGGATTCGTCACGTGCGCAGGCGTCACTTCTGGAGCCGTCGCTCCGGGAGATCTCTGCTGGTGAGGTCACCCCTCTCCTGGTGGTGCCCTCGAGTCGGACGAAGAGGAAGCCCTCCCAGTCGTCGACCTCGACGGGGTGCAGCGAGAAGCCCGACTTGTCCAGCGGTGGGTCGAGGTCCTCGGTGTGCGGCGCCCGTATGAGGTGCCCCTCCAGGCTGTAGGTCCAGGAGTGGTAGGGACACCGCAGCACCTTGGCCGCCGCGCACGAGGGCTGGGTCGGGTCGGTGACGGGGACGATCTGCGAGCCCCGGTGACGGCAGAGGTTGTAGACCGCGTGCAGGCGCCGTTCGGCGTCGCTCGTGATGAGGACGGACTCACCGAGGACGTCGACGGCTGCGACCTGCTCGGGCAGATCGAGGCCGAGGTCCACTCGGCGGCCGACGCACACCCACTCCCGCATCCACACCTGCTCGATCTCGGTGCGCCACAGCTGCTCGTCGGTGTAGAACTCCTTGGGCAGGGCCGCCTCGAGGCCGCTCACGATGTCCTCCCGCTCTCAGTTGCCGTCCCTGTGGCAGCCCCAGCCCGGACCTGAGCCAGATGACAGGCCGCCGCATGACCGGGGAGCGGGAGTGGCAGGAGGCGGGGGTCCTGGGTCCGGCAGGCCTCATCCACTCCGGCAGCGCTCGCCTCTCCCCGCTCGAGCGCCGGGCAGCGCGGATGGAACCGGCAGCCCGGCGGGATGCGGGCGGGGTCGGGGATCTCGCCGGTGAGGATGGTCTGCTCCATGCCCTCGATCTCCGGGACCACGGAGAGCAGTGCGCGCGTGTAGGGGTGCTGTGGGCGCTGGAGGACCTCCTCGGTGCTGCCCGACTCCACGATCCGACCGAGGTACATCACGGCGACGCGGTCGGCGATGTTCCACGCCAGCCCGAGGTCATGGGTCACGACAAGGACGCCGAGGCCGAGAGTCTCGCGCAGCCGCAGTAGCAGGGCGAGGATCTCGCCGCGGATCGAGGCGTCCAGGCTCGAGACGGGCTCATCGGCGATGAGGAGCTCGGGACTGAGCGCAAGCGATCCGGCGATGAGGACCCGCTGGCGTTGCCCACCGGAGAGCTCATGGGGATAGCGGAGGAAGAGCCGCTCCGGGGGTCTGAGGCCCGCTGAGGACAGGGCCGCCGCGACGAGCTCGGCCTCCGAACGACCCTCTGGATCGCTGGCGGCGAGGCCGTGCAGGCGGATGCCCTCGGCGACCGACTCATACACCGTGTGCCTGGGGTTGAGCGCTCCGAGCGGGTCCTGCAGGATCAGCTGGGTACGACGACGGTAGGCGCGCAGCGCGCGCTGGCCGGTCCCGAGCGGTTCGCCGTCGAGGAGCACCTGGCCCGTGGTCGGAGCCTGCAGTCCGGTGATGACCCGGGCCAGGGTGGTCTTGCCCGACCCCGACTCACCCACGAGTGCGACGATCTCCCCGGACCGGATCTCCAGGTCCACCCCATCCAGTGCCCGGGAGCGTGGGGTGGTGCCGAAGGAGACGTGGACGTTCTCCGCGCGCCACACCGAGCCGGTCATGGCTCACCCACCCGGATGCAGGCGGCCCAGCGGCCGGGCTCGATCTCACGCAGCTCCGGCTCCGCCTCGCGGCAGGCCTCGATGGCGAGAGGGCAGCGAGGCGCGAAGGAGCACCCGGGCGGCCGTGACGTCGGGTCAGGGGGATCGCCGGCCAGCCCTGCGGGAGCGAACCGAGCGGCGGGATCGCCGACGCGGGGGAAGGCGGCGGACAACGCCGCTGTGTAGGGGTGCAGGGCGCGATCGAAGACCGCGTGGGCGGGACCCTCCTCGACGACGCGACCCGCGTACATCACGACGATGCGATCGCAGGACGAGGCGAGCACGGACAGGTCGTGGCTGATGATCATCATGCCGACGTCGAGGTCCTTGACGAGCTTCTCGAGCACTCCGAGCACCTGGGCCTGGACCATGACGTCGAGGGCGGTCGTCGGCTCGTCGGCGACGATGAGCGCGGGCCGGCAGGCGAGCGCCATGGCGATCATGACCCGCTGGCGTTGACCGCCGGAGAGCTGATGCGGGTACATCGCCGCCCGGGACGGTGAGAGACCGACCTGCTGGAGGAGCTCCGAGATGCGTGCGGTGACCTCGCTGTCCTCGATGCCGGGCTCATGGATCCGGATCGGCTCACCGATCTGGGCGCCGACGCTCTGCACCGGGTTGAGCGCGTGCAGAGCGCCCTGGAAGACGATCGAGGCGCCGGCCCACCGAAGGGCGCGCAGCTCGCCCCAGCGCATGGTGATCACGTCGGCGCCGGATACGAGCACCTCACCGGTCACCGTTGCTGTCGCGGGCTGGAGTCGCAGCACGGTGCTGGCGAGGGTGGACTTCCCGCAGCCGGACTCGCCGGCGACTCCCACGACCTCGCCCCGACGGACGGTGAGGTCCACCCCGCGCACCGCCGGCACCGGTCCCTGGTCGGTCTGGTAGGTGACCGACAGTGAGCGCAGGTCGAGCAGGGTCTCGCTCCCGAGCGACTCGTCGACCACGATCGCGTCCTCAGCCACTAGCGCCTCCTCAACCGCGGGTTGAGCACGTCCTCGAGGGCCTGTCCGACGAGGACGAAGGACAGCACGACGAGGACGACGCAGATGCCGGGGGGAAGGATGTACCACCACGAGCCGGTGGTCATCGCACCGACGGAGTACGCGCCTTCGAGCATCGAGCCCCACGAGACCCTGGTCGGGTCGCCGAGGCCGAGGAAGCTCAAGGTGGTCTCGGTGAGGATGGCCACCGCCACGGTGAGCGTGGTGTTGGCGAAGACCATCGGCATCACGTTGGGCAGGATGTGCCGCCTGATCTGGTGCCAGCGGCCGGCACCGAGGATCTGGGCCCGCTCGATGTAGGGCCGCTCCCGGATGGAGAGCACCTGGCTGCGGATGAGCAGCGCTGTGCCGGGCCAGGAGGTGATGCCGATGACGAAGGCGATGGTGAGCAGGCCCCGCTGCAGCACGGTCGCGATGACGATGGCCAGCGGGAGGAACGGGATGACGAGGAACCACTCGGTGATCCGGAAGAGGGCCGCGCCGACGAAGCCCCTGAAGTAGCCGGCGGCCAGTCCCATGATCGTGCCCACGAACATCGAGATTGCCGTCGCGAGCAGTCCGACGAACAGCGAGATCCGCGACCCCCAGACCAGCAGCGTGAGGATGGAGCGACCGTTCTCATCGGTGCCGAGCCAGAACTGCGAGTCGGGGGGCTGGAGGATGCCGCCGGTGGACCGGGTCACGCTCAGCCCTGCGCTGTCGGAGACGAGAGGGGCGAGCAGGGCCATCGCGGTGAAGCAGCCGAGGATCACGAGTCCCGCAACGCCGGAGCGGTGCTCGCGGAACAGCGCCCAGCCCCGTCGCAGGGATGCCGACCGGCGCCGCCGGGCCAGGGCACGGGCCGAGATGCGCGCGTCGGTGCTCATGTCCGCACCCTAGGATCGAGCAGGCCGTACAGGAGGTTGGCGGCGAGGTTGGCGAGGATGACCGCCGCCGAGGCGACGAGGAAGGCACCTTGCAGCACCCAGAAGTCCGGCACCTTGAGGGCCTCCGTCGCGAGCAGGCCGAGTCCCGGGATGGAGAAGACCGTCTCCACGGTGATGGCGCCCGTGACGACGAAGCCGACGTTGAGGGCGATGACGGTCGTCGTCGGGAGCAGGGCGTTGCGCACGGCGTGCCGGTCCCGCACCTGGACGTCGCGCAGGCCCTTGGCGCGAGCGGTCGTGACGTACTCCTCCCCGATCTCGTCCAGCAGCGAGCTCCTCATGATGAGCGCGTAGTCGGCGAGGTAGGCCAGCGTCAGGGTGGCGACGGGAAGGGCCAGGTGTCGCGCGACATCGAGCCAGCCCGCCGGCGACCAGGGGTCCACGCCGACGGAGTGCAGGCCTCCGGTCGGGAACAGGCCGACGCCGACCGAGAAGACGGCGATGAACATGAGTCCGAGCCACCACTCCGGCATCGAGTACAGAGTGAGCGACCCGCCGGTCGAGAAGCGGTCGAAGAGTCCGCCGCGCTTCCAGGCGCTGCGGATGCCCATCCAGACCCCGATGATCGTCGCGAGGATGGTGGAGATGCCGACGAGGAGAAGGGTCGTGCCGAGCCGGTCCATGATGAGCTGGCTGACCGGCACCCGGTAGCGCAGCGAGACGCCGAGGTCGCCGCGCACGAGGTTCCCCAGATAGGTGAGGAACTGGCGCCACAGCGGCTCGTCCAGACCGTAGGTGCGGTTGAACGCCTCGAGCTGCTCCCGCGTCCTGAACCGGCCGCGGCCCAGGGTCCGGGCCGGGTCTCCCGGCAGGACCCGGAAGAGGAAGAAGTTGAGCACGATCATGAAGGCCAGGCTGGCCAGTGCCCCGAGGCACTTGCGCAGCACGTAGCCCCGGTAGCCCGGACCCGACCTGGACCCGGATCCGGACCGCGGCTTCGGCGTGGTGACCGACGCGACGTCGGCCGACGCCGGGATCGTCACTCGCGATCCCCGGCCGTTCCACGGCGGCGGCTGAGGACCACGGCTCCGGCACCGGCAGCCACGACGACCGCACCTGCGCCGAGGAGCAGCGCCAGGTTCACGCCCGAACCGCCGTCGGAGCCATCCGCGCCTGTGCCCGCTCCGCCGGCGATCGTCACCTCGGAGCCATCGGGGCACTCGGTCGCGGTGCCCGTCGGCCGGGCGTTGAGGTAGTTGTAGGCGCCGTACTGCATCAGCCAGACCCCACCGGGGTTCGGCTGGGGGGTGAAGCAGGTGAAGCGGTCGCTGCGAACGGCCTGGCCGTTGGTGCTGTAGGCCGTCACGAGGTAGGGCGCGTCGAAGTAGAGGATCTCCTGCATCCGCTTGATGAGGTCCACGCGGCTGTCCTCGTCGAGCTCGACGCGCTGCTGCTCGTAGAGCGTGTCGTACTCCTCGTTGCAGTACCAGGTGTCCGACCAGTCACCGCGCTGGTCGCAGGTGAGGTACGACAGCATCGAGTGCGGATCGGGCTCGACGTACCAGCCCCACTGGAAGACGTCGAAGGTGCCCTCCAGGATGATGTCGGTGAGGTTGGAGGAGTCCACGCTCGTCACGCTCGACTCGATGCCCAGCTCGCCCAACCACTCCTGGAAGTAGTTCAGGGTGTCCAGCGAGGTCTTGGAGTCGGAGCGCGCGAACAGTCGCAGCTCACCGATCGGCGTGCCGTCGGGCATGGTGCGCAGTCCGTCGGCGCCGAGCGTGTACCCCGCCTCCTCCAGCAGCTCGCCGGCCCGCTCGAGGTCGAAGGTGTAGGCATCCTCCTCCGCCGGCTCCCACAGGAACGTCGAGTATGCGGGCGGGACGATCGAGATGCCGGGCTGGCCCGCCCCCTGGTACACCCGGTCGATGATGAGGTCCCGGTCCACCGCATACCCGAGGGCGTGCCTGAACGCCTGGTCCTGCAGGGCAGGGTTCCCGTCGCCGAGCGGCTCGCCGGTCTCCACGTCGACCGCTCCGGTGTTGAAGGCGATCTCGTCGAACCCCGGGGAGTCGCCGTTGGTCGCCATGACGTTGTCGCGGGCCTGCAGCGACTCCACCTGCAGGGCGCTGATGCCGTCGATGAAGTCGATCTCCCCGGTGAGGAGCGCCTGCACGGCGGGGTCCTCGCTCTGGTACACCCGGAAGACGACCTCGTCGATGTGCGGCTCACCCTTCCAGTAGTCGGGGTTCTTCTCGAAGCGGTACAGGGAGCCGCCCGCCTGTCCCTCGACGAAGCGGAACGGCCCCGAGCCGACGATCGGCTCGCCGCTGCTGGGCTCGGCCGCGTAGGAGGAGACCTCCTCCTCGGAGATGTCCTGCCAGATGTGCTCGGGGACGATGGGCACCGGGATCAGCGGAAGCGTCGCACTCGGCTCGCTCAGGGTGAGCACGACGGTCGTGGTGTCGGGCGCTGAGATTTCGTCGACGCCGTCGAGGTAGGCACCCCAGGTCGCCGACTCGACCTCGCCGGTGAGGGCGCGGTTGAGGGTGTAGGCGACGTCCTCCGCGGTGAGTGGCTCGCCGTCGGACCAGAGCACGTCCTCTCGGATGTCGAAGGTCCACTCCAGGCCGTCGTCGCTCGTCGACCACTCCGTGGCCAGCCCAGGCATCGGCGACATGTCCTCCATCGAGTAGCCGATGAGGTAGTCGTAGGTGAGGGCCCACATCTCGAAGGACTCGGCCTCGATCCCGAGGAAGGGGTTGAAGGAGTCGACCTGGTTGGTCAGACCGACGGTGAAGGTGACCCTGTTGTCCTCGGGCTCGGTCGCGCCGGCAGCACCCGCGACGAAGGACACCAGCCCCAGGGAGAGAGCGCCCGTTGTCGCGCTCCAGCGCCGGACACTACGTTGACCCCCATGACCCCAGAGGTGCCGCAGCCGCGCTCCGAGCCGTTCGCGCATACCGAGCACGGCGTGCGTCGACCGGACCCCTTCGTCTGGATGACGGACCCCAACAGGGCCCAGTTCCTCGACCACCTGCGGGCCGAGAGGGCCTGGTACGACGTCGCGACGACTCATCTGCGTGACCTTTCAGAGCAGTTCCGCACTGCGATGGAGTCGCGGCTCCCAGCGGTCGACCGGGTGCCGTTCGAGAGCCGCGTGGAGTATTCCTACTACACGGCGAGACCGTTCGGAGCGAATCACGGAAGACTGATGCGCAGCCGAAACAGTGCGGAATCCGTCGTCGATGACGGCGTCGCGCCGGTCGCTGACGCGCAGACCGTCCTCGATGTCGAGGAGCTGTCCCGGGGGAGTGCGCACACGGAGATCGGCATCCGCGAGATCAGCCCGGATGAGAAGTGGCTCGCCTGGTCGAAGGATTCCGTAGGCGACGAGGTCTACCGGCTGCGCTTCCGGGACCTGGAGCGCGGTGAGGATCTCGAGGAGTCCATCGACCGGACGTACTACTCCGGCGCGTGGAGTTCCGACTCCGCGCAGTTCTTCTACACCGTCCCCGACGAGGCCTACCGGCCGCACCAGGTGTGGCGGCACCGACTCGGCACGCCCGCGACGCAGGACGAGCTCGTGCTCAGCGAGCCGGACCAGCGCTTCGAGCTCACCGTCCGGGCGTCCCGCTCGGGTGAGTGGATCGTCATCGAGAGCGAGAGCAACACCACGAGTGAGTGCTGGGTGCTGGACGCCGCCGGCACCGACTCCCGAGCGCGCTCGGTCGGTGGCCGCCGGCCAGGAGTGAAGTACTGGCTGGAGCACCGTCGTGCTGAGGGGCACCGGTCCGAGGACCTGGTCATCCTCACCGACGACGCGGCGCAGGAGGGACGCCTGATGGTGGCCCCGGTCCCCGGACCCGAGGGCCAGGACCACCTCGCGTGGACGGAGGTACGGGCGGAGCACCCGGGCGAGTGGGTCGAGGAGGTCGACGTCTTCGCCGGAGGGGTGGTCCTCAGCATCCGGCAGGACTGGGAGCACCGCCTGCGCATCCTGCCGCACTCCGACCTCGGCGCGGAGGGGATCGTCATCCGCCCAGGACATCCCTGCGGCGCAGTGCAGCTGGCGTCGACCCCGCTCTACGACTCACCGACCGTGCGGGTCGCGGACACCGCCTTCCTGCACCCGACGGTGTGGTCCGACGTCGACCTCGCCTCCGGAGAGCGGCGAGAGGTGTGGCGCGCGGAGTCGCCGGGGTTCGCGCCCGACGACTACGTGACGGAGCGCGGCTTCGCGACCTCGGCGGACGGCACGCAGGTGCCGTTCACGCTGATGAGACACGTCGACACCCCGCTGGACGGGTCGGCGCCCGCTCTGCTGTACGGGTACGGGGCCTACGGTGCGGTCTTCGAGGCCGAGTGGGATCCGTGTCTGCCGGCGCTGCTCGACCACGGAGTCGTCTATGTCCACACGCACATCCGGGGTGGCGGCGAGGGCGGTAGGGGGTGGTACCTCGACGGGAAGCTGGGCCACAAGCAGCACACGTTCGACGACCACATCGCCGTGGCCGACCACCTGAGTGCAGCCGGGCTCGTGGACGGGACGCGGATCGCGACTCGCGGGCTGTCGGCCGGAGGGCTGCTGCAGGGTGCGGTGTTCTCCCAGCGGCCTGACCGGTGGCGAGCGGTCGTCGCGGAGGTCCCCTTCGTCGATGTCGTGACGACGATGCTCGACGAGGCGACACCACTCACGGCTGCGGAGTGGGAGGAGTGGGGTGACCCGCGCATACCCGAGGAGCTCGACGCCATGCTCCAGTGGTCCCCGTACGACCGGCTGCCGCCGGCGGGCGGTCGCCCCGACCTGCTCGTCACCGGGGCCCTGCACGACTCCCGCGTCATGATCCGTGAGCCGGCGAAGTGGGTCGCCGCGCTGCGGGCCAGCGACCCCGAGTGGGGGCCGCGCCTGCTGTTCCGCGCCGAGGTCGACGAGGGGGCACACGCCGGGCCGGCCGGGCAGATGACGCGGCTGGCCTACGAGGCGGAGATCTACGCCTGGGTCGTGGACGCGCTCGGAACCGGGCCGTCATCGGCGAGATGAGGTCGGGGCGCAGCGGGGCGGCACGGTTACCCTTGAGCCATGAACCTCATCGGGAACGCCCAGGGCACGGTCTCCTTCGTGCTCTCCTTCGCGATCCTCGCAATGCAGCTCTTCGCCTTCGTGGACGCCCTCCGGCACCAGCCGCGGAGCTATGTCGCGGCCGGCAAGCGCACGAAGAACATCTGGCTCGTTCTCACCGGGGTCGCAGTCCTGCTCGGCTTCCTCACCCTGGGCAACCCGCTCAACCTGTTCGCGCTGATCGGCATCATCGCCGCAGGTGTGTACCTCGCCGACGTGCGCCCCGCACTGAAGGGCGTCAGCGGAGGGCCGCAGCGTCGTCATGACACCTGGTGAGCAGGAGGTGTCGGCGCTGAGCGTCGAGGCCGCCGTGCGGCACGTGTTCGACGAGCGGCCGTGGGGCCGCTTCGACCAGTTCACCCAGAACCAGCGCTCGACGGTCAAGATCCTCACGGTCGAGCCCGGCCAGAGGCTCTCCCTCCAGCGCCACGCCCGGCGCAGCGAGTTCTGGGTCGTTGTCGACGGACCGGTCGATGTGACCGTCGGCGAGGACACGTGGTCGGCCGTCGAGGGCGACCACATCTGGGTGCCCGCGGGCGCCGTCCACCGGCTCGGCAACTCCGGCTCCGGGCGTGCGCGCATCCTCGAGATCGGCTTCGGGGACTTCGACGAGGACGACATCGAGCGTCTCGAGGACGACTACTCGCGCTGACGCCGGTCCCGCTCTGCGTTGACGCCGGTCAGCCGGGCGCGACGGCCGACCAGGCGACCGTGAGCTCGCCCAGCCGCCACCGCCGCTCCCCACCGATGACCGGCCAACGCCCTGCTGTCGCCAGCGCCCGCGCCGTCTCGATGAACCTCGCCCGCGGCCCGAAGGCGCTCATCCCCGCCGCCCGTTCCCAGGCCGAGTCGAGGTCGCCCAGGTATGCGTGGATCGGCTCTCCCGGCACGTTCCGGTGGATGAGGGCCTTGGGTAGTCGCTCGGCGACGCTTGACGGACGATCGAGTGACCGCAGCCGCATACTGATCGTCAGCGTCTGCGGCCCGTCACGTGTCACTGCGACCCAGGAGGCGAGCCGCCCGATCTCGTCGCAGGTGCCGTCGACGATGAGGCCGTCCGGAGCCAGCCGCGCTGCCATCTCGCGCCAGGCGGCGGGGACCTCGTCCTCGGCATACTGCCGTAGCACGTTGAAGGCCCTCACGATCACCGGGGCCTCACTCTGGGACAACGCCATCTCGAAGCCGCCGTGCCGGAAGGTCAGCGAGGGCTCGTCGGCGATCCGCAGACCCTCGGCGACCCGCTCCGGGTCGATCTCGACACCGACCACGCGCACATCAGGACGTATGCGCCGCAACCGATCTCGCAGCTCTCGCGTCGTCACGGGTGAGGCTCCGTAGCCCAGGTCGATGACGAGTGGGTCTGCCGCTGCCGTGAGTCTCCGGCGCTGGGTCGCGACCAGCCACCGGTCACCCCGCCGGAGCCGGTTGGGGTTCGTCGTCCCCCGGGTGACCACCCCGATGGGCGAGCTGCGCGGGCGGGGCGGCATGTGCCCAGGCTATCCACGGACAGCGTGAGAGGCTGTGCCCATGGTGAGCGACGCATACCAGGTCCTCGTCCGCTATCTCGACGCGACCGGGATCAGCCACGAGCCGGGTGCCCGCGCGAACGAGATCGTCGCCGAGCTGCCGGGCGAGAAGAAGCTCAAGACGGTGACCTCCATCCTCGTCAGTGACGCGGGACTGTCCGCGGTCGCCTTCGTCATCCGCAACCCCGACGAGAACCACGAGGAGTTCTACCGGTACCTGCTCGGGAAGAACCTCAAGCTCCCGGGTGCTGCGTACGCCATCGACAAGAGCGGGGACGTGTACGTCACGGCCCGGCTCCCGCTGGCGTCCGTGACCGACGACTCCCTGGACGCGCTGTTCGGAGTGATCCTCGAGGCTGCCGACAGCCACTTCAACGAGCTGCTCGCGCTCGGCTTCCTGTCCTCGATGAAGAAGGAGTGGCGGTGGCGGATCGAGCGCGGTGAGTCGCTGCGCAACCTCGCTGCCTTCCGCCGGCTGCTGGAGAGCGAGACCGGGGTCGCGCCGCCGGAAGGTGCGTTCGAGGACTGAGCGGGGGAGGGCCGCGCGCGGTCGTCGGCGGGGTCGCTAGGCTCGGGCTATGAGCGCGCCATACACCCTGATCCTGCTCCGCCACGGAGTCTCCGACTGGAACGAGCGGAACCTCTTCACCGGCTGGGTCGACGTCGACCTCATCGAGGCGGGACGGCAGGAGGCCGTCCGCGGTGGTGAGCTGCTGGCCGAGGCGGGCATCCTCCCCGACATCGTGCACACCTCGCTGCTGCGTCGCGCGATCACGACCGCCAATATCTCCCTCGATGTCTGCGACCGGCACTGGATCCCGGTGCGGCGCAGCTGGCGGCTCAACGAGCGGCACTACGGCGCGCTCCAGGGCCTGGACAAGTCGGCGACGCGGGAGAAGTACGGTGACGAGCAGTTCATGCTCTGGCGGCGCAGCTTCGACACCCCTCCGCCGCCCATCGACCCGGACAGCGAGTTCTCCCAGACCGGCGACCCGCGGTATGCCGGGGTCGAGGTGCCGCGGACCGAGTGCCTCAAGGACGTCATCGCCCGGATGATGCCCTACTGGGAAGGGCCCATCCAGGAGGACCTGCGGGCTGGCCACACGGTCCTGGTCGCTGCCCACGGCAACAGTCTGCGGGCGCTCGTGAAGCACCTGGACCAGATCAGCGATGAGGACATCGTGAGCCTCAACATCCCCACGGGGATGCCGCTCGTCTACACCCTCGGCGAGGACTTCATGCCCATCGAGCCGGGCCGCTACCTCGACCCGGAGGCCGCAGCCGAGGCCGCTGCCGCCGTCGCGGCGCAGGGCAAGAAGTAGGGGGAGTAGGGCTCAGGCGCTACTCCTGCGCGTGACCTGAGTCCTCGCGCTCCTCGTGGTCGGTGAGCTCCTCGGGCTCCCACTCGCCGGTGACGAGGAAGACGACCCGCCTCGCGACGGACACGGCGTGGTCGGCGAACCGCTCGTAGTAGCGCCCGAGCAGGGTGATGTCGACCGCCGTCTCGGTCCCGTGCTCCCAGTGGCCGTCGACGAGACGCTCGAAGAGCTGGCGGTGCAGGTCGTCCATGGCGTCATCGTCGCGCTCCAGGGTCAACGCCTTCTCCGCGTCCTTGGCGGCGATGACCGCCCCGGCCTTGGTGACGATCCGCTCGGCCACCTGACCCATCTGCAGGATGATGTCGCGCAGCTCGGCCGGCACCGCAGAGTGCGGGAAGCGCAGTCGCGCCACCTTCGCCACGTGTCGCGCGAGGTCGCCCATCCGCTCGATGTCGGCGCTCATCCGCATCGCGGTCACGATGATGCGCAGGTCGGTCGCCACCGGCTGCTGGCGGGCGAGCAGGTCGATGGCGAGCATGTCGAGCTGCTCCCGAAGGGCGTCGATCTGCTTGTCGTTCTCGATGACCGACTCCGCGAGGGTGATGTCCGCGTCCAGCAGGGCTGTGGTCGCCCGGGACATGGCCGAGCTCGCGAGGCGGGTCATCTCGACGAGCTGGTCGGAGATGCGGTCGAGATCCTCGTGGAATGCATCGCGCATGGGCGTCCTTCGGTCTGGTCGGGCCGTCCAACCGAGGTCCGGTCGGGCACGGGTGGCCTGGCGTGCGATCTGGGGCTGGCGTGCGATCTGGCTGGCGTTGCGATCTTGGTTGGGGTGCGATCTGGGGTCTGGTGATGTGTCGCGACATGCGCCACGACTGTCGGCTCGGCTTCCGAACCAACCTAGTGGCCGCACCTGACACTGGGGAGCAGGGAGCAGAGTCTCGAGGAACCGAGCTGCGGGGCATCGGCCACACTCCGCACGCTCCCACCCGCATGTGAACACCGGTCACCCTCGAGGTGAACTCTGGGGGACGAGTGCGTGAGCGGGCCCGGGACGGGCTGGGCGGCCCGTTCCGCGTGCGTACCCTGGAGGCGTGACCGGCTCCGTGCTCCTGGGCGCTCTCGTGGGTCTGGCCCTCGGCGCCCTCCTCACCCTGACGGTGATGTGGGTGCTCAGGACCCGCCGCGACGCCGGTGAGGTCAGCGCCGCCGGTGGGGACGCATACCCGATCGGCCGGCAGGATCCGGTGCCCCTCCCGCCCGGGGCCAGCGACGTCCTGGCGGTCCTCGCCTCGATCACCGTCGTCGTCGACAGCTCCGACGTCGTCGTCTCGGCGTCGCCGTCGGCCGCTGCCTACGGACTGGTGCGACGCAACGGGTCGGTCCATGAGGACCTCCGCAGCCTCGTCGCGCGGGTCCGCCGCGAGGGGGAGATCGTCGAGGACACCCTGCACATCCAGCGGAGCTGGTCCGGGGTCGACCGGGAGTCGTCCGTCATGAGTGCGCGGGTGGCGCCGCTGGGCAGTGACCACGTGCTCGTCCTCATCCATGATAAGACCCATGAGCTGCGCCTCGAGAAGGTGCGGCGGGACTTCGTCGCCAACATCAGCCACGAGCTCAAGACCCCTGTCGGCGGGTTGTCGCTGCTCGCCGAGGCGGTGCTCGACGCGAAGGACGACCCGGAGGCGGTCGAGCGCTTCGCGTCGCGGATGCAGGTCGAGGCCAAGCGGCTCGGCCGACTGGTCAATGACATCGTCGACCTCACCCGGCTGCAGGTCGCGGAGGCGCTGCAGGAGCCGGTGCCCGTCGACGTCGCCGAGGCCGTCCGCGAGGCGGTCGACGCGTCCGCTGTGCTCGCCGAGGCCAACGACATCCACATCGACACCGTCGTCCAGCCCGGCCTGTGGACCTTCGGGGACGAGGACCTGCTCGTCACCGCGGTGCAGAACCTCGTGACGAACGCCGTCAACTACTCCGAGCCCGGCACGCGGGTCGCGGTGCGGGCCCAGCGGCGCGACGACAGAGTCGAGATCGCGGTCGCCGACCGCGGCATCGGCATTCCGCCGGAGGCGCAGGACCGGATCTTCGAGCGGTTCTACCGCGTGGACCCGGCGCGGTCGAGGGCCACCGGGGGGACCGGTCTCGGCCTGGCCATCGTCAAGCACGTGTGCGCCATCCACGGCGGTGACGTCACGGTCTGGAGCCAGGAGGGCAAGGGCTCGACCTTCACCATCCGGCTGCCGCTGGCCGAGGAACCGGGACCCGCGACCGACCTCGCTGCCCCTCCGGTCACCACCACCCAAGGAGTCCACCCATGACCCGCATCCTCCTTGTCGAGGACGAGGCATCCTTCTCCGAGCCGCTCTCCTATCTGCTCGAGAAGGAGGGGTATGAGGTCGCGGTCGCGCAGACCGGGCCGGACGCCGTCACGAGGTTCGACACGGAAGGGGCGGACCTGGTCCTCCTCGACCTCATGCTGCCCGGCCTCTCGGGCACCGAGGTCTGCCGGCAGCTGCGGACGCGCTCCAACGTCCCCATCATCATGCTCACCGCCAAGGACAGCGAGATCGACAAGGTCGTCGGACTGGAGCTCGGCGCCGACGACTACGTCACCAAGCCCTACAGCTCACGTGAGCTGCTCGCCCGGATCAAGGCCGTACTGCGTCGCCTCGCCGAGCCGGAGGAGCTCGTGCCCTCGACCATCGAGTCGGGCCCGGTGCGGATGGATGTCGAACGGCACGTGGTCTCGGTCGCGGGTGAGCAGGTCAGCCTCCCGCTCAAGGAGTTCGAGCTGCTCGAGATGCTCCTGCGCAACAGCGGTCGGGTGCTCACCCGGGGCCAGCTCATCGACCGGATCTGGGGTGCCGACTATGTCGGGGACACCAAGACACTCGATGTCCACATCAAGCGGTTGAGGGCCAAGATCGAGGCCGACCCCGCGAGCCCGCGGCACATCGTCACGGTGCGGGGGCTGGGCTACAAGTTCGAGGCGGACGCCGACTGAGGGGATCCGTCACTGACCCTGGGTGGGCGTGACGGGAGTCAGGCGCCGTGCGCGACCGGCTGCACCGCCACTGGTCGGCCGGACGACGTCGACCGGTGGGCCGTCAGCTCGAGCTCGAGCCGTAGTCGGCGTACTGCGGGTTCTCCGTGGAGACCGTCGGGGTCTTGACCTCGGCGGGCGGGTTGTCGCCGACCTGGACGGTGAGGGGCAGCAGCGCGCCGGGCGCAACGCCCAGGCTCTCGAGCTCGACACCGGACTCACCCGCAGGCGAGATCTGAGTCGCCGTCCCGGCCGGAACCTCGACCTCGACAGGCGAGCCGCCGGCGGCTGTGAAGCTCACGGTGACGTCCTCGGCGGAGTTGTTGACCACATACGCCGACACCGTCGCCGGTCCGTCCTCGGAGTCCCCGATGACGACCAGGTCGCGGACCACCACGTCCCCGATCTCCACGCTCACGCCGTCACCGGGGTTGTAGATGTTCTCTGTCGCCATCGGCGAGAAGAGCGCGCATCCGGAGAGGAGCGCAGGCAGCGCCAGAGCACTGAGTCCGGCGAGGAGGCGGCGGCCGCGGCGGGGGGCGGAGATCTGCGTCGTGCTCACGGGGGACACCCTACCGGCCCGCTCTCGCCGGTGTGGCGTTGGCCTCGCGCTGGTCTACGGAGGCAGCGCGAGTGGTCGCCGGGCAGTGGGTATGCGGTGCACCGCTGACCCTTGTATCGCCGGTGGTACGGGGGTCAGGGGATGGCTGGTGGGGCGCCCGTTGAGAACCTGAAGAGGGAATGCGCAGAAGCACGAATTCGTATGGATGTCAAGGGTGGTCGGGTCCCGGAGGAGGGGCGGAGGGGTCATCCTAACGGGAAGGATCCGTTCGTCCCGGGCAACGCGTCCGGGCGTGCCGTGTTAGACTGGTCACCCGCGAAAGGGGATAACACCACATGGTTTTCAAGGTCGGCGAGACGGTCGTGTACCCGCACCACGGTGCGGCTCTGATCGAAGAGATCAACATCCGCACGATCAAGGGCGTTGAGAAGCAATACCTCAAGCTCAAGGTCGCCCAGGGCGATCTCACCATCGAAGTACCCGCAGAGAACTGCGACCTCGTTGGCGTCCGTGACGTCGTTGGCAAGGAAGGCCTCAACCGCGTGTTCGAGGTGCTGCGTGCACCTCACACCGAGGAGCCGACGAACTGGTCGCGTCGCTACAAGGCGAACCTCGAGAAGCTCGCATCCGGTGACGTCATCAAGGTTGCCGAGGTCGTCCGCGACCTGTGGCGCCGCGACAAGGACCGCGGGCTCTCCGCCGGGGAGAAGCGCATGCTCTCCAAGGCCCGGCACATCCTGGTCTCCGAGCTCGCGCTCGCTGAGAAGACCGACGAGGAGAAGGCCGAGACGATCCTCGACGAGGTCCTCGCTTCCTGAGGAGCCGGCACGTCCCGCGCCGCAGGGTGAGGGACACCTGGCCTGGCAGTGGCCGCCCACACGAAGGACGGTCCGCAGCCTGGGCCTGGCACCTACCAGCGCGCAGACCCGGATCTGACTGACATGACCGACGCCGACGCCGCATCACGCGGCGTCGGCGTCGTCGTCGTTGCTGCGGGCAGTGGCACCCGCCTCGGCGCCGACCGGCCGAAGGCCTTCGTCGAGCTCGCTGGGCAGACCCTGCTCGAGCACTCCCTCGACGCGGTGCTCGCAGCAGGGGCCTCGGCGCTCGCCGTTGTCGTCCCCGCGGACCTCCTCGACGAGGCACGCGGGATCGTGGAGCCGTTGACCGGTTGCGGGTGCGCGACCGCCGAGGTGGTCGCCGGGGGAGCCGAGCGCACCGACTCGGTGCGCGCCGGCCTCGCCGCGATCCCTCCTGACTGCGGGATCATCCTCGTCCACGACGCGGCACGGTGCCTGACCCCGGCTGCCGTGTTCTCGCGGGTGATCGAGGCTGTCCGTGAGGGGGCAGCGGGAGCGGTCCCCGGCATACCGGTCGTGGACACCGTGAAGACGGTCGACGCGCGCGGAGTCATCACCGGCACCCCGGACCGGGCCGCCCTGCGTGCGACCCAGACGCCCCAGGGGTTCCGGGCAGACGTGCTGCGCGACGCCTACGACCGCGGTTCGAAGGCCACCGACGACGCCGCGCTGGTCGAGGCCGCCGGCCATGACGTGATCGTCGTCCCTGGCGACCAGCTCGCCTTCAAGATCACGACCGTCGAGGACCTCGAGCGCGCCGAGCGAGTCATCGCCGCTGAGCGGAGTGCACGGAAGGGGAGCCGATGACCGCGCTGCCACGGGTCGGGATCGGGACCGATGTCCACGCCTACGCGGAGGAGGGGTCTGATCGGCAGCTGTGGATCGCCGGGCTGTACTGGCCGGGTGAGCGTGGTCTCGCCGGGCACTCGGACGCCGACGTCGCCGCCCACGCCGCGTGTGACGCCCTCTTCGGCGCGGCCGGCATCGGCGACCTCGGTGCGCACTTCGGCACCGACCGCCCCGAGCTCGCCGGAGCCTCCGGAGTGGTGCTCCTGGCCGAGGCCGCGCGCCTGGTGCGCGAGGCCGGCTTCGACATCGCCAACGTCAGCGTGCAGGTCATCGGCAACCGACCGAAGATCGGGACACGCCGCGAGGAGGCCCAGGTCGCCCTCACCGAGGCAGCGGGAGCGCCGGTGTCGGTGAGTGGCACGACGACCGACGGGCTCGGCCTGACCGGACGTGGCGAGGGGATCGCGGCGATCGCGACTGCCCTGGTGGTCCCGCGCAGCTGACATCCGGCGCTTGTCGATGTCGTCGGGCAGAGTGGACGCCATGACCTCATCAGTCACCCGTTGCACAGTCATCCCGCCGTACATCCTCGAGGCGCTCGCCGCGTCCGGGGACCCGCGGCTGGAGGCCAGTGCCCAGCTGACCCTGGTCCGCGACGCCGAGCGGCGACGGCATCGTTCGTCCCCCACCGCGGCCCCACCCCGCCTCGATCTCGCTGACCTGGAGCGCCGACCGGCGGAAGCGGAGCAGGAGAGGACGGCACGCCGGACGGTTTTCGACGCCCAGGGCCGCACCCGGTTGCCAGGCGTGTCCGTGCGCTCTGAGGGGCAGGCGCCGACGGGCGATCCGGCCACCGACGAGGCGTATGACGGACTGGGGCTGACCCATGGGCTCTTCCTCGAGGTGTACGGCCGGGACAGCCTCGACGCACGCGGCCTGCCCCTCCTCGCGACCGTGCACTACGGACAGCGCTACGACAACGCCTTCTGGGACGGGGACCAGATGGTCTTCGGGGACGGCGACGGCGTGATCTTCGGGCGCTTCACCGCCAGCCTCGACGTCATCGCCCACGAGCTGGCCCACGGCGTCACGCAGTACACCTCGGGCCTGGCCTACCGCGGCCAGCCCGGAGCCCTCAACGAGCACATCTCCGATGTGTTCGGCGTCCTCGTCGTCCAGCACTCGCGCGGGCAGACCGCGGCGGAGGCCGACTGGCTCATCGGGGCGGATCTGCTGCTCCCAGGGGTGCAGGGGAAGGCGCTGCGCTCGATGATCGAGCCGGGCACCGCATACGACGACCCGCGGCTGGGTCGCGACCCCCAGCCCGCGCACATGGACGACTTCGTCGTCACCACCGCTGACTACGGCGGCGTCCACATCAACTCAGGCATCCCGAGCCGCGCCTTCGTCCTCGCCGCCCTCGAGCTCGGAGGGTATGCGTGGGAGCGGGCCGGGCAGATCTGGTTCGACACGATCACCGCCGACATCGCTGCCGACTGCGACTTCGCGACCTTCGCGGCCCTGACCGCAGCTGCGGCGGAGCGGCGCTTCGGGTCCGGCTCACCCGAGCACCGGGCGGTGCTGCATGCCTGGGCAGCGGTGGGAGTCATGCAGCAGCAGCCCGATGCGGGGGACGGCGAGGGCGGTCAGCCAGGCGGCGAGTCCGACGATCAGCGGCCTGACGGGCAGGTGCCCGAGGGTGACCTGTCCGAGGCCGAGGTGCTCGTGCAGCGCACCGGTGGGTTGGCGGGCATCGTCAAGGAGAACCGGGTGCGGCTGGACGAGCTCGACGACGAGGACGCCCGGGCGTGGAAGCGGTTGCTCACCGGACCGGAGCTGCGGGCTGCTGCCCGCGCCGAGCCCGCTCCGGGTGCCGACCGGTTCTGGTACCGCGTCTGCTGCGACGAGCCCGAGGTCGACGTCGAGGTGCCGGAGCCGGCACTCGCCGAGCCGACCCTGGACCTCCTGGAGCGGACGCTGCACGCGGCGGACTAGCCTGGTGGCTCATGCCCGGTCTGCTCGGGCGAGGGGCGCATACCGCTGATGCGTCGCGCACCTCAGGAGCAGGTCCGGCAAGTGATCAGAGATGCAGACCAACGAGCAGCTGCACGGGACGCGCAGCTGCAGCCGATGAGCAGACGCAACGCAAAGGAGCAGTGAGTCATGCCGCAGACCGTCAAGGGTGTCATCGCGCGAGCCAAGGGTGAGCCGGTCGAGCTGACCGACATCGTCATCCCTGACCCGGGACCCGGGGAGGCGGTCGTCAAGATCCAGGCGTGCGGGGTCTGCCACACGGACCTGCACTACCGGGAGGGCGGCATCAACGACGACTTCCCGTTCCTCCTCGGCCACGAGGCAGCAGGCGTCGTGGAGTCGGTCGGTGAGGGCGTCACCGAGGTGGAGCCCGGCGACTTCGTCATCCTCAACTGGCGGGCCGTGTGCGGCAACTGTCGCGCGTGCCGCAAGGGCAAGCCGTGGTACTGCTTCGCGACCCACAACGCCACCCAGAAGATGACGCTCACCGACGGCACCGAGCTCTCGCCTGCTCTCGGGATCGGCGCTTTCGCAGAGAAGACCCTTGTCGCGGCAGGTCAGTGCACCAAGGTCGATGCCGAGGCGCGGGCCGCGGCTGTCGGGCTGCTCGGGTGTGGCGTGATGGCCGGCTTCGGCGCAGCCGTGAACACCGGTGGCGTGGGCCTCGGTGACAGCATCGCCGTCATCGGCTGCGGAGGTGTCGGCAACGCGGCGATCCACGGCGCGAAGGTTACGGGGGCGACGACGATCATCGCCGTCGATGTCGACGACCGGAAGCTGGAGCGGGCGAAGGCATTCGGCGCGACGCACACCGTCAACAGCTCGACCGAGGACGCCGTAGAGCGCATTCGCGAGCTCACCGGTGGCTTCGGAGCCGATGTCGTCGTCGAGGCGGTCGGCCGCCCGGAGACCTACGAGCAGGCCTTCTATGCCCGCGACCTCGCCGGCACCGTCGTCCTCGTCGGGGTTCCGACGCCGGACATGCAGGTGACGCTGCCGATGATCGAGATCTTCGGCCGAGGCGGGGCGCTGAAGTCGAGCTGGTACGGCGACTGCCTGCCGAGCCGTGACTTCCCGATGCTCGTCGACCTCTACCGCCAGGGACGCTTCGACCTCGATGCCTTCGTCACGGAGACGATCGGGATCGGCGACGTGGAGGCCGCCTTCGAGAAGATGCACCACGGCGACGTGCTCCGTTCAGTCGTCGTCCTGGACGACTGAGAGGGATTCAGCCATGACTGAGCTGCAGCTGCCGACCTCGCCCGGCGGGGTCCGCATCGACCGGGTCATCACGTCCGGGGTCTTCGAGCTCGACGGGGGCTCCTGGGAGGTCGACAACAACGTCTGGGTCGTCGGCGACGACCACGAGTGCGTCGTCATCGACGCGGCCCACGACGCGGAGGCGATCAAGGCCGCAGTCGGTGACCGCGTCGTCGCCTCGATCCTGTGCACCCACGGTCACAACGACCACATCAACGCCGTCGAGGCGCTCCAGGACCTCACCGGCGCAGAAGCGCAGATCCACCCCGACGACCGCATGCTGTGGAATGAGGTCATCGAGGGCGAGCCCGATCACGACCTCGCCGACGGGGACCGCATCATGGTCGGCGACGTGAGTCTCGACGTGCTGCACACCCCTGGCCACTCGCCCGGAGCGTGCTGCTTCTACGCACCCTCGCTCGGTGTCCTGTTCTCGGGAGACACCCTCTTCAACGGAGGGCCCGGCGCGACCGGCCGGTCCTACAGCTCCTTCCCGACGATCATCGCCTCGATCACCGACCGTCTCCTCACCCTGCCCGAGGAGACGATCGTCCTCACCGGTCACGGCGACCCCACGACGATCGGGGCCGAGAAGCCACACCGCCAGGAGTGGATCGACCGCGGTCACTGACCGGCCGTCCACGTCAGCGACACCCGAGGGCGCCGGTAGGCTTGACCGGGTGAGTCTGCACCTCTACGACACCGCTGCCCGCGAGCTTCGCGAGTTCACCCCGATCACCCCGGGGAAGGTCGGCATGTACATCTGCGGCCTCACCACCCAGGGGTCACCTCATATCGGGCACGTCCGTTTCGCTGTCGCCTTCGACGTGATCCGACGCTGGCTCGAGCGTGGGCACGGCTACCAGGTCAGCCTCATCCGCAACGTCACCGACATCGACGACAAGATCCTGGCGAAGGCGGCCGAGTCCGGTGAGGAGTGGTACGCCCTCAGCTACCGCAACGAGCGGGATACGAGCGAGGCACTGCGCCTGCTCAACGTCCTTCCGCCGACGTACGAGCCACGGGCGACCGGCCACATCCCCGAGATGGTCGAGCTCATGGAGACGATCGTCGAGAAGGGGCACGCCTACCCGGCCGAGGACGACAGCGGGGACGTGTACTTCGACGTGCGCTCGTGGCCGGAGTACGGTTCGCTGACGCGGCAGCGCCTCGAGGACATGGCCGACGCGGAGGACGCCGACCCCCGGGGCAAGCGCGACCCACGGGACTTCGCCCTGTGGAAGGGCTACAAGCCCGGCGAGCCGGTGACCGCCTCCTGGCCCACCCCCTTCGGGCGCGGCCGTCCGGGCTGGCACCTGGAGTGCTCCGCGATGGCGCGCAAGTACCTCGGCGACACCTTCGACATCCACGGTGGGGGCGTCGACCTGCGCTTCCCCCACCACGAGAACGAGCAGGCCCAGTCGCGGGCCGCCGGCCTGGGCTTCGCGAACTACTGGCTGCACAACGCGTGGGTCACCGTGCGTGGGGCCAAGATGGGCAAGTCCCTCGGCAACGCGCTCGCCGTGACCGAGCTGACCAAGACGGTGCGACCCATCGTCCTGCGCTACTACCTCACTGCCGCGCACTACCGCTCGATGATCGAGTACCACGAGGGTGCGCTGGAAGAGGCGCAGGCAGCAGTCGAGCGCATCGAGGGGTTCCTCACCCGCGCCCTGCCGGATGTCTCGAGCCTCACGCCGACCGGCGACGAGCAGCTTCCGCAGCCGTACGTCGATGCGCTCAACGACGACATCGGCGTCCCCGGTGCGCTCGCGGTCGTCCACGACACCGTGCGTGCCGGGAACGCGGCCCTCGACCGGGGTGACCGGGACGCGGCCCGGGAGGCCGCATACCTCGTCGTCGCCATGACCGACATCCTCGGGGTCAACCCGCTCGACCCGGCGTGGGTCGGCACAGGTGGCCAGCGCGACGATGCAACCGCTGCGCTCGACGCGCTCATCCAGGAGCGTCTGACCGCCCGGCAGAAGGCTCGCGCGGCGAAGGACTTCGCCACTGCCGATGCGATCCGGGACGAGCTCACGGCCGCCGGCATCGCCATCGAGGACACACCGAACGGTGCCCGGTGGTCGCTGGTCGGGCCACCGACTCGCACGCAGAAGACTCAAGGAGCCTGACATGGCCGGCAACTCATCGCGACGCGGAGCGATCCGCAAGGCCGGCTCGAAGAAGGGTGCGATCACCGGCTCGGGTGGTCAGCGGCGCAAAGGGCTCCAGGGCAAGGGTCCGACTCCCAAGGCGGAGGACAGGCCGTACCACAAGGCCCACAAGAAGGCGAAGGCCGCTTCCCGGTCCGGCTCCAAGGGCGGCGGCGGAAGGTCCAAGGATCCGCGTCGCGAGAAGGCCAGCAGCGAGATCGTGGCAGGCCGCAACGCGGTGCTGGAGGCGCTGCGGGCTGATGTACCGGCGGTGACGCTCTATATCGCCGGGCGGGTCGAGAGCGACGACCGCGTGAAGGAGGCACTGAAGATCGCTGCCGAGCGCGCGATCCCGGTGCTGGAGACGCCCCGCGGCGAGCTTGACCGACTCACGAACGACGCCGTGCACCAGGGTCTGGCGATCCAGGTGCCGCCGTACGAGTACGCACATCCGAGCGACCTCATCGACCCGGAGGCTCCCGGGGCGCCGCTCGTCGTCGCCCTCGATGGGATCACCGACCCGCGCAATCTCGGCGCCATCGTCCGCTCGGTCGCAGCCTTCGGAGGCCACGGCGTGGTCGTGCCGGCCCGGCGGTCCGCAGGGATGACGGCCTCGGCGTGGAAGACGAGCGCAGGAGCCGCAGCCCGCATACCCGTGGCTCAGGCGAGCAACCTGACCAGTGCGCTCAAGGACTTCCGCAAGGCGGGCTTCTTCGTCATCGGCCTCGACATGGACGGTGACGTCGAGCTCCCGGAGCTGGAGCTGGCGAACGAGCCGCTCGTCGTCGTGGTCGGCTCGGAGGGCAAGGGGCTCTCGCGCCTCGTCCGCGAGACCTGCGACCAGATCGTCTCCATCCCGATGTCGTCGTCGGTGGAGTCGCTCAATGCCGGACTCGCCGCGGGCGTCACTTTGTACGAGATCATGCGGCAGCGGAACCCGCGGCACTAGGATCGCAAGGCAACTGCACACGGTAGCCGCGACCCGGGGGAACTCCGGCCCGGCCGCGACCCCTCAGGAAGGACAGCATGTCTGACTACGGCACCAACCCGCCGCCCCCGCCCCCGCCGCCCTACGGCGGTCCCGCAGGTCCTATCGACCACCCCAAGGGCATCACGATCCTGGTCCTCGGCATCCTCTCGCTCGTCTGCTGCAGCCCCCTGGGCATCGCGGCCTGGCTCATGGGCAACACCGCGCTGAAGGAGATCGACGCAGCCCCCGGTCGCTACGGCAACCGGCAGATCGTCCAGATCGGCCGCATCCTCGGCATCATCGGCGTCGCCTTCCTGGTCCTCAGCGTCATCTGGATCTTCTTCCTCGGCGGCATGGCAGTGCTCACGAGCAGCACCGAGACGATGGGCTGACGAAGCAGCCTGTCCACGATCGACGATGACAACAAGCATGCTCGAGCGACCCGGTCAGCCCACGGCTGGCCGGGTCGCTCGGCTGCGAGCCCCGGCCCTGGTGGCGGCGAGTGCGGCGGCGGGCCTCGCATACATCGGGAGCGTGAGCCCCTACAGCGCCGGCGGCTACCCGCTCTGCCCCGTCTATACGCTGACCGGTCTCTACTGCCCGGGCTGCGGGACAGCGCGATGCCTGCACAGTCTGGTCACCGGCGACGTCGGTGGCGCGTTCGCGCGCAACCCCCTGATTCCCATCGTGATGGTGGCCCTTGCGGTCGCCTTCGTGCGCTGGGTCGTGCTGCGCTGGCGAGGGGAGCGGTTCACCTGGAACCCGCCGACCTGGCTGCCCATCACCCTCGGTGCTGGCGTGCTGCTCTTCGGCGTGCTCCGGAATCTCCCCGGACTCGAGTTCCTCGCGCCGTAGCGGGGTGTGCGTCGGGGCTCCGTCACGCACCGGACCGATGCCCGACCATCCGCGCATGGCCGTCCGAAGAGCCCTCCCGACGCGCAACTCATCCGTACGTCCACTTTCCCGGCACGGATTGGGAGACCGCTCCCGGGCTGGCTACCGTCGGAGGGGCCTCCCCCGAGCAGTGCCCTGCGAAAGATGGTCCATCCATGTCTGTGTCCACCTCTGGTCGCCTCCGTGCCCGAATCTCGGGCTTTCTCGTGGCGGTGGTGGCATCCGGCCTGCTTATTGCCACTCCGGCGTCGGCGGACACCGTCACCGCAGCGGACCTGCCGACCCTGCTGAGATCTGCAGCTGAGACCACTACCCCCGCCTACAACCGAGACCGGTTCGAGCACTGGATCGACGCTGACGCAGACGGGTGCAACACGCGGTACGAGGTGCTGATCGAGGAGTCGCTCACCGCCGTCACGGTTGGTTCCGGATGTTCTCTGACCGGTGGCACGTGGCTGTCGGTTCTCGATGGCGCGCCGGCCTCCAGCCCGACCGAGGTCGAGATCGACCACCTCGTCGCCCTGGCGGAAGCGTGGCGTTCGGGTGCCTCGTCCTGGACCGATGAGCAGCGGCGCGCGTTCGCGAACGACCTCGACGTCCCCTACGCGCTCCACGCGGTCTCCTCGGCCTCGAACCAGTCCAAGGCCGACAAGGACCCGGCAGAGTGGCTGCCCTCCAACGTGGACTTCCGCTGCGAGTACGCGATCTCGTGGTCCCTGGTGAAGTACCGCTGGTCCCTGGCCGCTGACCCCGCTGAGATCGCAGCGTTGGCAGGGTTGTTCGTCGATGAGTGCGGAGCCACCGAGGTCACCCTCCCGACGGTGATGATCGCCGACGAGCCTGCTCCCGACCCGGACCCGGACCCGGCACCTGAGCCGGACCCTGGACCCCAGACCGTGATCAGTGGGTTCCCGAATGGCCTCACCCGGCTGGCGGGATCCAACCGCTACATCACCGCGACCGAGCTCTCGAAGCGGTATGCCCCGGATGTCCCCGCTGTCTTCGTCGCGACCGGAACCAACTTCCCGGACGCACTGGCAGCCTCGGCCGCCGCGGCACTCGTCGGAGGACCGTTGCTCCTGACGCCGACGGCCTCCCTGCCGGTCGAGGTCAGGACGGAGATCGAACGGCTCAAGCCGCGCAAGATCTACATCCTCGGGAACACGGGAGCAGTCTCGGACGCCGTGGCAAGCACGTTGTCGGGGATCGCCCCGGTGGAGCGCGTCGGTGGCCCCAACCGCTACGAGACCGGCCTCGGCATCGTCAATGCCACCTTCTCGTCGGCGGAAACCGCCTTCATCGCGACCGGACGGACCTTCCCGGATGCGCTGGCGGCCACCGGGGCGGCCGGGGCTCAAGGCGCTCCGGTCATCCTCGTCGACGGGATGGGCACAACGGTGCCGTCGAGCACCCTGGCCACCCTTCAGCGCCTCGGGGTGCAGAGCGTTGCGATCGCCGGTGCATCGGGTGCCGTCTCGAACGGCATCGCCAACCAGCTGAGCAGTGCCGGGTATGCGGTGAGCCGCTTCGGAGGGGCCGACCGGTACGAGACGGCAGCGCTGATCAACAACGCCTTCTTCTCCTCGGCCTCCAGCGACACGATGTTCCTCTCCACCGGCACGAACTTCCCGGACGGGTTGGCCGGCGGTGCGGTCGCCGGTCGCCTGGGCGCGCCTCTCTACGTCACCGATGGCACGTGTGTCCCTCCTGCCGTACGGAGCTCGATCATCAACCTCGCACCGGTCAAGCGGGTGGTGCTCGGGAGTGAGCCCACCGTCAGTGACGCGGCGGCTGCGAATCTCGGTTGCCTCAGCTCGCCCGTGCCGGCCATCTCCGGGACCGTTCGGGTAGCGAACACGCTGACGGCGATCGCAGGCACCTGGAGCCCCGGGACGTCCTTGTCGTACCGGTGGCTGGCGAGCGGGGCCGTCGTCGGCACCGGCACCTCTCTTGCGCTGACGTCGGCGCACCAGGGCAAGACCATCACGGTCCAGGTCACGGGCTCGCTGTCTGGGTATGCCACCGTCACCCGCGTCTCGAAGGCCACGGCCGCAGTGGCGCCGGGAACCCTGACCTCCTCGGTCCCGACCATCTCGGGGACGCTCGAGGTCGGGGCGGTGCTGACGGCGAATCCAGGCGTGTGGACGAGCGGGGCCGCCCTGTCCTACCAGTGGTACGCCAACGGTGTGGCTGCCGGCATCGGCAGAACGCTGACGCTCACGTCCTCGCACCAGGGCAAGGGCATGACCGTGCGCGTCACCGGAACGCTGGCCGGGTACACCTCCGTTGCACGCACCTCCGCCGCCACCTCGGCAGTCAAGGCGGCCCCTCCGCGGTACTCGGGCTACGTGACGGCCGGTGCCTTCTGTGCGAAGGAGTACGCCGGCTGGATCGGCTACACCGTCACCGGGGTGAAGATGATGTGCAAGACGAGCGCGACGGACACGCGGCTGCGCTGGCGCGCCGTCTGACCGAGCCGCCGCTCAGTCGTCCCAGACGATGACCGGCATCTCCACGGTGTCGACCCCGACGACGGCCTGCTCGTCCGGCTTTGTCGGCAGGACGTTGCGGAGGTAGTCCTCCTTGACCTCCGAGAGCGGGATGTCCCGCTGCTCGCGCTCCGACATGTACCAGCGGTGCTCGAGGAGCTCGTGGAAGAACTCGGCCGGCTCCAGCTTGCGACGCAGCTCCGGGGGAACCGAGCGGACGAGCGGCTCGTAGACCTCGCGGAGCCAGTCGAAGGCCACGCTCTCCTCGCTATCGCCCTGGCGCTGTAGCGCGGCGCGGTACGAGTCGAGGTCGTTGAGCAGGCGCCGGGCCTGGTTCTCTCGGGCGTCGATGCCGGTGAGGCGCAGCAGGCGACGGGAGTGGTGGCCGGCGTCGACGACCTTGGGCTGGATCTGGATGGTCGAGCCGTCGATGTCGGTGGTCATGGCCAGCTCGCCGACGTCGAAGCCGAGCGCATTGAGGCGCCGGATCCGGTCATCCACCCGCCACCGCTCGCCGGTGTCGACGATCTCGGTGTCGGTGAGCGCGCCCCACAGCTCCCGGTACCGGGTCATGATGCGCTCGCTCACCTCGACCGGGTCGCGGTCCTCCTGGAGCAGCCCTCCGGCCTCGAGGTCCATGAGCTCACCGGCGATGTTCACCCGGGCGATCTCGAGGTCGTGCTCCCGCTGACCGTCAGTAAGCTCATGGTGCAGCTCACCGGTCTCGGCATCGACAAGGTATGCGGCGAAGGCTCCCGCGTCACGGCGGAAGAGGGTGTTGGACAAGGAGACGTCCCCCCACCAGAACCCTGCGAGGTGGAGGCGGACCAGGAGGACGGCGAGCGCGTCGATCAGTCGGCTCGCGGTCCCCGCCCGCAAGGACTGGCTGTAGAGGGCGCGGTAGGGGAGAGAGAACTGCAGGTGGCGGGTGATGAGGCATCCGTCAAGGGGCTGGCCGTCCTGGCTCACCCGTCCGCTGACGATGGCGAACGGCTCGACGCAGGGCAGGTCCAGCCGCTCGAGGTTGCGGAGCATCTCGTACTCCCGGCGGGCCAGCTCGGTCTTGATCTCCTTGATGGCGAGGACGCGGCCGGAGAGCCTGACGAAGCGCACGACATGGCGCGAGATACCCCGGGGGAAGGCCGCGAGGAGCTCCTCCGGCCACTCCTCGAGCGGAACCGACCAGGGCAGGTCGAGCAGGGCAGGGTCCGGCCGGGCGGCGGTGATCTCGAGGGCCACGACGACTTCCTTCCTGGTCGGTGGGTGCTCGAGTCCGGATGAGGACACGGAGAGCGCGTCAGCGGTGGGCCGGTTCCCGCCTCCGCCCACCGCTGACGCCTTCAGGGACCTGACATCCGCAGCCGAGGTCTGGCGGAGTGCGTGTCAGAACAGACGCTCGCCGCTCTCCTTGTGGAAGACGTGCAGGTGCTCAGCCTTGGGGAAGACGAAGATCCGGTCACCCTTGTTCGGCACCCTGCGTCCGTCGACGCGGGCGATGAACGGCCGCTCGCCACCCTCCTCGCTGCCCTCGAGGACGATCCTCTCGTCCACCGGGCGGCCATAGACGTAGGCGTCGGCGCCGAGCTCCTCGACGACATCGACCTCGATCTCCAGACCGTCGTTCTCCTGCCGGACCTCGACGTCCTCGGGGCGCACGCCGACGATGACGGTCTTGCCAGCACGCTCGAGAGCCTCGCGCTCGATCGGGACCTTGTGGCTACCGAAGTCGGCGCCGCCCTCGCTGACCGGGAGAGCGACGAGGTTCATCGCCGGTGAGCCGATGAAGCCGGCGACGAAGAGGTTCGCGGGCTTGTCGTACATCTCGCGGGGGCTGGCGACCTGCTGGAGGATGCCGCGGTCGAGGAGGGCGATCCGGTCACCCATCGTCATCGCCTCGACCTGGTCGTGGGTGACGTAGACAGTGGTGACGCCGAGCCGGCGCTGGAGCGAGGCGATCTGCGTGCGGGTCTGGACGCGGAGCTTGGCGTCGAGGTTCGACAGCGGCTCGTCCATGAGGAACACCTGGGGGGATCGGACGATCGCCCGGCCCATGGCGACGCGCTGACGCTGACCACCGGAGAGGGCCTTCGGCTTGCGCTCGAGGTAGGGCTCGAGGTCGAGGATCTTCGCGGCCTCGAGGACGCGCTTGCGGATCTCGTCCTTCGGCACGCCCGCGATCTTGAGTGCGAAGCCCATGTTGTCCGCCACCGTCATGTGCGGGTAGAGCGCGTAGTTCTGGAACACCATGGCCACGTCGCGGTCCTTGGGCGAGAGGTTCGTGACGTCGCGGTCGCCGATCCAGATCCGGCCCTCGTTGACCTCCTCGAGGCCGGCGAGCATACGCAGGGCGGTGGACTTGCCACATCCCGAGGGCCCGACGACGACGAGGAACTCGCCGTCGTGGATCTCGATGTTGAGCTTGTCGACCGCGGGGACCTCGGAGCCCGGATAGATCCGGGTCGCGTGGTCGTACTTCACTGTTGCCATGGCGTCATTGCCTTTCCTGAGCCGGCAGGTACGTGCCGGACGATCCGTTGCACAAGGATGCACCGCTCACGGCGCAAGCGGTTTCGCCAGTATGCCGCGCGATCGTGCGATTGCCTAGGGCATCGGTCACGTCGGCGACGCCTTGACGTGCAGTGTGAGAGCAGGGTCACCGGACCCGATCTCTGGCGCCGCGTGTCCCCGACCACTAGGGTCTGATCCAACACCGGATGCTGACAATCGGGGCGGGCCGAGCACGCCGGGCGAGTCTTCGCCGCTCCCGGCAGTCGCTGCCAGCCGGTCCGGGCCGAGGGTAGGAGCAAGACATGAAGATCGCCGAAATCGTGCGCACCAAGGGAACCAAGGTAGTCACGATCCGCTCCGACAAGACCGTCAAGGAGCTGCTCGCGCTGCTTGCCGAGCACCAGATCGGAGCCGTGGTCGTCTCGGACGACGGAGAGACCGTGTCGGGGATCGTCTCCGAGCGGGACATCGTGCGCCATCTCCACTCCACCGGCGCCGAGATCCTCGATGGTCCGGTCTCGGCCATCATGACCCACGAGGTGTTCACCTGCACCCACGACCTGCAGCTGGACGACCTCGAGCACACGATGACGGAGCGCCGGATCCGGCACGTCCCCATCGTCGAGGGTGGTCGGCTGCGGGCCATCGTCTCCATCGGCGACGTCGTCAAGCACCGCATCAACGCGCTGCAGAGCGAGCGCGACCAGCTCGTCGGCTACATCAACCAGTAGCCGCTTCCCCGGCCTGACCCTCGGTCGCGGGCACGCGACCCGCTCGGGTCGTGTCGCGCGCGATGTTGGGCGGGCGCGGCCCCGGGCCGTACCGTGGGGTCATGGAGACCGAGGTGATCGGCGGCGACGAGCCGCCCCTGGTCGAGCACTCGCGGCTCGGCCCCTATCGCCTCGTCCAGCAGCTCGGCGAAGGTGGCATGGGGGTGGTCCACCTCGCCCTCGACCGACAAGGCAAGGCCGTCGCCATCAAGGTGCTGCGGCCGCACGTCGCGCACGACCCGGACGCGAGGGCCAGGCTCGCCCGTGAGGTCGACACCCTCGAGCTCATCCGGCACCCCAATGTCGCTCCTGTCCTCGACGCCGATCTCGAGGGGCCGCGACCGTACCTCGTGACGAAGTACGTCCCCGGTCCACCCCTCGACGACTACGTCGCCGAGCACGGTCCGCTCCGTGGTGAGGAGCTCACCCGGCTCGCCGACGGACTGGCCAGCGCCCTCGAGGCGATCCATGCCGCGGGGGTCATCCACCGCGACGTCAAGCCGGGCAACGTCCTCATCGTCGACGGGGACCCGGTCCTCATCGACTTCGGAATCGCCCACGCCGTCGACGACATCCGCCTCACGATGACCGGCCTCGTCATGGGCACCCCCGGGTACCTTGCTCCCGAGATCGTCGAGGGGGCCGACGTCTCAGAGGCCACCGACTGGTGGGGCTGGGCAGCGACCCTCGCCTTCGCCGCCACGGGACAGCCGCCGTACGGCCGGGGCCCGATGGAGGCGGTGCTCGCCAGGGTGGCCCGGGGAGAGGCCAACCTGGGTGGCACCGACCCGGACCTGCAGCCGCTCCTGCGAGCCGCCCTCAACCCCCACCCCGATGCGCGGCCCAGCAACGAGGAGGTCATCGAGGCGCTCCGCAGGTATGCGGCGGGCGAGCCGGTCGATGCAGGAGCCCGGTGGTCGGAGCCCACCGAGGTCATTGAGCACTCGCGGACCAGCGCCGGCGATCACGGAGATCCTCCTCCGCCTCCGCCGCCCCCACCGTCACGGGAGGACGACGACCGCTGGCGCGGCGCATACCCACCCGTCGCGAACGAGGTGAGCGACTGGGAGGCGGCGAGCTCCGCGCCCCTCGGCGTCGACCCGCGCATCGGGCGACCGAACCGCTCAGGCGAGATCGCTGCAGCCGCAGGGATGCTCACCGCGTTGGGGATGGCCGCGCCGCTGTTCGCGGTCGGACTGTTCGTCACCCTCGGTGCCGTGGCCCGCACGGCGGACCGGTCGGTGACGAGCCTCATCCTGCGCCGGGCCGAGCGCGGGGTGCGCAAGTCCGACGTCCCGTTGGCCGTCGCCGCGAGCCCGCTCCACTTCGTCCTCGGGCTGCTCGGCTCGGCAGTGTTCTCCGTCATCCCGCTCATCGTGGCGGTCGGGGTGATGTTCACCGTCGCGTTCGCCCTGTCGACCTCAGCCGGCGGGGTCATCGAGCCGATCCAACCGCTCCCGCTGGCGGCCGGGGCGCTCAGCGGGGTGCTGGCGGCCTGGTGGGGGCCGGGTGGCGCGAGCCTGCGCCGCGGCACGCGCAGCATCATCCGCGGGGTGACGCCGACCCAGGTCGCCCGGCAGGTCTATCTCGCGGTGCTCGCGGTCATCGTCATCGGGACGCTCGTGTGGTTGTTCGGCACCGGCCCCGGTCAGCCGACGTGGTGGCCCGCCGCCGGACCCCCGCAGCTGCCATGACCCGGTGGGGAGCGCCTCGTGACTGAGCGGTCCACGCCCGACGACGCGGCGACCCGGGCAGCCGATCACGACGACGAGGCTCCTCATCCGGACCTGGAGGACCTGGAGGCGCCGGCGGACACGTCGGCCGACGAGGACGGCGCCCCGGCCGAGGAGCGACGGGCGTTCTGGCAGGGCGACACCCCGACCGAGCCCATGCCGATCGTCGAGCGACTGCGGCACACGCCGTACCGGCTGAGCCGGCCCGCAGAGCAGCTGCCGGTGATCGACACGGAGGAGCAGGCGGCCGTCGAGGCGATGGACTTCGCGCTGCGCCTCGGGGAGCTCATGCTGCGCAGTGGCGCGGCCGCCTCGAGGGTGGAGGCGAGCGTCATCGCGGTCGGCGCCGCCGCAGGGCTGCGGCGACTGGACGTCGACATCACCCTCCAGTCGCTGCACATGCAGTGCGTGCTGCGCGGGGGCAAGACCGTGACACGGCTACGGGTCGTCCAGGGCGCTCGGCACGACTTCGCCCGACTCGACGCGATCCACCAGCTCGTGGACGAGATCGTGGCGCACGGGTGGGACGCCGCGCGAGCCCACCGCCAGCTGCGCGAGCTCCGGACGAGGCCACGGACCTGGTCGCAGGACGTCGTGCTCGTCTCGACGGGTGTGCTCGTCGGCGCGGTGACGATGATGCTCGGTGCCGGGTGGGTGGCCGTGCTCGTGGCCGCCGCCTCCGGGATGACCGTGCACCGGCTCACACGCTTCCTCGGGCGGCACGGGTACCCGGAGTTCTACCAGATGGCCTTCGGCGCCTTCGTCGCGACGTCGATCGCGTGGATCGCCTACGCACTGGGGGTCAACACGCCGGTTCCGGTCAGTGGCTCGGACTTCGCCTTCATGGTGGCCGGGGGCATCGTCATCCTCCTCCCCGGTCGGGCGACAGCGGCAGCCGTCGAGGACGTCATCTCGGGCTACCAGGTCACCGGCGCGGGACGGATCCTCGCGGTCATCCTCAACACGTCCGGGCTGACGGTGGGCGTCGGTGGGGCGCTCACCGCGACGCTCACTCTCACCGACCTCCTCGGGCGGGACTTCGTCTCGCCGGAGGTGCTCGACCTGCGCTCCTTCGTCTCGCCGGGACCGGCGACCTTCATCGGGGCCTTCATCCTGGGCATGTCGGCCGCGATCAACGCGCAGGCGCGGAAGCGACTGATCGTGCCGATCGGGCTGCTCTGTATGACGGGAGTCGCCATCTCGCGCCTGGTCACCGAGACCTTCGGGCTGGGCATCACGATCGCGTCGGGCGCGGCCGCCGTCGTCATCGGGGTTGTCGGGCGTCTGCTCGCGTCCCGCTTCCACTCGACCGCGATGACGTTCCTCGTACCGGCGAGCTTCGGACTCCTCCCCGGTCTGGCGATCTTCCGAGGGCTCTACGAGATGGTCTCCGCGGACGCGTCCTCGGGGCCCATGGGCGAGCTCACCGTCCAGAACGGCCTCACGACGATCCTCGGTGCCTTCGCGACTCTGCTCGCCATCTCGACCGGCACGATGCTCGGCGAGCTGCTCACTGGGCCGATCGACCACCGCTGGTCGAAGGCGCGATGGGACCGGCGACGCAGGCGACAGGGTTGAGCGCCCGTCCTGCCTGGTTCGGCCCCGCGGGTACGATGTCTGGGTCCATCGGGGACATGCTGGAGTGGCGCAATCGGTAGCGCACCTGTCTTGTAAACAGGTGGTTGAGGGTTCGAGTCCCTTCTCCAGCTCTCAACCAAGAGTCCGAAACTGCCCTGCTGATCAGGCATTTCAGTCGATTCGTGGGCGCCGTGGTCGTGGACACAGGTACACAGATCTGCCCTCAAGTACACTCTCTTATCGCACGTTTATCGCACGACTTGGGGTGCTGCTAAAGAGCGTCCTGAACACAGCCGCCGAGGATGAGCTCATCACGGTCAACCCGTGCCGTATCCGGGCCGCGTCCAACCCACCTCGGGCGCGCCCGGTGCATCCGGCGACCCTGGACGAGCTGGAGGTCATCACCGAGGCGATGCCCGAGCGATTCCGGGCGGCGGTGCTCCTGGGCGCCTGGTGCGCCCTTCGCATCGGGGAGATCCTGGAGCTGCGCAGGGCAGACGTCGATCTCACTCGTGGTTCGGTCCACGTCTCACGGGCCGTGTCCTGGGTGCGGGGTGGTCCTGTGGTCGGAACGCCCAAGTCCGCGGCGGGGACGAGGAGCGTGTCCATCCCGCCGCATATTGTCGCCGCTCTTGTGACACACCTCGAGCAGCACGTGGACCTGGCCTCTGACACGCTGTTGTTCCCCTCCCGCAGCGGGCAGCATCTGCAGCCGCCGGTGTTTCACACTGCCTGGCGTCGCGCTCGGTCCGCAGCGGGCCGAGATGACCTTCGGGTCCACGACCTGCGCCACACAGGCGCCACCCTGGCGGCCATGACGGGGCGCGACGCTGCCCGAGCTGCAGCAACGTCTTGGCCACTCAAGCGTGAACGCCGCACTCCGGTACCAGCATGCGGCTCGTGGCCGGGACGGCGAGATTGCGGCTCGCCTGAGCGCCATGGCGGGACGCGCCGGTGGCAGCGAGGAGGTTCCGTCGTGACTCGGGCGGGGCCGGACTTCGAGTGGGAATCGAACTAGAACCGTGACCTTCTCCGCCGCATGATGGAGTCGATGAGTGCGGCGACAGGCCCGTCGAGGGGGGCGAGGTCGCGGTCGTAGATGCGGCCGGTGTCGAGTCGGTGGGCGAGGTCGACGAGGACTTAGGCAAACTCCGTCGCCGATTGTGGACGTCGTTCGACGTGGACGGTGAAGGGCACGGGTTTGATGACTGTCTTGACCGTGACGGTCTCTATCTCGCGCTCGACGACGTCGACCGCGCAGAGGCCCGACGCGTCGGCGCGGCGCTGCTCCCAGGCTCGGTGCCGGCAACTGCTGGAACACCATTTCGGGACGCGCCCACGGGCCGGGATAGGGGTGCTCGTGCCGCACCAGCCGCACTCGATGACCCCGCCTGGCGCCCGGGGGCTGCGGCGCTGGCGCGCTACCAGGGGATCGGACTGTGGCCCGGCGCTGTTCAATCGCCCCGATCCGCTTCCCGATGCGCCTGCGCAAGCGCCTACTTCCCCCTGCCTGCCGCGAGCGTCGTCTTCATCGTCGTGGGCGTCGTTGGTGCGATCTTTTGCGTCGCTCTTCTCGCCCGCAGGGCCCATTTGAACGCCCCGCCGATGTAACGCACGCATGGGGTAAGAGTCCCTGGGAGTGGTGGGGTTTGGGGGTAGCGGTGTGGCTCTGAGGTAGGTGGGGCCATCGGCGAGATTCTTGGTGGGTACGGCCAAGCACTCACTGAAGGAGATCTCACCGATGGCCTTGTCTAAGTCTGCCCTGTCCGAGCTGTTGGAGGTGTTCCGCGCCGGGGAGGGCGTGGACCTGATCCGCGAGGCGGTCCAGGTCGCGTTGCAGGAGATGATCGAGCTGGAGGCCGCCCAGGTGATCGGCGCCGGCCGGTATGAGCGCACCGAGACCCGCCGGGCCGAGCGTAACGGTTCGCGGCCGCGGACGTTGACGACCAAGGCCGGTGATGTGCAGCTGGCCATCCCGAAGCTGCGGAAGGGTTCGTTCTTTCCCGGCATCCTCGAGCCGCGCCGCCGGATTGACCAGGCGCTGCATGCGGTGGTGATGGAGGCCTACGTCCACGGGGTCTCCACCCGCAGCGTCGATGACCTGGTCGCCGCCCTCGGCGGGGCCGGGATGTCCAAGTCCGAGGTCTCGCGGATCTGCGCCGGCCTGGATGAGACGGTCGGCGCGTTCCGGTCCCGGACCCTGGGGCACGCCCGGTTCCCGTACGTGTTCTTGGACGCGACCTACCTGCACGTGCGCGAGGCCGCGCGTGGGCAGGTGGTCTCCAAGGCGGTCGTGGTCGCCACCGGCGTCACCGAGCACGGCGGCCGCGAGATCCTGGGCCTGGATGTCGGCGACAGCCGGGGGCACCTCCCGCTTGCGGGGGCGGACGAGACGTTCTGGCGCAAGTTCCTCACCGATCTCAAAGACCGCGGCCTGTCCGGGGTGCTGCTGGTCATCTCCGACCAGCACGCCGGCCTGGTCAAAGCCCTGAACCGCTGCTTCATCGGCGCCGCGCACCAACGCTGCCGGGTCCACTTCGCCCGCAACCTGCTCGCCCTGGTGCCCAAGTCCCACAAGGACATGGTCGCCGCGCTGTTCCGCACGATCTTCGCCCAACCCGACGCGGCCGCCGTGCACCAGACCTGGGACCAGGTCCGTGACCAGCTCGCCCGCGCGTTCCCCAAGATCGGGACGTTGATGGACGACGCCAAGGCTGAGGTTCTCGCGTTCACCGCCTTCCCGCGGGCGCACTGGACCAAGATCTGGTCCAACAACCCCATCGAGCGGGTCAACAAAGAGATCAAAAGAAGAGCCCGCGTGGTGGGCATCTTTCCCAACGACCCTGCCGTGATCCGCCTCGTCGGAGCCGTCCTGGCCGACGCCCACGACGAATGGCAAGTGGCCGACCGCCGCTACCTCTCCGAAGCCTCCATGGCGTTGCTGCACAACACCAGCGATACTGAACCCGCCGCTGTAATCACCAGCGGCCCGTGAGCATCAAGAATCACCCTTGAAAGCCCACCACCCCACGGGACACAGTCCACATGCGCGGATAGGGCCGCCTGGCTCGCCGCCCGTTGGATCGTTCGATCCGGCACAAGGTGCCCCTCACGCACGAGCGGAACACGCCTGATCATGCGCCAACGCCGGCCCCAGCTGAGTGCTAACGTGACCTGTCAGGGGGATTGCTCCTCACGTGGCCGACAGTCAGGGGTTTTATGAAATGAATAGGAAGTCGAGCGCTCGACGGTCGCTGATCGCGTTCATTGCCGCCGCGGTAGTGACGTTTAGCATCGCGACAGTGGCTTCGGCGGTCGTCTGGAAGAGCGGAACGACATACTGCGCCGGCACTCAGCGAACCGTCGGATACTCCACCGGCACTACGGAGCATTACCCGGGGCCTTCGGGGTACGGCATCTTCTACAACGGTTCCTCGTGGAAGACGACGAAGCGGTTGGCAAGTGCAACAGGGGGCGGCTTCTGGTTCGTTCAGACTGGTGGCAGCATCAGCAGCTCGGGCACCTACGCCGAGTGCACGAGCATCACGTAGCCATCGGGGCTATGTAGGTCGGCGTGCATGCTCACACGTGCAAACTGGGCTCGCCAAAGGCGACTAGTCGGGCGTCTTCCTCTCCCTGTGTTGCGGCTCAGGCTTGAGTTGGATCAGATGGCGCATGCGATACGGGGATCGTGGTCCGCAATAGTGGCGCACGCGGCGGCGGGGCCACCATCGGTACACAACGAACCCTGCGATTGCGCACAGAAGGCTAGGAGTGATCAACAGTGAAATCGGCCTGTGCCCGAACCATCTCTTGGGCGGTGTGCGCCGCTGTGCTGCTGGGTTGCTCGGGGGGCGAGGAAGTCGCTACCCCCGGGTCGATCCCGTCCGAGACGATGTCGACGGTGCGGGGGATGGAAGAATGGATCGTGGGTGTCGTCGAGTGCCTGCATGATTCGGGGTGGCCGAGCGCAGAACTGAACTCCACAGGCGACGGCATCAATGTTCGGGACCTCACCGCGGAGCAGCGCGGCGACTTCCGCGGGGCCCATGACCTATGCGTCGAGCTTGCCGGAGATGCTCCGAACTCCGCCCCGCTGGGCGAGGACGAGGTGCGCCAGCTTTACGCGCATCTAGTCGCAATGGTCACGTGCATAGAGGAGCTCGGGTACGAGGTGCGATCCACCCCTCCCAGTGAGAGTGTGTTCGTCCAAACCTACCTCAGCGGGGAGCCACCGTGGAGCCCTTACGTCGACCTCGACGCGAGCATGAACCCGAGTGACTGGGACGAGCTCAATCGCCGCTGTCCGCAGGCGCCATGGAAATGAGTGGTCGCTCCTCTGCGGCCTTCGAGGAGACGACCGCGCGCGACGACGAGCGACGGCGAAGTAGGGACTCTTCGATGAAACGGCCGGAACCACCTGGGGCTTCGTTGCGGATGGCCCTTCGTCGATCTGGTCCGAGGCTGCGCACGGTGATTATCGTGACGACGCTGATATTGGCGGCGGCGGTAGGGGGATGGTGGGCCGGGCGGGTGACGCTGACGTCGGTGGCGCCAATCGACGGCGTCCAGCGCAGTGCGATCGATACGGTGTGGGCGGAGGCGAGTAAGGGCTCGGTTGGTCGGTCGTTGGCCTTCTCGACGACCGTGCGTCAGCCGGCGGTGCCGGTCGCGCAGAACGCCCTCTCAGGCGTGGTGACATCCGTATCGCCCGGTGAACTCGACCAGGGCGAGATCGCCTACGTCGTCGGCGACACCCCAGTGCGAGTGGTGCAGGGGGCCAAACCGTTCTGGCGAGACCTGACGACGGGCGCTAAGGGAGAGGACGTCGCGACGTTGCAGCGGCTGCTCATCGATGAGGGCCACCTGCGCGGGTCGGCAGATGGGGACTTCGGGGCGGGGACGAGAGCGGCGGTCCGGGGGTGGCAGAAGGCCCAGGGCCGTCCTCAGACCGGCTCCGTTTCGCTCGGTGAGCTGATCGCAGTGCCGACGCTACCCGCGGTAGTGCAGGTTGGTGAGGGGATCGTGGTGGGGAGGCGGCTCGCCGGAGGTGAGGACAGCGTGCTGGCACCCACAGGAGATCGGGAGTTCGCCCTGACGGTTAGCGAGGAGCAGGCCAGGATGATCCCCGCGGAAGCGACTGTGGAGATCAAGTACGAGTCGCATACCTGGGTTGGCGTTATCGCCAGCCGCTCCCAGGACGAGCGCGGCCAGACCAGATTCATCCTTGCGGCCGCTGACGGCGGCGAGGTATGCGGGCAAGACTGCTCCAGTCTACCCAGCGACGCGCAGGTCACCTTGCGCTCGCAGGTGATCGTGGTGCCCCGTGTTGAGGGAGTGGCAGTCCCGGCAGCGGCGGTGCGTACACGGGCAGACAGGACGGCTTACGTGGTCACCGATGCCGGTGAGGTGCCAGTGGCTGTGCGCGGCTCCGGACAGGGCATAGCTGTGGTCGAGGGGATCCAGGTGGGCACGCGGGTGCAAGTGCTCGGCCAGACTGACACCGAATCCGGGCTGGCTCCCCTCGAGCCGACCGCGACCAGCGGCGGTTGAGCGGTGCTGGCGGTCGAGGATCTGTCCTTTGCCTACCGTAAGGGTGCTGAGGAGTTGTTTGGCGGGTTGACCTACGAGTTCACGGCGGGCGCGATCACCGCTGTGACCGGCCCGTCCGGTCGAGGGAAGTCGACCTTGCTGTATGTGCTCGGGCTGCTGCTCACCCCGAATCGCGGCGCCGTGCTTCTCAACGGGCAGGACATCTCGTCCGCACCCGACACGGTGCGTTCACGGGTGCGCGCGCAGCGGGTCGGGTTCGTCTTCCAGGACAGTGCTCTCGATCCGACACGCACCGTGTTGGACTCGGTTCTCGAGCCGGCCCTCTATGCCGGATCGACTCTCGCTCAGGCTCGAAGACGGGGACGGGAGTTGTTGAATGACATGGGTCTTGGTTCCCGCGCCGATCACCGGCCCGGGGAGATCTCCGGTGGGCAGGCGCAGCGGGTGGCGCTATGTCGTGCGCTGGTGACCGACCCCATGGTGATCCTGGCCGATGAGCCGACAGGGAACCTGGACCGCGACAACGCCGCTCGGGTGCTCGCGGCGCTGTCGGCCGCCGCCGGATCCGGGGAACAAGGGGTTGGGCGGACAGTGCTCATCGCCACCCACGACCCATTCGTCATCGAGCAAGCCGACGAGGTGCTCGCGCTATGAGGATGGCGCGGTGAGACCTCTGCTCATACTCCGGGAAGCGTTGGCCACGGCGTGGGCGGCCAAGGTGCCCTCGGCGTTGGTGGTGGTCCTCGTGGCGACGATGTGTGCCGCCACGCTGGCCACGGTCGGGCGGACCGCGGCCGCGGAGGCGCAGCTGCTTGATCGGCTCGACTCGGCCGGGTCACGCGTGCTCATCGTCGCCGACACAGCACGCAACGAACTGATCACACCCACGATCGTGGACCAGACAGCCCTGCTGTCCACCTCCGAGCGGGCGGTGGGCACGCTGATACCGGTCGATGTGGTCAACGGGGTGATCGGGGATGGTGGAACCCGGGTCCCAGCCTGGGGGATCCACGGCGAGCTGCCAGCGGTAGCAACACTGCTTGCCGGTCGGTGGCCCGGACCGCAGGAAGCGATCGCATCACGTGATGCGCTGAGAGCGCTCGGGATGGATGAGAAGGCCGGGTGGGTGACGCTGGCATCGAGCACCCTCGCCGATGACTGGTCCATCGTCGGGGTGTTCGAGGCACGTGAACCCTTCGACGACCTTGAGGCGGGTTTACTCTATCCGGCCCCTACCGGGCGAGCGTTGGACGCTGTGCGCGTCGTCCTCACCTCGGCCTCGGTCGCACCAGCCGCGCAGGCCCAAGCACTTCGTTTGATCAGCGCACCATCACCGGACGCGCTATCGATCACCTCACCGGTCTCACTGGCCGCGTTGCAGGAGCAGGTCACTAGCGATCTTGCGAACTTCGGCCGGACCCTGCTGCTGGCCGTGCTTGGTGCGGGTGGGTTGCTCGTAACTGTCATCACTCTCGCCGACGTCCTGGTCCGACGCACAGACCTCGGCCGTCGTCGTGCCCTCGGCGCAACCCGAGGCGTCATTGTTGCCCTAGTGGTCCTGCGCACCGTGGGACCGGCACTATGCGGCGCCGCCATCGGCACCGGTCTCGGGATCTATCTGACCGCCCGCCTCGGAGCGGCTCCGCCGTGGGAGTTCACCTGCGGAACGGTCCTTCTCGCCCTTCTCGCAGCGGCCACCTCCGCCGTCCCGCCCGCCCTCTACGCGGCCACCCGCGATCCCGTGCGTGTGCTACGCACCCCATGACACGGCTTCACCGCTGTTGCGACTGGGAGCGCTGCTCGGCTGACCCGGGTTACGAGCGCGCAGGAAAGAAACGGCGGCTCCACGGACGACGGGCTCGAGTTATCCAGGCGCAGCATCGAACGGGTCGGCGTGCGTGAACGCCCGAACACTACAAGGCGGGAGCCGCTTCTGGGTGTAGAGCGCATCCGGCGCCGCCCGGCTCGCGGCGAAGTGGGGCAGCGGTCGATAGACGGCTGACGAACCGGACCGCCAGCCATCGCTTGTATCGCGTAACGGCACGCGATACAGTAGGTAGGTGATCGTCAGCTTTCGACACAAAGGACTGGAGAAGCTGTACCGCCACGGTACGAAGAAGGGCGTCCAAGCCGACCACGTCCCCAAACTCCTGCGCATCCTCTCCGCCCTCGACGTCGCCCAAGGCCCCGACGACCTGTCCATCCCGTCCTTTCGCACCCACCGGCTCAAAGGCGACCTTGCCGGGCACTACTCGATCTGGGTCAACGGGAACTGGCGCGTAACGTTCCGGTTCCTCGACTCCGACGTCGAACTCGTCGACTATCAGGACTACCACTAGAGAAGGGAAGGAGGATGACCATGACGATGAAGAACCCCGTCCACCCCGGCGAGATCCTGCGCGAGGACGTCCTGGCCGACCTCGGCCTCAGCGTCAGCGAGGCCGCCTCACGGCTCGGGATCTCCCGTGTTGCCCTGAGCCGAGTACTGCACGGCCACGCCCGGATCAGCTCCAACCTGGCTGTCCGTCTTGAAGAGGCCGGCGTGGGCACCGCCCGCGCCTGGCTCGCGATGCAGGCAGCGCACGACCTCGCCGCCGAACGCGCCGCCGGCATCCCCAAGGTCCAACCACTCCAACCCGTCGCCTAAACCCCAGCACGACGACGGCCCAGAAGCGGTCGACAGGCGGCGATATGACGCTTCCTCACCAGCACCGCTGGCGTGTCGGGCCAGAACCACCGTTCATCGGACAGTCCCGACCGAACCTGGATGGGATGACATCTTCCGCTCGATCGGCCCGGGGGTCGTGCGGATCCGCGCCGCCTCGTGCGACGACGGGAGCTGGACAGGCAGCGGATTCGTCACCTCGCAGGACGTAGTTGTCACGGCGGCTCATGTCGCCTCCGGAGCACGCACGTTGACAGTGCAGACAGGCGAAGGAGCGCTCTTTGAAGCGGAACCGATCGCCATCGTCCCGAGACATGACGTCGCGCTGCTCCGCCTCGAAGAGGCCTTGGTCGTCTCGCCGTTGAGCTTGGCCGAGTCACTGCCCGACAGGGGCTCCGACTTGGCGGTCCTGGGGTACCCGCTGGGGACGTATGACTTGCGTATCACGGGCCCTGACCCTGGTTCTTGGACACGCTGAATCCCGCAGTGCGGGAGAGAGCGAGATGATCCTGAACCATGGCCCGCAAGAACTACTCCGATGAGTTTCGTCGGCAGGCCGTCGACTTGTACGAGTCCACTCCGGGCGCGACGGTGCGTGGCATCGCCGAGGACCTGGGCATTGAGCGGGGCACGCTGCGGCACTGGCTCGACCTGCATGGGACCGGCAAGAAGACGGCCGCTGATGGGAGCTTGACCCGCAGCCCGCTCAAACCGCAGCCCCAGCCTGGGACCTCTGGCGCCGGGATGATGGACCAGTCGCCCGAGGAGCGGATCAGGCGGCTGGAAGCAGAGAACGCCGTGCTGCGTTCGGAGCAGGCCAAGCTGAGAGTCGAGCGCGACATTCTCCGGTCGGCGGCCAAGTATTTCGCCGGGGAGACGAACTGGTGACCCGCTTCCAGTTCGTCGCCGACCACCAGCACGCCTACGAGGTGAAGCGGTTGTGCGAGCTGCTCGATGTCGAGCGTTCGTCGTTCTACGCATGGCAGGCCGCCGCGCCGGCCCGGGCAACCAGGGCCGAGGCCGACGCGCGGCTCGCGGAGAGGATCCGGGCGGTCCACGAGCAGGACACCACGATGGGCGCGCCTCGGATCACCGCGGAGCTGAACGACGGCGCGGACGGGGCCGAGCGGGTCAACCACAAGCGGGTTGCGCGGGTGATGCGCCAGGACGGGATCCGCGGCTACCGGCGCCGACGGAAGGTGCGCACCACGATTCCCGAGCCGGCGAACCAGAAGGTGCCCGACCTGCTCGAGCGGGACTTCACCGCGCCCGCGCCGAACCTGCGCTACGTCGGGGACATCACGTACCTGCCGATCGCGGACGGCAGCAACCTGTACCTGGCCACCGTGATCGACTGCCACTCGCGGCGGCTTGTCGGGTGGGCGGTCGCGGACCACATGCGCACCGAGCTGGTCGAGGATGCCCTGAAGGCGGCCGCGGCGACCCGCGGCAGCCTGGCCGGCGCGATCTTCCACTCGGACCACGGATCGGTCTATACCTCAAAGGATTTCGCGAGGTTGTGCGCCACGCTCGGGGTGACCCAGTCGATGGGCGCGGTCGGCACAAGCGCGGACAACAGCTTGGCCGAGGCGTTCAACGCGACCTTCAAGAGAGAGGTACTGCAGGACCAGAACTGCTGGCCCGATGAGGCTACCTGCCGCCGCCAGGCCTGACTCGTGCCACTGGACGGCGATTTCGGGCCCGGCGTTGCGTTTGTCCTGGTCAGCGGGTTGAGGTCGGGCCAATTGACACACCCCGCTGCGGCGAGAAGTTTCGCCTGGGGCCACCGGGCCACCGCCGCGCCCGCGTGGAACCGGGCGAGGTGACGCTCACGAGCGGCGTAGCAGGCCAGCCGGGCGGGGTGCTCGCGCCTTCCGGGCCTGGCGTGGACCTGCAATCGACGCCGATTGCGCGTCTCGGCCTCCGCGGGCGCGCGGGAGTCGCGGATCGCCGCCCACGGGCAGGTGCCTGTCGAGCTCCGTGGCCGATCTGCCATGGCAGATCGACGCGGACTCCTCGCAAATGCACTCTCGGTCGACACACCCCGGTGGCACGAGTCAGGAGGGAGCGGCCCACGCCTTCAGTCGGCGACGCCAGCCCTCGCCCGGGGTCCTCAAGCGGCATGTCGCCCAGCATGGCCAGCCGAGAGAATCGCTCCCCGAGAGTCAACACCGCGGCGCGCTAGTAGCCACCCTCCGGCAACTCCCACTCATCCTCCGCACGATCCCACTCCTCGCTCACCCTCTCAACCTGGAGCAGAGCACCGACAGGCTCATGCCCGGACACCCGGCTACCATCGCGGGACTGCCGTCATTGCGACGACTGTTCATGCATACCCGCTGAGTGCTGGTCGGGCTCTTCGTCATCGATCTCGAGCTCCTGGCGGAGTGCTTCGACGAAATCGCGATACTTGCTGGGCAGAAGGGATGCACGCACGTCGCGGGCCAGATCCCGTGCCAGGATCACGCTCACGCGATCCAGCGACCTGCTCGATGCAGACCCCTTCACTGAAGTGGCAGTCTCGGAGTCTCGGGGATAGGGGCGCTGCTCCTCAGGGACCTGGGGAGGCGATGCCTCTTGTGTCGTCTGCGTTGACTGATCGATCGACTCGTCTGAGGCAGTCTCCCGAACCGCCGCAGCGCTATTCGTGACATCCGAGGTCAATTCGTGGCTCGCGACATCAGCGGCACTCTCGGGAGGCTCGGCGACCGTATGGATGAGTACGCCATCGGTCCGAGGGACTGGCCGATCTGGCGTACCCAAGGGCAGGGCATCCCCGTCGTGGACGACGGTGAGGTACTTCGTCGTTCGCGTCAGCGCGACGTAGAGTAGGCGATGACCCCGGTCGGCGGTCGTCACGATCTCAGCGGGTTGCACGACGACCACTGCATCGAACTCCAGGCCTTTGGACTCCGCCGGACTGGCGAGGTTGATGGATTTCCCGAGTTCTCCGTTGCGTACGTCGGCCCAGCTGATGCCATGCTGATCGAATTCCGTGATGAGCTGACCTCGGAGCACATCGGGACAGATGACACCTACGAACCGGCCGTTGCCGGCATGCCGACGTGCGACGGAGACTGCTTCACGAGCCAACTCCTCATGTACGACTTCGATCAGCTCAGGATCTGCCGGTCCATCCCTCACGACACGCGGAGGGGTGACATCGGGTGCAGCCACAGGAAGCAACTGAGCAGCGAACTCATAGACCTGGCGCGGCACACGATAGCCAAGACTCAACTCGTGTGTGATGCACGGCGCCTCGAGCGTGAGCGCCTCCTCCACGCCCGCCCAACTATCCCTGGCCCATAGGCCTGTGGACTGCGCGATGTCTCCGACGATGGTCATCGAGCCAGTGCGGGATCGCCGGCGGACACTGCGTAGTTGCATGGGAGAGAGATCCTGAGCCTCGTCCACGACGATGTGAGCGTACGTCGTCTGCCGCCCATTGATCAGGTAGTCGAGCTCGTCCAAGAGCGCGATGTCAGCGTCACTCCACCGCTCACTGGACAGTTTGTCGGCAGGAGCTCGTATCAGGCCTCGAACATCCGAGACCGTGAGTTCAGGCGTGATGAGCTCTGCGGCTGCCATCAAACGGTCGCGTGATGCCAGTAGGTCTCGCAAGAACGAGGCGGGCGTGAGCTGTGGCCACACACGCTCGAGCCCGTTCTCGATGGCGGTGGCGGACAAGGACGTGCCAGGGCGGGTCCTCTTCTGGCCCTCTGCCTGCAAGAACTGTCGAAAGGCGATCCTCCCCGCGTTGTACGTGCGGTCCGAAAGGCGGTCGATCTCTGCCTCGATCTCTTCGCGAGAGAAGGAAGGCCCGAGTGAATCCACACCCAAGACCAGTCGATCGGCGCGGTCCGGGAAACCCACCCGCTGCCGAAGTCCGATGCGCAGCAAGTCGGCCATGCGGGCCTCACCCTTGAGGCGGGCGGTTGCTTCGGGTTCTTCTCGGCCATGGCTCTTGACAGGTCCCAGATTCCGGAGGTCGCGGTATGCGACATCCCGGTCACCGAGGCCCCCTACCAGGGCACCCATGACGACCAGATCCCGGAACGGATCGTCCAGCACCTGATCCCGTTCATGATCGACCGACTGGCCCAGGGCTGACGGTCGACCGGACGGGGACCGGCTGACCCGCCGGGTCCCCTGAGCCCTCCTCCCGCCGTGCCGGACCCGCCCGGCCCCCTGCGCCGGGCGGGTCCGGCACAGGTCACGGGACCTCGTCCAGGGTCAGCACCTGCTCGATCCCCCGCGAGGCGAGGTACTCGGCGTCGGTCGCCCGCGACGCCAGCACGACCGCGGGCCGCACCCCCGCCTCCACCAGCCGCATGAACGGTTCCAGGAAGGCCGCCCCCGACCCGGTGCCGTCCGGGACGGCGAGCGCCACCGGACGCTCCATCGGCCGCGGCGGCGTGTCCGCGTACTCCCCGGCCAGCCGGGCGACCCGCCTGCCGAGGGACTTGACCCTGCGGTCGTTGGTCATCAGGCCGAGGTCGTACTACAGGGCGACGAACCCGGTCAGGTCGGGGTTCAGGTCGTGGGAGCA
>ENA-UOUL01000285-UOUL01000285.1-bioreactor-metagenome-genome-assembly--contig:-NODE-285-length-88549-cov-17.199430_pt1 | contig 88549 bp, 80 predicted proteins | sample MGYA00249838_ERZ747220 | MGnify/ENA primary metagenome ERZ747220 (study PRJEB28778, sample SAMN05720191) | bioreactor metagenome | isolation source: Anaerobic biogas reactor | place: USA:Washington... | reverse complement strand
CCTTTCTGAGCATTCGATAGTCTCTTGTGGGTACGTCGCCGAAGCATACGCTTCAGGTCCGCCCGTTTCCAGATGGATTATCCCCGTACTACTGAGCGACCCGCCGCCAGCCTCTGTCCACCACCTACTCGCTGGACGCATCGCCTCCGACTGCCCGCTGACCTGCGGCAAGGCGCAAAGGGAGCTTGGCATCTCCCAGCTTCACCAATCCATCGAACTCGCCCTGGCTTGGAGGTTCGCGTTTGAGCCTGTCCGCACTGACGAGCCTATCGAGTTCAGGTAAGGCCATCTTCTGACCCCAACACAAGTAGTCTGGCCTGCTTCGCTACAGTCTCTGTGAAATGGTTGTCCTTCTGCCGGCTCTCCTGCCACTCCTCATGAGAGAGAATCGTCGGGCTGATAGTTCTAGCCAGGGTCTTCTCTGCTACCGCGAGGGCTTCGTAGACCTCCGCGTAGGAAAGATCTTCCGCGATGATCATGAGGTCGATGTCACTCTCACTCGTATCCGTTCCGCGGGCGACCGACCCATAGACGAAGGCTACCTCGATGCGACCGGCTAGCGAATCAAGTGCGTCCTTGAGAGGCTCGACCAGCCCTACAGTCTTCTGGACCAGCCCATACAATTCTGCAAACACCGGCGACTCGCGATTGGCTTGATAGCGGCGCTGCCTTCCCATGGGCGTTACCGTAACAAGGCCACTACCTACCAGCCGTCTGAGTTCTCGGTGGACCGCGCCTGTGCCCACGCGGGCGCGGGCGATCACCTCTGTCGCTGGGAAGCTTCGATCCGGTTCGGAGAAGAGAATGCCGAGCACACGTTGCTGCACGCGCGTGAACAGCGCACCGGCAAGACCCTGGCGATCGTCTCCCTTATTTCCCATATTGGGAAGGTTACGACCCAAATTGGGAATGTTCAAGTGCCGCGAACCTTCGTTCCCTCTTGGGAACGATCACGAACTGCTCGTGATACGTTGCATCGTCCGTAGACAGTATCTGGCGGGCTTCCTAAGTTCGCCTCCTGAGGCTCCGGACCTCCGCTCCTCGACTGGTCCATACACCACTTATATCCAGAAAGTTGCCGTGAGCCGTCCCGGCCCCCGCTCCCCCTTTGTCCGCTACGCCGTCTCGGGCACCGATGGTCTACGCAGGCCGGGGATATACGCGAAGAGGATGGCTGAGACAAGCGCACCCACGGCGCCGAAGACGAAGGGCGCACGCGGTCCGACGGCGTCCCACAAGATTCCGGCGATGCTGCTGGCCGCAAGCGTCGCCACACCCGTGAGCGTCCCCAGCAACCCGATGGAGGTGCCCCGAAGCTCGCGCGGCACTAGGTCGACCGCGAAGGCCTTTCCCACCCCATCCGTTGCCGCCATGTAGAGCCCGTACACAGCGAACAGTGCAACCACGTGCCAGGTATGAGTAGCTAACGAGAAGCCGGCATAGACCGCAGCAAAGACGACCATGCCACCCACCAACACCGGGCGGCGCCCCAGGCGGTCCGAGAGATGTCCGAGCGGCACACTGGCAAGTGCATAGACCAGATTGTAGAACGTGTAGACGATAACCACGGCGGTGGTAGAGAATCCCAGTTGCTTGGCGCGCAGGATGAGGAAGACGTCGCTCGAATTGACAAGCACGAAGGGCAGCCAAGCACTGAGGTAGAGCTTGAAGCTCCGCGGTACCGCCGACCAACGCACCCGTTCCCGGACTTTCTGCGAAGGCGTCTCCGCGCCACAAGCTCCCAGCGAATTGGGCATTGGTCTTGCATCCTCGCCCTGTATGGCGTTGGCAGCCTTCTTCCGCCGGCGGCCCGGGTCCGAAACAGTAAGGACCAGAAACGCCCCGATCACGCCTGGGATTGCGGCCAGAAGGATGACCTTGCGCAGGTCACCCCCGAGAAGCACAAGCAGCCCCAGCGCAAGAAGTGGCCCGACCACCGCGCCCATCGTATCCATCGCCCGGTGCCAGCCGAAGGCGGCGCCGCACACCGCGGAATCGGCGCTGTCGGCGAGGATCGCGTCGCGCGGCGCCCCGCGGAAACCTTTGCCAGTGCGATCGAGAAGTCGAGCGACGAGCACCAGCGGCCACGAGGGAGCAAGCGCGATGAGCGGTTTGGCCAGGGCGGAGAGCGAGTAACCACCGAAGACGAGCTCCGTACGGCGCCCGGTCTTGTCCGCGATACGACCCGATACCGTCTTGAGCAGCGAAGCGATCGCCTCGGCGGCGCCTTCGATGACGCCGACGACGGACGCCGGTGCTCCCAACGTCACCGTGAGAAAAAGGGGCATCAGTGGATATAGCATCTCCGAAGACACGTCGGCGAAAAACGAGACCAGACCGAGCCGGAGGACGTTTGGCGTGAGCGCGCGCCGCCATGGGGGCCGTGCATCGCAGAGGACCGGGTCTTGGGCGTCTACCTCGCGGGCGGGTCTTTCAATATCGGTCTCTGGCGCGTCGGTCATCCCTATCGCTCCCCCTTCATCTTCGCCTTCTTGTTGCGGAGGCTTCAGGAAACAAGAAAACCCGCGGCTCCTCGCATCAGGAGCGCGGGTCCATGCGCCGGACGTTTCTTGTTGCCCGAGGCCACTGGCCTTAGACCACATCTCCGCCTTATCCGGAAGGGCACCTTGGGTGTCCGAACCCAGGTTGCCGGTCACGACGTCTCCGTCGAGACACTCCTAATGTCGTGTGAAAGGCTACTCCCGCAGGATAGGATTGGGAAGGCTCAGTTTTGAAATTCTGATGAAATGGCGGAGAGGTTTGAGGCTCCCAACATAAGCTCGACGGCGATCAGCATGCAGGACTGGGATCTTGTCCTCAACCGAGAGTCTAAGCCAAGCGCAGCCCAACCAGACGGGGCGATACTTCAGTCGAGGGAACCACTACTATCGCTTCCATGAGAGAGCCATGTGGTGTCAAGAGCATATTCAGAACCCAAGCCCCTGTTTCGTCAAGAGACCTTACTTCATTTCTGGAAACAGTCGCTTACATCTGATTGTGATGGCGATGACGGAGATGGACTCGGAGCAACGGGTAATCCATCGGTTCACTCCCACACGCGTGGGGACAACGCTTCCTCGGCCTGCTGCACTCTGAATGGCGGCCTCTTTGAGAACGAATGCGAAGGGCGATTACTGCCCTTTCCCGCCCTGTCCTCCGGCCCAGCGATAGTCCGCAGTCACCGCTGACCAGACTTGGGTCCCACAAACCGTTTCGAGAACGCCCGAGGGTCCTCTTTTAGCCTGCTGCTGTCGAACCAGCGACAACCATACCTCGTCCCTTGAAGGGTTGCCATTACGTGCACCACCTACATGCGTCCCAAACAACAAACCTAGTCACACCGCATCGCAGCCCTATAGTCTCAAGGCAACCCTAGCACCCTCTTCGATAGCCTCGATTGCCTGCCTCGGTTCACGCGCATCTCCTATTACGTACAGCTCCGGAACCGTGTCTTTTATCTCTGCTACCAGTGCGTTGACCGATCTTGCCCCCAGAGCAAGCACGATCGTGTCAAAACCATCAAGCGTGAAGTCTCTTCCATCTATCTTGCACACCACGCCGTCTTGGACACACCTATCAACACATGCTTCCGTTTGAATCCTCACCCCGTATTCTTTTAGCCTTTCAAGCAAGAAATACCTGGTATAGAGGGGCACATCTTTCGCGATCTTGGGTAGCGCCTCAACAATAGTCACGTGGCGTTTATGCTCGCCAAGGAAATCGGCAGTTTCACAACCTACCATACCCCCGCCAACGATCAGAACCTCTTTGCCTACGTCTTCTTTTCCCCGAAGCACGTCCCAGGCAGCAACGACACGGGACCCGTCGAGGCCATCAATGTCGGGCACAATCGGTTCCGCGCCCGTAGCGATTATCACCACATCGGGGTTCTCCGCACGGACCATCTCAGCCGTGGCCTCAGTGCCCAGCCGCAATGCGACCCCATGCTTCTCGCACATATGAACGTAGTACTTTATGGCCCGAGCGACGTCCTGCTTGAATGGAGGCATCGCGGCCACAAGAAACTGCCCGCCGAGCACATCATCCTTTTCATACAAGGTGACGCTGTGCCCGCAAGCCGCAGCGACCCACGCGGCTTCCAGTCCGGCCGGCCCTCCCCCAACGACGACCACCTTCTTACGCGTGCCCGCGGGCTTGATCGTCATTTCGCTTTCGCGCGCGCAGAAAGGATTCACCAAACACGTCACCTCCACCTTGGCGGCGGGATTCTCATGCAGCTCGAGCAGACGCGCGCAGCCCTGCAAACAGGCGATACAGGGGCTTATGTCATCCAGCAATCCCGCGGCGGCTTTCTTGGGCAATTCGGGATCGGCCAGGGAGGCCCTACCCATGGCGATCAGATCGGCCTTCCCGGAAGCAAGAGCGTCCTCCGCAAACAGAGGATCATTTATCCGACCCACCCCGACCACCGGCACGGATACCGCTTTCTTCACTTCCTCAGCGTATGAAAGAAGAAAGCCCGGAGGTAGTGCGGCCGGAGAGATGATGTATCTCCCGCTGGCGTTCATGCCCACCGACACATCGATGGCATCGATCCCAGCGTCCTCCAGTTGGCGGGCTATCACGCGTGTCTCGTCGATGGTTCGACCGCCCGGTACTCTTTCCTCACCGCTTATTCTAAACATAAGCGGAAAGGACTCGCCCACCCTGCTGCGCACAGTACGGACTATCTCCAACGGGAAGCGCATTCTGTTGTGAAGACTGCCGCCAAAAACGTCGGTACGCCTATTGGTAACCGGTGACATGAACTGCGCGATCAGATAACCATGCGCTCCGTGGATCGAGATAACGTCGAAGCCGGCTTCTTGCGCTCTTATTGCCGCCTCGCCGAATCTCTCGATGAGTTCATAGACCTCCTCCGTAAGAAGAGGCCGAGGTATTTCTCCAATCTCAGGGCAGGCAATGGCCGACGCCGAAACCGGCTGCGCTCCGATGATCTTCCTGGACGTCTGTCTTCCCGCATGACCCAACTGGATGGCTATCTTGGCCCCTTCTTTGTGCACCGCATCGGTCAGTCGTTTGAAACCGGGAATGAAATCGTCACTCCATAAACCCGTGTGGCGCGGTCCTGCCTTTCCCAGCGGGTCAACGACAGTGAACTCGAAGGTCAGCAATCCCCACCCACCTTTGGCTCTTGCCAACCAGTACTCTAAGGCCCTTTGTCCCACAAAGCCTTTCTCTTCAGCGAGGTCAAACCCCATGGGGGGAACGACAAGACGGTTGGGTAACTCGATGCTCCCCAGCTTGATGGGCGAGAATAGTCTAGGAAATTCCATGCTAGAAAACCTCCTGCCGTCTATTCCAGCGGCTCGACCGTCTTACCAGATCGTCTCGAATCGTCAACCCGCACACCACGGGCGAAAGCACGAGCTCCACTGCCAGAAATCGAGAAGAACGAAGCCCAGCTCGTGGTTCTTGTCGTGAAACGACTCAGTCCCTTCGCGACGCCGTACGGTCAGTCGGTCACGAGCTCTTCCATACACTCCTCGCTCTTGCCTGCGGTCGGGCAGTGCCATCCGGTTGCCATAATCCACTACCGACATCCTCATGGCAAATGCCCTTGCCGGGCGGGCAGCTTTTCTTCACCACAGCGAACAGTCACTAACGCTGCCTCCGCCGCAGCAGCCATCTCCGCGCGGACCTTCCATCATCCCGCCGGCAGTGGCCTCAACAAACCCCGCTCAATCAGCCCCCGAAAATGCATGGTGACTGTCGCCGCAAGGGCGGCATCGCGCACTGCAAGCCCCAGCTCGATATTCCGATCCAGCGCCGCCTCGGTCAGATTGGCCGAGGTGATGAACACTGCCTCGTCGTCTTTGACCACAGCCTTCGCGTGCAGTACGCCCGCCGGCCAGGGAAGCTCCAGGGCTCGGGGGTCGTAGAAGACGTTCGGCCGACGTACCCCGGGCCACTCATCGCCCCAGAAGCGGTCAGCGAAGCGGCGCACCAGCGCGTCGGCCGAGGAGGTATCGCCGTGCTTTCGTTCGATGTTGAGCAGGAGAGTCGCCTCGAGCGTCTCGACCCCATCCATGCGTTTCGAGATCACCTCGAACGCTTTCGGACCGTCGAAGAAGGCGTAGGTGCTCGCCCAGATGGAACGTTCCGCTGAGCTCAGCAGCTCTTCGTAGACACGCCGAGTGTCCCGCACGTGAAGCCCCGCGATCTCCCAAGCGCATCACTTGGATGAGGGACAACATGAAGCCCCTGCAAATCCCCACATGCCGGAGGCGGGACTCGAACCCGCACGGGCATAGCCCTACGGTGTTTAAGACCGTTGCGTCTGCCATTCCGCCACTCCGGCCAAGGTGGTTCACGGAGCCGGTCTCCCCGAGGCGAACGGGGCGTCCTGGGTCCCTGAACCTCGCCAATACGTTAGCACGCGTACAGCCAATCGCAACCGCGCCTGTCGTGCTGATGACGGCCGACCTGCGCCAACAGTGAGAGCCAGCGCGTACTTCTCGAGGGTCTCCTTGATCTTCTGGTGGTCCATCTCGATGGTGTAGAGCATCTCCCTGCCCTGCTGAGGAGCGCGCCACAGCTCGTGGGAAGGCAGGATCCGGGAGGCGTTATAGGCCGGTTTGCCGGTCTTGCCGAGGTCGGAGTCCTTGCCGTTGTGGTTGATCTCCAATGAGGCCTGCGTGCCAAAGCCGGCGCACATCTCGGCAAGGAGCGGGAGGGATCGCGGTGCACCCGGGACCACCGCACCGCCGCGTCTCGATGGTGCCTTGATTGACAGGGGCCCCCACCGTCGATAGACTTTCGGCAATGATCGAGGCGGACGAGCTCGGCTCGGAAGCGATATCGTCCGCCTAGGTGCCGTGCCGGGAAGTGCACGGTGGTGACGCAGCGAAGGGAGCAGTCTATTCCGGTGGATTTCCTTGGACGCCCGCGAATACCCCGCTCCTGCTCAGGTCTGAGGCGGGGCCCGTGTTGAGACCGAGGACGGGACGACCCGCGACCGGTTTAGACCAGGTGACCGGCCCACGCTATGTGACCGGCCCCAGCCGGGTGACCGGCCCACGCCGGTACTTGGCAGCTCTCCTCGTAGTCACCTCGCTTCTCCTCCTCACCCTCGTCTCGCCGGCACTGGCCGTCGATTACGGTTCCGACGAGGTGGAGTTCGTCCAACTCCTCAACGACTACCGGGTCGCCAACGGACTGGAACCCCTGCTGGTCTCGGACATGCTTTCCGAGGCCTCTGAGCGGCACAGTTCGGACATGGCCAAGTACGGGTTCGTCTCCCATTACACCCGTTCGGGCTCTGATTGGTTCCCTCTCGGCTCCTCCCCCTGGGACCGTATGGCGGCAAGCGGCTACACTTTCAACACCGCCAAGGGCGAGAACATCGCGGCCGGGCAGACCACCGCGACAGAGGTCTTCCAAGCCTGGAAGGAATCCCCGGACCACAATGCCAACATGCTGTGCGCCGACTTCACGGTTGTAGGCGTCGCGCTGATCTCGATGCACGGCTCCGACTATGGGACCTATTGGACCACCGACTTCGGCCGTTATGCGGATGAGAGCGCGCACGCCCTGACTTCGCCGGCGGGCGAGCCAAAGCCCGTGGTTCCAGCACCCCCGGCGACACCCACAGGAGTCTCCTCCCCCTTCTCCGACGTGGGGCCCGGAACCCTCTACGGCGACCAGATAGCCCTATTGGCGGAGAAGGGCATTGTCTCCGGATACAAGGACGGCACCTTTGGACCGGATGATCCGATCACCCGCCAGCAGTTCGCGAAGATGCTGGCCCTGACGGTCGGGTACGACGTCTACCCTGTCACCACCAGCGGTTTCGTAGACGTTGAGATACGGCTCGATCCTCAAGATGCGCTCTACCCCGCCGGATATATCGCTGCCTGCCTCGCCGCCGGTGTCATCCAAGGCAAGAGCGCCGGTACCTTCGCGCCCCTGGAGAACATCACCCAGGCCCAGCTCATAACCATGGTCGCGAGGGCGGCCCGGCCGGCGGAACTTGCCACTCAGCCCGGCGTGCCTTTCGGCGACTTCTGCCCCGACCACTATCCTTGGGCGGCCAAGGCCTGGGCGGCCGGGTTATTGAACGGGCTCACAGACATGGGCGGCGACTTCGATTTCTGGGCTGAGGCCACGCGCGCAGAGGCATGCCTGATCCTCTGCAACCTCTTGGCACAGGGCTGAGCTGCCCTCATCCTCCGTACAGCAGCAGACCGTCAAGGAGATCCCGCTCCGACACTGTCAAGCGATCGTAGCCGAACGTCTCCAGAGCGGCCAGGACGATCACCGCTCCTGCCACGATGACCGGAGCGCGTCCGGCCTGCACGCAGGGGAGTGCCGCTCGCTCTTCCGTGGTCATAGCACTCAAGACCCCCGTGATACGGCGTACGGCCCCAACGGACAGCCCGCGCAGGTGCAGCACCTGTCCGTCGTATTCCTTCAGACCCGCATCCAGGCAGGCAAGCGTGGTGACGGTACCCGCCACCCCCACAAGACGCCGTGCGCCGGCGTCGGCGGCCGTTCGGGCTTGAGTCCTCGCTCCGGCTGCGGCGCCGGCCTCGGGAGCCCGGCCGAACCGCCCGCGCAACCCGGTGAAGACCCTCTCCGCGTCCCGGTAAACCGCCTCCAGCTCGTCCGGGGAGGGCGGGTCGGAGCTGATCCAACGCTGCGTCCCCCGACTGGCCCCTATCTCCAGACTCACGACGTCCACGACCCCATCGGCTGAGCAGGACATCAACTCAGTGCTGCCCCCGCCCACGTCGAGAAGCACCATGGGCCCTGCGGCGGACTCTGCCGGGAGATCCAAGCCCGCACCCGCGTAGGCCAATTCCGCCTCCCTCCGCCCCGAGAGAACCGTTGCCTTCACTCCGTTATCGCGACCCAGAGCCTCCATGAAGGCCTCTCCGTCGCAGGCCTCCCGAGCGGCGCTGGTTCCGGCCAGCACTATGTCGCCTGCCGCGTGAGCTCGGGCCTCACGCACGAAGCGGGCCACCACCTCGGCGGTCCTCCACCGGGATTCCGCAGCCAGGGGAGCCCCGGCCTGCAGACCCTGCCCCAGCCGGGTCACCTCCGCCCTGCGGACCACGGTCTGAGGGCGTCCGCCAACCACATCCGCCACCAACAATCGCACTGAGATGGTGCCGACGTCGATGACCGCCCGCCTCGCCTCCGGGATCCAACGAGCGCAGCGCCGGTCATGACACCAGCAGTCGCTCACCGGAGGGAGGAAGCGCTCCCAGGTCGCGCGGGCCTCGGAAATCAGGGATAACTCGGGGCCGCTCTGCGGATCCCCGCTTCCGGGGCGTCCTCCGTGCGCTATCCCGCCGAGCCACTCCGACATTACAGCGAGCAAAGCTGCTGCGTAGGCATGCAGACAAGAGGCCACCTGCGGCCCCTCCGGCCCGCCCACGCCCGCGTCCAGACGCGCCGCGCGCCGGATCGCGTCCGCGCGCCCACCGGCCAGTTCGGCGCGACGCTCCTGATAGAGCCGGGTCACCGTCCCCAGGTAGTCACGCAGGTCCTTCTCGGTTTGAGAGGCGGACTTGAACAGCCGGACTCCCCCAGCCGCCTCAGCCCTGCTGACCGCAGCAACCATGGTGGGGCAGGTGATGTACAGCAGTGTGGGATTGGGAGAGCCGTCGCTCAATAACGGCGCCGTTTCGATAATGGCTGCGTATCCGTGCGGACATCGCACTGCGATCCCGGTCAGATCGTGGGGCTGCCTGCCGAGTTGCCCCGCCACCACCGCCTCATCCCGAGGCTCTACCGCCCCTCCGGCAGACGCCGCAGTCACCGGGAGACGTCGGCCTTGGTCGCCTGCGCGATCACCGGGAAAGTGGGCCCCGAGAACGCAGGCCCTGAGGCTGCAGGCCCTGAGGCTGCAGCAGCGTCCGACAAGGCGGGCCTCGTTTCACCGATGTCCGTCTGACAGACGGCATCCGGCGCGCGGTCCGCAGCTGCAACGGTCGTAGTGGTGGTCGTAGAGGTGGAAGCGGCACCGGTGGGGGTCGAGGTGGAAGTCGTGCCGGTAGTCGATCGGTCAGATTCTGGATAGGTGGAGGATGTGATCGAGCTCCCTTCTAGTGGGAGAAGACTGAACGGTACAGGCCGGCCGGCGCTTCCGACGCCCCCTGAGCCCCCAGCCTGCAGCCCGATCACCACGATCAACACGAGCACCCCGATCAACACCCCGAGTGCCGGGACACGCGACCGCCGCTCCTTGCGAGAACCGCTTCGCCTTCCCCCCCCGGAGGAACGCCGGTTCTCGCCCATCGATGCATCGCCCGACCGGTGATGGTCTGTTCTCCGTCTCTTGGCGTAGTCGGGATCGGGGTCGCCGGGAACTCGGCTTCTCCTCCCGTCTGTACGGTCGGTCGCCATACTTGATTATTAGAAGATCGCCAGGAAGCCCGACAACAGTCGTTCGAAGAATCCCGGCTCACCCGAGGCACCGTCGCCCAAGGCGTCGCCGTCTTCCACGGCCTCGCCTTCGACCCCGGTGCAGCCGTCTCCTGAGGCATCGCCGTCCGCCGCGTCGCCGTCACTCGAAGCGTCGCCGTCACTTGAAGCGTCGCCATCTGCGGCGCCGCCAGCCTCCGGCACAGCGCCACCATTCCCCGCGGGGTCATCCTGATCCCCGGCAACACCCGGTGTTTCCTCACCGTCAGGCGAGGTGATGATGAAGACATCCTCACCCGGACGTGCATACGTCAACTCTTCCCGGGCAAGGCTCTCAAGGTAGTCGGCCTCGGCCAGTCGACCCAGCTGGGACTGAAGCTCCAGCTTCTCGTCCTCGAGCGCCGCCACCTTGGCCTGCGCCTTATCGAGGCGGTCGCGGGCATCTACATAGGAGCGTACGGGCCCGTAGTTGGCCAGTACCGCGACGATCGTCACCAGGGCGAGTGCCACCAGCATCAGGATGCGTCGACGGCGGGCCACAGGGGAACGCCGGGATCCCGCCGGACCGGAGCCGGTCGAGGCATCCGGCGGTGTCGGCGTGTTCGGGTTGGTCGCGTTGGTCATGGTTCAATCATTATTCGCCCCGGCCCCGGTGGTGTCCTCCGTAGCCCGGCCGATCCAAGGGCAACGGCGTCTGGCCCTTGTCCCACGATCCAGGCGCCGCCCCATGTCGTGTCCGCTCAAGAACAGGCCGGACCCTTACCCCCGCCGGCGGGCAAAAGCAGCTCCGCCGAGATAGCGGGCCAGGTCACCCAGTTCCTCCTCGATGCGCAGAAGCTGGTTGTATTTCGCGGTACGCTCACCCCGGCAGGGTGCACCGGTCTTGATCTGTCCGGCGCCCGTGGCCACCACCAAGTCGGCGATAGTGCTGTCCTCCGTCTCGCCCGAGCGATGGCTTACCACAGCCGTGTAACCGGCCCGCTGAGCCATGGAAATCGTGTCCAGAGTCTCGGTGAGCGTCCCGATCTGGTTGAGTTTGATGAGGATACTATTGGCCACCCCGCGTTCGAACCCCATGGCCAAACGTTCGGGGTTGGTCACGAACAGGTCGTCGCCGACCAGTTGGATGGAATCCCCGAGGAGCTTGGTGATCGCAGCCCAGCCCTCCCAATCCTCCTCAGCCATGCCGTCTTCGATGCTGACGATGGGGTGCCGCGCACAGAGGTCGGCGTAGTACTCGGCCATCTCTTGGGGGGTGAGTTCCCGGTCTTCGCCGGCCAGAACATAAACGCCCTTGGAGGTATCGAAGAACTCCGTCGCCGCCGGGTCAAGGGCGATAGACAGGTCGATCCCCGGGGTATAGCCGGCCTTCTCCACCGCTTCGAGAATGGCCTTGATCGCGTCCTCGTTGCTGGCCAGGTTCGGTGCGAACCCGCCCTCATCGCCCACGGACACCGACAGACCGCGCCCTGCCAGGACCTTGCGGAGCGAATGGAACACCTCCACACACATCCGCAACCCTTCACTGTAGCTGCCCGCACCCACCGGAACGGCCATGAATTCCTGTAGGTCGACGTTGTTGTCGGCGTGCTTGCCGCCGTTGAGGATGTTCATCATGGGGACAGGTAGCACGTGAGCGTTCACTCCGCCCAGGTAGCGGTAGAAGGGCAGACCGAGCGCGTCCGCCGCCGCCCGAGCGACCGCCAGAGACGCACCCAGTATGGCGTTGGCCCCAAAGCGGCCTTTGTTGGGCGTGCCGTCGGCCTCGATCATCAGGCGGTCGACCTCGCGCTGGTCGAGAGCGTCAACCCCGACAAGAGCCTCGCAGATCTCGTCGTTGACATGCCCGACGGCCTTGAGGACCCCCTTGCCATTGAAGGCCTCTCCCCCGTCGCGCAACTCCACTGCTTCAAACGAGCCTGTCGATGCGCCCGAAGGCACCGCCGCTCTTCCCCAGGCCCCACCGGCCAGTTCGACCTCGACTTCCACAGTGGGATTCCCGCGGGAATCGAGTATCTGGCGTCCAACAACATCCAGGATCACGGTCATCGTTTCTGCTCCTTCTTTGCCTGCTGATAGTACGCCTCTTGCTCTTCCAACCCTATACTCTCAAAAATCAGGCCGTCGGCGCCCGCGAAGCGGGCCGCCCCTTCCACCCGCTCGCGAAACCTCAGCGCCGCTCCTCGTAGCGCCAGTTCGGGGTCCACTTTCAGCTTGCGGGCCAGATTGACAACAGAGAACAGAAGATCGCCCAGCTCCCCGGCCAACCGGTCGGGAGTGGTGTTCCCACACAGTTCCTGTTCCAGCTCACCGGTCTCTTCCTTGACTTTGGCCACCACATCGGCAGCCTTCTCCCAATCGAATCCCACCGCTGCGGCCCGCTGCTGGAGCTTCTGCGCCAGCAGGGTGGAGGGGAACGACTCAGGGATCTCGTGAAAGATCCCCTCTCTACCCTCCGATTCCCTCTTGATCTCTTCCCAGTTGTCCCGCACCTGTTCGGGCGTGTCGGCGACGGCCTCCCCGAAGATGTGTGGGTGGCGGCGGACCAGCTTGTTGCGGATGCCCGCAGCCACGTCGCCCAAGTCGTACAGGTCCTGCTCCTCCGCTACCCGCGCAAGGAAGTAGACCTGAAAGAGGAGGTCGCCCAGCTCCCCGCACACGGCCGCGTCGCCCAGTTCCGCCCTCCGGTGGATGGTGTCTGCCAGCTCATACGTCTCTTCCAGCGTGTACGCGACGATACTCTCCTGCGTCTGCCTGCGGTCCCACGGGCACTCCTGTCTCAGACGGGCGGTGAGGTCATACAGACGGCCCATCTCTTCTACTATGTCGTCGCGCCCCACGGCTCCACCTACTCCTCACTCGACTCGGTCGCGCCCTCGGTGGTGGAAGGCCCGGACGAGTCGGCTGAATCCGAGACGGACCCATCCGTGGCCGACGCGTTCCGATCGACTCTGCCGGATACGCGCCCGTCACTCTTGGGTTCGTACCCGGCCAGGTACTCGACCCCCAGACGAGAATGAGCTGCAGCCAGCCACTCTTCCCATGCTTCCGCCTGCTCCGCTTCAAGCAGAGCGCTCTCGATCTTCTCCTTGACCTGGTCGAAAGACAGTTGCCGTTCGGGCGTGATGTCGGTCACCTCGATGACGTGGTATCCGTACTGCGTCTTGACGGGCTCCGAGATCTCGCCTATCTGCAGATCGAACACCACCGCCTCGAACGCGGGCACCATGAGCCCTCGGGTGATCGCCCCCAGCTCTCCCCCCGTATCCCTCGTGGCGTCGTCGTCCGAGTACTTCTCCACCACCGTGACGAAGCTCGACCCGTTTTGGATCTCGCTCCGAGCCCGCTCTGCTTTCGTCTCCGCCTCGGCCCAGTCGCGCTGGTCGGCGCTTCCATCCTCCGAGCCTTCATCCGACCGCGCGAACGGAGAGACCAAGATGTGCCGAACGTCGCGTGACTCTTGCTCCACGTACTCCGACTTGTGGTCCTCGTAGTAAGCCTCTGCCTCTTCGTCCGTAACCTTCACCTCACTGGTGACGGCGGACTTCACCTCCTCGAACAGCAGACTCTCTCTGAGTGAGCGGGCCAGTTGCTCCGGGGTCAGCCCCTGCTTCTCCAGGGCCGCCTCGAAGGCCTCCTCGCTGAGGAACATGCGCGAGATGCGGTCCACCTCACTCTGCACGTCCGCCTCGGTGATGCTCACACCGAGGCCGGGCGCCTCCTGGCGGAGGATCTCGAGCGCCACCAGGTGCTCGGCCAGTCGCTGTTCGAAGCTCTCGTATTCCTTGGGCTGATCATCCTTGTCCGGAACCCTTCCGGCCGCCTCATACGCCGCCTTCAGGTCTTCGAATTCTTCTTGGGAGACGAGGTTCGTCCCCACCTGAGCAATCGCTCCCAGTGGTAGCTCGTCTTCGCAGCCTACGAACAGTAGAGTCGGCAGAAGGAGCAGGCCGACAGCGAGCCTTCTGAACAAGCCGGACCTCACTTTGCCGTCTGGAGTGTCATCTCGGCGTCAAAGAGCGCGAGTATATCATTCAGTACCTCTGTAACCGCCCTGCGCAACCCGCGTTCGTCCCCCCTCAGACCCAGCGAGAGCTGCCCCTGCACCGAAGCGTATACGTAGCGCCGGTCGCGCGCCCGCAGCTTCTCTCGCGAGCCGGGTGGGAGCTTGAGTCCGGTGATGAGCAGACGGTCCTGCCTGATCGACAGGCCGTCGGCTCCCAGATCCTGGAGGCTGACCCGCACCTCTCCCAAGAAGATAAGATTGTCCACCGGGTCTGGTATCTGCCCGAAACGGTCGGTCAGCTCGGAACGCAGATCAGTCAGCTCCTCGAGCGTACCGGCCGAGGCGATCCGCCGGTGCAGGTCTACCCGAGCCGCTTCATAGCCGATGAAGGTAGCCGGCACATGAGCATCGATCCCCACCTCCACGCGAGGCATCTTCTCCACCTTAACGTCCTCGCCCCGCAGGTGAGCGGCCGCCTCCTGCAGCATGGAGAGATACATCTCGAAGCCCACCGCGGCGATCTGCCCGGACTGCTCCTCCCCCAGAAGCTCGCCGGCCCCCCGTATTTCCAGGTCGCGCATGGCGATCTTGAAGCCCGAGCCCAGTTCCGTGTAATCGGCCAGTGTGGACAACCGGGCGACCGCCTCTTCGGTGAGCACGGCCTCATCGGGGTGGAACAGGAAGGCGTGCGCCACCCGTGACGAGCGCCCGATGCGACCCCTGATCTGATAGAGCTGGGCCAGGCCCAGCAGATCGGCCCGGTCCACGATGAGCGTGTTGGCGTTGGGGATATCGAGGCCGCTCTCGATGATGGTGGTGGTCACAAGGACGTCCGTGTCGCCCCGCAGGAATTCCAGCATCACCCGCTCGAGTTCGTGCTCGGCCATCTGGCCGTGTGCGATGGCAAAGCGCACTCTCGGCAGGGACTCCCGGAGCCGCAAAGTAGTCTTGTCGATAGTCTCGACCCGGTTGTGCAGGTAGTACACCTGGCCGCCCCGGTCGATCTCCCGTTCGATGGCCCGCTTGATCATGCCCTCGTCGTAGAGGCCTACGTACGTCTGGATGGGATGCCGGTCGCGCGGTGGAGTCTCGATGATGGTGATGTCGCGCACCCCCGAGAGCGACATCTGCAGGGTGCGCGGAATAGGCGTGGCGGTCAGAGTGAGTACGTCCACCCGGACCTTCAGCCGGCGCAGGGCCTCCTTCTGGGCTACGCCGAACCGCTGTTCCTCATCGACGATGACCAGGCCGAGATCCTTGGGCTGCACGTCTTGAGAGAGGAGACGGTGGGTTCCTATGAGCACATCGACCTTCCCCGCGGCGAAATCCTTGAGGATGCGCTTCTGTTCCGCCGCCGACCGGAACCGCGAGATCATCTCCACCTTGACGGGAAAGTCGGCGAACCGTTCCCGAAAGGTGCCGTAGTGCTGCTGAGCCAGGATGGTGGTCGGCACGAGGAACATGACCTGCTTGCCGTCCAGAGTGGCCTTGAAGGCCGCCCGCAAAGCCACCTCGGTCTTCCCATAACCCACGTCACCGCAGATGAGTCGATCCATGGGCTGCTCGGACTCCATGTCGTCCTTGACCACGTCGATGGCCCGCTGCTGATCCTCGGTCTCTTCGTAGGGGAAGGCCTTCTCGAAGCGGATCTGCCACTCTGCGTCTTCGGAGAAGCGATAGCCCTTGGTGGCCTGACGGAGCGCGTAGAGGTGGAGTAGCTCTCCGGCGACCTGGCGGGCCGCCTTTCGGGCCCTGCTCTTCACATGCTCCCAGGCTTTGCCCCCCAGTTTGGACAGGCTGGGGGCACTCCCACCTGCCCCCACATAGCGCATTACCTTGGAGATCTGGTCGTGCGGGATGTAGAGCATGTCCGTGTCCCGGTAGGCGATATCCAGGTAGTCACGAGTGACCCCGGCCACGGTCTTCGTAGAGATGCCTTCAAAGCGACCCACCCCATGGTCTTCATGCACCACGTAGTCACCTTTGCGCAGATCACGGAAGCTGGACAGCTCCAGCCCCGCCAGAGGGCGCCGCGCCACCCCCGCCCTGTGCCGGCGGGGGAAGATGAGGGAGTCGGTCAGCAGGGCGAGCTTGAGGTCGGGGATCACGAAGTGCCGGCGGTGCGGCACCGGTAGGAACGACACCCCGGGACCCGGCTCGATCTCGCCTCCTGCGGCCAAGGTCCCGGTGATGCGGCGGAACACGTAGCCGGCCCGCTCGGCCTCGGCCCGCTGTTCGAAGGCGATCACCACTCGGTAGCCGTCGTCCACGAGCCGGCGGATTGCCTCCTCCGCCTCCGGCAGGTTGGTGATGGGCATCTCGCCGCTGGTAGCCCGGATGGCAAGAGAAGGCTCCTCCCCCGAGACCAGTCCCAGAGAGCTGAAAGAGATCGATGGAAAGCGTTCGAAATCCCTCTGCACATCTGCCCACGCGCTATAGGCACCCTCCTCGAACTCCTCCCCGATAACATCCGCCAGGCCGCTCTGGAAGGCTTCCACACGAGCGGCGGCCCTGGCCGGGTCGGAGCGCACCACGTAGGTGTCCTCCCGCAACAGTGAGGTTATGCTCCGAGGCGTGGCATCGGGTTCCTCGGCGGCGGCATACAGGGTGACGTCCTCCAGCGGCCCCAGAGACCTCTGTGAATACACCGAGAAGGCGCGGAGGCTCTCCACCTCGTCGCCCCAGAACTCGATTCTGACCGGATGCGGTTCAGTGGTTGGGAAGACGTCGAGCAGGCCTCCCCGGACGGAGAACTCGCCGGCATCCTCCACCTGATCCACCCGCACGTATCCCAGCGTCACCAGAGTGCGGGGTAGATCTTCGAATTCGTACTGGGAGCCGGTCGCGATGGTCAGCGAGGAGCAGGAGGGGATGACCGCTCCCTCCATGAGCGTGGCCGCCTCCACCACCACCACCGGAGACCGCCGGCCTCCCAACAGACCGGTGTGCAGGGCGGCGACCGCTCTTGCTCTGCGGCCGGCCACCCGGGGATGCACTTCCCCTTCTGAGCCGTACCAGACCCCTCGAGGAGGGAGATACGTCACGGGGCGCTCCGGGTGGTACAGGCTGAGCTCATGCTCCAGATCGGCCGCGGCCTCCTGGTTCGGAGCGACCACCAAGATGGACCGATCATGCCACGGCTTGCGTCCGAGCAACCCCGCGATGATGAAGGGCTGGGCAAAGGCCGGTGCCGCCACCTCAAACGCGGTCGCGGATGCCGGGGCGGTGAGGGCTGGGGGCGCGCCGCCGGGCGGCGCGCCCCCAGCCGCCGTGGCGGCCGAGACGGCCTCCTCAAAAGGCGCGTACCCGCGCAGTAGGTCGATCAGACGGAACATGCGCCGTCGCCCCGCGCGGCCAACCATCCGTCCGCAAGGTCGGCGGCGCGCTCTATAAGCCGGAGCACCTCCTCGCGCGGCTCACTGAAAGGGGCCAGCACGTGGTCGATGAGCGGCCGCTCGTCCTCCGGGCGCCCTACACCCACCCGCAGGCGCCAGAAACCGCGCGATCCCAGGCACTGCTCCATGCTGCGCAGACCGTTATGGCCACCCAAACCCTGGCCCTCCTTGAGGCGCACTTCGCCGAAGGGGAGCTCCACTTCGTCGTGGATGACGAAAATGCGCTCCACGGGGATCTTGTACTTGCGGGCCGCCGCGGCGGCGGCCCGCCCGGATAGATTCATGAACGTCATGGGTAGGAGCAACACCACCCGGGTACCCATCAGGGTCCCCTCTCCGGCCAGCCCATGAAAACGAGAGCGGAGTCGAGGCAACCCGTGACGGCGCCTCAACTCCTCCCCCACCATGAACCCAATGTTGTGGCGGTGGTACTGATACTCGGGCCCGGGATTGCCGAGAGCGACGACCAGGTAGATCGGATCAGCGTCCACTCGGTCGAGGAGTTACTCCTCTCCCTCCTCCTCGCTGCCTTCGGTGCCGACCACTTCAGGTTCGGCCGGCTCTTCCCCTTCCTCGACTGCGGCGACCTCTTCCTCCACCCGTGGCGGGATGAGGGCGACAAGGAGACTGTCGGGCTCCTCGACGATGGTCACACCGGCAGGAGGATTGAGAGCCTCCACCAGGAGGTGATGTCCGATCTCCAACCCGCTGACGTCCAACTCGAGCATGGCCGGCACATCGCCCGGAAGCGCCCGGACCGTGACTTCACGGCGTTCCCACTCCATGATCCCGCCGTCGGCCAGTCCGGCCGGCGTGCCCACGGGCTCGATGGCAACCAGGGCTTCTATCTCGACCGTTAGATCGACCTCGTGAAGATCAACATGCAGCAGACTTCGCTTGGTGGGATGGAACTGCAATTGCTTCACCACCGCGTAACGAGGAGCCTTGGCCTTGGTCTTAGCCCCGGCCTTGCCTCCCCCTCCGCTCCCACCGAAATCGAGTTCGAGGACTACGTTGTGACCGTGCTTCATGGCCACTTTGAAGTCATCCAGGGCGATGGAGAGAGCCGTCGCTTCTTTGCCCTTGCTATAGCTGACGCCGGGGATCAATCCCTGTGCGCGCAACCTGCGGGCCGGTCCATTACCGGTCTCCTCGCGCTCTTGTACCGTTAGCTTGATGGTTTCCATACGCTTCTCCCGTCCCGCTTCAGCCTTCAGGCCTCGCCCTACACCTCGACGTATCCTAGAACAGCTGGTTTTCTCCCTGGAATAGCTCGCTCACCGATTCGTCGGTGAATACGTTCCTGATAGTATCCGCGAGGATACCGGCCGCTGATAGTACCACAATCTTGCTGCGATCCACCCCATCCCGGAGCGGGATGGTGTCGGTGACGACCACCTCTTTGAGAGGGGAAGCCGCTATGCGCTCGTAAGCCGGATCGGACAGCACCGGATGACTGCAGGCCGCGTAGACGCCCTTGGCCCCCTTGTCCAGTAGCGCCTGCACGCCGTTGACGAGGGTCCCGGCGGTATCGATGATGTCGTCAACGATCACAGCCGTCTTGCCTTCCACATCACCAATGACATACATGACTCGGGAGACGTTGTGTTCGGGCCGTAGTTTGGAGAGCACCGCGACAGAGCAGCCCAGACGATCGGCCATCCTCTTCGCCGTTTTCATGCCACCGGCGTCGGGAGAGACGACCACCATGTCTTCGATCCCCTTCAGCTTGAAGTAATCGGCGATCATGGATAGCGCCGTCATGTGGTCCACCGGAACATCGAAAAATCCTTGCAGCTGGCCGGCGTGAAGATCCATCGTGACTACCCTGTCCGCGCCCGCCGCCTGTATGACGTCGGCCACCAAACGCGCCGTGATGGGTTCGCGCGGGCAGCTCTTCTTGTCCTGACGAGAGTACCCCATCCAAGGGACCACGGCCGTGACCCGGTGGGCAGAAGCCAGGCGAGCGGCCTGGATCATGATGAGAAGTTCCATCATGTTGTCGTTCACCGGCCGGCAAGTCGGCTGGATGATGAATACATCGGCTCCGCGGATGCTTTCCCCGTACTTGACATAGATCTCGCCATCGGCGAAGGTCTTGATCTCCACCCGCCCCAGTTCGATCCCAAGTTTGTCTGCCACGTTCTGGCTCAGCTCCGGGTTGCCTCTGCCGGAGAAGACCATCAGCGAACGTTCCGGGGTCATCCGCGCACAGCGTCGCGGCTCCCAATCTCCCATGCCCCGCTCCTCCTTCTGCTATGGCTCCATGTCGTACGGTATCACCGTTGGCATCCGTCTGTCTCCCTGTCACCGGCGCACCGTCCGCTCATGATGCGCTCGGCTTCAGCCAGCTCCTCTGGGGAGTTCACACCCAGAACCAAGGAGGCGTCCGCCACCTTCCAGGCGGCCACGTGCTTTCCACGGTCTCGCAGACCGGCGATGACGTCCGTCAGATAGATCTCCCGCTGGTCGTTGTCGCAGCCGACTTCGTTCAGTATCTCGACCGTGAGCCCCGCCGGCAGCACATACATCCCACTGTTCACCTCGCTCACGGTCAGCTCATCGGCGTCTGCATCCCGGTGCTCCACTATGCGCAGCACCGATCCATCCTCCCCCCTGATGACCCGGCCGTAGCCACTGGGATCCTCCAATTGCATAGTGAGGACCGTCGCGACGGCGCCCGAACGCTCGTGCTCCTTCGCCAGCTCGCTCAAAGCCTCACCCGTCACCAGCGGGGTATCACCGGGAATCACCATCATCGACCCGGGCGGGATCTCCTCAGCCGCAGCCAGCACAGCGTGGCCGGTCCCCAGTTGCTGCCTCTGGAGCGCCACCACACAGCCGGCCGGAAGATGTGACAAGACCTGCTCGTACCCATGCCCCAGCACCACCACCGTCCGTTCAGACCGGACCGCCCGCGCCGCCTCGAGAACGTGCAGAAGCATAGGACGGCCGCACACCGCGTGCAGGACTTTGGGCAGGTCCGACTTCATGCGCTTACCCTGGCCGGCGGCCAGTACGACGACGCTGCTGATCTGAGCGGTCACTCCAGTCTCAACCCCGAGGACATCCTGCAACTGACTGGGAAGCTGGGGCGGCAGGATTCGAACCTACGCATCACGGGACCAAAACCCGTTGCCTTACCACTTGGCCACGCCCCATCGCTTCCGGCCTCGAGGTCGCGCCCCAAGGGCGCTGGAAGTATAGGTCAGCCATCTTGGGGGGTCAAGGCGAGGCGATCGTCGCTAGGCGGTACTCGACCTCGTGCCGTCGACTCTGGTGACCCGAGCCTGCAGACCTCGCCGTTCGAGGCGTCCGGCCAGTCCTTCCGCCTCGGACCGGGAAGCGCAGAGACCGAACAGCGTCGGCCCAGACCCACTCATGAGCGCTCCCAGCGCTCCCTCCCGAATAAGGATCTCGCGAGCGCCGGCCAGTGAGGGGAAGATGGTGAAGCTCGCGCGTTCCAGATCGTTCTCCAGGAGACGAGCCACCGCTCCGGCATCCGGCGCCTCCCGCCAACGGGCCTCAGCCTGAGTCGTCCTCCGCTCGAAGAAGCTGCTGCTCACGCAAGGCCGCAACCCATCGAAGGACCGGTAGACACTCACGGTCGAGAGCATGGTGTCGAAGATGACGAGTGCCAGCCAGAGTTCGGGCAACTCAACGGGTTCCAACAGTTCGCCGATGCCGCGCCCGATCGCCGGTCTCGGATCCAGGAAGAAGGGCACGTCGGCGCCCACCTTACGGGCGATGGCGGCCAGCTCGGATCTCTCCGGAAGGGGACCTCCCATCTCCGCGAGAGCCTCCACCCCGGCCATGAGGGCCGCGGCCGCATCTGAGCTGCCCCCACCCAATCCGGCCCCCACCGGGATGCTCTTGCGGATGATCACGCGGCCGTTGAACGACCATCCGGTGAAGTCCTGCAGGGCCCTCAATGCGCGGGCGGCCAGATTGGACCAGCCCGGTGCCGTGTTGCACTCTACGTCGACTTCGTTCGAGACTTCCCCCGCGGGTCCGGCCGTGAGTCGGAACTCCAGATCGTCGTACACGCCGACGGGGGCCAGTACGGTGAAGACCTCGTGGTAGCCGGCCTCGTCCCTTGGTCCTACGAGTAAGGACAGATTGACCTTCGCCGGCGCAAGTACGCGACTCTCCACCGCAGAACATCCCTCCGATGCCCCGCCGGTCCTTCCGGGGACCGGTCGGCCTCAACTCTGCCGAGCCCATTCTACCCTGAGTCACCTCCCGCTTGAAACACCGCCGCGCCGGCATGTAGCCGCCTCAGGAGCGCGGGCCGATCTAGCGCGACCAGAACGCCCTGGTTAGGGGCAGGAAGACAGCCAGCAACTCCAGGCGGCCTACCAGCATGAGCCCCATCAGAACCAACTTGCCGAAGGGAGCGATGCCCGCGTAGTTGGCCATAGGGCCGACTCCCTCCAAGCCCGGACCCACGACGTTCAAGGTGGCCGCCACCGCTGAGGCCGAGGTGACCAGACTCTCGCCCGTCATCGACAGGAGCAGCGTCCCCACGATGAACACCGCCACCCACAGGCAGAAGAGACCAAGGACTGCGGCGAGGATATGGTGCGGCACGACCCGGCCACCCAGCTTGACGGGGATGACCGCGTGAGGATGGACCTCTTTCTTGAGAAACCCGTTGGCGTTCTTGCCCAGTAGGAGCAGCCGCACAACCTTCACCCCGCCGGCCGTCGATCCCGCACACCCCCCGATGAACATGAGCAACACGAGTACCAGCTTGGCGAAGCTGTTCCACGCCTCGAAGTCGGCGGTCGCAAAACCGGTCGTCGTCTGGATGGAGACCGTCTGGAACATCGCCTCCCGGAAGGCCTGAGCGACACCGGCCGCCGAGCCGGCTATCATCAAGCTGGCCGCGATGAGACAGGTGGAGACCACCAAGATGCCGATGTACAAACGGAACTCGGGATCCCGCAGGATGGCCCGCCGCCGCCCCGATAATAGGGCAAAGTAAAGGGCGAAGTTCCCACCCGCCAGCACCATGAACACCACGATGACCAGCTCCACCGACCAGCTGTCGTAGGCCCCGATGGACGCCGCCTCCGGCGAGAAACCTCCGGTGGCCATTGTTGTGAACGTGTGGGTGATGGCGCTGAAGGGCCCCAGTCCTACCGCCATAAGGATCAACACCTCGACAACACTCAGACCCACGTAGATGTACCAGAGACGCTTGGCCGTGTCCCGCAGCCGGGGAGTCATACGCTCGGGGGAGGGTCCCGGGGCCTCGGCGGCAAACAGGCGGATGGCGCCCCCGCCCGTGGCCGGCAGAAGAGCGATGAAAAGAGCTACTATCCCCATCCCCCCGTACCACTGAGTCAGACTCCTCCAGAACATGATCCCGTGCGGTTGGTCGTAATCGGACAGGACACTGGCGCCCGTGGTTGTGAAACCGGACATCGATTCGAACAGGGCGTCGAGGGGCCCAAAGATCCCCGTCAGAACGAAGGGGATGGCCCCGAGGACCGTCGCGACTATCCAGGCGGCCGTCACGCCAAGGAAGCCCTCGCGGAAACCGATGTAGGCGACCCGGGCCTTCCGAGTGAGAAGGTAGGCAGGCGCCCCGATGACCAGGCAGACCGCCCCCGATATGAGCAACGCCACCAGGTCGGAGTCCCCGTACGCGGCCGACACGACGGCCGACGCGAACATACCGACTCCCACGACAACGGTCACAACCGCCGCCAGGTAGCTCAGAAAGCGCAGGTTCATTTTCCTGAGCGCCGTGCGAAGAGCTTCTCCACCCCACGGACCGCCTTGGGCAGCGTGAACACGACGGCGATGTCTCCCTCGGTCAGCTCCGACCGGCCGTCGGGGATGCTCACTCTGTCGCCTCGGACCAGCGCGCCTACAATGGCGCCTTGGGGAAACTCGATATCGATCAGACTGCGACCGCAGACCGGACAGGATGCCGTCACAACAAACTCGAGGACCTCACCAGCCGACTTATCCAGAACCGCCGCATTGACGATGCTTCCGGCGCGTACGAAACGCAGGATGGCAGAGGCGGTCATCCGCCGGGGACTTATGGCCACATCCACTCCGACACTCTCTACGACGCGCGAGAACTCGCTGCGTTCCACCACAGCGATGGTCCTCTTGGCCCCCAGTTGCTTCGCCACCAAAGCGGTCAGAATGTTCAGCCGGTCATCCCCCGTAGCGGCTATGAAGAGATCGGATACGTCCACTCCCTCCCGGACCAGGACAGCCTCTTCGATACCCTCATCTGCGATGACCATGGAGCGACGCAGGGTGGCCGCTGCCAGCGCCGCCCGCTCGCGGTCTTTCTCGAACACGGTGAGGCGGATGTGCCTGTCCTCCAGCCCTGAGGCGATACGCATGCCGATCTCGCCGCACCCCATGAGGATCACCTTCTTGGGGATGCCATGCTGACCGGTGAGCCGCGCCGCTGCATCAATGGTCGCGTCGGACCTGCCGGTGAGAAAGACACGGTCGTGCGCCCGGAGCACATCGCCGCCCCGAGGAACGGTCACCTCTCCCCCCCGCAGTATCGCGGTCACCAGCACTCCCTCGGGCAGACCCAACGCGCGCAGAGGTATCCCGATTCCCGAGCCCGCCGGATCCACCTCCACTTCCACCACGGAAACCTGGTTGTGAGCGAACATCTCCACATCCAAGGCTCCCGGCACCATGGCCAGCTTGATCACCTCGTCGGCCACGGCCGACTCCGGCTGGATGACGTGGTCCACGCCCACGAAACCGGCGGAGAGATCACCCGCGTCGTCGACGTACTCCTGGTTGCGGACCCTGGCGACCGTGAGAGGTACTCCCACCTGCTTGGCCGCCATGCAGGCGATCATATTGACCTCGTCGGAGTCCGTGACGGCCACCAGAAGGTCGGCCCTGCCCATACTGGCTCGCTCCAGCATGACCCGGCTGGCCCCGTTGCCATGGAGGGCAAGGACGTCCAGCTCTTCGCCGGCTCGTATGCAGGTCTCAGCATCGCGGTCGATGACTGCCACCTCGTGACCTTCCTCGCTCAGGATGGTCGCGATGTGGAACCCTACCTCCCCTGCTCCTACGACGACTGCGTACATGCCACTCAGAATAGCAGCGCTGAGGCAATGCAAGGGAAGGTTTGGACGCTGCACGAGCGCCATCTCCCTCGCCCCGGCTCCTATGGGGTGGGGCTCCCGCTCTGCCGGTCCTCACGCCAGGGCGCTTCGTCCTTCTTCTCTCTCGCCCATCGAGCGGCCAACTGGGTGAACCGCCCCGGTTCCAACCTCTCCGCCCGGACGTTGGCCGGAAGGCCGAGTGCCTCGACCATCGCCTGGGCGGTCTCCCGGGACAACCCCAGGCCGGCGGCCAGCGAGTTGGCAAGGGTCTTGCGGCGCTGCCCGAAGGCTGCTTGGATGGTCTCTCGTAACCTCTCGGGAGAGATGCGAGGCTGCTCACCCTCTGGAAGCCGCTCGAGCACGACGAGCGTCGAGTCCACGTTGGGCCGAGGATAGAAGATCGACCGAGCCAGGGGACGCGTCCGCACGACCCTCGCGTAGAGCTGAACCCAGACCGAGAGAATGCCATAGGTCTTGCCGCCGGGAGAAGCGCACATGCGTTCTGCCACCTCCCGCTGTACCATCACGCAATAGCGGCGTATGGTGGGGACCCTCTGCAGGCACTCGATCATGAACGGGCCCGCCACCGAGTACGGAAGGTTGCTGGCGCAGAGCGTAGGCACCGGATCGAGGTTCTCGAGCGCGGCCCTAAGCACGTCTTGGAAATGCAGAGTGACCTTCGGGTCCGGCCCCAGCGTCGCGCAAAGAGCCGCTTCCAGACTCCTATCGATCTCAAAAGCATGCACGTGCCCTGCCGCACCCGCGAGAGATGCGGTGAGCACGCCCAGACCCGCTCCCACCTCGAGGACCACATCCTCGGGCCGGCATTCGAGCTGGCCGAGAATAACGCCCAGGATGTTGTCGTCGATCAGGAAGTTCTGACCCAGATCCCGCTTGGGGATGACGCCGAACTCGGCCAACCGGGCGAGCGAGACCTGCCGCAGAGCGCCCTCCGGCTTGCGACGGTCGCCGCTGACCTCGTGACTGTCTGAAGGCTCTTCCCTGCTCATCTCACGCTCAAGGGGTGCGTGTCCGGCAGGCGTCGCCGGTCTATCCCCCGATTCGTGGGAATGCCCGGCGTACGTTCGACTCCACCTGCGCGGCCAGGTCTTCTACCGCCTCGTCGCGAAGACCGGCAACGAACTCGTACACTTTCGCCACCAGACTGGGGCGGTTCGGGCGCCCCCTCACGGGCACAGGCGCCAACCAGGGTGCATCGGTCTCGAATAGGAGGAGTTCCGCCGGCACCGACCGAGCAGCTTCCTGCAGGTCCGTAGCGCTCTTGTAGGTCACGTTTCCGGCGAAGCTGACGAAGTAGCCGCGCTCCACCACCTCGTCCAGCAGATTCGGCAGAGAGAAGCAGTGCAGGACCACGGTCAGCCCAGAGCCATGTCTCTCCAACGCCTCCATCGTATCCTTGGCCGCTTCACGCGTGTGTATCACCACCGGCAGGCCGGACCGGCGGGCCAGCTGGAGATGCTGGGCGAACACTTCACCCTGAGTCCCGTGGGGCCAGTTGTCGTGATAGAAGTCGAAGCCGGTCTCTCCCACTCCCACCACACGTGGGTTCGACGTCATCGCCTCGAGTTCTTCAAGAGCCGCCTCGTCGAGATTACCCGCTTCGTGCGGGTGAAAGCCCACCGTCGCAAACACTTGGGGGAACCGCTCCGCCAGCTCCACTGAGTGGCGCGAGCGCTGAAGATCGATGCCCGACTGGATGATGATGTCCACCCCTGCTTCCTGAGCATCGGCGACCAGTTCGGCGGGATCCTCGTGGCAATGATCAAGATGGGTGTGGGAGTCGATCAACACCGGCTACGTCCGCGCTGCCTCATTCTTCGATACGGGGGAAGAGAGGCGCACCCCCACCCACCGATAGACCGCAGGGCATCAGACCCCAGACCGCCTCGTCCCAGGACGGAAGGCCGCTATCCACAGCCGCAGGTGCACCGAGACCCAACCTCTCCCTGATGAGAGCGGACGTCTGAGGCATGAAGGGATAAAGTAGGACCGACAGCAGACGCAGGCCTTCCGCGAGATCCCACAGGGTGGCGTCAAGAGCGGCGTTGGCCGACCCACCCTCCTCGATGCCCGCCGCCTCCGATGCAGCCTTCGCGGCCTTCACCGCCTTATCCATGGACCAAGCCTTCATGCTCGGCCGCGCGGTCATGGCGAGCGAACAACTTTCCCCGAGCCGGCGGCCGCCGGCCGAGCCGCCGGGCTGGGCAAACTCAGCGGCCGCAGCGGCCGCAGCGGTTTCCGCCTCCGCCGCCTTGGCCATCTTCCAGGGAGCCCGCTCTTCGACATAGCGGTTGAGTCGCCGGACGAAGACCCAGATGGTCTCGAGAGCGGCGCTCAGGTCCATCTCTTCGAGCTGCGTCCTTACCGCAGCGCACACATCGGTCGCTTCGACCGCCAACGGCGAGCCGGGGTGAGCGTGATCGCACTCAGGAGGGTCGGCATAGCCGGGGGGCGGCGCCGGCACGGCGCCGCCTCGGTACTTGCCGATCATGGAGGCGGTCCGCGACAGTAGATTGCCGAGTTCGTTGGCCAACTCGCTGTTGTAGCGGGCCTTGAAGCCCTCCTCGCTCACCATCCCGTCTTGACCGAAGCTGACCTCTCTCAGGCAGTAGAAGCGGAAGGGATCGGCCCCGTACCGCTCGATGAGCGGGAAGGGGTCCATCACGTTCCCCCGGGTCTTCGACATCTTCTCCCCACCCAGCTTCAGATAGCCATGGATGAAGAGATGATCAGGCAACTCATACCCCGCCGACATCAGCAGCGCCGGCCAGATGATGCCGTGGAACTTGAGGATGTCCTGCGCCATCAGGTGGTAGCTGGCGGGCCAGAAGCGCGGGATAAGATCTTCATCAGCAGCATAGGTGAGAGCACTCAGGTAGTTGATGAGGGCATCCACCCACACATAGATCACCTGGGATGGGTCCCAAGGGACACTGATGCCCCACTTGAGCGTTGCCCGTGAGATGGAGATGTCGTCGAGCCCCTGGTCGATGAACGACAACGCCTCGTTGTACCGATGACGGGGCCGTACGAACTCGGGGTTACCCCGATACAGGTCGGAAAGCCGTTCCTGGAACGCCGAGAGCCGGAAGAAGTAGTTCTCCTCCTCCATGCGGACCGGCGGGGTACCGTGGTCGGGGCACAGGCCGTCGACCAGGTTCTCGTCGGTGTAGTAGGCCTCGCACGCCGGGCAGTACAGACCGGAATACGAGCTCTTGTAGATATCGCCGGCGTCGTAACAGCGCTGGACAAACTCTTGCACGTACTTCTCATGCTCCGGGTCCGTGGTCCGGATGAAGAAGTCGTTGCTGGCGCCCACCTTGCGGGCCACTTCTTTGAACTTAACCACCATCTCGTCGGCGTGCTCTTTGGGAGTGAGGCCCCGAGCGACCGCGGCCTGTTCCACCTTGGTGCCGTGCTCATCGGTACCCGTGAGGAAGAACACGTCGTCGCCCAGCTGCCGATGGTAACGGGCAGCCACATCGGCAGCCGTCGTGGTGTAGGCATGACCGATGTGCGGCACGTCGTTCACGTAGTAGATGGGTGTGGTGATGTAGAAACGGCCCATAGCCGCGCTATTCTAACAGATGGCCCACAACGCCCAAGCCACCTGTTCGAGGCCTGACACGACGGATCGCCTGGACCGTCGAGCGACCTACCCAGGGACCCATCGGGGGACCGGCACTGTTGCCACCGAGCCCGTGAGGCTCTAGTCTGTCCGAAGACGGAAACCCACGAGACAGGCGGCGGGCGGATTTGATCGGATACTTGGACACCAGGTCGTTTCTTGATGATCCTGTGCCCTTTTCGGAGGCCCTACTCCAGGGCATCGCACCGGGAGGGGGACTCTTCGTGCCGGAGCGGCTACCGACGTTGACCCTCACCGAGATCGAGGCGCTGGCCGGTCTGCCCTACCGGGAGCGTGCGGCAGACGTGTTCCGGCGTTTCGAATTCGATATGCCCTACGAGCGGATCGAGGCGATCACTCGACAGGCCTACGGAGAAAACTTCGATCATCCGGAGGTCGCGCCCGTGCGGGCCGTGGGCACGAACCGCTTCGCCTTGGAGTTATGGCACGGACCCACGTTGGCCTTCAAGGACATGGCCCTCCAATGCATGCCTCTCTTCTTCTCGGAAGCTTTGGAGATGACGCGTTCCCGCGGGCACAGAGAGGCAGATTTCCTGGTGCTGGTGGCCACCTCCGGTGATACCGGGGTTGCAGCGCTCACCGGCTTCGCCAACCGGCTGCATATCAAGATCGCGGTCTGTTATCCGGCCGGCGGAGTCTCACCCATACAGCAACGACAGATGATCACTCAACCGGGTGACAACCTGAACGTCTTCGCCGTCAAGGGAGACTTCGACGCCTGCCAGTCGACGGTCAAGGCCGTATTCGCGCATGAGAGTTTCGCAGCCGAACTCCTGGCCGAGTACGGACTCGAACTGTCCTCGGCCAACTCCATCAACTGGGGCCGGCTGGTACCCCAGATCGTCTACTACATCAGTGCCTACGCCGATCTGGTCGCCCGAGGGGTGCGCGCACTCGGAGACCCCATCGACGTGTGTGTCCCCACCGGCAACTTCGGCAACATCCTCGCCGCCCACTATGCCAAGCGGATGGGCACCCCGATCGCCCGTCTGCTGTGCGCGGCCAACGCAAATAACGTGCTCGCCGACTTCTTGGAGAGCGGTGTCTATGAGATCGCAGGACGTCGGCTGGTCAAGACGGCTTCTCCATCGATGGACATCCTTATCTCATCCAACCTCGAACGCCTCTTGTACGAGACCGCACACGACGGCCTGCTCGTGCAGCAGTGGATGGACGATCTCCGGCTTCGGGGGCGCTTCCGACTTGAGACCGACATGTTCGCCCGCCTGCGCGAGGACCTCATCGGCGATTGGGTGGACAACGAGACCTGTCTCCAAACCATCGGACGTGTTCACCGGGATCTCGGGTACCTGATAGACCCGCACACCGCGGTCGCGTGGGAGACGGCGGACAGACACTCCGGCGATCTCCCCATGCTGGTGGTATCCCCGGCGCACTGGTCTAAGTTCCCTGCCGATGTGCTGCGCGGTCTTAGCGGACTCCCGGCTGATCAACCACTGGAGGGTGACGACTTCGAACTGCTGGAGAAAGTGGAACAACTCGCTCCGGGCAATCCGGCACCCCCCGTGGTCCGGGAGATGCTCTCCCGGCCGGTACGCTTCAAGGAGCAAGTGGCGGGAGACCGGGAGTCGCTGGAAGACGCGCTGCGGAACTGGTTGTCCAGGGGAGACTAGAGCGCCGGAGCGGCCATACGGCCCAGACAGGACGACCGCAGAAAGGCCGTGAACACACGGGATGGGAGCAGACCGCCCGCTCGGCAACCCATGCGATCGCAGCGGGTTGAAGTTCCGATTGACTCACCCTCACGTTCTGCCGATACTGATGGGTGGGAAAGCGTCCATCGCCTGAGCGCGAGTGGATGAGGCAACAATTTGGAATCGCACCCTCGCCCAGGCCCGGGCAAACTGCGCGCCAAGGGAGGGACACCATGAGAAAGCACCGTCTCGACCGCAAGACCCCGCTCGTCCTACTGCTCTTGCTTCTGGCCTTCGCTCTGGTGCTGGGAGGAGCGTATCAGAGCAGCAACGACGAAGCTTCGGCGGCCCTACCCAGCGTCACCTTCAACCCCACGTTTCCCACGTGGACGATCCAACCGATCCTTCTTGCCTCGGACCTGTCTCCAACTGCCGACGAGACAGAAGTCGCCCTCAACAGAAACGTGACGGTCAAGTTCAGCCTCAACCTGGATGAATCGACTCTTAATGCTTCCACTTTCAAGATCAAGAAGGCGGGGGCCACGACGTATCTCGCGGCCGGTCGGAGCTACAGCAGTGCCACGGACATCGCCGTACTCAACCCACTTGACAATCTGCTGGCCGATACCGTCTACGAGGTCACCTTGACAGACGGCATCGAGAGTACCGACGGTCTGCCTTTGTTCAACGATCAGACTTGGTCATTCAAAACCATCACCCCTCCCGAGATCCTGACAAGAACACCGGTACCGGCTGCCGCCGACGTTCCGGTGGACGAGACCGTCTCCGTCACTTTTGACAAGACGATGGACTGGTCCACCGTCGGTTCCGGCTCCTTCTACCTCCAGGAGGCCGGCGGCGATGTGGTACCGGTCACCATGCTCAAGAGTGTTGACAAGCGTACGGCCATGATCAACCCTCTGGTCAATCTGGAGGAAGGTGCGATGTACGTGGTCACGCTCACGACAGCGGTGACAGCTGAGAACGGGTTGCACCTGAAATCCACGGTTGTCTGGAGCTTCTGCACCGCGGCTGACGCACCCCAGGTGGCCACCAGGATCCCGGCCCAGGGGGCTACCGATGTCCCCGTTGACCAAGTGGTGGCGGCCGTCTTCGACATGAACATGGATCCCTCGACCCTGACTGCGGCCACTTTCTACCTGCACGAGACCGGCGGCACTCCGCTACCGGCCCTTGTTGCCTACGATGCGACCACCCGTACGGCCACACTTGACCCAGTGGCCGATCTCGAGGAGGAGACGACCTACTTGGTGACCCTCTCCACCGCTGTTGAGAGCTCGGGAGGCCGCAGCCTAGCCGGCGCTCCCGTGGTCTGGAGCTTCAGCACCGCGGCCGGCGGAGGCGGCGGAAGTGAGAGCCCGTTCACCGACGTCACTCCTGGAGTGACACCGCATGCCGAAGCCATCATCGAACTCGCCGACCGGGGAGTCGTCATCGGCAAAGGGGGCGGTCTCTTCGGTCCCAATGACCTGATCAGCCGTCAACAATTTGCCAAGATGATCGTCCTCACGCTGGACCTTCTCGTAACCGGCGCGGAGGTCTGCCCGTTTACCGATGTCTCTCCCCAAATAGGGGCCGATCCTCTCTATCCGTCCAAGTACGTGGCGGTATGCGCGGACGCTGAGATCACGAAGGGCAAAACGGCCACGTCCTTCGACCCCTGGACGACGATCTCGCACCAACAGTTGATCACGATGATCACTCGATCATCTGGGCTCTCCAACCCACCCGCTGCGTTCACCCCCAACTTCACGCCCGGGCAATTCTACCCTGAAGAACACTACCTGAACGCCCGCGAGGCGCAGTACGGAGGACTGCTTGACGGCCTCTCAGATGTGGGACCGACCTATGACTTCTTCGCCGGATCTACCCGAGGTGAATGCAGCCAGCTCCTTTTCAACCTGATCGGACTATTGGGGCTGTAGCTCGGGTTGGCATGGCGCACCCGCATTCACAGAGCGTTTGGCGACAACTGAGACACATCGGGCGAAAGGAGGCCCTAGGGCCTCCTTTCGCCCCGCTTCGAATCTGCCTCGATTCCAGGTTTGGTCTCGCTACCGGCCTCGGATTCTGCCGCAGCCTTGACCTCAAGGCCTAACTCGTAGGCTCGACGGCCCGGCAAGCCGGTCAGAGCGGCCACCACACCGGCAGCCTTCTTGGTACCCACTCCCAGTCGAACCAGTTCGCCCAGGGCCGCTCGAACGCGCTGTTCGAGTTCTGTCGTCGCACCGGACGAAACAGACAAAGCTGTGCACGAAAGCGCCTCGTCCGGCGAGGCCGATATCCCGGCTTTCGGCGAGGCCGCATCAACGGCCCGTTTGGCTGCCAGAACCAGCACTATTTCCCCCCGCACAGGGTCCCCCAACCGGTCCAGCACCTCAGAGGCGGTCCCCCGCAGTACCTCCTCGTGCAGCTTGGTCAGTTCCCGACACATAGCCAGCTCTCTATCGGGCCAACGCTCACCGATCGCCGCCAGCGAGGCCCGGAGCCTCCGCGGCGACTCAAAGGCCACCAGGGTGGCTCCAGTCTCATCGAAGGTCGCCAACTGCTCGATCAACTTGCGCCTTCCGCGGGCAAGGAAACCAACGAAGGCGAAACGGTCTGTCGGTAGACCCGAAAGCACCAAGGCGGTGGAGATGGCCGACGCGCCGGGCAGCACGGTCACGGGAATGCCCGCGGCGGCGCAGGCCCGGACCAGAGTGAAGCCCGGGTCGGAAAGACCAGGCATCCCCGCGTCGCTGACCAGCGCCACCTCTTTGCCCTCTCGCAGGAGCACGAGCAACGACTCGATGCGCCGTTCCTCATTGTGCTCGTGAAAGCTGAGCAACCGGCCGGTGATACCGTGACGCTCCAGCAGAATCCGCGTGCGGCGCGTGTCCTCGCAGGCGATCAGTTCGACATGCGCCAGCACCTCGAGAACACGCAGAGTGACGTCCTGCAGGTTGCCTATGGGAGTGGGACAGATGTAGAGCATCACATATGGACCATAGCAGCACAGCCCGTCTAGGCCCGGACACTCCCCTCCGCGCCCCAGTCCGGACGCCCCCAAACTGAGAGAGCGGCCCCTACCAGGCCCGCGCTGTTGCCCAACCGGGCAGGGACAACCAGGACCTTCTCTCTTGCCGGAGGCATGGCACTCACGCGCACCTGGTCCCGCGCCGGTGCAAGCAGTGCTTCGCCCAAAGCGCTCACTCCTCCCCCCACTACGATGATCTCCGGATCGAAGATGTTGCTCACGCTCACCAAACCGGCACCGAGCCAAACACCCAGCTCCCGCACAGCCTCTGTGGCCCCCGGATGCCCCTCATGGGCCAACTTCGCAACCGCTTCGCCCGTCAGAAGACCCCGCGTGAACAGATCCCCGAGAACACCCCCGGGATCGCGCTCGGAGTTTCCGATCCACGCCGCCGCGTAACGGATCAGAGCAGGCCCGGAAGCGTACATCTCGAGGCAACCGTGACCTCCGCAGGCACAGACAAGACCCCCCTTCTGTACCACCATGTGGCCCAGCTCCCCCGCTCCACCCCGGGCTCCGTGGTAGACGCGCCCGTCGAGGAGGATCCCTCCACCGACGCCCGTTCCCAGAGTCAGCATCACCACATGTCGAAAGCCCATCGCGGCACCGGCCACAGTCTCGGCCAGGACCGCGGCGTTGGCGTCGTTCTCCAACACCACCCGTAGTCTCAGCGCCTTCTCCATCATGGCGGCGACCGGGGTGTCCACCAGAGGCAGGTTGGGCGATCCGACCACCACTCCCCGCTGGGCATCGACGGTGCCGGCACACGCCAAGCCCACGGCCTTCGGGGAGAACCCGGCGAACTCGTCGAGAGCCCGACGCAAAGTGAGTTCCAGACCCGCCAAAAAGGTGGCCGTGTCCTCAGTCCGGCTGGCTTCGACCAGAGGAGGCGCCAGCTGGGTACCGGCCTGGTCCACCGGCCCGGCCGCCACCTTCGTCCCCCCGACATCCACGCCCAACACCACGCTCATCCGGATCCTCTCCTTCGAAACCGTCCGGATCCTAGAGACTACGGGTTCTGCTCCAGCGCGGCTTTCGCCACTTCCAGATCTCCCGGCCGCACCATGATATCCTGCTGTCCCGCGCCGTCCACAGTGAGGCCATACACCGTCGACAAGGCATCGTGGCGCAAGAATGAATCGATGCCGGCGCTGCGCAGCTTGGCCGCGATGATCTCCGCTTCGACCGGGTCGTAGACCGTCACCAGCAGGACCGGCGGGGGTCCGGGGGGCCCGGACTCACAGTCCGAGTTCATCAGCAACCTCCTTCATCGCCTGCAGACCGATGGCGAGGAATTCCTCCAGTTCCAGGCCCAGTTCCGAGCAGGTCATGATGTCTTCCCGTCTGGCCCCCTTCGCGAACGAGGGCTCCTTGAAGCGTTTCTTCAGACTCTTCAGCTCTACCGGTGCCAAACGCTTCTCCGGCCGGATGAGCGCCGCCGCCGTGACCAGCCCGGTAAGACAGTCACAAGCGAAGAGGGCCCGATCCATCTGTGACTCCACACTCGATCCGTTGGCCGCGTTGTGGGCGAGGATGGCATGGAGGACCTCCTCGTCATCCAGCCCCGCTTCCCGGAGCCATTGCACCGTAAGGACACCGTGCGCGTGCATGTTGTCGGCGGTCTCCTCCACATCCAGGTCGTGCAGCAGACCGGCCAACCGCCAGCGCTCCTCATCGCCGCCCAAGCGCTTGGCCAGAGCTCCCATGATGGCTTCGGCGGCCCGCATGTGACAGACCAGGTTCTCGTTCTCAACCTTATTCCGTACGAGCTGTAACGCCTGCCCCCGGTTCAATCGTCGTCCACCTCCCACAGCGCCGCAACCATGGCGGCCACCCTTCGCACGTCACGCGCACTCCAACTACTGCGGCCAACTGCAGCCAGTTCCTCCCATTCCTCTTCGGAGGCCCATCGCCAGCCGATGGCCCCTTCCGGCTCCAAACGCACCGCATCTGGGTCGCTCAGCAGCCTACAGGCCATGCTCACCGCAAGCAACCGCTCGCCCTTGTGGACCGTCAGCAGAGCATAGCAGGGCCCCACTACCCGGACCTCAAGACCGGTCTCCTCCCTGACCTCCCGCGCCACGGCCGAGACCAGGTCCTCCCCTTCTTCCGCACGGCCCCCCGGCGGATCCCAGCAATCACCGAGGTCTACCCGGTGCAGGAGAAGCCACGCCGGCCGGCCACCGCGATGGTCTGCCCGTGCGATCAGTCCTACCACGGCCACCCGTGCGTAGGGCGCCCGCGGGTCCGCAGCCGGTCCGGATGGCAGAGGCTCCACATCCCGCCCCGATGGCAGTGGCTCCGACACCGGTCCTCCTCTCACTCGGTCCGAACTTCTTCCCATCATCGATCCACAGATCTCCGGCCGAGCGTAGGCAGGATGCGGGCGATGGTCTCCCCAGCCGCTTTCACCGCCGCCGCAGTCACATCCAGATGAGTGACGAAGCGCACTCGGTCCGGCGCAGCCACGCCGCAGAGGACCCCGTGTTCCGCCAGGCTATCCACCACGTGAGCCGCCTGTGCTCCCAGCCCTGCGACGGAAGCGATGAGGATATTAGTCTGAACCGGATGGATCAGCTCCACACCCGGTACCTGCTGAATGTATTCGGCCAGCAGGGCTGCGTTCTCGTGGTCCTGCGCCATACGTTCGAGGTTGTGCTCCAGCGCATAGAGAGCACCGGCCGCGATTATCCCCGCCTGCCGCATAGCTCCTCCGTAGCGCTTGCGGTGATAGCGCGCCTCTTCCACGAACTCCCTTGAGCCGGCCAGCGCGGATCCCACCGGAGCGCCGAGTCCTTTTGAGAAACAGACCGTCACCGAATCAGCCGTGGCCGCATAGGCAGGCAAGGGGACTCCTGTGGCCCTGTGCGCGTTCCAGAGACGGGCGCCATCGAGATGGACGCCGATCCCACGGGCACGGGCGACCGTCGAGACGGCCTGCAAAGCATCGAGAGGCCATATCGTCCCCCCGCAGCGGTTGTGAGTGTTCTCCGTCTCCACCGCTCCGGTGCGCGCGAAGTGCTCGGAGGCCGGACGGACGGCTCGTTCGATATCTTCGGGAGCGAAGACTCCCAAAGCACCGGGCAAGGGACGGAGCTGCAGCCCGGATAGGGCTGCCGCGGAGCCACCCTCATAATGAAGCACGTGAGCGTCCTCGTGGACTATCACCTCGTCACCCGTGCGGGTCAGCGTGCGCAGGCACAACTGATTGCTCATCGTGCCCGAGGGGACGAAGAGAGCAGCCTCCTTGCCGAGCAGATCCGCCACCAACTCCTGGAGACGGTTGACGGTGGGATCCTCGCGATAGACGTCATCCCCGACCGGCGCGGCAGCCATGGCCCGGCGCATCTCGTCGCTCGGCTTGGTCACCGTGTCGCTTCGCAGATCTATGGGCTGAGTCGGGAGTGACATGGTTCCTCCTTACCCCCGCGTCTCTCTGTCGTACACCTCGCGTTTAACTGGTCCGCCGGCGAGCCCCCGGCTCAGCGAGGCGTCGAATCGGGCAAACCGCCGTCCACGGGGATGGTCGCTCCCGTAGTGGGTGTCTCCCTGGTGGCGAAAAAAAGAACCGCATTCGCGACATGATCGGCCGTGACCCTGACCTTGAGCAGATTGCGATTCTGATAGTAGGCCTCGAGCCCGGCCTCGTCCAATCCCCGAGCCTTCATCCTCCCCGGACCGACTTCCGCCCACAGGCCCGACCGGCACTCTCCACAGGCGAACACCGCATCGGGTGCGACCATGTTTACTCGTACATCATCCCCGGCCAGTTCGAGACTGGCGATACGGGCCAACTGATGAGCCGCAGCTTTGGTCGAGCTGTAGGCTCCGAAATCGGCCCCCGGTGAGAAGACGTTCTTGGTCGACACCAAGACGATGTCGCCCCCGGTGGCCTGACGCTTGAAAAGCCTGCCGGCTTCGGCCAGGACCAGCAGGGTGCCCTCCACGTTCACCCGCTCCAGCTTCCGGTATCCGTCGAGGGAAAGATCCACCAGCGGAGCCACCATGGCCACGCCGGCGTTGGGCACGACCAGATCGACCCCGCCCCAGGCTCCGACGACGGAGTCGAAGGCGTTCTTCACCAACTCGGGATCGGTCACGTCGAGTGGGAACCCGGCGATGCGACTCGGAAACTCCGCCCCCAATTCGCCAACCAAGGTGTCCAGTGGATCTCCGGCCAGATCGGTGGCCGCAACCAGACTTCCGGCCTCCAACAAACCTCTGCAGATGCCCGTCCCGATGGCGCCCGCAGCGCCGGTCACAAGAGCTACGTGCCCCCGCAGAGACCTACCTGTGGCACTGCCGCCACTAACCTCGGCTGCAACTGCCCTGTCTGTGCTCGCCCTTCCCCCACTCACGCTCCCCGCGCCCGCCGCCCCACTTGAGGCAGACACCGATGGAGCCTTCAAGACCGGGGCCCGGTGCAACTTGGCGTGCTGGAGGGTCCTATATTCCATGCTGAACAGCTCTTCTTCCGGCAGCCCGAGATACTCCGCGCCGGACTCCCGTATGCGGATCTTGACCCCGAGCGTGTGTGCCGTGATGTCCCGAGCAATGAGAGCATCCTGAAGATCGGGCCCGGCGCATACCACACCCAGGCCAGGGATCATCACCACACGTGGTTCGGGAGCGAATGCCTCGACCCCGGCGGGCATCGCCTCTGCGTTCCGGGCCAAGTAGGCCTGGTAATCCTCACGATAGCCGTCTACAGCCTGCTCAAGCCGTTCACGGAGCCCAGCCGGGTCGTCGTAGGGCAGATCTTCGACCCAGAGGGGGAGGGCCTTAGTCCGGATAAGGTGGTCGCTCGTGAGAGATGCGTTACAGAACGCCTCCCGGGCACCGGGGCCGGAGAGCGCCGCCGACACCTCCGACCCGATGATCGTCTTCAACACCACGCGGCGGTAGGGGTGATCGCAATCTCCGGTGCGAGCAGCCAACAGCCCCCGCAGTACCGGTAGGACCTGAGCCAGACGCTCACCGATCTGTCCCTGGTGGTCGGGTTTTCCGGCCACCGCGAAAGACGAACCAGGCGGCTTGACTCCTGGCGCACCTCGGGAAGCGACCGCGCGGCGCGCCGCCGTGGGCGGCGCGCCGCCCCGGCTCCGGCCGGACTCCACGTATTCCTCTGCCCGGGAGACCAGAGCAATCATCGCCTCATACGACTCGCGGGCCGTCTCTCCCCAGGTGACTATCCCGTGGTGCGCCCACACCATACCCACGCTGTCGGGCCGTTCTTCGAAGGCCTCTGCAGCCGCTACCGCCAGTTTGAACCCCGGCGTCACGTAGGGCAGGACGACCACGTCGTCGCCGAACACCTGCGGCACCAGCGCATCCGCATCCGTCCGGTTGGTGAGCGCCAGCACAGCGTCGGCATGAGTGTGATCAACGTAGGCGTAAGGCAGGAAAGCATGTACCAGGGCTTCGATGGAAGGGTCCGGACTGCCGGCCCGCAATAGATGGGTGCGCAGTTGCTCCACCATGGCCTCGTCGTCCAGAGAGACCAGCCCCCTCAAGCGGCGCAGATAGTCGAGTTCCAAACCGCACAGGCCGGCCGGCTCGATAATGGCCATATCCGCACCCGAGGCCTTCACAAAGAGCGCCGGGATTTCCTCGCCGAAGACATCTGTCCAGGACGTCTTGACGGAACAGTTGCCGCCTCCATGCAAAACAAGGTCCGGTTCGCTCCCGAGGAGTCGCGCCGTGTACGTGCGCAGGGCCAGTGGTTCGCCCCACTCCGTCCCATATGTGGCTACGAGCCCGGCTGCCTCCTCATCCGACCACCTCGACCTCATGGAGCACCTCTTCTCACCCGGCCTCCTCGCACGGCCTTCTCACCCGGTCTGTTCAGGCGGCCTCTTCACGCGGAACGCCGCACGGTGTTCAACATGAACCCCGCGTTTGCCTCGGCCGCCTTGCCGTCGAACACGGAGCTGCCCGCGGCCACCAGATCGACCCCGGCGGCCACTACCTGGGCCACGTTCTCCCTCGTGATCCCGCCGTCGACGCACAAGAGGATGTCTCTCCCCGATCCGGAGATCATCTCCCTTACGCGCGCCACCCGCTCAAGGGTGCGCGGAGCGAACCTCTGCCCGCTCCACCCCGGATCGACAGCCAGGAGTGATATCACCTCCACTTCGTCAAGCAGAGGCGGCGTCAACGATTCCAGCGGAGTCGCCGGGTTGAGAGCGATCCCTCGGACGATGCCCCGGCCGGGACCGGCGCGGTGTTCCATCGTCCCCAGTCTCTGAAGAACCCGGTGTATATGCACCGCCGCCTCTACGTGGACCGTCACCATATCCGCTCCGGCGTCCACATAAGCCGGCAGCTTGTCCAAAGGCTCATGCACCATGAGATGCACGTCCTTCAGTAACGACGTTTTCAGGCCCTTCACATAGGAGGGACCCACCGTCATCCAGGGACAGAAACGCCCGTCCATCACATCGACATGCACGATGCCGACCCCGACCCGCTCCAACATCTGCAATTCCAAGCCCAAGTTCATCAGATCGGCCGACAGGACCCCCACGCTGATGCTGGGACAGAGAGAACGCAGGTGCTCGAACGTGGTACCACCCATGCTCGGACTACTTCTTTTCGCTGCGCAGGGTCAGAAACAGCTCATGCGCTTCGGCCGGCTTCATTCCCTCATGCACGACCTTGTTCACAGCCTGGATCATTGCCTCAGGCGCGTCGGACTGGAAGATGTTGCGGCCCATATCGACCCCAGCCGCCCCTTCGCTCACCGCCTTGTAGGCCATGGCCAGCGCATCCAATTCGGGGAGCTTCTTTCCGCCCGCCATGACGATGGGAACCGGGCAGGACGCGGTCACCGTCTCGAAGTCCTCCTCCACGTAGTAGGTCTTGACGAAGTGCGCTCCCAGTTCGGCCGCTATCCGGCAGGCGAGCCGGAAGTAACGGGCGTCCCGGGTCATGTTCTTGCCAACCGCCGTGACCCCCAGCACGGGCACTCCGCAGCGATTGCCCGCGTCGACAAGCCGGGTGAGATTGTGGATGGATTGCGTCTCGTACTCGCCTCCAATGAATACTTGGACGGCCACCGCGGACGCGTTCAGCCGGAGGGCGTCTTCCATATCGAGAGCGAGTTGTTCGTTCGACAGCTCTTTGAGGATACTCGGGCCACCGCTGGCGCGGAGCACTATGCCCTTGCCCAAGGAGGACGGCATGGTCGTGCGCAGAATGCCACGAGTGAGCATCACTGCATCGGCATAGGGGACCAAGGGGAGGATATTCACATCCACGCGCTCGAGGCCTGACGTCGGTCCCTGGAAGTAGCCGTGATCGATGGCGAGCATCACAGTGTGGCCCGATACCGGGTTGAAGATACGCGCGAGACGGTTCTGCATACCCCAATCGAGAGAGGTGGACCCTTTGACAAAGAACGCTTCGTGCCGATACGGAACATCAAGGCAGAAGTCTTTGGTTTCTTTGAGACTATCGGTGTCGGCCATTGGCTTCTCTCCGCTGTGCTTGCTTACGGGGACGCTCAGATTCTATCAGAGGGTTAGGAACGGACTCCACGATACTGAGATAATGGGTGGCCGGTGGTGAAACGCTTGTATGAATGGAATCGCCCGATCCAGGGAAGGGCAGACGGGGATGAGTCCCACTGAGTTTGTAAGATGTAGTCAATGCCGCGCTCTCAACGAGCCGCAGGCGATCTTCTGCAGCCGCTGTGGAGCTTCTCTCTACGGCCGCATTCGCTGGGGACGCAGACGACGGGTCACACCAGCCGGTGTCGCCATGAGTATCGCCCTCCTGCTGGTACTCGCGGGCATGGTGTTCACCCTCTATTCGATAGTCCAGCATGCGTTGGATACGGAAGAGCCGGTGGATCCCTGGGCAGGTCAATCCGGCACCACGGCCACGGTTGTTTCGACCGGCACCGACAACCCAGACGGAGGCGAAGGGTCCGCCACCACCGTGACCACTATTCCGGGGACTCTAATACGACCCTCGTCCATCACCTCTTCGTCGACTCTCAAGCCGACATCAATCAACAACTACCGGCCCACCAACCTGTTGGATGGAGACCCGGCCACACCATGGAGTGAAGGCGTGGAGGGTCCAGGCGTGGGTGAATGGGTGAAACTCGAGTTCTCCGAGCAGGTCTCACTTTCCCGTATCGAGATCGCGAACGGGTCTCAGAAGGACGAGGAGCGTTTCCTAGGGAACCCGCGGGTGAAATCCCTGGAAGTGGAGTACTCCACAGGCACAACCCAGTTGATAAGGCTACTCGATACCCAGGAATATCAGACCATCATCCCCACCCGCCAGCTGGTGGAATGGATCAAGATGACGATCGTTTCCGTCTACCCAGGTAAGGAGTGGGACGACACTTCCCTCTCCGAGATACACGTTTACGCCCGAGCCGACTGAGACCGGCCGACTAGCAGCGACGCTAAGGAAACGCAGCTCCCCGGCGCACGGCGCCATTGCCGTACTTCTCGCGGATGACGTCCAGCTTGAGATCCAGTTCCCGCAGCAGCGGTAATCCTTGATCGAACAGATCGTCCTGCCAGGCTCGAGGCACCAGATTGCTGAGCCCTACTCCCACCAGTCGCAGATGATAGCGCCGGTTTCGTCCATGTCGGAACAGACCGAGGACCTCCTCAAAGAACACCTCATCCACATCCTGGGGCTTCGGCAAAGTGTGAGAGCAGGTATGTGTGACAAAGTCCGAGTAGCGGATCTTGACCGTCACCGTGCGCGCTTCCAGCCTTCTGTGACGGAGACGGCGGCAAACATCTTCGGTGAGTAGAACCAGCGTCGATTCAAGCAGGCCCACATCGGATACGTCCTCTTCGAAGGTGTGCTCCCGGGATATGGATTTGACTTCCTCACAAGGAGTGACCCGCTGCAGATCCTCCCCCCTTGCCCGATGGGCGAGCACTTCCCCCCACTCCCCGAAGGAAAGCCGGAGAAGGTCGGCCGGTACCCGAGCCAAGTCGCCCACGGTGACCACCCCCCGATCCCGTAGCTGCCCAAGAAGGACGGGGCCTACTCCGGGTAACCGCTCCACCGGCAAAGGAGCGAGGAACTCCGCCTCCCGACCGGGTGAGATCACGGTGAAACCGCCCGGTTTGCGGTAGTCGGAGGCCACTTTGGCCACCAGCTTGTTTGTGGCCACCCCCACCGAGATACTCAGGTCGAGTTCATCCATCACCCGTCGCTGGATGAGCCGCGCCGTCCGGACCGGCGGACCGAACAAAGCGTCGGTGCCGGTGAGATCAACGTAGGCTTCGTCGAGGCTCATCTTCTCCACCAAGGGAGAGTACTGATCGAGGATCGCCATGAGACGTCGGGAGTACTCGTAGTAGAGCTGATGGTGCCCGGTGAGATACACCCCCTGGGGGCAGAGACGCCTGGCGGTGCGAAGCGGCATGGCTGAATGGACGCCGTACCGCCGGGCCACGTAGTTGGCGGTGGACACCACCCCCCGCTCGCCACCCCCCACGATGACCGGCTTGCCCCGCAGCGACGGGTCCCGGTTCTCCTCGACTGCGGCAAAGAAGGCGTCGAAGTCCAGGTGGGCTATGACCCGGTGAGCCGCCCGAGGATTGATGCCGGCGCCGGCACCGGGCACGAGGCCCGCCCGAGAACCACTGTCGGCCAAAGGCTTGGTGGATGTTGGCCGCTCTCCCATATAAGAGCATGATAGACGAACATATGTTTGCTTACAAGTAGGTAGCGGGTGTCGAGATCGGGTGACGGCGCGTACGCGCCGTCACCCGATCTCGCTGGCCAGCGCCTCGTACCCGGGCCGTCCCATGAGAGCATACGTCGCCTGCTTGCTCAGCTCCACCCCGGGCTGGTCGAAGGCGTCGACATCGTAGAGTCCACCGGCGATGGCCGTGGCCATCTCCAACAGGTAGAGGAGCGCCCCGACCGAGTACGCCTCCACCCGCGGAAGAGTGATGGTCAGTGAGGGCCGGCCCCGCTTGGCGAGAGCCCAGGCGGTCCCCTTCTGCTCGGCCCAGAGTAGTCCGCCCAGAGTATGGCCACCCAGATAAGCCAGCGCCTCCGCCTCCGGACCCGGAGTGGGGATCGTCACCGTCTTGTCGAACTCTCCCACACCAAGAAAGGTGATCACCTTATCGTCAGGCCCTTCGGCGTAGAGCTGCAGCTGGGAATGCTGATCGGTCACACCGAGCGACTTGACCGGAAGAGGACCCACGTTCACGGTCCGGCCCTGCCGGTCGACCTCCTTGCCCAAGCTCTCCGCCCACAACTGGCGGTACCAATCGGCCACGTCGCGCAGGCGGGCCGAATAGGGCATCATCACGCTCACGCAGCGGCCCAGAGCGGTGTCCTCAAGGAATTGCACCCCCGCGAACTTGCAGGCCGGGTTCTCCCAGCCCTTGGTTTCGGCGATCCAATCAGCCATATCCTGAGCCCCGGCCAAGAGACCACGCACATCCATGCCTGTCAGCGCCGCCGGAAGCAACCCCACCGCACTCAAGACCGAGAATCTTCCCCCAACGTCAGGAGGCAGATCGAACATGGGCGCGCCCATCGCGGCGCCGATCTTGCGGAGCGCTCCCCCCACCGGGTCGGTGGTGAACACGAAGTGCTCGTTCAGGGCTGCCTGTCCCACCAAAGTCCGCAGTTGTTCGCGGAGCACCAGATAGCCGGCCATCGACTCACCGGTGGTCCCCGATTTGGAGATAACGTTCACCAGCGTTCGGCTGAGATCGAGGCGGCCGAGTAGAGCGACGGTCTCGTCCGGGTCGACATTGTCGAGCACGTAGAGACGAGGCCGTCCCTTGCGCTCCCCCGGGCTCAACTCGTTGTAGTAGAAGGGCAGGAGCGCGGTGGCCAGAGCAGTGGTGCCGAGCGCCGAGCCCCCGATTCCGATGATCAGCAGGCACTCATACTTGTCGGCGCACTCAGCCGCGAAGTCCAGGTAGGGGCCCGGGTCCTGAGCGGGAAGGTCCATCCAGCCGAGCATCCCGGTCCCGGCTGCGTCCAGTACCGCCCGGCGGGCCTTCTCAAGCTGGGGAGCGAACTGTTCCAACATGTTCGGAGTAAGCGCCGTGCCCTCATCCAGACCGCTCATGCACTTGGTGATGTCGATCGAAAGCCTTTCCATAGAACGATCCTCCCAGTCGCCTACCGCACGAAGCCCCTACGGCTCCTGATGCGCGTAGCTTTGTCCCAGCAACTCTGGATCTCTTCGTCGTAGCGGGACCGCAGGCCCGCCCAGTCGAAGCCGCCCACCCAGGTCCGCTGCCAATCCTCCGACCAGGCTCGAGGCCGCGCCAACGCCCGTGTCAGCGCAGCTACCAAGCCTCCTTCCCGGTAGAGCACATCTTCATGCGCTTCCTTTGGGATCAACTCCGGATAGCTCAGCCGATCGGGTAGCACCGGGCGGCAACCGCAGTAGATGGCTTCCACAACAGCGATGCCAAAGAACTCGTGCACCGCCGTGGATACCACCACATCCGCCGCCCATAACAGTGAAGCATAGTCGGCATCGCCCTGCACCTTCCCCCACTGCACGAGGTGGCCGGCCAGACGCGCTTTCGCCTCGACGAACTCAGCAGTGGGCGTGCCCTGATTGGGCCCGGCCATAGCCAGGCGGAAGGACACCCCCATATCCTTGAGTGCATACAAAGCTGCGAAGAGCGTGCCGGGGGCTTTGTCGTACTCCCAACGCTGGTTCCATAGGAGAAGAGGGCCGTCTGCCGGACACCCCCACCGTCCCGCGGCGGCATCGCCCGTAGCCTCCGACCGGTGACGGTCGAAACGACGTAGATCACAACCCACCGGGATAACGCGGGCCTTTGCCTCAATCTCCGGCAGGAGCTCCAGCGGGACCTCGTCGGGCACGGCTTGGAGCAATGCTGCCGCAGCCGAGAGGAACTCCCTCCTGTGATAGTCGCTGTTGAAGAGGACCGTGTCGGCCACAGCCGCCGTCGTCACATTCTTGAATCCATACCCGAGGTCGCGCTCCGCGCCGGCAGGCAGAGGATAGCTGAGTTGGTTCTCGTGAAAGTAGACCATCGTCGGCAGAACCCGCATATCCGGCTCGACCGCCGCCAGAAAGACAGGCAGGTCGAGCATGTCCGAGGCAAAAAAGGCGTGGGGAAGAACACGCGTCGCGGCCGCAGCCGCGGCGCGGTCCGCCAGCGTGAGGGCCCCGCCGTGCATCCGCCACTTCCAGTGGCGCCCCGGCAGAGTGAACAGACTGAATGCATGACGGGAATGCTGGGTCAGCCCATCCAGGAAGATCTTGTGCGACCCGCCGAAGTAGGGCTCCAGAGCCCAGACTTCCAACCCGGGCCGTCTGCTGCTATCGTCCCCTAGTCCGCTACCCTGCTCCGTCAATACTCCCCGACCTCTTGAGTCCTCTAATATTCTCCCGCAGCCCCTCGAGGCCGCGCAGGCGCTCCCCAACGGGCCGGCATCACCTTGTCTCTGCCCGTGTCGATTCTATATGCTGGCTTGGACCGATGACAGAGGGGCTCACGACCAGCACGGAACTCGAGATGAGCGTCGGAGTCGAGACGAGCGGGAGAACCGCAGCAAGAGCGGGAACCGCGACCGGCGCGGAAGCCACGGCCAGTGCGGAACGGAAGCGAGCAGACGGCTATGAACAAGAAGACCGGTAAAACACCCGGCTCACCTCGCACCCGAGGACGCAAGGGCATCCGCCGGTCAGGCCCGACGTCCCAACAGGCGGCGCCTTCACCAGAGGCACCTTCCGGGCTGAAGCAGCTGCCGATCGTCGGCGCCCAGATCTCTACAGCGGGCGGTTTCGCCCCGGTCCCAGAGCGCGCCGCGGCGTTGGGGGCCGAGGTGATGCAGATTTTCAGTTCGAATCCCCGGACCTGGCGCACCCGCCACCCCGAACCGGACGAGATGGCGGCTCTGAAGACCGGGCTGCGCAGGTACCGACTCCCCCTCTTTTTCCACACCATCTACCTGATCAATCTCGCTTCACCAGATGGAGAACTCCGCGCGCGGTCCGCTGCAGCGCTGGCGCATGCTCTGGTCACTGGAGCTCTGGCCGGAGCCGCCGGCGTCGTCACCCACGTCGGCTCCCACCGAGGCGAAGGATTCGAAGCCTCGATCGGACTGGTAGCCGAGGCCATCCGTTCGGCGGAAACCACCGCCCGAGAGACGCTGGCCGCCGAGCAGACGGGACAAAGCGAACCTGCGCTGCCCCCGCTCCTCCTTGAAACAGCCGTGGGAGCCGGGGCGATCGTGGGCAGAAACATAGGCGAACTGCGAGCCCTCTTGGAGGCGCTCGCTCTGCGCCCCCCGGCACGGGCCGTAAGTCGGGACCGATCCACCCGACCTGCCCCACCCTCGGCCTCCTCCCTCACGCCAGGGTGGCCGCTCGACCTCGGCCTGTGTCTGGACACCGCCCATCTCTTCGCCGCCGGTTATCCGATCCATGAAGAGACAGGACTGCAGGTCCTGCTTGACGAATTGGATCGGGCCGGTCTTCTGAGCAGAGTAGGCCTCATCCACCTCAACGATTCCGCGTCCGAGCTCGCTTCCAACCGGGACCGTCATGCCAACCCTGGGGACGGGCTCATCGGATATGAGGGCCTGGCGCGCATCGTCCGACACCCGGCACTGACACGCATCCCCTTCGTGCTGGAAGTCCCCGGGGCTGAAGGGCACGGGCCGGACGCCGACAATGTCGCCCTGGTCAAACTGATGCGGGCCGGACTCCCAAGGCCGGCGGAGGCTCCAAGCCGACCAGAATCGCCTGGGCACGGCGGATGACGTCGAGCAGGGCCAACGTCACCACGCCCGGCTTTCCGTCTCCCACCACCTGGGAGCCTATCCGAACCACGGGCATGATGTCCTTGGTGGTCGAAGCGGTGAAGACCTCGCACCTTCCGGCCGGCGCCGACATGACTTCATCCAACGTGAAGGCCCGCTCCTCCACCGGGTAGCCTTCCTGAAGGGCCATTTCGATCACGTGCTTCCGCGTGATCCCGCCCAGGATACGATTATCGAGCGGATGGGTGCGCAGCCCGCCATCCAAAACGGCGAACACGTTTGACGACCCCCCCTCGCGGACCACGCCGTCCTCCGCCATGAAGAGGGCCTCGTGCGCCCCGGCCTGTCTGGCCTCCTCCTTCGCCAGCACCGCCGCCAGCAGATTAGTGGACTTGATGTCGCAGCGCGCCCAACGCAGATCCCTCACAGGGTGGAGCGTGGTCCCCATCAGGATCTCGGACACTGCGGGAGCCGGCTTGCTGCGGGCGTACGCCAATACGGTGGGGTGCGGCGGGTTGGGGAAGACGAACTCCCGGGGAGCGAAACCGCGGGTCACCTGCACGTAGACGAAGCCGTGATCCACTTGCGACCGAACCACCAGGTCGGGAAGGACAAAGTCGAGATGATGGCCCGAAGCCGCCTCGCTCAGACTGACGGCGGCCAGGTTCCGTTCCAGACGCTCCAGATGATCCTCAAGCCATACCAGGCGTCCGTTCATCACCTTGATGACCTCGTATATGCCGTCCCCCAATTGGAATCCGCGGTCCTCTACGGGGACCCGCCCCTGGGAGAGAGGGAGGAAGTCACCATTTAGGTACAGCACCTCGTTATCCATCTGCTAACCTCACCTCGATGATCACCTATCGCCAAGCTACCTCGTCGGACACCCCGCAGGTGCTCGCTCTTCTCAGGGAGATCATGGAGCACCATAGTGTCGCCGCCCCCAGTCCCGAGCGTCTGCTCGGCACCGTGTCGGCCATCCTGGAGGACCCTGACCATCTGCTCCTGGTCGCCGACGACGAGGGTCGACTGGTAGGCATGTGCGCCGCCCTATTCTCGCAGAGTACCTGGTCCGCGTCGCCTGTTTGTGAACTGCAAGACGTCGTCGTCACAAGTGGCCGCCGGCGTAGCGACGTAGGCCGGGGACTCCTGGGCTTCGCCGAGGAGTTGGCACGGTCGCGAGGCTGCACCCGCTTATTCCTGCTGGCCGAGTACTGGAACCTCAAAGCCCACGCCTTCTACCGCAGTCTGGGCTTGGCCGAGAAGACCTGTCTCTATTTCGAACGCAACCTGAGCGGCGATCTACCGTAAGAACGGCGGGACGTCGAGTTCGTCGTCTTCGGGTCTGATGACCACGCGCTCGGTCCGTTCCACCCGCGGTGCCTCAGGAGCTCCGCTCTCAGCCGGCTCCCAAGGGGCTTCCCAGGGCGCTTTGCGCGGGACCTCGGTCTCGGCGGGAGCGGGAGCCCCCGTCGCCGTCGGGCGATCGTGGCGCGTCGCGTCCTCCAATTCCGCCGTAAGCACCTCTTCGCTGGTGGCGTCGAAGCCGGTGGCGACCACGGTGACCCAGAGCTTGTCGCCGAGAGACTCGTCGATCACCGCGCCGAAGATGATGTTGGCCTCGGGCTCAGCGGCCGCGTTGACGGTCTCCGCCACCTCGGTGATCTCGTGGAGAGACAGTTCCTTGCCCCCACTGATGTTGAGCAGGATGCCGCGGGCTCCGTCGATCGAAGTCTCCAGCAGCGACGAGTTCAGGGCCATCTCCGCGGCCTTCCTCGACCGCCCCTCGCCGTGCGCCCGGCCGATGCCCATGTGGGCCGTTCCCGCGCCGCTCATGATGGTCCGGACGTCGGCCAGGTCGAGGTTGATCAGACCCGGGACGGTGACCAGATCACAGATGCCCTGCACGCCCTGCCGGAGCACGTCATCCGCCAGTCGCAGAGCCTCCACCATGGTGGTCTTCCTGTCGGCCACCTCAAGGAGCTTGTCGTTGGGGACCACGATGACCGTGTCGGCCCGCTGCTTCAGCGTCCGTGCACCCTCCAGCGCCTGGAGGCCCCGCTTTTTGCCCTCGAATGCGAACGGCCGTGACACCACCCCTATGGTGAGCGCTCCCAGGGACCGGGCTATCTCGGCCACCACCGGTGCGGCACCGGTCCCGGTGCCGCCCCCTTCGCCCGCCGTGATGAAGACCATGTCGCTCCCCCGGAGCATGTCCTTGATCTCATCGTAGGCGGTCAAAGCAGCATCTCGGCCGATCTTCGTGTCGGAGCCCCCACCCAGGCCTTTGGTCAGGTCCGCGCCGATCCGCACCCGGTGATCGGCCTCGCACGTGGCGAGAGCCTGGGCGTCGGTGTCGATGGCGATGAACTCCACCCCCTCCAGACCCGCTTCCAGCATGCGGTTGATGGCGTTGACCCCTGCTCCGCCCACGCCAATGACTCTGATGACCGCGGGGAAGCTGCGCGAAGCCGGTATGAGGGTGCGCCGGCCGGCGTCGGTGACAGTGGGACCAGCAGAAGAGACATCGGGCGTCTCGCCCTCGGCTCCTGTGCCACTGGACGGAGACTCCGTTTCGTTCAGCGTGGATTGGGGTTTCTCTGGAGTATCACCCTCGCTCATGCTCGGACCGGAGGGCTCCGTCTCGGCCGGCTTCGCCGGCTCAGTCGCCCTGAAGAGAGAGCTGAGACCGCTGTCCTTCATGCTAGATCTTTTTTCCATTGAGCACCTCTCTTGCAAGCTGGCGATATGCCTTGGCGGCCCGGCTTTCCGGAGCGTACTTCAGCACCGACTCTCCCCTGACCGGAGCCTCGGCGAACCTGATGGTCTTGTTGATTGTCGTCTCGAAGACCAAATCGCCGAAACTGCTCCTCAGTACCTCTACGGCCTCACGCCCGTGTATCGTACGTGAATCGTACATAGTGGGAACGATACCCGCAATGTGCACTTTGGGGTTGAGGTTCTCCCGGACCAGTTCGAGAGTCCTTTCCAGCTGGGCAAGACCGCGCAGCGATAAGTATTCGCATTGTACCGGCACGATGACCGCGTCGGAAGCTGTGAGCGCGTTGACCGTCAGAAGCCCGAGCGACGGAGGCGTATCCACGAGAATGTGATCGTACTGGTCGTCCACCTGCATCAGAGCCTTGCTCAGCGCGCGCTCCCGACCGATGAGCGAGCTGAGAGCGATCTCCACAGCAGCCAGATCGATGTTCGCCACTGCAACGTCGAGCTCCTGATGGTATATGGCCCGCTGGATGTTCACCCCACTGACCAGCACGTCGTACATGCTGGGACGCGCGGTGTCAGGGTTGAGTCCCAGACTCATGGTTAGATTGCCCTGTGGATCCAGGTCTACGACCAAGACGCGGTGACCCAGCTCTTGCAAGGCCACCCCGAGATTGAGGGTGGTCGTGGTCTTCGCCACTCCGCCCTTCTGGTTCGTGAAGGCCACGACTTTGGCCAAGTTCTCTCCTCTGCTTCGACAGGTCGCCGGTCCGGCCGACCCTAAATATGACTTTTCGCACAGAGTGCAGAGAATCCTCCGACGGAAGGGCGAGCAGCTCCCATCGGATACTACCGGCTAACGGTCTCGAGGCCCGACCGAAGCAAGCCCTCGGTGGCAGCGACCGGGGGTGACTGTGATTCGGAGAAGTCCTTCAGTTCGCGCAGATACTCCCGATTCTCCCGGACGTACTCCCAAACATGGCTGAGCAGATACCCTTGCACCTGGTGTTTGTGGTACATGGGCGCCTTCGGCCTGACGGTGAACATGCGGCGTACGGTGTAGAAGCGCCGGTGCGCTTCCAGTACCGACTCCTGCAGCTCGTATGGAGTCATGCGCTTCGGCCAGTGCACCACATGAAACCCATCGTAAAGGCTCCAGTTCTTGGTGAAGATACGGCCTTCCGCCTCCAGCTGAGCCGTCTGCGGGGTACCCGGCAGAGGAGTCAGAACCAGGAACTGCACGCTGTTCAAACCATGATCGACTGCGAACTCGACGGTCTGGTACAGCGACTCTTGGGTGTCGGAGTCGGCTCCGAAGGCGAACATGCCGTGGGTCTTGATACCCCTGTTGGCCAACGCTTCCATGCCGCCCGCCATGTCGTCGATGCTGGATTCCTTGTGATACTCCTTGAGGGTCTCCGGATTGACGGATTCGAGGCCCAGATAGACTATCCGGCACCCCGCGTTCCACAGCAGATCGAGAAGTTCGTGGTCGGTCTTGCCGTCTTTGTAGACCGAATCGGCCCTGATCTGAGCATAGAAGGGCACATCGATACCCTCGCGGATCATCTCAGTGAGCAACTCCCGGCCCCTACGCTTGCTGATGAAGAAGTTGTCGTCGTAGAAGAAGAGTTTGTGGGGTTGTAGACGTTTGATCTGCTTGACCGTCTCGATCGGGTCGACGGCGCGCACCTTACGCCCGAACATCTGAACCACCGAACAGAACTCGCAGCCGAACGGGCAACCTCGAGAAGCCAGGATCGGCGTGGGGCTTACCTTGTCGCCGCCGACCACCAAATCCAGGTCCGGCCAGGGAAGCTCCGTCAAACCGCTAAGAAGGGGGCGAGCCGGGTTGTGCACGACCCGGCCGTCGGCCGCCCGGTACGTCAACCCCAAGATGTTCTCGAGCGAGCCCCGGCCCTGCAGGTATTCCATGAGTTCGACCAGGGTCTCTTCCCCTTCGTTGCGGACCACATAGTCGCAGAAGTCCATGGCCTCGTCGGCCAAGAAGGTAACGTGAGGCCCTCCCATGATGACCGGTATCCCGGCGTCTTTGACCCTCTGGGCATATCGGTAGGCCCGAATGGCGGTAGAGGTGGTGGCCGATACTCCCACGAGATCGGAAGCAAGTACGTCGTTCCAGTCGACCTCGCTCAGGCTCTCCACATAGATGCGGACCTGATGACCGCGAGCCTTCATCATGGCGCCCAGGAGGGGGAGACCGAGCCGCAGCTGCTTCACAAAACTATATACATGAAAACCCGGCGCCGCGGGCTCAATGAAGGTGATGCGCACGCTGACCTCGCAGTCGCTCGACAGGTGGCACGCGACCCACTACCGCGCGCCTGTTATGGTAACACAAGCCTTCGAACACTCTGTCTGACGCGATATGATGACATAGTAGTGAGCCACACGATCCACAACGATAACGACCGGCTGCAGCTTCTGGGCGCTTTGGGCGCCTCGGCTGTTGACGACCTCTTCTCTGCCATCCCTGAGACCTTGCTCCTGAGGAGGCTTGACCTCGACCCTGGTCTTCCCGAGTCGGAGACCCGAGAGAAGGTCGAGGATCTGGCCGCGGCCAACCGGCCTTCCGGTCCCCTGTCCTTCCTTGGGGCCGGTTGTTACCGCCATTACGTCCCAGCGGCGGTGAGCGCATTGACATCTCGGGGCGAATTCTTGACCGCTTACACGCCTTACCAGCCCGAGGCCAGCCAGGGAACCTTGCAGAGCATCTTCGAGTTCCAGACATGCGTGAGCGAGCTTACCGGCCTCGAAGTGGCGAACGCCTCGCTCTATGACGGCCCCTCCGCCCTGGCCGAGGCGGCCTTCATGGCACTCCGGCTCACAGGGCGCGACGAGCTCCTCGTATCTGCAGGTGTGCACCCGGAGGCCCTTCAGGTGGTGGAAACATATGCCGAGGGGCCTGAACTCACAGTGCTCAGGCAGGCCCTGGATCCCGTATCGGGCACCACCTCCACGAAGACATTGCAGCTTTCGACGGCGACGGGTGCCGTCCTCGTCAGCCAACCCAACTGCCTGGGGGTGGTGGAAGATCTCACACCCCTGGCTGAGGCGGCTCATGCCGTGGGCGCGTTGCTGGTGGTCTCGACAGACCTGGCCACCCTGGGGATCCTGGAATCACCGGGCATGCTCGGTGCCGATATAGCCGTCGGCGACGCTCAGGTGTTCGGCAACGCGCCGTCGTTTGGTGGACCTTCCGTAGGGTTCCTCGCCTGTCGTATGGAGCACCTCCGCCAAGTACCCGGCCGACTGGTCGGCCGGACGCTCGATGCAGACGGACGTCCCTGCTACACGCTTACCCTGCAGGCCCGCGAACAGCACATCCGCAGGGCAAAAGCCACGTCCAACATATGCTCCAATCAGGCCCTGGGCGCACTAGCCGCCACCATTCATCTGGCCCTGCTGGGCCCCGTGGGGCTGCGTGAACTCGGGGAGATCTGCCTTCAGCGCGCTCACCATCTGCACGGCCTGTTGTGTGAGATACCAGGGGTCCGCCCGCTCGTAACCGGTCCCTTCTTCCTGGAGTTCGCCCTGGCTCTCCCTTGTGCGGCCGAGGCTTTTGCCCAAGCCATGCGCACCCAGGGCATCGATCCCGGGGTTCCCCTGCTACGCATGGAGAGAGGGGCGCGGCCCGTGTTCGACCCCGATCTCAGTGCCGGGCGCGATGAACCGCCCCCACCCCCGACCGTTCCCGCCGAGAACGTGCTCTTGGTCGCTGTCACGGAGTCCAACCCTCCGGATGCTCTGGCAAGATACGCGGCCGCGGCCCGCGAGGTCCTTGCCGGGACGGAACCACGGCCACAAGGAACCCGATGATGACCGTCAGCGGCGGTGAGTCCCTCATCTTCGAGAAGGGTATCCCGGGGCACCGCGGATCCCACCTGCCCACGGCGGGCGTTCCCGCCGCGGACCCGGCCGTCCTCTTGCCCGGGGTGCCCCTGCGCGAAGAGCCTCCCTCTCTGCCGGAGGTGGCCGAGCCTCAGGTGGTGCGGCACTACACCAGGCTTTCGCGGCTCAACTACTGCGTTGACACTGGGTTCTATCCGCTGGGGTCGTGCACCATGAAGTACAACCCCAAGCTCAACGAAGAGATGTCTGCCCTACCCGGATTCGCCGCTCTCCATCCCTACCAGACGGAGGACCAAGTCCAAGGCGTACTCCGTTTGATGTACGAGCTGGAACAGGCTCTCCTTACCATCACCGGAATGGAGCGGGCGAGTCTTCAGCCCTCCGCCGGCGCTCAGGGGGAGTTGGCCGGCATCCTCATGATCAAGGCCTACCACCGGGACAACGACGGTACCGGCCGAGATACCGTGATCGTCCCCGACTCCGCCCACGGCACCAACCTGGCCTCGGCCGCTATGGCCGGCTACCGGGTGGTAGAGATACCCAGCTCGCCCCGCGGTCTTATCGACCTCTCCACCTTGCGACGCCATCTCTCTGAGCGCACCGCGGCCATCATGCTCACCAACCCCAACACCTTGGGCTTGTTCGAAGAAGACATCCTGGAGATCTCCAGGCTGGTACATGAAGCCGGCGCTCTCTGCTACTACGACGGGGCGAACCTGAACGCCATCCTGGGCAAAGCCCGGCCGGGCGACATGGGGATGGACGTCGTGCATCTCAACCTGCACAAGACCTTCTCCACGCCCCACGGCGGCGGAGGACCGGGTGCCGGGCCGGTCGCCGTCGGACCAACGTTGGAGCCATATCTGCCTATGCCGCTCGTCCGGCCGGTCCAGGGCGAAGGTGTATTCACACTGGACTACGACCGTCCCTTTAGTATCGGCCGGGTAAAGGGCTTCTTCGGCAACGTGGGCGTGATGATACGCGCGTTCACATACATTCTCAGCGTGGGGTCCGATGGGCTCACCCGGGCAGGAGAAGACGCGGTCCTTGCCGCCAACTACCTCCGGGCCCGTCTGTGCGACCTCTACTCCGTACCCCACGATGGACCTTGCATGCACGAGTTCGTCATCTCAGCCACGCAACAGGCCGAACGGGGCGGCACCGCCCGCGATATCGCCAAGCGGCTCCTGGACTTCGGCATCCATCCTCCCACGGTCTACTTCCCCCTCACCGTGCGGGAAGCCCTCATGGTGGAGCCCACCGAGACCGAAGACCTGCATACCCTCGACCGGTTCGTCGACGTGATGAGGCAGATCGATGGGGAGATCACCAACGACCCGGAGACGGTGCGCGAAGCTCCGCACCACACCCCGGTCCGGAGGCCGGATGAGACCTTGGCCGCGCGGCACCCCGTTCTCCGCTGGCAGAAACCTCGCTCCGACGAGTTTAGCGAGCCGGTTTCCGGGTAGTAGTATCCACGTCGGCCAAAGCTAGACCCGTTCGGTGCCAATGGAGATTACGATTACGGCCCTTAAGGGAGTCCCTCTCCTCGAGATTCGGGGAGAGATCGATCATAACAATTGTGGAGCCCTGGAGACCGCTCTGGGCGAAGTCCTTGATCACGGCACAACGGTCGTCCTGCTCGATCTGAGTCGGGTCACATATATCGATAGCGGAGGGATCTGTGTTCTCCTCGCCGGGCTGCGCCGCATACGCGACCACGGATGGCTTGGGGTTATGGGTCCCAACCACAACGTCCGCCGGATTCTCGAGATCGTAGGCCTGGTCGCCGACCCCGGCTTCCAGGTGTTTGCCGACCGCTCTGAAGCGGAGGCCGCGCTCCCCGAGACCGCATCGGTTGAAACCATCCCACCGGCGAATGTGACGCCCGAAGGAGACAGGACTTGACCGCTGCCCTACCCCCGGGCATCGACCGGCACATCACGGTCAGAGCGGATACTGCCCAATTGGCGGCCGTGCGGAGGTTCGTGGAAGAGGTGGCGGTAGAGGTCGCTCTCGATGTGGAGAAGATGTTCGATCTGAAGCTGGCTGTATCCGAGGCCTGCGCCAACGCCGTGGAGCACGCCGGAGGTGAGGCGATGTCTCTGGAAGTCTGCGCCCGAGTCCACGCTCAGCGTCTGACCTTCACCATCACAGATACCGGACTCTTTCATCCCCCGCCACCGCGCTGGGACCGCATCACCAACCGCGGGCTCGGTCTGCCGCTCATGGTGGCCCTCATGGACGAGGTCGTCTTCGCCCGCGCACCCGGGGGCGGGACCATGGTGAGTCTTTCGGTCGCCCTCAACCGGGATATCGCCGCTTCGGCGTGACCTAGATGGTCGCGTTTGCGCTCGCGCGAACGCGCAACAGCTTGTCCCCCGGTTCGCGCACCCTTCCGATGACGGCGGCCGCCGAGACGTGCCGCAGGTCCAGAGCCTTCAACACCTCAGCCAGGCGCGCCTCCGGCACCGACAGCACCAGGCCGCCCGAGGTCTGAGCATCGGCGCACAGCAGGCGCTGCCAGGGCTCCAACGTCTCGTCGAACGTGGTCCACGGCTCCACGTGTTCCAGATTGCGTCTGGTGCCACCCGGCGCCACTCCTCCGCGAACCAGATCGGCCGCGTCGGGGAGCAGCGGGAGTCTCTCAAACCAGAGATCTGCTCCCACCGTGCTGGCCCGGCACAGTTCGGTGAGGTGGCCGAGGAGGCCGAAGCCGGTGATGTCGGTGAGGCCCTCCACTCCGTGTTCTCGGGCCACTTCGGAAGCATCCCGGTTGAGCTGGACCATGGCTGCGGTTGCGGCGGCTATAGCAGTGCTGGAGGCCGTGCCCTGCTTGATGGCGGTGGCTATGATGCCCGTTCCCAGAGGCTTGGTGAGCACTAGGAAGTCGCCGGGCCTGGCGGTCGCATTGGTCAATTCTTCGCCGGGGCGCACCAGACCCGTCACCGCCAGGCCGTACTTCGGCTCTGGGTCGTCGATGGTGTGTCCTCCGACGATGGTCGCTCCGGCCAAACGGGCCGTCTCAGCACCGCCCTGTAAGATGCGGCCAAGGTAGTCGAGAGGTAGCACTTCTTTGGGGAAACAGACGATGTTGAGAGCCGTCAACGGGCGCCCGCCCATAGCGTATATGTCGGAGAAGGCGTTGGCGGCCGCAATGCGTCCGAAGTCGAAAGGGTCATCGACGACAGGCGTGAAGAAATCCACCGTCTGCACCAGGGCGAGCTCGTCACTCAAGCGGTAGACGGCCGCATCATCGAGCGTGTCTGATCCCACCAACAGAGCTGGATCTTCGACCCGCGGCAGCATACTCATAACCTGCCCCAAGTCCTTGGGGCCCAGCTTGCACGCTCAGCCGGAGCCGTGCGACAAGGTGGTCAGTCTAGGTATGTCTGTCATCAGCCGTCACCTCCCTTCCCCGCTTCCTCCCGCCGACAATAGATCCGCTGCACCACCCGCTGCATCAAACCAGACGGCGGCGCTCAGAGCCCTAGTAGGGAGGCTGAGGAGGGAACGACCCCGGCGACTCCAACGGAACGACCACCCACAAGATGAGATAGGCAAGAATCCCCGCCCCGCCCATAAGGGTCACGACCACCCACAGCACCCGGATGATGGTCGGGTCGATGTCGAAGTAGGCGGCAAGCCCGCCACACACTCCTCCGATCATCCTGTCGGTCCGAGACCGATACAAACGCTTAGCCATGTCGTCCTCTTTCCCCCGCTTCCCTGCAACTCCACGCGCGACCGCCCACCGTGCAGATCGGCGATCGACACAGATCAGCGGTCGGTACGATCCGCTATCTGCTCCCGGTAGAGATCGGTATTGAACATCACGCATTCTTTGTTGACACAGAACCACACCCGGTAGGTGCTGCACTCACCGGTAGCCAGACTGATGCCGGTCCCAGTGCGTTCCACCTCCTCCACCCGATCGGCCAGAGGCTTGCCACAGTTGATGCAGGTCTTAATGTCTTCGCTCACGTCTCCTCCTTTTCCTGAGCCCTCTCCCCAGCCAGACGGCGGCCGACAGCCTCCGCCTGGTCGAGCGCTCCGGGCTGCTCCTCTATCTCGCCCTTCGCGTCCACGCCTGGAATGAGCATCTCCCCGACCGATTTCACCTCCAGGACATGCCACAAGCTGCTCACAACCTCCCTGGCACCATCGAACGCGCGCGGGTGCTTGGTCCCCGAACAGCTTAGATAGGCTCCAAAACGGGTCGGCCGACCTGGTTCTACGAGCGACCGCTTGAGCACGTACTTGAGGGCCCAGAAGCACTGACAGCGATCCACCATCATCTTGGGCACCGCGGGCATCCCCATGAAGTACGTGGGAGCGGCGAGCACGATCGAGTCCGCCGACCGTAGGTGCGGGAACAGGTCCTGCATACCGTCCCTGACCACGCAGGTACCGTCTTTCCAGCAACCGTCGCAGGCCCGGCAGCCGTGTAGATCCAAATCGGACAGCCTGAACTTGACCACCTCGGCGCCTTCGTCGCGCGCGGCTTCGAGGCACCAGTCGAGGAGGGTCTCGGTGTTGCCGCCCCGGCGATGACTTCCCGCCAGACCCAATACCGTCAGCAAGGATTCAACCCTCCTCGGCCTTAGTAGCTACCCCCTGCAGCCTTCAGAAACCCTTTGAAAGCTGCCCGCTCCCCACCCTTCATAAACCTGCGGGACGTCTACCCAGGACCAATTGGCCCCCGCTGGTATCCAGGTCGAGGACCTCGACACCGGTGAAGCCGGCACGGGTCAGCCACGCCCGGTGCTGCTCTTCGGTCCACACTCCTCCGTCGTCCGTCGAGCGCAGCATGTTCACCGCGAACAGAGCTGCAGCCGGGCTGCGGCCCCACACGTAGTCTTGGATGGCTATGGTGCCGCCGCGTGAGGTGGCTCGGTAAGCCTCGAGCGCGACCCGGGCGTTGGTCTCCGGACTGTAGATGTGAAGAACATTGCCGAAGTACACCAGGTCGAACGGCCCCGCCGGGAGCGCCTCGGTGAGGTCGCCCCCGAGAAAAGTGATATCACCGGCCTCTTCGCCGAGATACTCGCGGGCGAAAGGCAGCACCTCCTCCTTGTCGAAGAGGGAGGTCTTCACTCCACGACGAGAGAACTCGCGGGCCAGGTGACCCACGGAGCCGCCTACGTCTACCATGGTATGGATGCGACCCCCCGCATAGCCGAAGCAGCGCTCCACCACCTCTTGGAGAACGGCCGGGTCGCGCTCCCCCATGGCCATGGCCCGACTGCGCACATCTTTGCGCGCCATACCGCCAGACGCCGGCCTGCCGGTGCGGATCACCTCCGGCAACTCCAGCCAGCCCCGCAACTTGTTGACCTCATGGACCAGACCGGCCCGCTCCAAATCCGGCCCCTCGTTCAGCAGGTGGGCCCGCCCCACCGGTGACAGCCGGTAGAAGATGTTACCGTCGGCTCCCTCGGTCTCCTCGACGACGCCCTCGGAAGCCAGAGCTGCAAGGACGATGCGACTGGCCCGGAGGTCGGTGCCGGCGATGCGCGCCACCTCCTCAAGGGGCAGCGCTTCCTCGCCACCTAGGGCATCGATCAACCCGGAGCGGAGTGCCCCCACCAGAAGAAGCAGTCGTTCCACCGAACGTCTATCGACCAGCGAATCTCTCATTGCCCGCCGTTCACCCCGCCGTGACCGGGTTTCAAGATAACCCCCTGCTGGCGCTTGCCATTGATCTTGACCACCAGCGGCTCCGAAAAATGGAGGTGGCGCACGAAACCATCCTGCGGTTCCCCCATCTGCTCCTCGAGCCAGGTCCAGTCGACGAAACCTTCTCCCGCCTCCGGATTCACCGTGAAGAAGCCCACCCGGAAGGAGGTCAGGTTCTGGAAGAAGTGACTACCCTGCGAGGGGGTAACATGCAGGTCTTCGAAGCCCGCTTCGACTATGACCCGGGCCCCCGAGATCTGGTCCCAAGTGACGGGGATCCCCAACCAAGGGTCGGCCGACCCCAACCTACCCAGACCAATGAGGGCATAAGGGACACCGCTACTCAGCAGTTCGGCGTTCAGACGGGTTATCTCCGCAGCCACTTCGCGGGTCTTGGCCCGGACGAATCGACGCCGGTCGACCGTCACCAGGTCGTGTATATGAGTGAACTTTCCGTTGCCCAGGACACTCTCCGACCGGCAGAGGACGCTGCCGGGATCGATGTTCTCCGTATCGACCTCTTCACTTTCCCTGGTCATGGCCATGGGTCGGAGCTGGAGGAATCCGAACTCCTTGGGCTTTCCCTTGGCGCTCGTCAGATCGACTGCGAACTCGATCTCCACTTCACCATTCATCCCCTTCTTCCCGAACTCCAGCAGATGGACCATGATCTCCGGCAGAGGGAAGGTGTGGTGCTTGAGTATGGGGGCGAAACTTACCAGCCGGATACCCGGGCGGGAGGTACCGTCATAAACGACGTCGTTGTCGGCCGAGTACGTGGAACCAACGTAGCTGAGAGTGCCGTCTTCCTCGGCCGTCTCCAACGGATGGTGCCGCTCGGTGATCTCCCCATCCTCTTCGTCCATCTCGATGGAGACAAACTCGCGCTGGGAGTTCTCGAGCATGTCCCGGGGCGTAGAGAACTGGACAAGGTTCTGAGGACAGGCGGGACAGAAGGAGAGCGAGGTCTCTCCATCCACCACTGTACGGCCCAAACCTAGAGCCACGGCCACCACACCCTGCTCAGGAGTCTGTGGCGGATGGGGATAGAAGTTGTACGAACGCGCCGCACCGGCCAGATGGGGATAGAAGCGAGGACCGTGCCGGGATCCCACCACCTTCTGGATGAGAACGGCCATCTTCTCCTCTTCCAGCAGGTAGGGGGTCACTTTGAAGTAGTTCTTGGCATAGGTCAGAAACGTTGAGGCGTAGACCCGTTTCACCGCCTCTACGAGCCTCTCCAGCCGCACCTGCAGCTCCTCGTGATTGTTGGGGAGCATGTAGGTGTTGTACACACCGGCAAGCGGCTGGTACTGCGAGTCTTCGAGTAGGCTGGACGACCTCACGGCTAGGGGACTGCACATGAACTCGAGGAAGGCGGCAAGGTCGGCTTCGTATTCTCTCGGGAAGCCGGCGGCGACGAACTCCCGCTCGATCTCCTCGTCGTCGTTGCAGCTCATGGCGAAATCGCGCAGATTGTTGTCGTCCAGGAACTTATCGAACACATCGGTACCGAGGACCACCGCAGGCGGCACGGTGATATTGACCCCCTCGAACTTGTCCGCAAGGTCTGTATCGGCCAAGAGGCGTCTGACGAAGGCGAGCGCCCGAGCCTTTCCGCCCAGAGAACCTCCGCCGATGCGGGCGAAGCTGGCCGTGGGATCGAACGTAGACGGATCGAAGTCGCCGATGGTCTCGCGAGCCTGCTCCCGCCGGTAAGCGTCAATCTGAGAGATGAGGTAGTTGCGGCGCTGCTCCACGCCCGGGTAGTCGGTGCTGCTGCGGACCCGCAGATGACGGGCAAGGTCGAATTCGGTCCGCACCCGCAGCCAGCGGGAGAAGTCGTTGCGGTCCGCATGGTACGCGATGCTCTCCGCCGGCACGACCCGCAGTCTCTCCAGAAGGCCGCGCAGATCGCGTACGCGATCCACCACCGTCCCATCGGGCATCTGAAAGACGAAGTCGCCGAAGGCCAACCTGCCGACCATGAACTGCCGCAGGTCCTTCAGCAGCGTTGGAGATCCCTTGAGCATGAACGACGCGCCCGCCTCCAGGGCCGGGCGCTCGTTCTCCACCCGGCTGGACTGAAGGAGTATGGGGATGTCCGGCCATTTCTGCCGGACTTTCTGAGCGAACTCCACCCCCGCCTCCGGGTCGAGGACACCTTCTCGGGGGAACTGCATATCGGCAATCACGCCGAGGGTTTGGTCCGAGTATTTGGAGAAGTACTCCCAAGCCTCCTCGAAGTTCGCGCACAATAGGATCTTGGGGCGCGCCCGCATCCGTAGGATCTTGTGCGCCATGTTCATACCCTTGGTCAGCAGCCTCTGAGAGTATCTGATGACCTCGTCGTACATGATCGGGAGGAAGGCCGAGTAGAAGCGGATGTTGTCTTCGATCAAGAAGATGCACTGCACACCGGCCACCCCGGTGTCGTACTCCACGTTCTGGCGGTCCTCAACGTACTTCACTGTGGCCAGGAGTATCTTGGGATCGCCCTGCCAGAGGAAGATGCGTTCCAAGGCCGACGTGTCTTGCCGGGCCATATACTCGGACAGCTCGCCACCGTCGTAGGCCAGGAGCACCACAGGGATATCCAGCCCCTCCTCCCGCACCCTCTCGGCCAGCTCCACGGCATCCATATCGCCCACGTTCACAGCCGTGATGATGAGGTTGAAACGGCTGTGCGACTTGGCCAGAGCGATCGCCTCCTCACCCGTGGACACGTGGGTCAGGCCGGTCGTGTGATGGAGGTTGAGCTCCAAAAACTCGCTCAGTATCAACTCGCTGAGCTGGCCGTCTTCCTGCAGGATGAAGGTGTCGTACAGGCTGGATACCAGGATAATGTCTTCCACCCGGCGCGACATGAGGTGTTGGAATACCTGCCCACCCCGCTCGCCGGGGAGGGTGGGCGTCCACCCATCCCTCTCCCGCCTAGCGGTGAGGCCTCCACACTCAGTGTCGGGCCGATCCGAGGTCACACCACACCCTGATCCATCATGGCGTTCGCAACTTTCAGGAATCCGGCGATGTTGGCCCCGGCTATGAGATCGTTCTCCAGGCCATAACGCTCCGCCGCAACGGTTATGGTGGTGAAGATCTCCTTCATGATGCCCTGGAGTCTTGCGTCCACCTCTTCCCGCGTCCAGGCGATGCGCATGCTGTTCTGCGACATCTCCAGCCCTGAGACGGCCACGCCGCCTGCGTTGGCGGCCTTCGCCGGGATGATGACCGCTCCGCCGTCGGCCAAGTTCTCGATGGCCCCAGGGGTAGTGGGCATGTTGGCTCCCTCAGCCACCAGATGGACCCCTTCTCTTAACATATGGGCGGCATCGCGGTCGTTTATCTCATTCTGCGTGGCAGAGGGGAAGGCGCAATCGGCGGGATGAGACCAGAGCGGGTTGTAGCCCAGGGTCGGATCTGCCTCTTGATACACCGCTTCTGGATACTTGGAGACGTATTCGGAGATCCGTCCGCGCATGACGTTCTTCAACCTCATGACGAAGGCGAGCTTCTCCCGGGTTATCCCGGACTCATCGTAGATGTAGCCCGAACTGTCGGACAGGGTGACGGGTTTGGCGCCCAGGTCCAGCAGCTTCTCCACAGTATACTGGGCCACGTTCCCGCTACCCGAGACCAAACAGGTCTTGCCCTCCAACGATTCGCCTTTGGTGGCGAGGTACTCTGTCGCGATATACACCACCCCGTACCCGGTGGCTTCAGGCCGGATGAGAGAGCCACCCCACGCCGTACCCTTGCCGGTGAGGGCCCCGGTGAATTCGTTGCGGAGACGCTTGTACTGGCCCCAGAGGTAGCCGATCTCCCGCCCACCGACGCCGATGTCGCCCGCAGGGACATCCGTATCGGGACCGATATGCCGGTACAGCTCGGTCATGAAGCTCTGGCAGAAGCGCATGACTTCGTTGTCGCTCTTGCCCTTGGGGTTGAAATCGGATCCACCCTTGGCGCCGCCCATGGGGAGGGTGGTGAGGGCGTTCTTGAAGACCTGCTCGAAAGCCAGGAACTTGATGATGCTCAGGTTGACGGACGGATGCAGCCGCAGGCCTCCCTTGTAGGGACCAATGGCCGAGTTCATCTGCACTCGGAAACCCCGGTTGACCTGGATCTCACCACGGTCGTCCACCCAAGGCACGCGGAACATGATTACTCTCTCCGGCTCCACCAGTCGCTCCAGGATGCGGGCCTGGCGATACTCGGAGTGAGCGTCGAGAACAGGGGCGACCGACTCGAGGACCTCCTCCACCGCCTGGTGGAACTCCGGCTGTCCAGGGTCTTTAGTTGGGACCAGTTCCTTACTGGCCCATCGGCAGTACTCGTTCACGTAACCTCCCTCCCGGCTACCCAGAAGGCGCCGGCCTCACCGATTGTCGGAGGGAGTTTACTAGACGACACCCTGGTCCATCATGGCGTTGGCAACTTTGAGAAAGCCGGCGATGTTCGCTCCCGTGGCGTAGTCGCCCGGCGACCCGAAGCGTTCGGCCGCTTCCAGACAGGCCTGGTGGATACCGGTCATGATCTGATGCAGGCGCCCATCCACCTCATCACTCGACCAGCTGAGCCGCATGCTGTTCTGCGACATCTCCAGTCCCGACGTGGCCACGCCCCCGGCATTCGCCGCCTTACCCGGAGCGTACATGACTCCAGCCTCTTCGAAGACGTGGATGGCCTCCGAAGTGCAGGGCATGTTGGCGGCTTCACAGACCACCTGGCAGCCGTTGGCTACCAGAGCCGCAGCATCCTCGGCCTCTATCTCGTTCTGCATGGCCGTCGGCACGGCGATGTCGCACTTGATGAAACGCCACGGCTTAGTCTCCGGCCTCCATTCGCAGTCGAACTTGTCCGCGTACTCCTTGGCCGATTTGCGGTACACGGTCCATAGATCGGCCATATAGGCGAGCTTCTCGCCCGAGATGCCGTCAGGATCGAAGGCGCAACCGTATTCGTCGCCTATACTGACCACCTTGGCTCCGAACTCGACGGCCTTCTGCACGAAGTAGGTCCCCACGTTGCCGTAACCGGAGATGGCTATAGTCTTCCCGGCCAACGAATCCCCCTTCGTCGCCAGCATCTCGGTGATGAAATAGGCCACGCCGTAGCCGGTGGCCTCCGGTCTGACGAGCGATCCGCCCCAGCCCAGCCCTTTGCCGGTGAGCACCCCGGTGAACTCGTTTTTCAGACGCTTGTATTGACCGAAGAGGTAGCCGATCTCCCGTCCACCGACGCCGATGTCGCCCGCAGGGACATCCGTATCGGGCCCGATATGCCGGTACAGCTCGGTCATGAAGCTCTGGCAGAAGCGCATGACCTCGCTGTCACTCTTACCCTTGGGGTTGAAATCGGACCCGCCTTTGGCGCCCCCCATGGGGAGGGTGGTGAGGGCGTTCTTGAAGGTCTGCTCGAAGCCAAGGAACTTCATGGTGCTCAGATTCACCGAGGGGTGGAAGCGCAATCCGCCCTTGTAGGGGCCGATGGCGGAATTCATCTGCACCCGGAAGCCACGGTTCACCTGGATATCGCCGTTGTCGTCGACCCAGGGCACGCGGAACATGATCACCCGTTCGGGTTCTACCAGACGCTCAAGGATGCGGGCCTGGCGATACTCAGAATGGGCATCCAGAACCGGAGCGACCGACTCGAACACCTCCGTCACAGCCTGATGGAATTCTGGTTCCAGAGGATCCCTGGCCTTGACGGCTTCGATCACCTCGCGTGCGTATTCGTGCACGACTCACCTCCGCTCGTAGACACCGATGATTCAGACTTACCGCTGTTTTCCCGCGAACCAGAAAGATTCGAGAAAGACCGAGGAAACCATAATAGGAGCTGAGCGCCTGCGACTCAACAACGCATCATGGCAGTCGTATCGAACCGGGGGGTCCGATAGACGCCCCACTGTGCGCTCAACCGAGACTCGAACTTAGTCGGCGGCCCGTAGAGTAGCGTAAGGGTTGGTGGCCACCCCGGACGACGTATACGAGCAGAAGTGGAGGTGATTGCAGGTACCGGCATTGCCGGTATGACCTACCCAACCCAGGAGCTGCCCGGCCTTGACCGAGACGCCGGGCCGGATCCCAGAAGCGATGCCGTCCAGATGGGCGTAGTAGTAGCCGCATCCGTTATTGCCGCGCAGCCATACTGTGATGCCGCCCAATCCCGTATCGCGGCTATTCGTACGGGAGACCGTCCCGCTCACACACGCCACCACCGGCGTTCCTCTGGCCGCCATGATATCAGTCCCTTTGTGGGTGCGCCCGCCCGAACGGGGGGCGCCCCAAGTGTCGGTGAAGCTGTGCGGTCCCTGGACCGGAAACACGAAGGAGCCGGACTGGACCGTGCCGCCGCTGTAGTTGCTCCGATAGGTACTCGAACCACCCGATGATTGAGCGGCTCTGGCTTTGGCTTCGGCGGCTGCTTTGGCCTTGGCCGCCGCGGCGGCGGCCGCGGCTCTGGCCGCTGCCTCCTCAGCCTCGCGCACCTGCTCCCGGAGGTCGAGCACCTGAGCGGTCAGGCGCTCATACTCGGCCGAAGCCGCCGAGAACCTCTCACCCATCTGAGCCTGCAAGGTCTCAAGCTCAGCCACCACTTCATCCTGCTCCCGCTTCTTCTGGTCCAGCTCGGCCTGCCGCCCCTCCGACTTGTCCAGATACACCGTGACCTGGTCGAATAACTCCCTATCCTGATCCGCCATCCGTCCGATCAGTGAGAAGCGTTCGAGGATGGAGGCAAAATCCGATTCCTTGACGAGTATCTCCAAGTAGACCGGCGCCGAGGAGTAGTTGTCCTTATACAGGTTGACCAAGCGTTCGGCCAGTTGGGCCTGCGCGATATCCATATCCTTCTCTGCCAAAGCGATCTCGTTCTCAACCCCACCGATGGCCTGCTCGATCTGCGCCATGCGGACCTCGGCATCATTGTGCTTCTCCGCGAGCACGTTCAACTCATCCTGGAACTTGGAATACTCGGCGTGGGCGGCGTTCAACTCCGCCTGTTTCGCGGCAAGGCGATCTTTCAGGGACTGGATGCTGGCGCCGGATGCCGGCGAGACGACCGGCAGCGCGACGAAGAATATGAGTAAGACCGCAGCCGCAACCAAGGGAGAAGCCCATCTCCCGATCCACCCACCGCGTTCTCCCGGTGTACCGAAAAGGCTCATTAATCGTTCATTTTACCAGCCATAGCCGCGTAGCGCCCGCACGGCGCGTTTGAGACGCCCATGGAGCGTTTGAGAAGCACGCGGCGCGTTCGAGAAGTGCTCTCGGTATCACAAACGCACCGGGATGCCTTGGGCGGCCATATGCTCCTTCGCCTGGCGAATGGTGTACTCGCAGTAGTGAAAGATCGAGGCGGCCAGTACCGCGTCCGCTCCCCCGACCCGGACCACCTCGGCCAGGTGATCGAGCGTCCCCGCCCCCCCGCTGGCTATGATAGGCACGTTGACCGCCCTGGACACGGACTTGGTGAGCTCCGAGTCGTATCCGTCTTTGGTACCATCCTTGTCCATCGATGTAAGCAGGATCTCTCCCGCCCCCAGCCCGACCGCCCGGACGGCCCACTCCACCGCGTCCAAGCCCGTGGGAGTCCGACCACCGTCAACATATATCTCCCACCGAAGAGCCTGTCCGCCCGGGATGGGCGCCGCTACCGACGCCACCCGCTTGGCATCTATCGCGATGACGACACACTGAGATCCGAAGCGCCGGGCGCACTCGGATATCAACCCGGGATCCTTCACGGCCGCGGAATTGAGCGACACCTTGTCGGCGCCCGCGGAGAGCAGTGCACGCACGTCCTCCTCACTCCTTATGCCGCCCCCGATGGTGAAGGGGATGAAGAGCTCCTCCGCGCAGCGCCGGGCCAGTCCCACCATGGTCTCCCGCTTCTCGTGGGAGGCGGTGATGTCCAGAAAGACCACCTCATCGGCGCCCTCCCGGTCGTAGCGTGATGCGAGCTCCACCGGGTCGCCTGCGTCACGGATTTCGACGAAGTTGGTACCTTTGACCACACGACCCCGGTCAACATCGAGGCAGGGGATTATCCGTTTGAGCAGCATCAGTCCTCGTCCCGGCTGCCGGCCCTAGGGCCCGGCACCGGACTGGATCCTAGCTGTGAGTCAAGGCCCGCCCCAGGGGCCGCATCCAGCACGGCGAGCGCGTCGGCCACCGTGAAACGGGCCTCGTAGAGAGCCCGCCCGGCGATGACCCCGGTGACACCCAGCGGCTCCAGCTCCTTCAGAGCCCGCAGGTCGTCCAAGCTGGTGACCCCTCCCGAAGCGATGATCGCCAGCCCGCTGCTCTCGGCAAGCTCCCGGATACCCTCGAAATCAACGCTCTGCATCATGCCGTCCCGGCTGATATCGGTGTAGAGGACCTCGCGCACGCCGAGCTCCGCAAGGCGCCGGGCAAGATCCGTGGCGCGAACGTCGCTCCGCTCCTGCCAACCTCTGGTCTTGACGTAGCCCCCTTCTGCGTCGACGGCGACCACCACCCGTCCCGGTCCGAGCACGGCCAGGGCATGGGTGAGAAAGGCCTCGTCTTCTACGGCACTGGTCCCCAAAACCGCCTTCGCCACCCGGCTCTCCTCGATAAGACGCAGGGCCCCGTCGCCGCGGATGCCGCCACCGGTCTCCACCGGAACGGGAACCCTGTCGGCCAGTTCGCTGATGATTTCGAAGTTCTGGAGCACTCCCTCCCGAGCTCCATCCAGATCGACCACGTGCAGAAAACGCGCTCCTTCGCTCACCCAACGTTGGGCCATGGCTACGGGATCGTCACCGAATACGGTCTCGTCACCGAAGTCGCCCTTGCGGAGCCGGACGCACTTACCGCCCCGGATGTCAATGGCCGGGATGAGTCTCATGGCCGGGTCGCCAATCCCGCCCTTAGGGTGAAGTTCTGGTAGAGCCTTAGACCCAAGGTACTCGACTTCTCTGGATGGAACTGCACGGCGGCCACGTTGTCGTGCTCGATGGCCGACACGAAGGAGATGCCGTCATAGTCGGTCATGGACAACACGTCGCCGGGTGACCGCGGAACTACCGCGTAGCCGTGAACGAAGTAGAAAGCCGAGCCGTCAGGTATGCCGTCGAACAGGTCGGAACACGCACACACCTCCACCTGGTTCCAACCGATATGCGGCACCTTGACCGTGGACGGCAAGGCCCGGACATCACCGCGGACCACTCCCAGACCGGCGACGCCAGGACTCTCTTCGCTGGCTTCGAAGAGGAGTTGCATACCCAGACAAACCCCCAAGAAGGGAACGCCGGCCTCGATCCGCAGCAGAAGAGGCTCGATCAAACCTCTCTGGTCGAGTTGCTCCATAGCGGCGCCGAAGGCCCCCACCCCAGGGAGCACCAAGGCCGGAGCCGTCATGACGTCGCGGCGCTCCGATCCCACACGAGCCGCCACCCCAACCTGTTCGAAGGCCTTCTGGACCGAGCGCAGATTGCCCGCACCGTAATCGACGATGCAGAGGGCGGCGCTCCCGTCGGAGATGCTTCCGCCTCTCACAGGACTCCTTTGGTGGAGGGAATGCCCTGGGCCCGCGGGTCGAGAGAGACTGCTTGGCGCAGAGCCCGGCCGACTCCCTTGAACACAGCCTCGATAGTATGGTGCGCATCGCCCCCCGAGAGAACGCGCACATGCAGCGTCAGACGAGCGTTATTGGCGACCGACCGAAAAAACTCGGCCACCAACCCGGCGCTGAAGCCGGCGATGTTCTCCCCCACCGGCCCGCCGTCATACGCGAAGTAGGGGCGTCCGCTCAGGTCAAGCGCCACCATGACAAGAGCCTCGTCCATCGGCAGCAGCATGCTGCCATAGCGGGTGATCCCTCGCTTGTCACCTACGGCTTCAGACAGCGCCGAGCCCAGACAGATGCCCACATCCTCGACCGTATGATGGCCCCCCGTGTGCAGATCGCCCTGTGCCTCGATGGTGAGGTCGAACAGCCCCTGAGCGGCCAGCAGTTCCAGCATGTGATCGAAGAAGCCCAGCCCCGTGGCGACGGTCGCCCGGCCGGAACCGTCAAGGTCCAGTTCCAACGTGACCTTGGTCTCGCGGGTCTCTCGCTTTACGGTCGCGGCACGATGGACGGAATCGAAAGGTTGCGGAGCGCTTTCCGGCTGCACTGTCTCCTCCGTTATAGTGATTGGTGGCAGTCGCCCCAAGCCGGATCGCAGACGGCTCATGCGGCGACGTTGGGAGGATAGCATAGCGGCCCTCGGGCCCGGACACCGGCCCCTGGACTGTTTGAGACACGCTTCCCGCGTGCCGATGTCTCTTCGTGGAGAGACCATACAGTGACTCTATCCGGGATTCGCCGCAAAGATGACCCGGACGGGCAGCGCGCTGGGAAGTCCCCCTACCTCGCCGTGCTACGAACACTCCGCGGTCGAAGCCTCGGCCTCCGGACCCGCTCCACCGGCCCGGAGCTCCGCGGAGACTCGGTGATACATGAAGCCCTCGCTGTCGGCGATCCGCGCCAGGTGCGGAGTGAGGCGCCGCACGGCGTCGTCCGTCATCTCCACCATAGATGATCTCCGCATGAAGGTGTTGACCGAAAGCGGCGACGAGAATCGGGCCGAACCCCCTGTAGGAAGAACGTGGTTGCTCCCCGCGACGTAATCGCCGAAGGCTGTAGGAGTCAGATGACCTACGAACACAGCGCCGGCCGATCGCACGAGGGGGAGGAAACCGCGGGAATCTGCCAGTTGGATCTCCAGATGCTCCGGAGCATAGGTGTTGACCAACAGCGCCGCCAGCGGGAGGAAGTCCTCTCCCGGGGCCGGGTAGAAGGCGGCCAATCCCTTCAGGCCGTCACCGTCACCATGGTCGCGCAGCCGGTCGAGAGCCAGCCGCACGGAACTGCACACCTCCTCCGACTCGGCCATCAGCACGCCGGTGGCTCCGGCGCCGTGCTCCTCCTGGGCCAGAAGGTCGGCGGCTACCCACTCAGGCCTGGCCGTCCGATCGGCGACCACCAACACCTCACTGGGGCCGGCCAGACTGTCTATGCCCACCGACCCATAAACCTGCCGTTTGGCCTCCATCACGTAGGCGTTACCCGGACCGCAGACGAGATCGACCCGGGGAACCGTCTCGGTGCCGTAGGCGAGCGCCGCGACGGCCTGCGCCCCTCCCAGGCGGAACACCCGTCGGATCCCCATGAGCCGAGCGGCGGCCAGAACAGTGCGATTGACGCTCCCGTCCGGCCCTGGGGGTGTGCATACGACCAGCTCTTTCACCCCGGCGACCAGGGCGGGGACTGCGTTCATCACCACCGTCGAGGCGTAGGCTCCCAGCCCTCCGGGCACGTAGAGACCGGCCAGCCTCACGGGCAGGTGTCTGATACCCAGTCGCTGACCCTGCGGACCGGTCTCCTCCCAGTCGGGCGTCAGTTCGTGCCGGTGGAAGAAGGTCAGGTTCTCGCGGGCCGTCTCCAGGGCGACGACGGTTTGAGCGTCGGTCTCCCGGTAGGCGGCCTCAAGATCCTCGGCGGGAACCATCAAGCCGGCCACCGTCGCCTGGGGCCAGTCGAACCGCCTGGTCGCTTCCACCAGTGCCTGGTCGCCCCGAACGCGGACGTCGGCCAGCAGACCGGCCACCACCTCGGCCACCCGGCGATCGGAGGAGGCCTCCGGCCTCAGAGCCGACACTTCGGCAGCCACGGCGGCCCCCGTCAGAGCTTTGATGTTCACGGGGCCACCTCCAGACCCAGGTGAGTGCTCACAACCCGCCGGCGCCGTTCGGCCGGACACCATTGAACTGAACACCGTTTCCCTGGCACACGCAGCTCTCTCCGAGCAGCTCCTTCAGTTCCGCGAAGAGACTCGCCTGCGGGTCGACCTTGAAACCGTCTCCCAGGCGCAGACGTTGCGCGCCGCCTGCGGCGCGCACATACATGTCCACGGAGCAGGGACCCGGGAATTGCACTAAGATCCGCTTCAGATCGTCGATGACACTGCAGGGCAACCGCTCACCATCCAGCGAAAGGGCCAGCGGTTCCAGGCCGGTCTTGGGTGTGAACGCTTCGATGGCCAGGGGGATGAACTTGGTCTCCGCCTCATCCTTGTGATCCACCCGCCCTTTGATCTTGACCACCTTGTCCACCTCCAGCAGCTCCTTGTGCTCCTGATAGACGGCCGGGAAACACAGCATCTCCACCGATCCCTCCAGACCCTCGATGGTCACGAAGGCCATGAGTTCGCCGGACTTCTTGGTGGTGATCCGCTTCAGCGCGCCCACCATCCCCACGATGGTGGTTACGGTGCCATCCGGCACTTCACCCAGCTGAGAGATGAGGTGGCCGGCCTCTCGACGTACCTCTTGCCGGATGTCTTTGAGCGGGTGCGAGCTCACGTAGAGGCCCAGGGTCTCCTTCTCCAACTTCAGCAGCTCCTCCTTGCTGAAATCGTCGACGGGTATCTCGACCGGCGGCCGGCCGTTTCTACGCCCACCGTTCGCGCCCGGACCCGGCGCGGCGCCATCCACATCCGCAGACCCACCAGGCTCGAGTAGGAGATCGAAGATCGACGCCTGGCCCCGGTCGGCATCCGACCTGGTCTTCTTACCGTGAGACATGGCCTGTGGCATGACCAGCAGCATCCCCCGCCGCGACGGGCCGATAGAATCCATGGCCCCGGACTTGATCAGGCTCTCGATCGCTCTGCCGTTGACCACGCCCATGTCGACCCGCTCGCAGAAGTCGAAGAGGTCGGTGAAAGAACCTCCCGTCTCCCGCGCTTCGAGGATATTGCGGATGGCCGTCTCCCCCACGTTCTTCACCGCGTTCAAACCGAAACGGATGCGGCCTTCCACATCGCGAAAGTCAAGCGCCGACTCGTTGACGTCGGGCGGGAGCACCTCAATGCCCATCTCGTTGGCCACGTTCACGTAGAAGGGCACCTTGTCCTTGGTGTCCATGACGCTGGAGATCAGGGCGGCCATGTACTGAACGGGGAAGTTGGCCTTGAGATAAGCGGTACGGTAGGAGATGAGGGCGTAGCAGGCGGCGTGCGACTTGTTGAAGGAGTAGTCGCCGGCCCGCTCCATGAGCGACCACAAGTGGTCGATCACCTGAGGCTTGGTACCGGAAGCTTCGGCCCCTTTCTTGAACTTCGGTTTGAGCTTGGCCATCTTGGCGTGGATCTTCTTGCCGATAGCTTTGCGAAGATCGTCCGCCTCGGCGGGTGTGAAGCCTCCTATTCGCTTGGAGATCTCCATCAGCTGCTCTTGGTAGATGGCCACCCCGTATGTGGAACTGAGGATTGGCTCCAGTCTTTCATCTGCGTACTTGATGCCCGCCGGATTGCGTTTGTTGCGGGCGTACTCGGGGATGAAGGCCATGGGGCCCGGACGATAAAGGGCGACAAGGGCGATCAGGTCGTCCAGCCGGGTGGGCTGAATCTCCCGGAGGGCCTCACGCATCCCGCTCGATTCGAACTGGAACACGCCTTCCGAGTCGCCCTTCGCCAGCATGCGGAAGGTGGGGCCATCATCCAACGGGATGGTCTCGATACTGAAGTCCGGGTGTCCTCCCGCCCGGATGATACCGACCGCGCCGTTTATCACATCAAGGTTGCGCAGGCCTAAGAAGTCCATCTTGAGCAGACCGAGCTTCTCCACGTCGCCCATTGAGACCTGCGTCACCACCTCGGCATCGCCCTTCTGCATGATGGGCAGGTAGTCCGTGAGTGGCCCCTTGGAGATGACCACTCCCGCAGCATGGATGGAATCCTGCCGGATGAGGCCTTCCAGCGGCCGGGCCATATCGACCACCTCGCGCACCACCGGATCGCTGTCGTAGGCCGTGTGCAGCTCGCACTTGGCGTCGGACAGGCAGTCGTCCAAGGTGATATTGAGCACCTCGGGGACCAGCTTGGCAATGCGGTCGGCCTGGCCGTAAGGCACATCCATGACCCGAGCGGCGTCGCGGATGGCCTGCCGGGCCTTGATGGTGCCGAACGTGGCTATCTGAGCCACTCGGTCCCGCCCGTACTTCTGAGCCACGTATTCGATGACCTTCTCCCGGCCGTTCACCGAGAAATCGATGTCGATATCGGGCATGCTGATGCGGTCCGGATTCAGAAAACGTTCAAAGAGAAGATCGTGCGCTATCGGGTCCAGATCGGTGATGCCGAGTAGGTACGACACTATCGAGCCCGCGGCCGATCCTCGGCCGGGACCCACCGGGATACCGGCTTGCTTGGCGTAGCTGACGAAATCCCAGACGATGAGGAAGTAGGGAGGAAAGCCCATCTTCTCCACGACGGCCAGCTCCGACTCCAGCCGTTCGCGCACTTCCGGAGTGACGTTCTCTCCGTAGCGCCGGGCCAAGCCCAACTCGCACTGCTCCCGAAGATAGGAGGACTCGTCGTATCCCTCGGGCACGGGATAGTGCGGCAGGAGCATGTTCTCGAGTTCGATCTCCACGTTGCAGCGATCGGCCACCTCCATCGTGTTGGCGACCGCCTCCGGGTGGGCGGAGAAGGCGGACAGCATCTGCTCCTCGCTCTTGAGGAAGAACTCCTCCGAGTTGAAACGCATGCGGTTCTCTTCGGAGAGCCGGGACCCCGTCTGGATGCAGAGCAGGACGTCATGGGCGGCCGCGTCCGACTCGCGCAAGTAGTGCACGTCGTTGGTAGCCACCAACTTGAGGCCGGTCCGGGCGGCCAGATCGGCCATCCTCGGATTGATCTCGGCCAGGTCGCGTATGCCGGTCTCTTGCATCTCCAGGTAAACGTTGCCCTCTCCAAAAATGCCCAGCAGCCTGTCCACCTCCGCCTCGGCGGCCGTCGACTGGCCGTTCTGCAAAGCGCGAGACAGCCGCCCACTGGCACAACCGGAGAGACAGATGATGCCCTCGGCGTGTTCCTTAAGGGCCTTATAGTCCACCCGTGGCTTGTAGTAGTAGCCCTCGAGGAAGGCGAGGCTTCCCAGCTTGAGCAGATTGCGATAGCCGTTGTTGTCTCGGGCGAGCAGAGTGAGATGCCAGCGGTCCTCGTTCTGGCCGTCCTTGAGGAACCGGTCCTCCACAACGTAGGCCTCCAGGCCGATGATGGGCTTGATCCCGGCTTTGCGGCATTCTTCGTAAAACTGGATGATCCCGGATAGCACTCCGTGGTCGGTTATAGCCAGAGCCTTCATCCCCAGCTCCGCGGCCCGGGCCACCAGAGAGTCCACCCTGCAGGCGCCGTCCAGCGCCGAGTAATGCGTATGGACGTGCAGGTGGCAGAACCCAGCATCCGGAAGCTTGGAGGCCGTCTCAGGCCGGTCTTGTGAGGCGGGCGCAGAAGAAGTTGACAAAGTAGCCGATCTCCTCGGAGAGATTTCGTGATGGAGTTCCCGCTACTGCTCGATTCTACCCGAAGGCCGAGGGCCTCTCAAGGCGTTTGGCGGGCTGAGAGCGAACAAAATCCGCTGGGAGCGGGATTCGGTGAGCAAACCGATGGTCGCGGCGCTGACCTTGAGTGGCAACAAGGAGATCCACCGCCTCACTGGGAAATCCGACGCCGCCTGGGCCTTCACACCACCTGCCTCTTCATGCTGCCCGCGCCCTGAACCCTCAGGTCAAAGCCAGGATCACGTCTCCGGCAGCCGGATAGTACCGCAGCAGGGTCTCCCTGTTGCCCAGCTCGAAATCCTCGTACTCGAAGCCCGGGGTCACCACACAGCTCACCAACGTCCACCCCGTTTCCTCCGGGCCATCGGCGGATGTGACGCGCGCTCCCATCCACCAACGAGCCGGGACCACTGCGCACGGGCGGTCCGGGCTCAGCGTGAGCGCACGCCGCATCGGACCCGCTTCACCGCGGGACGCTCTCACGCGAGCTTCGACGGTCCCCTCCGCTTTCGGCGGCAGCAGCCAGAGTTCGGCGCGGGCGCCGGCATGGTATAGCCACAACTCGTCCGAGGCCAAACGGTGGAAGCGGCTGGGACTGTCCGACGCCAGGAGGAACAAGACGGCAGTCGACAGGGGCCGCGGCCCTGCGGCGGTGTCCACCTCAACGGCGGCCCGATAAGTCTCGCGGAAATAGCCCCCCTCGAGGTGAGGCTGCAGCCCCAGCGCTTCGGCCACCTCAGGCGCCGAGAGTCCGGCAAGACCTTCAGGGCCGGGGTTCATCTCTCTTCCGGCACCACCGGGTTGCGTAGGTAGCCCACGCCCTCTATCTCAACCTCTACCTCATCTCCAGGTTGGAGCGGACCCACGCCCGAGGGCGTGCCCAGCATGATGAGATCGCCGCGGTTGAGAGTCATGGCCTGGCTAATGATGGAGATGATCGTATAAGGGTCGCGTATCATATCGCTCAGTTGCGCCTCCTGGCGCACCTCGCCGTTCACCCTGGTCCGCAGCCAAGCGTCCGATGACGGCGTGCCCGTCTCCAAGAAGGGCCCAGCCACGGCGAAAGTGTCATATCCCTTGGCCCGCCACCACTGCTTGTCCTGCCCTTGCTGGTCGCGCTCGGTGACATCGTTCGCACAGGTCCACCCCAGCACGGCCCCGGCGGCTTCCTCCGGCGTGACCCGGCGGATGTCCCGGGAGATAACCACGGCCAGCTCACCCTCATGCTCCACTCGAGTCGCGTCGTAGGGATAGACTATCGCCTCTCTATGGCCTATGAGGCTTGACGGTGGCTTCAGGAACAGAAGGGGATGCGGCACCTTCTGGAGCCTCTGTTCATCGAGTTGCACCCCGTGGGACCGACCAACCATCTCTTTGATGTGCTCGCGGAAGTTCCAACCCACACCCAGTATCTTCTGAGGCGAGACGGGAGGCAGCAATCGAGCCTGATCCTCAGAGATGGTCGTACCGGCCAACTCGCCCGGCGCCTCGATCAGGTATCCGCCGCAGGTCACCGTCGCCTCACAGATCTCACCTTGGTACTCGATCCTGGCCAGCCGCATCACACCTCCCGATCATCCGCCTGCACCGAGGCCCCTTTCTCTCCCATCCGATGAAGCAGCCCGTAGGATATGGAGTCCACCAAGGCCTCCCACGACGCCTCCACCACGTTCTCGCCCACGCCCACGCTGCCCCAGCTGTGAAGCCCGTCGGAGGAATCGATGAGCACCCGTGTGGTCGCCGCGGTCCCCCTATCTTCGTCGAGGATGCGCACGCTGTAGTTGACCAAGCGGATGTCGTGCACCTCCGGGAACTTGCGTTCGACGGCCATGCGCAGAGCCTTGTCCAGAGCGTTGACCGGACCGTTCCCCTCGGCGGTCTCTACGTAGCGGTCGCCGTTGACGTGCACCTTGATGGTAGCCTCGCTCACCGTCCGCCCGTCTTCCCGCTTCTCCACGATGATCCGGAAACTCTCCAGGTGGAACAGTTCCACCCTCAGGCCCAACTCGGCCCTTAGCAGCAGCTCGAACGAGGCATCGGCCGCCTCGTAGTGATAGCCGACGTGCTCCTTCTCCTTCACCCGTCGCAGAAGCCGTTCGGCCAGATCCTTCTCCTCCCCCATCGGGTATCCCAGCTGCGTCACCCTCTGCTTGATGGTCGCTCTACCCGAGAGTTCAGAGACCAGCACGCGGGGCGAGTTGCCCACCAGAGCCGGGTCGATGTGCTGAAATGTGCTGGGATCGCGCTCCACGGCCGCGATATGCATGCCTCCCTTGTGGGCGAAGGCATTGTTGCCCACATAGGGCTGATGCGGGTCGGGCGCGATGTTGCACAACTCGGCCACGAAGCGCGCGATATCCGTGAGCTTGGCCAGATCCTCTTCGGAGACGCAGTCCACTCCCATCTTGAGCTTGAGCCCGGGGATGATCGAGCAGAGGTCGGCGTTGCCGCAGCGCTCCCCATACCCGTTGATGGTGCCCTGGACCACGTCGGCTCCCCGCTCCACCGCCACCAGCGAGTTGGCCACGGCACAGCCGGCATCGTTGTGCGCGTGGATACCCACGCCACAGGCGCCGTCGAGCGCGGCCACCACCCGGGCGACCGTGTCGGCCACCTGGTTGGGCAGCGCCGCCCCGTTGGTGTCGCAAAGGCAGACCGACTCCGCTCCGGCCTCAGCGGCAACCCGCAGGCAGGCGAGCGCGTAGTCCGCATGGGCCTCGAAGGCATCGAAGAAGTGCTCGGCGTCGTAGAAGACCCGCTTGCCCTGACGACGCAAGAACTCCACCGATTCCGCGATCATGCGCAGGTTCTCGTCCCGGTCCACCTGCAGCACCTTCTGCACGTGCAGATCCCAGGTCTTGCCCACCAACGCGGTGATGGGGGCCCAACAATCGGCCAGAACGCGCAGTTGGGGATCCTTATCGGCCCGCAGACCTCTTCCCCGGGTCATGCCGAAAGCGGCCACCTCAGCGGCACCCAGAGGTTCCCGCTGCAACTTGCCGAAGAACTCCTCATCCTTGGGGTTGGAGCCCGGGAATCCGCCCTCGATGATCCTGATGCCCAAGTCGGCCACCCGCACGGCTATGCGGACCTTCTCGTCCACGGACACGCTCATCCCCTCGCGCTGCATGCCGTCGCGCAGAGTGGTGTCGTACAGGAGGAGGGGGCGCGCCGGTGTCACCGCGCGCCCAGCACGAAGTCTCTATCCGTGGTCATGCGGTCCTTCCCCCCTACCCGTTGACGGGCGTGCCGGTACTCTCAGCGTATTCACGGAAGCGGGCGATGATCTCCTTGGTCACCGGACCGGGCACGCCTGCACCGATGGGACGTTTGTCCACCTCGACCACCGGCCCAATCTCCGCCGCCGTGCCGGTCAGGAAGGCCTCATCGGAGTTGTACACATCGTAGAGGGTGTAGAAGCCTTCCTCCACGTCCATGCCCATAGCCGCGGCCATCCGCATCGCCACCCCCCGAGTGATGCCTCCCAACGCCCCCAGTCCCGGGTGCGGGGTCATCAGCCTGCGCCCCCTGACCAGGAAGAAGTTGTCCGCCGTGCACTCGCAGACGTAGCCCTCAGTGGTCAGGAACAGCCCCTCATTGACCTCGGTGTCGCGCAACTCCAGCGCGCCCAGAACGTTGTTGAGGTAGTTGAGACTCTTGATGGCCGGACTGATGGTCTGCGGATTGTTGCGCCGGGTGGCCAGGGTCCTGATCTTGAAGCCCTTCTCGTACACCTCGGCCGGATAGAGCGTTATGCCATCGGCGATGCAGAACACCGTCGGCCTGGGACACTTCTTAGGATTCAAACCCAGGTCACCCTTGCCCCGGGTGACCACCAGGCGGATGTAGCCGTCCATCGCGTCGTTGCGCCGGATGGTCTCCATCATGGCCTCGACCAGTTCCTCGCGAGGCAGCGGGATCTCAAGAGCGATGGCCTGTGCCGACGCATACAACCGGTCGATATGCGGATCGAGTTCGAATACCCGCCCCCCATAGGTCCGGATGCCTTCGAACACACCGTCCCCGTAGAGGAGACCATGATCGAAGACGCTTATCTTCGCGTCGTCTTCACTGTAAAACGAACCATCGATGTAGATCTGCATGAGAGCCTCCGTGGGCCTTATCACGGCCTTTACCATTGGATACTGCAGTATACAAAATCTGGCCCGCTCCCGGCCGGTTGCGAGCCACCCCCATCCTAGATGAGCGACCCCACCTGGTAAACGATCACCCCGAGGACGAAGGCCACCACCAGCATGAGCCCCAAGTTCGCGCCGGTCCACAGCCAGGAGCGCGATTCCTGCCTGATGGCGGCCACCGTGGCCACGCAGGGGACAAAGGTCATCTGCACCACCAGGAAGGCGGCAGCGGCAGCCGGCGTCAGAACGGCGGCCACTTTCATCGCCAATCCGGCTCCGGCGGCCTCGGCTGCTCCGACCGCTCCCGAGCCGAACAGGATGCCCAGAGTCGCGACCGAGTTCTCTTTGGCCACAAAGCTGGAAAGGAGGGCAACGATCAACCGCCAATCACCCAACCCCATGAGTGCCCCCACCGGTTCAAAGAAGCGTCCGACGGCTCCCAGCACGCTCTCAGCGGGGGTCGAGCCCGGATAACTGGAGAGCACCCAGACAATCGCCGAGATGATCACGATCAAGGTCCCGGCCTTCTTGACGAAGGCCCAAGTGTTGCGCCACACGTAGCGCCAGATAGTGCGACCGTTGGGGGCGTGGTAGAGGGGCATCTCCATGATGAAGGCGCTACGGTCCCCCTTGAACACCAGCTTGTTCACCAGGGTCCCCACCGCTCCCAGTATCACCAGATTACCGCCCACGAGGGCGATGAGGGCCCAGGGAGCCGCCGCCCCGAAGAAGGCGGGGGCCAGAAAGACCAGCACAGCCAAGCGGCCGGTGCAGGGAACGAACGGAGTCAGCATCATGGTGAGCATCCGGGCCTTCCGCTCCTCGATGATACGCGTGCCCAGTACGGCGGGCACGTTGCACCCGAAACCGAGGATGAGCGGCATGCAGGACTTGCCGTGTAATCCCATCCAGTGCATGTACCTATCCATCACGTAGGCCATCCGGGCCATGTAGCCCACATCTTCGAGCAGAGCCAGGGCGGCGAAGAAGACTACGAGTATGGGCACGAACGAGAGCACGGTGCCGGCGCCACCTACCACCCCGTCGACTATCACGCCTATCAGCCAATCCGGAGCGCCTCCCATGGCGCTCCGCAGCAGGTCGGAGAATCCCCCGGAGATGAGACTGCTCAGAGCACCTGCAGCCGGACTGGCCACGAAATAGGTCACGACAAACAACACTGCCATGGCCGCAAGCAGAACCACCAGCCCCCAGAACGGATGAGTGGCTACCCGGTCGATACGATCGGTTATAACGGTAGCTCCCCGTTGGGGAGTCACCACTGCCGCCCGCACCATCCGGGCCACCCAGTCGTACCGCCCGCCGGCGATGTCGAGATAGGCATCCTCATGCTCCGCCAGGATGGCGTAGATGGCCTCCCAGGCCTCTGGAACCTTCGCCTCCACCAAAGCCGCCACGTCGGGATCGCCTTCCAACAACTTGAGTGCAAGCCACTCCGGCTGATAGCCCGCCGGCGTCCGACCGGCGAGGAGAGACTCTATCTCGGCCAGGACCGGTTGGTGCTTCTCCCTGATCACGGGACGGTTCGGATTGAACCGCTCCGGGGCTTCCGTGACCGCTATGGCAGCATCGACCAGTTCGTTCAGACCCCTGCGCTTACTGGCGACCAGTTCCACCACCGGGATACCCAGGGCAGCCTCCAGAACCGGTGCCTCCACGTGGAGACCGTGGACCTCTGCCACGTCGACCATGTTCAGGCCGATCACCACAGGCACGGGGAGGAGGAGGAGTTCGGCCACCAGGTACAGATTGCGCTCCAACGAGGCCGCGTTGACCAGAGCGATCACCGCGTCCGGCGAATCGCCGATGAGATAGTCGCGGGCCACCCGCTCTTCCTCGGAACCCGAAGTGAGACTGTAGGTGCCGGGCAGGTCGATTATCTCCACACGGTGGCCACGATGACAAAAGTGACCCGTCTTCTGCTCAACGGTCTTGCCGGGCCAGTTGCCGACGTGCTGATCGAGTCCGGTCAGGGCGTTAAAGACAGTGCTCTTACCTACATTGGGTTGGCCGGCCAGAGCCAGCCGCAGCTGAGGGGTAGGCTCGACAGCCCTTTCCACTAACGGTCCACCGAGGCCGGATCGTTCGGAGACGCGAGGGCCAGAGGCTCCACACTCACCCGCGCGGCCTGTCCCCGGCCCAAGGCCAGTCTGGCCCCGTGTACCTCGATAAGCAAAGGACCGTGGCCCCAATTGCTGAGCACGCACAACTCCGAGCCGGGTGTCAACCCCAGAGAGATGAGACGCTTGGCCAAGCCGTGAGAACGCGGGAGCTCGGCTACCACCGCGCGCGAGCCGGAAGAGAGTTCAGTCAATGCCGTCATCGTTCTTACTCCATCTACTTGGTGCCGGCGGAGCCCGGTTTCACCCCATGCTCCTCGGCATAACTCACGAAATGGGCGAGGACATCCGGTTCCAGCACATGCTCGAGTCGGCATGCTGCCGCGTCGGCCTTGTCCATAGGGACGGAAAGCACCCCCGTCAGAAAATCACGGATAGCCAGATGACGGCGCTGCACGTCGACCGCTATGGCCAGCCCCTCATCGGTGAGAGTCACGTGACCGTAAGGCTCATGAGCGACCAGGCCTCGGTTGGCCAGACCCTTGAGGGCACCCGTGACCGAGGGCCGTGATACGTTCAGCTGGTCTGCGATCTCGCTGACACGAGCGACGCGCGATTCCCGCTCCAGAAGCAAGATTACCTCAAGATAGTCCTCCAAGCTCGCGCTGAGAGTCTCCTCTTCACTTGCCTGAGTCGCTCGGTCATTTGCTTCGCCGCGCTGGTGTGACCCGCCCATCTGCATCATCCGATCAATCGTCCAATAAATTAGGCACGCCTATTTTAGTACTAGTCGACTAACTTTTCAATGGACGATGAGACCACACGGTGCCCGATCTCAGGCCCCAGGCAACGGGCGTTCTTCAGGCCGCAGAGTGCTCCACGAAGAAGCGCCGGCTCCAGAGCCGGCGCTTCCCAAAACGGTTATGCTCGCTGGATGACTACCAGCGACGGCCTCCGCCTCCGCCGTAGCCTCCGCCTCCGCCGTAGCCTCCGCCTCCACCGTAGCCTCCGCCACGAGGCGCGCGGGGCTGCGGTTCCTTGGCAGTATCGACCTTGATGGTGCGGCCATCGAGCTCGGTACCGTCCAGAGCTGCCTTGGCAGCCTCAGCGGCCTCGGCAGTCGCCATCTCGACGAAGCCGAATCCCTTCGGCCGGCCGCTATCGCGGTCGGTGATCAGATTGACCGCCGCGACTTCGCCGTGCTGCGCGAACAGCTCGTTGATAGCCGCTTCAGTGGTGCTGTAATTGAGATTGCCTACGTACAGTTTTGCAGAACTCATGTCCACCCTCCCTTTGGAGTCGCGTTTCGGCAAACGAGAGGATGAGACTGCACGCGGGCTGAATGAGAGTGAGAGACTCGCCCCTTCGCAACGCCTGAAGAAGACCCTATCGAATGTCGGCCGCAGTATAGCATGCGGGCGAGCTCATCCGCTGCGGCAATTGAGACCCCCAGCCTTGGCCCCAGTAGAGTCAGCCGGCTTACTAGAGAGTCAGCGAGCCTATTCTTGTATGAAGGTGAGACCCACCGCCCCGGGGCCGATGTACGTGCCTATCACGGAACCCACTATGCTGTGCGGCCGCAGGCGTACGCGACGGTCGTCGACAGCCTCGATGAGAGTCCGCAACCTGCCCATGACTGGTAGGTTCAGACCGTGAGAGAGATTGGCATACACATCCGTCCCCGCCCCAGTCCGCTCGAGGAGGCAATCCCGCATGATCTCCAGTGCCGAACCGATGCCCCGCGCCTTCTTGTAGGCGTCGGCGACTCCATCTCTTATCTCCAGTACGGGTTTGATGTTCAGAAGGGTCCCCACCAGGTGGGAGGCCCGTCCGATCCTCCCCCCCTTGTACAGGTAATCCAGAGTGGTGGGCAGGAACAAGAAGGTCTTGTTGGCGTGGAAGTACTCGATGTATGCGTCAAACTCCTCCTTCGAGGTGCCCCGGTCGATGCGCTCCATCATCCGGTCCACCAGCAGGGCGATGCCCCCGGTAGCCAGCCGCGAATCCACGACCGTCACGCCCCCGATCTCCGCCGCAGCCGCCCGAGCGGTTTCGCAGGTACCGCTGAACTCGGCGCTGAGATGGACAGAGTAGACCTGTTGGTACTGCTCGCGCAGACGGCCGTATAGCTCGCTCCACAAGCCGGGCGCCGGCTGCGAGGTGTGCGGCAACTCAGCGCTCGCGACCAGCTTCTCGTAGAACTGCTCCGGCCTCAACTCCACCCAATCGAGGTAGGCCTCTTCTCCGAAGAACACCGTGAGCGGAACCAGAGTCAGATTAGGGTCGTTGACCAAGTTGTCCGGCAGATCGGCGGTGGAGTCGACCACCATAGCCGTTGTAGAACGATCGACTATCACCTCAATCCGACTTCCTTATCTGCGGCGAGGGCACGATGACCAGCGGGCACTTCGCGTGCACCACCACCTGTCGGCTGATGGAACCCAACAGCATCTCCGTGAACGAGCCGTGGCCGCGCCTGCCCACTACCATCAACTCCGCGTCTTCGGCGTTGCTCAACAGGGCCTTAGCCGCCTGCCCTTCTACGACGATCTCCTCATGCTCGACGGAAGGCACCTCTTCCTCGATTAGAGCCGCGGCCTCCGCAGCCACTTGGACTGCGGTCTCACGGAATTCCTCGTAGAACTCCTTGCCCGCGACCACACTGGCCAGGACCGACGCGGGGATCTCCCATGCACTCACGATCCGCAGCTTCGATCCACGCAACTCGGCTTCCTTCATTGCGAAGTCGAGGGCGATAGCAGCGCCCTCAGACCCATCTACCCCGACGACGATGACTCCCATACGGCATCCCTCCTCGCTCGGTGGCGCTGCAGATCCGCTCGGTGCCTCTCAGTTCGGCACTCTTTCAGAATACCCCGTTGGGCCCGATCGATGAAGTGGGTTCGACAAGCTGCAGGTGTTGCATCGCGGGTCGGACCCCGGCAGGGTCCCGGCCGGGGTCCGACCCGCCTCTGATCAGCCTTTGGCTACGAACTCCGCGACCAGGTCGCCGACCGCATCGGTACCCATACCCATCTCGTTGGCGGTCATGGACTTCATCTTGGACACAGCGTGTGCTATGCCCTTCTCCACCAGAGAGGCGGCCTCGATCTCGCCCAGATACTCGAGCATCATCTGCACGGCCCCGATAGCCGCCAGAGGGTTGATGGCATTCTTGCCGGTCCACATGGGAGCGGTCCCACCGATGGGCTCGAACATGCTCACGCCATCGGGGTTGATGTTGCCGCCGGCGGCCACGCCCAGGCCACCCTGAGTGATGGCGCCCAGATCGGTGATGATGTCGCCGAACATGTTCTCTACCACCATGACGTCGAACATCTCTGGGCTGACCACCATGTAGAGGCAGGTGGCGTCCACATGATAGTACTCACGCTTGACGTCGGGGAACTCCTGGTCGCCGATCTCGGCGAACACCCGGTTCCACAGCTTGTACATGTGGGTAAGGACGTTGGACTTGCCGATGAGGGCCAGGGTGTTGTCCGGGCCGAGGCCCCGAGCCTTCTTGCCGTGCTTGCGCGCGTAGTCGAACGCAAAGCGCAGGCAGCGCGCCACCTGGTCGTAGGTGTAGACCATCTCCTGGATGGCCACCTCGTCCTTGGTGCCCGGCCGGGAATTGCCGCCCATACCCGTGTACATCCCGCCGCTGTTCTCGCGGACCACACAGTAGTCGATCTCTTTGGGCCCCTTGCCCTTGATGGGGGTCTCCACGCCGGAGATCAACCGCACCGGACGTAGGTTGATGTACTGGTCGAGCGCAAAACGGATCTTGAGGAGCACACCCTGTTCGAGGACTCCCGGAGGAACGTCGGGATGGCCTATAGCGCCCAACAGAATGGCGTTGTGCTGCTTCAACTCCTCAACGGCCGAGTCAGGCAGAGTCTCGCCGGTACGCAGGTAGCGCTCGCCGCCAAAATCGTAGCGGTTGAGTTCGTAGGTGAATCCGGCCTGGACGGCCGCGGCTGTGAGGACCTTGAGGCCCTCGTTCACAACTTCGGGTCCGGTCCCGTCACCGGGTATGACGGCGATGCTGTAGCTCACTTCATTTCCTTTCAGTCCGGGCCGGGCGGCATCAGCCGGCCGCGGCGCGTTGCTTCTTGAGATAGGGCAGAAGGCCGCCGGCCGCCACCAGCTCCTGCATGAAGGGAGGCAGAGGCTGGGCCTGGTAGGTAACGCCGGTGGTAAGATCGGCGATCTCGCCGGAGGCGAGATCGACCGTCAGCTCGTCGCCCTTCGTGATCCCGTCCACTGCTTCCGGCGCGATCAGGATGGGAAGACCGGTGTTGAAGGCATTGCGATAGAAGATGCGGGCGAAACTCTTGGCGATGACCAGCGACACTCCCGCACCCTTGATGGCGATGGGAGCGTGCTCTCGCGACGAGCCGCAGCCGAAGTTCTCCTTGGCTACGATGATATCGCCAGGCTGTACCTTGCCGGCGAACGTAGGATCCGCGTCTTCCATCACATGCTGAGCCAACTCCTCGGCCGTCTTCATGTTGAGGTAGCGCGCGGGAATGATCAGGTCGGTGTCAACGTCGCGCCCGAAGGTCCAGGCACGGCCACGCAGGGTGCCGGCGGTGCTCTCCGTCATGACTGCCTCCTTCCGCCCACCTGGTCGGGTGTGGCAATGTGCCCGGCCACGGCGCTGGCGGCGGCCACGTAAGGACCGGCCAGGTAGACCTCGGACCCCGGATCGCCCATGCGGCCCACGAAGTTGCGGTTGGTGGTCGACACGGCGCGTTCGCCCTTGGCCAGCACACCCATGTGCCCGCCCAGGCACGGCCCGCAGGTCGGGGCCGACACGGCCGCTTCGGCGTCCACGAAGACGTCGAACAAGCCCTCGTCCATGGCCTGCTTCCAGATGGCCTGCGTCGCCGGGATGACGATGCAACGGATGTCTTTGTGGACTTTGCGCCCCCGGAGGATCTCCGCCGCCTGGCGCAGGTCTTCAATGCGGCCGTTGGTACAGCTCCCGATGACCACCTGGTCGACCTTGATACCGGCGAGCTCGTCGGCCGGTTGCGTGTTGGAGGGCAGATGCGGCTTGGCCACCATGAGCGGCACGTCCTCCGCCTTCCAGGAGTAGGTCTTCTCATACCAGGCGTCGGCATCAGAGTCGTAGTAGACGGGAGTCCGGAGGAACCGACCCTCCACGTAGGCCTTGGTAGTGTCGTCGGGAGCGATGATGCCGCTCTTGCCTCCCGCCTCGATGGCCATGTTGCAGATGGTAAAACGCGAATCCATCGAGAGACCCCGGATGGCCGACCCGGTGAACTCCATCGCCTTGTACAGAGCTCCGTCCACCCCTATCTGACCGATGGTGAAGAGGACGATGTCCTTTCCGGTGACGTACTCACCCAGAGATCCTTCGAAATCGAAGCGATGGGTCTCGGGTACCCTGAACCAGGCCTGACCGGTCGCCATAGCGCCCGCCAGGTCGGTGGAGCCTACTCCGGTCGCGAAAGCCCCCAGAGCGCCGTAGGTGCAGGTGTGAGAGTCGGCGCCAAGGACCGCGTCGCCCGGTCCGACCAGGCCTTGCTCGGGCAGGAAGGCGTGCTCCACACCCACCCGGCCCACGTCGTACCAGTGCACCAACTGGTGCTTTTTCGCGAACTCGCGCATCTGCTTGACCAAACCCGCCGATTTGATGTCCTTGTTGGGCGTGAAGTGGTCGGGAATCAGCGCGATCTTCGCCGGATCGAACACCTGCTCGAATCCGGCCTTCTCGAACTCGTCGATGGCCACCCCGGAGGTGACATCGTTGCCCAGACATAGATCGAGCTTCGCCATGATGAGATCGCCCGGTTGGACCGAATCCTTGCCGGCGGCTCGGGCCAAGATCTTCTCGGTCATGGTCATAGCCATGCCATATACCCCCGTTCTCTGAGGTTCTGCGCGCGGTAGGCGATAGGCGCCGGCTCCATATCCCGGACGCCCGCGGACTCAGTATTCTATTCCACGGGCGGGAGGTCGCGCAACCGAAGAGGTAATGCATTGGCCGGCCGGCGCCCCTTACGAGACGCTCGTCCCGGCCGAGTTGTCAGGATCTCGTGTTAATCTCCTCCGTATGGCAGCACGGAGCCGCAGACGAAGGTTCTTCGTATGGTCGCTGGTCGCGGCCTTCGGCGCGGCGGCGCTGGCCGGACTGGCGATCCTGGTACCCAACGTGATCGTTACCCGGTCTGCCGGCAGCCACATGATCTCGACACCCACGGACGCTCCTCCCGCTCAGTGCGCCATCGTCCTCGGCGCACGGGTGTACAACGACGGCACCCCATCCCCCATGCTCGCCGACCGGCTCAAGACCGGCATCGAGCTGTACAGACTCGGCAAAGTCGACAGGATCCTGATCTCCGGCGACCACGGACAGGTCGAGTACGACGAGGTAAACGCCATGCTCGATTACGTGGTCGAGCGGGGCGTTCCTGAAGAAGACGTGTTCACCGATCATGCCGGCTTCAGTACCTACGAGACCATGTACCGGGCACGCGACGTCTTCCTGGTGAAGACAGCGCTGGTGGTCACGCAGGAGTTCCATCTGGCTCGGGCGGTCTACACGGCCCGCAAGTTGGGCCTGGAGGCCACCGGGGTCGCGGCCGACCTCCAACCCTATGTCCACGAGACCCGCTTCGCCGTGCGCGATTGGCTGGCCCGGGTCAAAGCGGTCATCCAATTGCACGTGACCCACCCCTTGCCTCGCTACTTGGGCCCCATCCTCCCCATCGACGGAGACGGAAGGGCCACCCGGGGGTAGATGCGCACAGTACTCAAGCAACTGACGCAGGCTGCGGCGCCGGTCCGTCCCCTGGCCGACTACGGCAACATAATGCATAGCACCAACCGCTGGGCGAAGGTGGGCGCGCACGTGCACTGTGGGGTTTGTTCCCAACCGACCAAGTGGTAGATGATAGCCAAAGCCGGTGAAGCGGGAAGCGCTGAACCATACCGACCATACAGAAGGGAATCGTCCGTGGCTGCTCCCATCGCAGCGATCATCCTGGGTTTCATCGAACTGCTGTTGGGGCGCAAGCTCTTCTGGATCTTTGTGGCCATCGGGGGCTTCCTGGTCGGTTGGGTCCTTGTACCCGATATCGTTCCCGACATGGCTACCTGGCTGCGCATTGTGATCGGCCTGGTGGCCGGCGTGATCTTCGCGCTTCTCTCGATACCATTCACCCGGGTTATGGTGGCAATCGCTGGGTTCTTCGTCATCGGCGGAGTGCTCGTAACAGTCCTGCGCATCTTCGGGCTAGACATTGCCTCCAGTTCCACTGGCTACTGGGTAGCCTTCGTCATCGGCGGCCTCATCGGAGCGATGCTGCTGTTCCTTGCCTTGGATTGGGCCCTCATCACGCTGACATCTCTGGCAGGAGCTGGTTCCGTGTCCGGGGGCACTGTCAACCTGGCACCCGATCAACCCGTATGGGCGCAGGCGGTGGTGTTCGTGGTCCTGGCGGTTCTGGGTATCGCCGTGCAGGCGCGCACCTTTGCTTCCGAGTCCGCCCGCCGACCGGCTGGATTACGTCGCCGCTAAGAACAGGCGCCGGGATACCGCGGTCGGATGGGCGCTGACGCCATAGATGCGTGTCCGGCGCCCTTCTACCACAACCCGCAGGTGATGAAGCCCTGCTCGATCATTCGCGAGGCGATGCC
>ENA-UOUL01000284-UOUL01000284.1-bioreactor-metagenome-genome-assembly--contig:-NODE-284-length-88560-cov-63.594532_pt1 | contig 88560 bp, 86 predicted proteins | sample MGYA00249838_ERZ747220 | MGnify/ENA primary metagenome ERZ747220 (study PRJEB28778, sample SAMN05720191) | bioreactor metagenome | isolation source: Anaerobic biogas reactor | place: USA:Washington... | reverse complement strand
ACACTCTCGCGATTATGTTCAAGTTTAATGCAACCGGCCTTTACGCTTCTAATAAAATCATTACCGGTTATATAAGTAAGACTCAAGATCCTGTTCCTCCCCTATTTTCCGCCTAGTACTTTTACTCCTTTAACATTTACATTTACTTGGGCTATTTTTATTCCAGCGTTATGTTCCAATACATACGCAACCTTTTGCATAACATTGTGGGCTACTTCCCGGATCTTGATGCCGTATCCCACGATAACATGAACATCTACAATCAACCCTTGTTCTGATGAACGCACTGAAACTCCTTTTCTGATAGAGTCTACACCAAGAATACTCCAAAACCCGGATTGTATATCCTGAGCCACCATACCCACCAGGCCATAGCAATCAATAGTCGCTAATCCAGCGATGGTTTCAATAACTTCGCGCTCAACGGTTATGTCTCCTAATTCTGTTTGTTTGATTTTGAACATGATAGTACCCTCCTATCTTCCATATTTAATTCTCTGACCGTGAGTTTATTCCTTCTTCTTGCCCTTTCCAATACCTTCTGCTAAAATAGGTAAGTGCATTGTCAATGAGAGGGGGCATCATTTGTGGCCAAATGCGAAGTTTGCGGAAAAGGCGTTACGTTTGGGAAAAAATACAGCCACTCCCACATCAGAACCAACCGGGAATGGAAACCAAATGTTCAGAGAGTTAGGATAATAGATAATGGAACTCCCCGACGGGCCTATGTGTGTACTCGCTGCCTGAGATCAGGTAAAGTTCAGAGAGCCATATAAAGTAAAGAAGCCTTAGTTTATTTCTAAGGCTTTTGCTTTTGTATAGCCTCAATCTCAGCCCGAGAAAAAAGATATACTTCCCGGCAGAAATTGCAGCACACTTCTAACTTGCCCACATCAGCTTCGATCTCCTCTAATTCTTCCGATGATAGACTGGCCATGATGCGGGCCAGACGATCATGACCGCAGTTGCATTTAAACTGCAACAGCTGTTCCCCTACCACTTTATAGGGTATGTCCTGCATGATCTGTTTCATAACATCTTCCAGTGAAGATGATTTATCTAACAAATAGCTTATCGGCCCCTGCTCTAAGACTTGCTGCTCCAGTTTCTCCAGAACCGTGTCATCAGCTCCAGGCAGAGCCTGAACAAATAATCCGCCCGCTGACCTTATGGATAAATCAGTATCAACCAAAACCCCCAACGACACCAGAGAAGGAATTTGCTCTGAAATCAGAAAATAGTTGGCTATATCTTCCCCTATTTCACCACTGACCAGCGGTACCGTGCCTATAAAGGGCTGTTTCAATCCCAAATCTTTGATAACTTCCACAAAGCCATCTCGGCCGACCAAATCACCCACCGCCAGTTTCCCCGGGGATTTAGAAGGCAAATCTGCTTGGGGATTGGAAACTAAAGCCCGACCGTTGCCATGGGAATCGACCGTTGCTACGATCGGCCCGCTCATGCCTCCTCCATCAACTCTGATCGTGAGAGTATCTCTATCGCCTTTAAGATCGCTACCCATCATAAAAGCAGCGGTAAGAACACGCCCCATCGCCGCTGAAGCAGTGGCTGAGGTATCGTGACGCCGGTGCGCTTCTTGCACCGAGGCGGTAGTGTGAGATAATGTAAGCCTGATCTGCTGATCCTGAGCAACAGCTTTTATCAAGTAATCCCTATTTACCATAACGACCGTGCCTTTCTGTAGCTGATATCTCCTAGTAATTATACCCTTAACTTTAGTATTTTCAAAAGCAAACTTGCGTAATAGGCAGGATTTACCCTTCCCATCTGGAAGAGTTAGGTGCACAGTGCTTTTAAAGGAGGAGAATCAAATTGGCTATTTATGAATTCGAAGGAAAACGTCCGATAATAGGCAAGCTATCATTTATACACCCTCAGGCAGTCATAATCGGTGAGGTTGAGATTGGTGAACGTTGTTATGTGGGTGCTGGAGCCGTGGTGCGAGGCGATTACGGCAAAATCGTGATCGGCAATGGAAGCAATATCCAGGAAAACTGTACCCTTCATTCGGAACCAGATACTATAGCTATTTTGGAAGAAAACGTATTGATTGGACATGCAGCAGTAGTACACGGCCCCTGCCTTATCAAAAATAATGTTACTATCGGTATGGGAGCTATAGTATCAGCCAATACCGAGATAGAACAAGAAAGTCTGTTGGCCGCCGGAAGTATATTGCCCCCCGGTAAGAGTATTCCGTCCCGTAAGATTGCTATGGGTAACCCAGCTCGGGTAGTCAAAGATGTCGGTGATTACAATATAGTCTATAATCAGCTGGCCACTAAGCTCTATCAGGACTTAGCAGGGCGGTGTCTCACCGGATTGAAGCTAATTGAGGAATGATTGGACACCCTGCCAGAGCGAGCAAAAAAGGATAAGAGCAAGGCAACCGGGAAGCCCGTGATTCATCGGCAGTCAGCCCTTCGGGCTTCTATTTGCCGATACCAGGCGCCAAACTGGCACCGTCGGAGGCGTACCTTAAGGTACGTCGATTGAACGGGCTGCCCGAGTTAACCTAGCACCCAAGGGCATTACTTATGTATCGCAAGCGATACTATTTAGGTTGCTATTGCTATTAGCCTTTTTTGAAGGTCTGAAGGACTGCCATTAGGTGCAGTCCTTTATTTATCCTCGTATTTGGCGATATTTTTGTTCCAAGCCTGCTTTCACTTGCGGAGGAACCATTGAGGTAACATCTCCCCCCAACAAGGCAGCTTCCTTTACACCGCTGGAACTGACAAAAACATACTCCGTATCGGCAATGATAAAGATAGTATCTACCTCAGGAATAAGGCGCTTGTTCATCATAGCCATATGCATTTCATACTCAAAATCACTTATGGATCTTAATCCACGGATTATGGCGCCAGCATTCTTTTCGTACAAATAATTTGCTAACAGTCCACTAAAACAATCCACTTCCACATTATCCAAATGCCCAGTACTCTCTTTAATCAAGGCTACCCGCTCATCCAGAGTAAACAAAGCCTTCTTGGTAACATTATGTACCACAGCAATAATCACTTTATCAAAAAGCCGACTGCTTTTTTCCACTATATCTATATGACCATTGGTCACCGGGTCGAAACTACCCGGATATACTGCTATACTCACTCACCGTCCTCCTTTCCTTGTGTGGATACCGCCCACCGACTGCTCCGATTAAGTTTCGCTTCCAATATTATAATTCCCTGCTTTATTCCTCATTTTGCCCAAAATTTAAACACAGGGGTATACCCCTGTGTTTAAATCTAACATCCTATTCGAAATGCTGTTCAAATCAATCCTAATCTCTGCCTACAATAAGGGCAGTTCCTTGTCCCCCGCCGATACACAGTGTGGCCAGGCCGGTTTTACTGTCTTTTTTCTGCATCTCATAAAGCAGTGATATCAGAATACGCGTTCCCGAAGCACCAATGGGATGTCCCAGGGCAATAGCGCCGCCGTTGACATTGACCTTTTCCATAGTATTTTCCCATCCCAAATCACGGGCCACGGCAATAGACTGAGCTGCAAAAGCTTCATTGGCTTCGATCAAGTCAATATCATCAACTGTCATACCTGCTTTTTCTAAAGCTCGGCGAGTAGCTGGTACCGGCCCTACGCCCATGATCTTTGGATCTACTCCGCCGGAAGCATAGCTGATCACTTTTGCCATAGGCTTTATTCCCAACTCATCAGCTTTCTCCTTGCTCATAACAATGACAGCACCCGCTCCATCATTAATGCCGGAAGCGTTGCCAGCGGTGACGGTGCCGTCCTTTTTAAAAGCCGGTTTGAGTTGAGCCAATTTCTCGGCAGTTGTGGCACGAGGGTGTTCATCAGCATCAAATACGATATCACCTTTCTTGCCGCGAATAACCACCGGTACTATCTCATCCTTAAACTTCCCGGCAGCAATAGCTTTCGCCGCTAAGTCCTGGCTACGCAGGCCAAATTGATCCTGCTCTTCACGAGTGATACCATACTGTTCAGCTACGTTCTCCGCTGTGATGCCCATATGATAATCATTAAACGCTTCCCATAAGCCATCTTTGATCATCACATCCACCAGGGTCCCATTATTCATGCGATAACCATAGCGAGCCTTCTCCAAAGCATAAGGTGCTGCCGACATGTTTTCCATGCCACCAGCCATGATAATATCAGCATCACCAGCTTTAATTATCTGCGCCGCCAAACTAACTGAACGCAAACCGGAACCACACACTTTGTTAATGGTAAAAGCAGGTACGGTTTCCGGTATACCAGCCTTAATGGCAGACTGACGGGTCACATTTTGCCCCTGGGCAGCCTGTAAAACACAGCCAAATATTACCTCATCGACCTGATCAGCAGTAATCCCCGCCCGCTTCAAAGCTTCCTGCATAACAATGGCACCCAGATCGACTGCCTTGGTGTCCTTGAGTTGTCCTCCGTAAGTTCCTACAGGTGTGCGGCATGCTCCGACCAATACTACTTCCCTACTCATCAACTATTCCTCCTTAATACCGTATATATTTTCACTATCACGTATTCCAACTATTACCACGTCTAGGTGGGACAGCCCCGGAAAACCATTAGTTTGTTGAAATATATCGAATACTGCGTCTTTTTCTCTATCAATTGTACCGTTATTCAAATAATTCTGCAACATATGTGGATAGAAGTGGGTGGGTTTTATTACGCGAGACCCAGTAGTCGGCCGCTCTGATAAACCGCCGCACATACTATCCAGGCTAAGGCAGTTGTATATCCAATGGTAAATAGGGGCCATTTCCATCCATTTGTTTCTCGTTTGATCACAGCAATAGTAGCCATACATGGCACGTATATTAAGGTAAATAGCATCAGGACATAGGCAGTAAAGGGGGTGAAACCGGATTGCTCTCTGGCTCTCTGGGCAAAATCTTTTACTGCTCCCTTTTCTTCGGCAGATAAAGCCTCTTCATCTTGAATGCTGTACAAGGTTCCCAGGGTGCTTACTACTATCTCTTTGGCAGCAAATCCGGCAATCAGAGCAATGCCTGTTTTCCAATCAAATCCCAATGGTGCAATCACCGGTTCAATCGCCTTGCCGAGTCTGCCCGCATAGCTCTCTTCCATCTGTTGAGCCGCACTGGTAAATTCGTGACCATCAGCATCCACTAGCGGGAATGTAAATAGTCCCCACATCAGTATGGCCGCCGCCAGTATGATGGTACCTGCTTTCTTAAGATACAGCCATGCTTTCTCCCACATATGAATGAGCACGTTTTTAAGAGTAGGAAGTCGGTATATCGGCAACTCCATGACAAATGGCTCTGATTCTCCTGGTAATAGCCAGGTTCGGAAAACCTTAGCCATCAACAAAGCCAAGGCAATCCCTATAATATAGATGGAAAACAAGACATTACCTGCAACTTCCGCTGGAAAAAAAGCCGCGATCAATAGAGTATAAACTGGCAGGCGAGCACCGCAGCTCATCAGAGGAGTGACCAGTATAGTAACTAGTCGATCTTTGGGGTTTTCCAGAGTTCTGGTAGCCATTATAGCCGGTATAGTACAGCCAAAACCGGTCAGCATAGGTACAAAGGATTTCCCATGTAAACCAACCCGATGCATCAATTTATCCATAACGAAGGCAGCCCTAGCCATATAACCGGTGGCTTCAAGAAAAGCAATCCCTAAAAACAGCAGGAGAATATTGGGCAGAAAGACAATTACTCCGCCAACACCTCCAATGATCCCGTCAACAATGAGCGCCTGCAGAAGACCATCCGCCATATTATTGGAAAGTAACACTCCCAGCCAGGCAAAACCAGCTTCAATCCACTCCATAAAAGGAGCACCTAAAGTAAAAGTCAATTGAAACAGGAGCCACATAACCCCGAAAAAAATAGGTAATCCCAAGGCCCTGTTAAGTAATACTTTATCGATGGCTTCGGTAGTGGACATGCGATTACTGGTACTCACAGTAACAGCCTCCCGGCAAGCCCCCCTGATAAAACCATAGCGTCCGTCAACTATTACTAATTCCGGATCCTCATGCAAAGACCTTCGAATATTGTCTTGACTCTTGTGAACCGCTTCCAGTAGCTTCTTGCCATTATCCAGCAAGCCTACTTTGTGCAAAACATCCTTATCGTTTTCCAGCATTTTTACGGCCAACCACCGGGCTGGATACAGTATCGTACCGCTAGAACCCTTAACACCGGCTGCTATTTCAGCAGCTCCCCCGGCATTCACCGATAGAAGGTTTTGGATTACCTGCAGCTCAGCTTCTACTTCCTCATTATATTTGATGTTTTTACTATTCTTATTAGCTCGTCCAACAACGATCTCAATGACTGCATCAAGCAGCTCTGTTGTGCCCAGGTTTTTAGTTCCAATGGTACGTACAATCGGAACCCCTAGCAGTTGTGAAAGCAGTTCACTATCAATTTTGATTCCGGCTTTTTCAGCTGTATCGTACATATTAAGAGCCAAGACTATCGGGACATCCAATTCAAGTAATTGAGTGGTCAGGTAGAGGTTGCGTTCTAAGTTGGACGCGTCGACAATATTGACCACTACATCCGGTTTTTCCTCAATGATTACATTACGAGCCACCACTTCGTCCGGTGAATAAGCTGTCAAGCTATAAGTTCCCGGCAGATCAATAACCTTTATTTCATAACCACGGTACTTGACCATACCTTCCTTTTTTTCGACGGTAACTCCAGTATAATTGCCTACATGTTGTCTCGAACCAGTCAAATTATTGAAAACGGTAGTCTTCCCCGAATTGGGGTTTCCCGCTAGAGCAATGCTTATCCGTCTATTTGGCATAATCATTTCCTCCTTCATCTTCCTGATGCAAGAGGATATTATCCGCCTCTTCTTTTCGTAGTGATAAATGATAGCCTTTTAATTTGATTTCAATCGGATCACCTAGGGGAGCATAGCGTTCCATTTCAATTTCTGCTCCAGGTACTATTCCCATGTCGATAATACGGCGCCTGATGGAACCAGCACCCACCAGTTTGCTCACAATTGCTTTTTCCCCAGGCGCTAAATCCTTAAGGCTTTTCATCACATTTAACCTCCCCTATACCTTCATTTATAATAATGTGATTTTCAGACATGCTGTTTGCTGAGCAGCAACCACAGCCACCACTACATTCCCCACAGTCCGGATCAAATAGCTTCCTTACTCGACTCACTATAATTACTAGGGCTAAAATAAACAAAGCCGCAATGAATAATGTCTCCATAAACTTCTCCTCCTTATTGGCATACCTAACCTTGTCACCCAAAATTTTTATCTAAACCATGTTCGCTATTGATAATGATAATTATTATCAATAGCAATTTATCCTATTTTCGCTTATTATTCAAGACCTATTTCTAACTATCTACACACTTTTAAAAGAAAAAAGACCCCCGGGGTCTGGGGATCTTTTTTCTCTATTAAGAATCGATTGCGTTTCCTACTGTTCCATGCTCTGCCATAGAACTTCGGCGACATCAAATACTTTAGTCTGCTGTTCAGCCTCGGCTCCTTTGACACCATCGTCTATCATGGTTAGACAGAACGGGCAGTTAGTTACGATCATGGAGGGAGCGGGAGCCAGCAGTTGATCGGTACGAGTATCATTGATACGCTTGTAGCCCTCAACAGCATGTTCTTCCAGCCACATCCGTCCGCCACCGGCGCCACAACAGAATCCAAAGTTCTTGGATTTATCGATTTCGATAATGTTGCCGCCTGCTGCCTTGATAACACTACGGGGCTGATCGTAAATATTATTGTGTCTGCCCAGGAAACAAGAGTCATGATAGGTGACTTTCGTATTCAGAGCTTTTCCTGGTTTCAACTTGCCCTCAGACACTAACTTAGCCAGTATCTCTGTATAGTGGTAAACTTCATAGTTTCCATTCATCTGTGGATATTCGTTTTTCAAGGTGTTAAATCCATGGGGACATACCACGATGATTTTCTTCACGCCATAGTTTTCGAAGGTCTCAATGTTTTGCTGAGCCATGGTTTGGAAGAGGTACTCATTGCCAAGGCGTCTCGCAGAGTCACCGCAACAGTATTCTTCCACACCCAAATATCCAAAGCTCACGCCGGCCTTATTCAACAGTTTGACTAGCGCTTCACCGACCCTCTTATAGCGATCATCAAAGGAAACGGCACAGCCAGCATAGAGCAGATATTCGAATTCTCCGCCATCTTCTGACAGAAGATTAACCATTTCCCGAACACCGCGCTCATCCAACCAGGCAGCGCGATTAGCAAAACCAACTCCCCAGGGATTATAGTTACGCTCCATGTTGGTGAAAGCTGCTTGTGCCTCACCGGGCATGTCACCCTGCCACATAACCAGATTGCGGCGCATTTCTACAATCTTGGGAATATGTTCGATGAACATGGGGCAATGTTCCATACATGCTCGACAGTTAGTACAATCCCATATAACATCGGTGGTTACAACATCATATAGCAAGCTTTTTTCCATGGGGCTAACTTCTTCAGAAGCTTCTTCAGTCATGGCTACCACATCAGCTTCTTCGGATGGTTGACCCTTTTGGGCCAGCAAATATGGTGCCTTTTCATCCAGATGTTCCTTCATATGCTGGATAATTGTAATCTTGGGGTTGAGTGCTTTACCTGTATTATAGGCCGGGCAGTTTTCCTGACAGCGACCACAACGAATACAGGTGTCTAAATCGAGTAAGTCTTTCCATCCAAATTCCTCAATGTTTTCTACACCAAAGGTTTCAGCTTCTTCGATGTTTTCAACCATGCGAATTTCTGAAGAACCTAGGTCACGGAAAACATAGTTTAACATGCCGGCAATAATATGCCAGAGTTTGGTGAAAGGAATCAATGCAATTAAAACGAAAGCTGTGGCCATGTGGAACCACCACAGTATGCGATGCCACATTAAAGCTGCCTCCAGGGACAAACCACCCATAGCCATAGCAAACAGCCAACCAATAGGTGATGCTACCTGTTCATAGGCAATCTGCGACATGGTGGCAGACATATGGATTTGAGCAGCAATGCGAAGTCCTTCAATAACAAATCCAAAGAACAAAACTATAAATACTAACAGGATTATCCAGCCATCAGAGGCTTTGTTGTCATTGAGTCGATCCGGCTTCTGAATATAGCGAACCACGGCCAAGCCAATTATTCCGATTAAAGCAAGCAGCCCAAGAACATCAACAAACCAAGAGAATCCGATATAAGATGCACCCTCTATGTGTGGCCAGCCCAGCCAATAGTGGGAAGCATCTACACCAGCTGCTAAAGCAAGTACTACAAAGCCCCAGAATAGCATGGCATGCATTATTCCAGGCAAAGGTTTGCGTATGACCCTAGCCTGTGCAAATGTATATAAAAACCATGATAAAATGCGGGTTCCGATCTGATCGTTACGATGAATTTCTCCCTTGGCCAATGTCCAAACTTGATAGCGTTTGTAGATGCCGTACAGTAAGATTCCTATGGGGATCCACATGATAAGATATATCAGCCATTCATAAGGAATGTTGGCTCCTACAATACGCATGGGAACATCATAGCCGCCTTCAAGTGGAGTAAATCCAAACATCATCGAAAACTCTCCCTCCTTAAACAACCAAGGTTATATGCTGGATATGCGTTAAAGCGCATATCCAGCAAACCATCTCCCCCCCCTGTGAAAGACCCTATTTCTTAAGCTCCTCGCACAGTAGCGGAACAACTTTGAAGAGGTCACCGACCACACCGAAATCAGCCACATTAAAAATGGGGGCTTCGGGGTCAGTGTTGATCGCGGCAATAAACTTGGAGGAAGACATACCAGCCAAGTGCTGAATAGCTCCGGAAATACCAGCGGCTACATATAGATTGGGGTTAACCACTTTACCAGTCTGTCCTACCTGTAATTCGTGACCTAGCCAACCAGAGTCAATAGATGCGCGGGATCCGCCCAGAGCTGCTCCCAGGAGATCTGCTAGTTGTTCAACGATTTGAATACCTTCGGGGCCCTTGCAACCACGGCCACCGGAAACAACTACATCAGCCTCGGTCAATTCGGGCCGTGCAGAAACAGTGGGTTCAAAACTCTTAACGACCTGATAAACATCAGCATCAGTAGCTGCTACTGCCGGTTTTACTACTTCGCCAGCTGCAGCGCCTTCTACTACTTCGAAAACACCGGCGCGAACAGTCGCCATAACCGGGCTGGTGGTTACTTCTACCTTAGATAAGGCTTTGCCAGCATAAATTGCACGGGTGAATAAACCTTTGCCGGCACTGATCTCAGCGTCAATTACGTCAGTCGCCAGACCAGCATCCAACTTCTGAGCCAAACGAGAGGCAAAATCTCTACCGTTAAAAGTATGTGCAAACAGGATAGCATTGGGAGCATATTCCTGAATCATAGCCGCCATTTGAGCGACAAATGCACCGGTGTTGTAGCTGGCAAATACGTCACCTTCCACAACGTAAACTTTATCAGCACCATATTTAGCATATTCAGCAGCCTGGCCTTCAACGCCTTTACCAAAGACCACTGCACTTACTTCATCACCAAAGGTTTTAGCCTTGGAAATCATCTCAAAGCTAACCTTGCGGATGTTTCCATCTCTCTGTTCAATAAATACCCAAGTTCCGGCCATTGATTACCCTCCTTTATATCATGCCATTATTTCAGGCTGAGTTATTTTACTTCTACTTTAACCGTGTTCTTCATCCAGTCGCTTAATTTGGCTGCAGCAACATCGGGATCTTCTTCGATCTTAATGCCAGCTGTTTTAGCAGGCGGTAGAGAGAATTCCACAATGTTGGACTTGGCTTCGGCGGCGGCGGCATCAATGGTTGCGACCGGTTTTTTCTTAGCCTGCATGATACCCTTCATGGAAGGATAGCGCGGTTCATTCCAGCTAACCTGACTGGAAATAACTGCTGGTATACTTACTTCAGTTACCTGAGTTCCACCGTCAGCTTCACTGGTGCAGGTGGCTTTGCCATCAGCAATTTCAATGTTGGTGATTACGTTAACGTGCGGCAATCCAAGAATCTCTGCAATGCGGGTAGGTACCTGAGATGATCCATCATCAGCTGCAACATGTCCTGCCAGAATCAAATCGGGGTTTTCATCTTTGATGGCTGCTGCCAAAACAACAGCTCTCTGGTATTCATCAGCAGCACTATCTTGTTTTACCAGAATGCCACGATCGGCACCCATAGCTAAAGCGGTGCGGATAGCATCCATAGCCTTGTCAGCACCAGCTGCAAGAATAACAACTTCTTTGGCTAAGCCCTTCTCCTTCATTTGGATTGCACCTTCAACAGCCACTTCATCATAAGGATTGATAATCAGATTGATACCTGCATCCGATATCTTGCCATCCTTCAACTCGATTTTGGCTTCGGTGTCAAATGTTTGCTTCACACATACCAGAACCTTCAAGTTCATTCCTCCTTTTCCGACTCATTAATTTTTCATTTGATCAACAAACCTAAACCCCTTTAGACTAGCAGAAATTGTTGACAGAAGTTACACCACCACCCCCAAGAGAAATCTATATCGGTTGCCTTTCGGCAAATTACCGCCAGACCATATAAAGGAAAGAAATGTCTCAGAAAACGGCACATCATAATACAGATTCGCTATATATGCAGCATTTCCTGCCGCAATAGAAAATTTGTAATCGCTCCAGCTCAATTTACCTTCTGATAAAAGAAGGTGGCAATGGTCTTTAATCCTAATTCTCGGGCTTGAAAAATCTGTTCAGTACTGCCGATGAACAGTACTCCCCCACTGTTCAAAGATTCAGTAAAACGTTGGTAGAGACGGTTTTTGGTCTCTTCAGTAAAATATATCACTACATTGCGACATAGAATCAAGTCATAATTTCGTCCGAAAGAATCCCTTAATAGGTCGTGCCGCTTAAACTTCACCATCCTGCGGATATCTTCATTGGCTTGATATTGATCCCCCTGACTGCTGAAATAGCGAGCCAGGTATGTAGGCGGAATGCCTTGGGCAGCTTTCGCACTGTAGATCCCCTGCATAGCCCGATTTAAGACATCCTGATCCAGATCAGTAGCGAGGATTTCCTCGGTTAAAGGGATTCGTTGTTCCCGGCAAAGCATTGCCAACGAATATGGCTCTTCACCAGTAGAGCATCCTGCGCTCCAAATTCTCAAAGACCTTCTATCTTTAAGTAATAAAGGCAATACCTCATTTTGTAGAATACTCCAGTGATTAGCATTGCGAAAGAACTCGGACACGTTAATAGTAATATGCTCAAGAAATTTCCGATATAAAAGGGCATCGTTCTTAATTAACTCCAAAAAGGACTTATAATCGCTGGCTCCAGCTGAGCGCATGAAACTATTGATGCGTCTTTCCATCTGGGGCCTTTTATAAGCGGTCAAATCGATCTTACTAAGTATTTCAAACTTATCAATAAACCATTCCCAACTGTTGTCTACCAACTCTTTCACCCCTGAACAACTTCATCAAGAGCTTCATTGACGGCCTCTATGGTCAAATCAATATCCGTCAATTCATGTGCACAAGACACAAAACATACTTCAAATTGCGAGGGCGGGAAGTAGACTCCACGTTTTAATAAGGCACGATGGAAGCGCCCATAAAGCTCTGTATCGCAGGTCTTCACATCGGCAAATGAATTGACCGGATCCTCTGTAAAGAAAACCGTAAACATGGAGGCAAGCTGATTGATCTCAAATAACAAATCGTGGTTTTCGAAAATCGTTTTGATCTTATTGCCCAAATAGTAGTTTAAGACCTCCATGCGATCGTACCAATCAGAATCCTTTAATACTTCCAGGGTAGCTAATCCGGCAGCCATTGCTAAAGGATTACCAGATAATGTTCCTGCCTGGTATACATCCCCACTAGGAGAAACCATCTTCATAATATCCCCACGTCCCCCATAAGCCCCTACGGGGAGTCCACCACCTATTATTTTGCCAAGAGTGGTGAGATCCGGCTCAATATCGATCAGGTTTTGGAAGCCCCCAAAGCAGGTGCGAAAACCGGTAATAACTTCATCAAAAATAAGCAGACTGCCATAAAGTTCAGTGATGCGGCGCAGCTCTTTCAAAAACTGGGGATCGGGCATCACCAATCCCATATTGGCAGCTATCGGCTCTACAATAACTGCAGCAATATCTGGACCATGTTGACGGAAATGCTGTTCTACTGAGGAAATATCGTTATACCCTGCTACTAGGGTCTGGGCCGCTAGGACATCTGGAACTCCGGGGCTGGTAGGAACACCTGTAGTCATCATGCCCGATCCGGCTTTGATCAAAAAACTGTCCCCATGTCCATGGTAACATCCCTCAAATTTTAGAATAAGTTGCCGCCCTGTATAAGCCCGGGCCAAACGAATGGCGCTCATGGTCGCCTCGGTACCTGAATTCACCATCCGTACCATCTCCACCGAAGGTATAGCTTCACATATGGTTCGAGCCAGATTAACCTCGTCTTCACAAGGTGCTCCATAGCTAGTCCCTTTTTGGGCCGCTTTACAAATTGCTTCTACCACTACCGGATTACTGTGACCCAGAATCAGTGGGCCCCAAGAGCATACATAATCTATGTATTGGTTGCCATCCACATCTGTCAGGCGACACCCCTGGGCTTCACTTATAAAAACAGGATTACCTTGTACCGCCTGAAAAGCACGTACTGGACTGTTTACTCCCCCAGGAATATATTCACTGGCTATCGCAAACAACTGATCCGACTGACTGGTTTTCATTGTGACGGAGTCCTCCTAATAATATTCTTCGCACATGGCGGATAGAAGCTAAAAATACTTCATACTAGTCTTTTTGTATTCTTGTAAGCTTTCGATCACAACATAGTCTTTTACATCCTGGCATTGAGATAACTTCTCCACCTTGTCCGTTAACTCCTTTTGAGAGCGGGCATGTATCATGGTAAAGAGGTTATAGCCAAAACTATCCGGAACCTGGCGCCAGTAACAATGACTTACTTGATCATCCTCGGCAAATAACCGTCCTACTTTATCGGCCTTATCCTCATCCACTTGCCAGGCTACCATGCCATTTACTTTAAACCCCGCTTGACGATGCCTCAGTACGGCCGCCAATCTTCTTATATAACCTTTTTCATAGAGCGACTGGATGCGCTTCACAATCTGTTCCTCACTGATGCCCAACTGATCTGCTAGCTGAGCAAAAGGCTGAGTTTCCAAGGGGATATCTCCCTGCAGGTACTGAATAATCTTGGTGTCGGTTTCAGTCAACATAATAATCCTCCTGCATAGGCAAACTCAATTTGATTTTATAAACTCTTTCAGCTGGCATGGTATGAACGGTTATTCCCAGTTCTTTTTCCAGGTTTTGCAGAATGATCTCGGCCTGATCCTGAGTAGGGGCTGTCAAGGTGAACCACAGATTAAGGCGGTGATTACGGCGATAATTATGGGTCACCCCCGGTTCCGCACTGATCCGTTGGGCTACTTGGTCAATTCTATCCTCTTCCACCGTACCAGCACACAATACCGAGTAGAAGCCCAGACTTCGAGAATCCATGATCCCGCCAATTCTTCTTATAATGCCACTATCTTTCAGATGTTTGATGCGTTCTAACAGAATTTCCTCATCAATACCAAGGGTATCGGCCATTTTTTGATAGGGTCGCACACTGATAGGAAACTCGTTTTGCAGCAGATTAAGAATATCTCTATCCAAGGAATTCAATGCCATCATTTCTTCCACCCCAACGGTTGATACAGGCACCACTCATCTTCGGCCATAATATTGCCACCACTGTAATAATAAGCTCGAGCCCGACATCCCCCGCACCGTTCACGGTAATCACAAACACCGCATTTTCCTTCATAGTCCATAGTTCGTAAGGTTTTCAATGTGGAATTGTTGGCCCAAATTTCGTCGAAAGGCGTCTCTTTTACATTCCCCAAAGGAATATCCAGATATGCACAGGGCTGAACATCGCCCAGAGGGCTGATGATGCAGTAGCTTATACCTGCCAGGCATCCTTTAGTGAAACGCAACGGGACACCCTTTTTATCAGCTGTTCTGATAAACTGAGGGGCACAGGTTGGTTTTATCTCAATAGGTGAAGTTTTTTGTTTTTCCATTAAACGGGCGATGGTTCTTTCATAAGCAGCTACCCGCAAGGCTTCCTCCTCGATGTTTATTCCCCGGCCAGTGGGAACTAAAAAGAATACGTGATGTGCCATGGCCCCAATTTCTACAGCATAGTCAGTAATACTCTCTAGCTCATCAACATTCCAGTCCATAACGGTAGTATGGATCTGAAAGGGAAGTTGCGCCCTTTTCAGGTTGTACATGCCCTGTATTGCCAGGTCATAAGCGTGCTCCAATTTACGAAAACGATCATTTTTCTCGGGATCTAGACTATCCAAACTGACCCCTGCCGCCATAAAACCCGCCTTTTTAAGATTATGAGCTACTTCTTCGGTGATCAATGTACCATTGGTGCCCAATACCACCCGCAGACCTTTTTGGGTAGCATAGCTGGCCAATTCATATATATCAGGGCGCATCAGGGGCTCACCGCCGCTGAATATCATAATTTTGAATCCGGCTCGAACCATCCCGTCGATCAAATCGCGGGCCTGACTAGTAGTCAGTTCTTCTTCCAAACGAGCCCCAGCATCTCGGTAGCAATGGTCACAGAACATATTGCATTGGTTGGTTGTATTCCATGATACCAGCATATTACCCAAGCCAGACCACAGCCTGGCTCACACCTCCCTCACAACTAACCTTTTAACCAACGAACTGCATCCAGGGCCGCATAAGTGATTATCATGTCCGCGCCAGCCCGCTTGATGCTGGTCAAAATCTCCAGGGTTGCTTTTTCTTCATCCAACCAACCATTGGCTGCCGCAGCTTTGAGCATGGAATATTCACCGCTTACATGGTAGGCAGCCGTGGGGTATTGGAAGGTATCTTTTACTTCCCGAATAATATCAAGATAAGCCAGAGCCGGTTTCACCATGACAACATCGGCTCCTTCTTCAATATCCAAGGCCACTTCCCTTAACGATTCCAGGCGGTTGGCTCCATCCATTTGATAGGTCTTACGATCCCCGAATTGGGGAGCAGACTCGGCAGCATCACGAAATGGCCCATATAATGCCGAGGAATACTTGGCAGCATAAGCCATGATGGGCAAATGGGAAAAACCCTGTTCATCCAAGGCCTGTCGTAGAGCTCCTACTCGGCCATCCATCATATCAGAAGGTGCCACCATATCACATCCGGCTTTAGCGTGTGACAGAGCTTCCCGAGCCAATAGATCAAGAGTGGTATCATTTAATACCCTCCCCTCTTGATCTAGCGCCCCACAATGGCCATGATCAGTGTACTCACACATACATACATCTGTAATGACAATAGTCTCTGGGCTTAGTTTTTTGATCTCTTTAATGGCTTGTTGAACTACGCCGTCATCCTGCCAAGCACTGGTTCCCAGTGAGTCTTTATACTCAGGAATACCGAATAATAGTACCGCAGGTATTCCTAGTTCAGCCACCTGTTGAATAGGCTGGTACAGCTGATCCACCGAGTATTGGAATACTCCTGGCATTGATGAAATGGGCACCTTTTTATTCTGTCCCCAAACCACAAACAGCGGATAAATAAAATCGTGACTGGTTAGGATGGTTTCCCGCACCATATTTCGTAAAACCGGCGTTGACCTGAGCCGCCTTAAACGTTGCTTCGGAAAGGACATCGATAATCCCCCTTATCTGGCCAGCTCTTCATCCCGCAGATAGCAGGCCGGGTCTTCTGCCCACAGATCACCATAAACAGCCCGAGCACGAATACGGCATCCTGAGCACAACTGTTTATAAGAACACTCACCACAGCGGCCTTTTACATGCTTATCCTTTTCCCGTAGCAGAACCATAAGTTCATCATCAGAAGTCCATATTTTAGAAAACGGTCTTTCCCGTATGTTGCCCACCACATAATCCTGCCAGAATTGACAGGGGTGGACATTTCCGCGGGGGTCAACATTGGCAAATTTGGTACCAGCTGAACAGCCACCGTGCATCTCCAACAAAGTGATCACTTCTTCGACCCGTTCCGGCTGCTCCTGGCGAATGCGATTTAACAAATAAATGCCATCCGCATGATTATCAGTAGTCAATATCTCTACTTCCACTCCACGCTCATAGAGTTCCACAGTACGTTGGCTCAAGAGATCCAAAACTTTCCGGGTTTCCTCTGGGCTTATGTCCATATCGGCCATTTCCTCTCCTCTGCCCGCATACACCAAATGGTACATACAGAAGCGAGGAATGCCTTCCCTTTCTACAATGTCCAGAATTTCAGGTAAATCTGCCTGGTTATAACGATTGACAGTGAACCTTATACCTGTTTTAACTCCTTCACTGAGACAGGCATGCATACCTTGCAAGGCCGCCTCAAAAGCTCCGGGCATATTGCGAAAATCATCATGAGTAGAAGGTTTTCCGTCAACACTTATTCCCACATATTGAAAACCGGCTGCTTTGATTTGACGGGCCATGTCACGGTCGATCAAGGTACCATTGCTGGAGATAACCGGCCGCAGTCCCAAATCAGCCGCCATTCTCCCCAGTTCAAATATGTCTTTACGGATCAGGGGTTCTCCCCCTGAGAATAGCAGTACGGGCACTTTCATATCAGCCAGGTCTTTAATAAAAACCTTGGCCTCTTCCGTGCTCAGTTCGTCTTGGTAGTGGCGGTCTTCCGCATTTATATAGCAGTGACGGCAACGTAAATTACAGCGGTTGGTCATATTCCAAACCACCAGCGGACGATTCTGGTTGGAAAACTGTAATAATTCGGGAGGAACTTGTCCGTCCACCGAACTATGCTTGATCACATCAGAAACTGTGGCTGTACCACACAATAATTTAGTGCATCCTATCATATCTGTTTTTCCTCCCTGCTGACTGTGGTCTCCTCTACTATGGCATCAATCAGTCCCTGTATAGTAAACTGTTGAGCACTTATATCTACTGTAAACCCATATCCCCTTGCGGTATCAGCCGTTATCGGGCCTATACAGGCTACTTTAGTGTTATGGTCGATGCGGAAAACATTTTCTTTACCGATGAGTTTAACAAAATTGTGCACTGTTGAGGAGCTCGTAAAAGTAATATAATCCATATTACCCTCTTTAATCTCATCTATGGTATCCGGACTCACTGAAACAGCCGTTACCGCTTCATAGAGAAAGACCTCATTCACATGGAGTCCAGCTTGTCTAAGTTCATCAGGTAAAATAGTGCGGGCACCTCGAGCCCGAGGCAGAAGTACCCACTGTCCCGGTTTACTCATGGAGAGCAAAGACTTGATGATACCTTCTGCCCGGTATTCTTCAGGCACTACCTCCACTCTTAATCCCCGGCGAGTTAGTCGTTCCTGGGTAGCGGGGCCAATAGCTGCTAGCTTTATTCCTTTCAAATCGCGGATATCATATCCACAAGCCATCAGTTCCTCAAAAAAGATGTCCACCGCATTAACACTGGTAAAAACCAGCCAATCGTAACTATGCAAATGGCTTAGAGCATTGTGCAGGCCGCTGAGATTGGTTTCCTTTCTTATCTCAATGGAAGGGAATTCAATAGCTTCTCCGCCCAAGTCCAAGATCATATCCACTAATTGGCTGGCCTGGGCTCGGGAACGAGTTACTACTATTCTTTTGCCCCACAAAGGTTTGCTTTCCAACCAGCTTAATTCCTGGCGCAGGTTGACCACTTCACCGACCACAATAACCGCCGGAGGCTTAAAGTCATGCTTTTTTACCAGTTCTACGATGGTATCCAGAGTCCCGGTCAAGACCTCCTGCTCTGGACGGGTGCCCCAACGAATCAAAGCAATAGGAGTTTGCGCGTCCCGACCATGACGTATTAAATTATCGCAGATGAAGGGCAGGTTTTCGACGCCCATAAGAAAAACCAGAGTGCCTATACCAGTGGCAATATGATCCCAGTGAATAGAGCTGTCCTTCTTGCCCGGTTTTTCATGACCCGTAATAACAGCAAAACTAGATGTGTCGTCACGATGGGTTACCGGTATACCTGCATAAGCAGGTACAGCAATGGCCGAGGTAACACCCGGAACTATCTCAAATTCCAAGCCATGTTGGCGAATAAACTGAGCCTCTTCCCCGCCCCGTCCAAACAAAAAGGGGTCTCCGCCCTTTAGGCGTGCCACGAGCAGGCCCTGCGAGGCCTTTTCTACCAGCAGTTGATTGATTTCCTCCTGGGGAAGAGCATGGTGGCCGGATGCTTTGCCTACGTAAATCATTTCTGCATCACTGCGAGCCATACTGAGCAACGCTGAGCCCACTAGCCTATCGTATATTACCACATCCGCCTTTTGCAGTATGCGCAGTCCCTTAACAGTAAGCAGACCAGGATCTCCCGGCCCAGCACCAATTAGGTAAACTATGCCTTTTTTTTGCATTTACGAGTCCTCCATGTTTCTAATGGAGTTGAGAATATCTTCTGCCCCAGCGGTCAGCATCCTTTCAGCCAGTTCCAGTCCTAGTTGTACCGGATCCTGGTTGGATGCCGTAACCCAATCACGGATAATCTTCTTTCCATCCAGTGAAGCTACCAATCCCTGCAGTTGGAGAGTGTCTCCGCTGGATTTGGCCAGAGACCCAATAGGAACCTGGCACCCACCCTCCAGCCTGTTTAAGAAAGCACGCTCAGCCTGCATTTCGCTAAAGGTTTCTTTATGGTTGATGGGTTCTAATAAACCGCTGATCTGTGTATCAGGATCCCGGGTCTCGATGGCAATTACACCCTGTCCAGTAGCTGGCAGCATAACCTCAAAGTCCAGCTTATCCGTTATCCATTTTTCCAAGCCTAATCTTTTTACCCCGGCATAAGCCAGGATGATTCCGTCCAACTGTTGTTCTTCCATTTTCTTTATGCGCGTCTCAACATTACCTCTTATATCTACTACCTGAATATCCGGACGTGTGGCCTTGATCTGGGCAGTCCGTCGCAAGCTGGATGTGCCCACAAGGCTACCGACCGGAAGCTCATGATATTTTAATCCCGACCTGCTGATCAATACATCACCGGGATGTTCCCGGGGAAGCACTGCTGCCAGTTTCAATCCCTCTCCCAGTTGAGAAGGCAGATCTTTTAAACTGTGCACAGCGATATCGATATCACCATCAAGTAAAGCTTTCTCAAGTTCCTTGGTGAACAAGCCCTTGTCACCAATGCGTGACAGAGCTACATCCAGGATCTTGTCGCCTACCGTCTTTATAATTACTATTTCGACCTCTAAATCAGGATAGTAGTCTTTCAGTTGCTGAGCTACAGCTTGAGCCTGCCATTGGGCTAACTTGCTACCTCTAGTTCCCAGTCTCAATCGCTTCATCAGTCAATGTCTCCTCATAATCAACCTGCAAATCAAACAACTTCTTTAGCGTTTCTGCATAGATATGTCCTTCGTTACTTATGGCCATTTCCTTTAAGGTCACCACCGGATGGTGCAGGAGTTGATTGACAATGGAGTTGGCCATAGAGCCCAGTACTTTTTTCTGATGCTCGGATACTGCGCCCATACGGTTGAGGGCTTTTTGTAGTTCGTGGGTTTTAATAGCCTCAGCCTGGGATTTTAGAGCCGAAATTACCGGCACAACATACAGAGTAGCCAACCATTGATTGAATTTATCCAGTTCTTCTTCGATTATTTTTTGGGCTGCGCGCGAGGCCCTTTGTCGCTCCAGGTAATTAGCGTCGATCACGCCCTGTAAATCATCGATATCATACAAATAAACACCGGCAATACTTCTTAAGGCAGGGTCAATATCGCGCGGAACTGCGATATCTATCATAATAATTGGCTGGCCTTGGCGATTGCGCAGACTGTCACCGCAGTTTTGGGAATTTATTATATAGTGAGCGGCTGATGTACAGGATATTACGATGTCGGTTCTAGACAGCATTTCGGGCAGTTCATTAAAACGAATTGCCTGACCTTGCAATGACCCGGCCAGTTGAAGGGCTTTATCATAGGAACGGTTGGACACTACAACCGATTGCACCCCATTTTTCATGAGGTAGCGAGCGGTGAGTTCACTCATTTCCCCAGCCCCGACCACCATGACCCTTTTGTTTTGCAGGTCCCCCAAACAGCGCTTTGCTAATTCGACCGCTGCAGCACTGATGGAAATAGGGTATTTATCCAGATCAGTTTCCGTGCGCACCCTTTTACCGACATATATAGCCTTCTGAAAAAGAGCATTTAAGACCCCATCTGAGACACCGGCCTCAATAGCCTCCAGGTAGGCCTCCTTAACCTGACCTAAGATCTGATTCTCACCTAAAATCATAGAGTCAAGACCCGAGGATACTCTAAAGAGATGATTGATGGCATCATAACAATTGGGCTGGTATATATAACTTTTTAACTCGTGATAACCCAATCCTGAAAACTGTCTCAAGAAATTTTCCAGTTCCTTAGTGCCCGCTTCAATATTCCTGGTGGTAGCATATACTTCAGTTCGATTACAAGTTTGCAGGATTATCGAGCCCTCAATAGCCTTATAGCTACTCAAGGAGGCATAGGCATCCTGTAAGGCAGATCCGGATATAGAAAACTTTTCTCTAATCTCTACCGGAGCCGTCCTGTGGTTTACTCCCGCCACAAGGACATACATTCTTCAATCCGCTCCCTTATCTGTTCATCTTTTCCCTCAGCTATCAAATCCAAAATATCCAGTTTGGCCAAAGCTTCAAAAATAGCCTGTCTGGTTCTTATATCTGGAACAGTTTGCTTGATTATTTCCCTTTGTTCTCCTAATAAGTCAACAAATTTCCCGTGTGAATCCGTTATGACCTCTTCCAGTTGTTGGCGCATTCTCTTGGCGTAAGCCGGGCTCTTGCCTTCGGTGGATATTGCCAGAACCAAAGAGTTACGCCGTATAGTAGAGGGAATATAGAAGTCACAATAGGCTGGGTCATCAACTGCATTGACTAAAATTCCGTTTTCCTTGCACAAACCAGCCACTTCACGATTTATAAACTGATCATCGGTGGCGGCGAAAACTAAAAAGGCTCCCTGGACATCAGTTGGTTGAAATTCCCTGGCCATCCAGTTTACCTGATGGTTTTCAGCCCAACTTTGTAACCGGGGAGTCACTTCCGGACTAATAACATCTATTCCCACAGAATACTCCAGCAAATTTTCCACTTTTCGTTCCGCTACTTGCCCGCCTCCAATCACTACACAGCGGTGACCATCCATAGCAAGAAATATTGGAAATAAACTAGCCAATACCCGTCCTCCACCTGTAAAAAAAGGTCTGCACCAGACCTATTTATTATTTCTTTTCATCTAACTCGTCAAACTCTTCTTCTTTTGCCTTGCGGAAACTCTGTATTGCTTTACCCAGAGACTGCCCAACCTGGGGCAATTTTCCCGGGCCAACAATTATTAGGATAATGACCAATATCAATACGAGTTCCCAGGGGCCGAAATTACCAATAAGACCAAACAAATTGACTCCCTCCTTTGGGTAGCAAATACCGAAATAAGGGGTTTTAACGCATATATTAGTTATTATGACAAAAAGAGCGGTCTTTGTAAAGCAAACAGGGCACTGTTACGCCATTGTCTGAATTTTGGGGCAAATTTTATCTGTTTTTCTTCTTTCTTTTTCGATTACGACCAGGCACGGAAAACTTAGCTACCCAGACACTGACCTCATATAGCAAATAAGTGGGGATAGCCATAAACATCTGAGATACAGGATCTGGTCCCGGGGTAAGAGCTGCTGCCAAAATAACTATACCCAGCAAGGCATACTTCCTATTACGAGCCAGCATCTCATGACTAACAATGCCCAGTTTCGATAGGAAAAAAACCACTACCGGGAGCTCGAATACTAAGCCAAAAGGAATAGTAAAAGCCATTACAAAAGAAACATACTGGTCTACCTTAAACATGGTTTCCAGATTACTGCCGGCAATATGAATGAAAAAGTTCAATACCAGCCGCAGGATTCCAAAATAAGCAAAAAGGACTCCCACTGTGAACAGGATAATAGTAATGGGAAACAACCAGTAAATGTACTTTCTTTCATGGGGATACAAAGCTGGCTTCACAAAACGCCAGATCGCCCATACCACCACGGGAAAGGCAATAATAAAACCTGCCAGGAAAGAAAGCTTGAGTTTAACGAAAAAAGCTTCGGTAACACCGGTTACAATCAGGTTTTCATTTAGGGATTTCAGAGGTGAAATTATAATTGATAGAATCTGTTCACTAAAATAGAAAGAACCTACTGCCGCAATAACAATTGCGACTATACTAATTACCAACGACCGGCGCAATTCTTCCAAATGCTCAATAATCGTTTGTCTTTCTTCTTCCGTCATATCCCTTAGTGACACCGTATCTATCCCCCTGACTAATAATCTCTCGCCAGTATAAAATCAGCCAGTTCCTGTAGAGTTTCAGTTACTGGTGTATCGGGCAGTAATTCCAAATGGCGTTTTGATCGGTTAGCATAATACTGACTGACCGCATAAGCATAGTCAATGCCGTCAGAATCACACACCATGTCAATAATATGCTGAGTGTTTTCCTGGCACTCATGCGGAGATGATAATAGTCGGGCCAACTCCACCCGATGTTCGTCATTGTATAAGGCATACAAAGCCGGTAAAGTAATTACACCCTGACGTATATCGCTGCCAGTAGGTTTACCCAAGGTAGCTTCATCGGCAACAAAATCCAGGATGTCATCGGTGATCTGAAAAGCCAAACCCAGATCATATCCATATCTTCTCAGAGCTTCGATTTGCACATTATCAGAGGTTGACAGCATAGCACCCAACTGGCAACTTAGGGAAATCAGTAGAGCAGTTTTACGTTCTATACGCCGCAGGTAATTCTTTAATCCCAGATTTACGTTGAAACAGCTGCGCATTTGCACGATTTCTCCTTGGCAGATCTTCATGCTGGCATCAGCTATCAATTCCAGAACATCACGGCGGTCATAAGTGGCTACAATTGCCAAAGCGCGTGCAAAGACAAAATTGCCTGCATATATTGATATTCGATTACCCCACTGATATTTTACTGTCCCTGTCCCCCGGCGAACTACCGAGTTATCGATAACATCATCATGAACCAGGGTCGCCATGTGAACCAGTTCCAAAGCGGTAGCCAATGAAATAACATAGTCGAGATCATCTCCATACATCCTGGCTGCCAACAGGGCAAAACCGGGCCGTATGCGCTTACCTCCCGCTTTGATCAGGTGGGTCGACGCTTCCCCGAGAATCAGTTCAGGGGTTTTTACGTTTTCGTAGAGTTGGGACTCTACCAACTCCATCTCATTACGTACTAATTTAAATAAATCGAACTCCGCCATAATTCTCCCCTTATTTGAGAATTCCTACATTGTATATAGAAAAGCTCCCTTTAGCTTACCATCAACTACAGTTCACCATAGCGCCTGAAGAGCCCATGCTCGATGTCCATGGCATCAAGAACTTTTCCTACCAGGAAATCGACTAAATCTTCAATGGTTACAGGATCAGCATAGAAAGCTGGCATAGCTGGTACAATATGGGCTCCTACCTCTGCCAAAGATAACATGTTTCGCAGATGAATGGCACTCAGGGGAGTTTCCCTGGGAACCACTATCAGGGGTTTCTTCTCTTTGAGCATGACATCAGCTGATCTTTCCAGTAGATTGCGGGCTGATCCATTGGCAAAAGCAGCGATACTTGCCATAGTGCAAGGAATAACTATCATTCCGTCTACACGAAAAGAACCACTGGCTATGGGGGCAGCAATGTCAGAGTTATCATAAACGATCAGATTGCCAGTGGGCAAATGGTTCTGAATGGATGATTTCCAATCTCGCTCAATATCCCACTTCATTTCCTGGGCGATAACGATACGGGCTGGATCCGTTACGACTAAATGGACTTCGTAGTTGTGATCCAGTAAAAAATCCACCAGTCGTAATCCATAGACTACTCCACTGGCACCGGTTATACCGACAATATATCTAGCCATGGGCAGCATTCCTTTCTCGACTTGTGAGTCCGTTTTCGTCTTAGTTATAAATATCCATTAAGGTAGCGGCTAGTATCACTAGACCAACATAGCGATTGAATTTAAAAGACGCCTGGTTTACCCGGGATAAGTCTCCCGGTCGAACTATTATATGTTGATATATAAGTACCGCAGCTGCCAGAGCCACTCCCCCGTAATACCAACTGCCCAATCCCAATACTAAACCGGTCAGGATCAAGAAGATAACCGTTAAAAAATGAAATAGTTCGGAAAATATCAGAGCTCCTTTTTCACCAAAACGGGCTGGTATGGAGTATAAACCCATCTGGCAATCAAACTCAATGTCCTGGCAAGCGTACATGGTATCAAACCCGGCTATCCAAAATGCTACCGCTGCACCTATCAGAAACGGCTGCCAGTCAAAAGTCCCTGTGACTGCAAACCAGGCCCCAATTGGCCCTATGCCTATCGCCATACCTAATAAAAGATGGCACCACCAAGTAAATCGCTTAGTATATGAATAACCCCATAGTACCACCACCGCCAGTGGCGACAATTTCAAACAGAGCGGGTTTAACTGAGCAGCGGCCATGAACAACAATGCCAAAAAAAAGAATACTCCAATCCATACCCTACCTGGTTTCAAGCGACCAGAAGGCATAACCCATCCAGCTGTGCGGGGATTGGCCTCGTCATAAGGCAAATCTATTATCCGGTTTAAGCTCAAGGCAGCCGTACGGGCGGCGATCATGGCTACTGTGATCCAAATAAACTGGTGTAGGGTAACCATACCGTTTTGAGCCAGAAAGGCTCCCAGATACGCGAACGGCAAACCAAAAAGAGTATGGCCAAAATCTAACATGGCCAAATAGTCCTTCAGTTTACTCAATGCCGTATTCACTCCACTTCCGACTTACCAATTCCACAATATCAGCGGACATTTTTATGTCTTTAGGCCACTCCCGAGGGTGCCCTTCACTGACCCATTTGCGGGTGGCGTCAAAACCCATCTTCGAGCCCACTAAAGCCCGGGGAGCCGAATGATCCAAAACATCCAGAGGCCCATCGACAATCATGGTATCTCGGCGTGGATCTACATTGTTAAAGACTTTCCATAAAACTTCCGAGACATTTTGTACATCAACATCTTCATCCACTACCACTATAAACTTGGCAAACATCATCTGTCCCATTCCCCAGAGTGAACTCATGATTTTCTGAGCATGACCGGGATATGACTTACGAATGCTTACCAGTACACAGTTGTGGAATACTCCTTCCATGGGCAGATGCATATCGACCACTTCTGGCAGCTGAAATTTCAACAAAGGCAGGAAAATTCGTTCCGTAGCCCATGCTATATAACAATCCTCCTGGGGAGGGCGACCCACGATGGTAGTGGGATAAATAGCGTCTTTTCTGCGTGTAATAGCAGTTATATGAAAAACCGGATATTCGTCTGCCAAAGAGTAATAGCCGGTATGATCTCCGAAAGGACCTTCGAGGCGGCGCTCCTGGGGATCAACATAACCTTCCAAAACAATGTCGGCATCTGCCGGTACTTCCAAATCTATCGTTTTGCACTTGATTAATTCTACCGGTTTTTTACGTAGGAAACCGGCAAAAAGCAATTCGTCGATGCCTTTAGGCAAGGGAGCAGTAGCAGCATAGGTAATAGCCGGATCTCCTCCCAGGGCTACTGCCACTTCAGTCGGTTTGCCCAGTTGAGAGTTGGCGCGGTAAATCTCGGCACCATCGTGATGGGTATGCCAGTGCATACCAGTAGTTTTCCCATCGAAGACCTGCATACGATACATACCAACATTACGCTTCCCAGTTACCAGATCGCGAGTATATACCTGTGGCAAAGTAATAAAACGGCCAGCATCCTCAGGCCAGCATTTTAGTATAGGAAGTGCATCCAGGGAAGGATCCTTTTCAATCACTTCCTGGCAAGAACCCTGGCGAACCGTGCGGGGGATAAAAGCCGCCATCTCAGCTATTTTGGGCAACAGCTTCACTTTGTCTAGCAGGGTCTGAGGCACCTGATCAGCTATCTCCATAAATCCTACTATATCCTGAGTTATCTTATCCAAATCATTAACACCCAAACTCATAGCCATTCTCTTTTTAGTGCCAAAGGCATTGATCAAGACAGGTAAGCTCGAACCGCGTACGTTCTCAAATAATAAAGCCGGTCCATATGCCTTGCTCACCCGATCCGCTATCTCCGTTATCTCCAGTTCAGCGTCAACCTCGGTTATAATTCGTACCAGTTCGCCTTCCTTTTCCAAAAAAGCGACAAACTCGTGCAGATCTCTAAATGCCATTATTCTAGTCCTCCTCATTAGATAAAAAAGCTTATAGGCCTGAACCCTAAGCCGGGCACGGGCCCAATAAGCTTTAATATAAGCCCGTCTTATATTACCGCAGCATGATCCTGGTTGCAGGCCAGATCATGTAATTCGTTTATTACTTTCATCATTACTCCGTAACAGGCATTTCCCTCTTTTAGGCTGGATAATATTTCGAAACTGCTGTGGATATACTTGTCGACCTGCTGGTTTATGCCCAGATGTAAAAGTTCAACTGCCATGCCTATATCATGCCCCAAACGATAATAGGCCCTTTCCTGGCCACCTCCAGCCAGCTGGGCAGCTGTTTGAAAAGCGGTTGCATACAGAGGTGCTTTTATTTCTTCCACTTCCCGGATGTGATTCCAGGCTTGTTGGTGTTTACGTACCAGACCTTCACTTATAGTGCATATCATGGCAGACAAGGAGTCTAAAACCTTCTCAGCTTTGTTTTCTAGCAACAATTGCATTATATAGCCAAAAGTATAATCACCGATCAGAATGGCAAATTGCAAATCCTGATTATACTCCTGCCCTTCCTCATCATCCTTGACTCCACAGTGAATAGATTGAGCTAAATATAAATTCTTAAAAATATATGCCATAACCGTAGACAAGCGTTGGTCAATACTCAAATGTTCATAAAAAACCATGGTCATTAAACTAAGATGATCCCAGGTGGTATCGCCTTCCAAACGATTAAGGTATGTGTTTATTTCGGGCCACGGTTTAAGCATGCCTGCCTTAAAATACCGCTCCACCTCATTAAGCTGGTGGCGATAATCATGGGCAAATAGGTACTCCATCTATCAAATATCCCCCTCGACAAATTACATCCCTGCGAATAAATATTCGGCAACGCCGAGACTTATCCTGCCTAGGTAATAGTTACCTATTTAATTTGGGCTTCATTGACTCAAGCTAATTATACTATTATCAGGTCATCACCTGACAAGCCTCTTCTTATTATTATTATAGAAAACTATCATTAAGAAAACCTGAAAGAAGGGAAAATCATGATTACTTTAATAGGATTTTCAACCAGTCAAACCCAAGCCGCCTCAGCCCTGACAGATCTGCGCAATCGCGGTTATGAAGTTGAGGCAACACTAGTTAGGTCTGGTCAGCTCTATGAAGGAAGTCTCGCCAATTATGTCAATAGATCTTTTAAACATGATGGTTATGCGGTTACGGTACGTTGCGCATCTGACGAAGCAGGACATATAAGGGAACATTTAGGCGAATTGCACGGATTGGATCACTTAGAGATAATCCCAGAAAATAATTAAACGCCTTACGTGCCAATAGCATGTTAGGCGTTTAATTACCATCCATAAGAGAGCTTCTTCGGTCTACTAAAATAGTATCCCTCCTAAATATTAGCCACCAAGCGTTCCTCCTGTTCGTGGATTAATCCCCTCTGGATCTCATTAGCATTAACATAATTGGAGCCAAATTTCTCCGCCAAGTAATTACAGGCATCCCAGGGGTTAACCTTTTCTCCACAAGTGAAAACATCTACCGCCGCATAACCCAGTTCAGGCCAGGTATGAATCGCCAGGTGGGACTCGGAAATCACAACAACACCACTGATTCCCTGTGGGCTAAACTTGTGAAAGACAAACTCGCGCACCTCTGCTCCAGCCTCTAAAGCGGCATTGATCATGATATCCTGTACCATTTTGATATCATTCAACACCTCAAAACGACAGCCGTATATCTCGGCCAAAACATGTCGCCCCAAAGACTGCAATCATGTCGCCTCCCTTCAGTTGTTCGTTTGGTTTCCCAAACCTCCTTTAATGCCAGATTAAATGCACATGTAGAATTTTAGCACATTTGTAGCGCATGTCAATAAAATTACGCCACATTCGTTAAAAAATGAAGCTGAGCGCACTAGCCACAGCTCAGCCTCAAATTATCTTTTCTATTCTATCATATGCTTAGTATTCCATAACGACAACTAAGTATAAAGGTTTTGAATCATTCCAATCCATTAATAATATTTTTGACTCCATGCATATATTCCTTTTGATTACCTTCACCCAAAAGATCATACAGCTCCGAATTAAACTGATAAGCTAATTGTCTGAGCTGATCCGCTACCAGTTCACCGGCGGGAGTAATAAAGACTCGGATAGCTCTTCTGTCTTGGGAATCCAATCGCCGTTCTACCAGGCCATCCTTTTCCAGTTTATCTACCAATACCGTCATGGACGAACTATCAATATAGGTACGATTGCCTATTTCTTTCAAGGTCATACCGTTTTCTTCGTGTAAAACTAAGAGAATAAATGATTGCGGTATACTTACACCATGGGCTTCCAATCGACTACTTAGGTTACGATCAATCTTTTTCATAGCAGCGCGCATACTGAAACATATAAAATTGTTCAGCTCACTCATGTTAAATAACTCCTTCTCTTTAAAACTCGATTGTAGATTTTCCTAAGGTATATATTATTATAGCATAGTACAATTCGCAAACAATATTCCGACTATTTGCATTACATCCAACTCTCCCCGAAGATTGCGCTGTAGCTTGAACCGTGATAAAGTATTTGTTGACTAAGGAGTGTGAAATTATGACGGGTAAAAAAAGGATTTTGACCGGAGATCGACCCACTGGTGCCCTTCATCTTGGCCATTATGTCGGTAGCCTGGTCAATCGCGTAAAACTTCAGGAAGAATATGACTCCTATATACTCATCGCTGATGTCCAAGCACTGACTACCCACTGGGAGCAGGGTGAGGATCTGGAGAATAGCGTGTATCAGATCACCAGTGATTATCTGGCGGCTGGATTGGATCCGAACCAGGCTACCATTTGCATCCAGAGTAAAATTACTGAGATCCATGAGCTGGCAGCCTACTTTTCCATGTATACTCCGGTCAATGTTCTGCGCCACAACCCGACCATCAAGGCTGAGGCCCAGCAACACGGTTTCAAGGACTTGATGTATGGTTTTTTAGGTTATCCGGTAAGCCAAGCTGCGGATATTGCTATTTTTAAGGCCCATGTTGTTCCCGTCGGAGAAGATCAGGTTCCTCATTTGGAATTAGCTCGCAGGATCGTGCGGCGTTTCAACGATCTCTATAAGCCAGTTTTAGTTGAGCCGGAAGTGCTGGTGGGACAAGTCTCGCGTTTAGTCGGTTTGGATGGTAAGGCGAAAATGAGCAAAAGCTTAAACAACGCCATATTTCTTTCTGACAAACCTGAAGATGTGTGGCAAAAGGTTCGCAACGCCGTTACTGACCCGGCCAGAATCCACAAAACTGACCCGGGACATCCTGAAGTGTGTACCATATTTGAGTATCATAAAGTCTTTAACAATAGCGAACTGGAATCTATAGAACAAGAGTGCCGCCAGGGAAAGATCGGTTGTGTGGCCTGTAAGAAGAGGCAGGCTCAGGTGATTAATCAATTATTAGAGCCGATGCACGAACGACGTGAGCAATATAAATCTCGGGACATATTGACTGATATACTTCGAGAAGGTACCAGGCGTGCCCAAGAAGTAGCTCGTTCGACCATGGAGGAAGTTCGCGAAGCTATGAAGATCCAATACTTCAAATAAAATCTAATGAGCTCATCTTTATAGAATAGATGAGCTCATTTTTTGTGCAGATAACTATTATCACTATCATAAATCATTACCGGAACGTTGAGCTTCATAATGCAGTATCAAGATCAGCAAAGGCACCACCAGATAGATACTGGTAGTTGAGGCGGCTACTATGCCGGAATCATTTATTATTAGAGCGATCAAAGCCCCAGTAATAATCCCGCCGCAGGCTTTAACCATATAAGGTTTGTCCTGGCCCAGCTGTTGCATTGCTCCTACCGGTCTGAACACCAGCAATGCCAAAACCAACAGGGTAACCATAAAGACCCAACTCCAGATAGTGGAACCAATCAATTTGATATTCATAGCCGCTTTTCTGGTTATTATAGTCCCAGCTTCACTCCAGCCTCCCAGTAGGATCTGATTGGCTGCCCTACCAATGTGAGACTGGAGTTCTAGCGGTCTGGTCATATCATACAGGGTAAAGCCGCCTGCAACCACAAGCACCCCAGCCAGGATCCATAAAATAGTCTGGGGACGGATACGGATTTCCCCCAACATGAGTAAAGTTATGAGGAAAGCTGCCGGGGCGGTGATCATGCCATCGGATTGAGCTCCCAACTGCGGTGATGCCATGAGAACAGACTGAAAAGCAAAAAATAGTGCCATCACCAACAACCATCCACGCTGCGGATACTTCTGATAAAATGATCCTGCCAGAGCGATAGAACTGCCCAGAAGTATTCCCAGATACTCGTTGCCAATGCCATAATAACGGGCCCCGGCCATAGGATCATATCCCAGAACCGAATTTTGGATCAGGTGCGATCCAGTCATTAGATCAATATTCAATGTTATAACCGTCAAAAACAGAGTAACGACAAATGCCTGGTAGGCATTAGAGCGAGTAAGCTTCATCAGTACCAAAGTCACCAGTAGTGTGAGAACAATGGCCATCACAATATACATCCAATCTGCCGACCAAGGCAGCAGATTGGAGAATAAATATACTAGAGGCACTATGGCCAGCGCTACTATGGCTGGTTTGATCAGGGGAGCTAGTTTGGCCATCCAGAATAAAGTGACTACTGCCAGAAGTATGATTATTATATGAAAGACAACATAGCCTTTTATAAGCGGTACCCGCAGACGGTTTACTGTGCTGGCCTGGGTAGTCAACTGTTGAGCTTCAATCAATGCTCCCTGTATACTAGGATCGATCTGGATAGGCCGTCCGATCATAGTCTGGGTATCATCAGTTAAGCCGAAAAATCCCAATATGGTTGGCGCGATATCGGTATTAGCCACCACCAAATCACGCTGTGTGGCAGCTGACGTCATTCCCCCAGTGGTAAAGCCTTTACCCCAGGCAATCACCGGAGTAAAATAGTTCTTGTTTTGAGTTTGTTCCCGGTTAGGAGAAGGACTGACCACCATCAACAAATCACGGGTGGGATCAATGCTCTGGGCTATTTGGCCAACAAAGGCATCGATCATTTTTAAGCGCCGCTCTTTTTCCTGCAAAGCTATGTGGTCAAAAGCCTTATCAGCTGTTTCCAGGCGGCTTAGATCTGCCAGATCCACCACATATAGATCGGTGGTAGGCTCATATTGTTTGATCTGCTCGTAAAGATATTGGTAATTAGTCTCATAGCTTAAAAAACTGTCATCCGGGTTGAGTACTGTATTGGATCCTATATCCCCGTAAGGGATCTGCCCTTGGGCATCCATGGCTATGACCGCAGCCGCACGGAGTTGGCTGCTGCCAGTATCGCCATTGCCCAGCAAGCATACAGAATAGCCATTGTTTTTTAATACCTGGCCCATAGCCCCAGGTAGAGTGGTAACCTTCTCTTGAGCTATAGCGGTACTTATTTCAGGAAGGTTTACCAACAAACAGCAGGTTTGACCTGGATCGATACCGGTCAGATTCCGGTAGAGTTGTCCCGCTGTCTTGCCGCGATCCTCCAGATATTCATTCTGGTTGAACGCTAATATTCCATTGCCATATACGCGGCCAATATTACCAGCACCAATAGTAAGACTGGTATCAAGAACATTCTTACCTCTAAGAGTCCTGCTGCTGGCTAAGCCGACTCCACCTTCGCTCACTAATTTATGCAATTGGGGAGTCCTGCTAGGGTCAATATCATAAATGGTCAGCTTATCAACCACCAGCAGATAAGCTTTACCGGTATCTTCTGTAGCGCTGACAAGCTGAGGATTTAGCATCATAGACGCTAGTCCGACACATACTATCAGCACATATTTAAGCCACTGACACCAAGCATTTGTTGATATTAGGCAACCCATAGACTTCATGGGGCAACTCCTTGTAAACATATTCCACATTGGCTAGGTTCTCTAAAGTATACCGCAATGTCTTAGGCCTGCCAATCTAGGGGGTTTGATTTAATTATAGAAAGCGGTTGAGAAAGATTCGGAAATCAGGGTACAATAATGGATAATTAGTTGAACCATGGAGGGTTAAATCAATATGTATTCTGAACACCAGTATACCCTTGCCAAGATTAGACGGGAAAATCATCTCGTCCTCCCCACAGTTACTTCCATTATTTTGACCCAAAATCTTTATGATGTTCTTTTTCAATACGTTATAGATGATCATCAAGAAGAGCTGTTGAAAACCTTTATTGAGCGATTAGAGCAGCATATAAAAAGCAAATCGAATACGCCTTTTTCAGCTCCTTGTGAAGAGTTGGAATTCTTAAATGATGGACTAGCAGAACTGCGTTTATTGAACTGGATGGAAGTGCCAGTAACCGTATTCTCTCTGGAAATTCAAGAGGAGGATGATGAAGAGGTACGGGAAGCTGTTATCGATGAACTGCGCCATCTGATGGTGGTAAGACCTGTTCCTAATTCAAATCTTATCTACGTGTTCCCAGCTGACATTCCTCGTTTATGATGGAATGTACTATCAGATCAATAATTAGGAGGTAATGAAATGGACTTAAAAGGTTCAAAAACTGAACAAAACCTTTGGGCAGCTTTTACTGGAGAATCTAAAGTGCGTATGAAGTATACCTTTTTTGCCAGCCAAGCTGATAAAGAAGGTTATAAGCAGATGGCTGCTATATTCCAGGAAACGGCTGACAACGAAAAAGAGCATGCTAAACGTTTTTACAAGTTCTTAATTGGCGGTTCCATTCATCCTACCGAGGAGAACCTCTTGGAAGCAGCGGAAGGCGAGCTAGATGAGCACTCTAATTTGTACCCGGAATACGAAAGAATCGCCCGTGAAGAAGGCTTCCATGAGATTGCCGATGTCTTCAGAGAAATAGCTGAAGTAGAAGAAGAACATGAAAAACGCTACCGCAAACTTTTGGCCAATATCAAGAACAAAACCGTCTTTAAGAAACCTAATCCCGTACAATGGAGATGCCGCAACTGTGGATATGTTCATGAAGGAACTGAAGCTCCCGAAGTGTGCCCGGCCTGTGACCATCCCCAGAGCTATTACGAAGTTCTCTGCGAAAACTATTAGATCAAAAACCGCCCTCGAACGGGCGGTTTCTCTTTTCAAATTGCCTTGAAATTTCGGTTAGGCTTATGGGGATATATCCTCAGAGCTTTTCCTAAGAAAGTCTAAAAAGTTAATAACCGTTTTACGTCGAGATTTTTGGTGGGGATAGATTATGTAGAAATGGCGGGATCCTTGGCTGGAAAATTTAATACAGGCCAAGCCACTTCGGCTCTCAGAAGGTTTCAACGCCCACTGTGATATTATACTGATACCCATACCCGACTCAACTGCAGCTAGCACCGCTCCAGTGCTGCCTGCTTCTAAGCAAATATCCAATTCTTCTCGCTTTATACCTTGAGCATTCAGAATGTCTTCAATGGCTCGCCTGGTACCGGATCCTTTCTCCCGCATGATCCATTTTTCACCTAGCAGATCCGGCAATTCAACATATTCTCGGGTGGCGAGGTGATGATCTGAGGGAACAATAACCACCAAGTCATCTTCTAACCAGACAAACCCGTCTACCTTGCGGTTGTTGATCCAACCACCTACCACTCCAACATCCAATTCCCTGTCAGCGATCCGATTGAATATTTTTTCCGTATCAGCAATATCCATACTGATAGTGACATTGGGAAAACGATCCTTAAAATGCTTGATAAAAGCCGGTAAAATGTATTGGCCAGGAATAGTGCTAGCCCCAATGCAAAGGGTGCCCCGACGGCTCTCTGAAACCTCTTCCATAGCCTTTTCAGTCTTATCCATGGCTTTTATTATATCCCGGGCACATTGGTATAAGGTCTCCCCCGCTTCGGTAGTTTTCAATCGGCGTCCAGAACGTTCCAACAACAATACCCCAAACATATCCTCCAAGGCCTGGATCTGTTTGGTCACAGCAGGCTGTGATAAACCGATCTCCTCCGCAGTCCGGGACAAATTTTGGGTTTCCACCACTTTGACATAGGTTTTGTAAAGGTTAAGATTCATTCGCTCACCACCATTTGCTTATCATCGCAAAAATCCTTCAATAATGGTATTCACAGCCTCTTCCTCAGTTAAGCCCAGAGACATCAATTTAATTAACTGCTCACCGGCAATTTTGCCGATAGCGGCTTCATGAGTCAATACCGCTTCAGAATTTTCGGCTTCCAGGGATGGAATCGCCTTGATCACGGCATTGCCCATAATAATGGAATCACATTCTACATGCCCGGTGCACTCTGTTTTCCCTATCATGGAGGCTTTGAAAACCTGATAGGATTCATCTTTGCCCACGGAACGGGATAGTATCTGGGCCGAGCCCCCTTTGCCCTCAATGCTTATTTCAATATCAGACTGGGCCGACTGGCGTTTATGGGTGAGTAAGCGTTCTACGATTTTTAGGTGAGCTTTATCTTCCACATAGGCGATCGTCTTGCGATAAGTGTCATCCACTCCTTCGATCTGCACCATTTCCATTTCCGCATAGGCCTCGCTACCTATCCTCACTACCGTGGTCGGGTTCAAGACCTTTTTCCCTCTACCGCTACCAGCACCATAATGCTTTTCCACATAGCGAACTCTGGCCTTCGGCTTTATGATAAACTCATGTATGCCGTCATGGCCGGAATCTTGATGGCTTTCGTTGTGTATTCCACACCCAGCAATAATGGTAACGTCAGCATCCTCCCCTATTTCAAAGGTATTGTAAACCAGATCCTGCAAACCGGCCTGGGTAACCAACACCGGAATATGCACAGATTCATTTTTTGTGCCCGGTTTAACGATGACGTCTATACCAGGCTTGTCCTCTTTAGGCTTGATGATGATGTTAGGTGATGACATTCTGATCAGAGGTTGACCATCTTTACGAATATTGACCGCTCCCTTGGGAACTTCAGTAATACTAGCGATAGTATTCAATAGGTCACTATCGATCTGGTTAAATTTCATATCCGAATTCCCCCCGGCACTCTAATCTGCGCTTGCATTCAATATCTTCTCTGATAGAAGGCCATATTTCTTGATAAGTACCTCGGTCGCGAATCCGTCCTTCCTCCAGAACAATGATCTCATCACAGATGGGCAAAACATTCTCATTGTGGGTAATGATAATAGCTGTGCAGTTGGGGTTATCCTTAAAACGGTTTACAATGATACCGATCAATCGTTGTATTGTCCATAAATCCACCCCCGCCTCAGGTTCATCAAAAATACTGATGGTAGCCTGACGGGCTAAAACCTGGGCGATCTCTATGCGTTTCATCTCTCCGCCGCTTAAGCCGGGGCCTACGTCTCTATCCAGATAGTCTTCTGGGCAAAGGCCTACATCACGCAAACTTTTTCTCAGCCCCATGATATCAATATCCCCATAAGCTATTTTCAATAAATCGCTGACCGTCAAACCCTTAAAACGTGGAGGTTGCTGAAAGGCATAAGCTATTCCCTTGTGAGCTCTTTCGGAAACTGTTAAATGGCTTATTTCTTCATCGTGCAGAAATATCTGTCCGGCCGAGAGATCATAAATACCCATAATGACTTTGGCAAGTGAAGTTTTGCCGCCGCCATTAGGTCCAGTTATTGCATAGAGTTTTCCTGAAGTAAAATCTAAATCTATATTGTGCAGAATGTCTTTGTTACCGCCATTGGAATCATTAACTGACATGCTAACCTGTTCCAGACGCAGCATATATGTTCCCTCCAATTACTTCAACTACCGTTAGAATAACATAACCTGCTGTTATAAGTCTAATCACTCTTAGATGGTTATGGTAATAAAAGTTTTTCTGCATTGACCCGAGGTTTTTCCACGTTTATTCCACCTCGATAGAACTGGCTAATCTACGTCCCAGAGCAATACGGCTATTACCTAAACCTATGATTATGGGCCCCCGAAAGGGATGCTTGGCCAATAGTTCAACTTCGACTCCCGGCACAATACCCATGTCCATTAAGCGCTGTTCTGCTTCCGACCCTCGGCCAATGCGGATCACTTGTGCTTTGCGACCAGTTTCTAATATATCTAATCTCACTGGTTACTCCTCCTTTTCCCTTCGGCACTAACAAATCAGGAAAAATACAATTACCAAAATGAAAACCTTAGTAATGATTGAAAAATCCGATAAGGATAATCATTATCAATGGGTTCTGAAAAAAATATTTATTTATCAACCCTACACTCAGGGCAATATCCGTAAAACTTAAGTTCGTGATCTACCACTTGAAAACCATTGTTTTCTAACCTTTCCTCCAAAATATGCAAGAGGTCATCTTCCACTTCGGTAATCGATCCGCAGGACAGACATATGAGATGATGATGCTGATGTTCATCCCCTATGGACAGCTCATAGCGATAGCTCCCACCTTCAAACATATTTTTGTAAAGAACGCCAATGGCAGCCAGCTTTTCCAAAGTCCTATAAACAGTAGCAATTCCAATACTGGGAGATTTACTACGAGCTTTAGCCAGGACATCTTCGGCGTTCAGATGCTGCCCCTGGTTTTCGAGCATCACCTGCAAGACTACAGATCGTTGGGGAGTCATACGGTATTCACTTTGGTCGATCTTCTGATAAATAGTCTTCATATTTCTCACCAAGCACCACTTGTTTGATAACCATTATCATATATAATGGTACTCTTTAACAGCCCACTAAACAAGTCTTAGTTGTTTGCTATATCACTTGAATAGATGTGATCAACGCCGGGGTGTAACCTACTGGGTAAGTCCGTAAGAGACGATGCCCTCATCGCCCCCTTAGGGACTTTTGCATTAATCTAGAACCGCTCCCTACTTGCGCAGGCAAAAGAAAAACGGTGACAAGGTAGGTGTCCCCTGTCACCGTTCTTATCCTACGACAGTCACGGTTAGGATTTACGGAAATCTTTTATTTCCGCCTTAGCTTGCAGATCCTCCAGGAACTGGTTGAAGGATTCCTCCTGTTTATATCTCAGTAACGAAGCTTCTATATCATCCTGAACTTTACTATAAGGCCAGACACCTTCATCCAACTGTTGCCCGGCCTTGATGATATGGAACCCGAACTCAGACTCAACTGGTGTTGTCAGTAATGTTCCCGGAGACAATTCCAGAGCAGCCTTCTTAAATGGTTCTACGAAATTGGTATCCTCATTTACCAGGCCAACATCCCCACCTCGGGATTTGCTGCCGGGATCAATAGAATACTGGGCCGCCAACTCACCAAATGATTTACCTTCATTCAGTTGTTTTAGAACTTCATTGGCTTTTTCCTGGTCTTCTACCAGGATATGATAAATCTCTTTGCCGGCCGGATGCTGAAATACCGTCTTGTTTTCTTCATAATAGTTCTGGGCTTCCTCTTCGGTCACCACTATATCACTGGTCACTTCATCCTGTAATTGCACAAATAGATTCTGGGTAATCCATTCCTGTTTTAAGAATTCTTCATCAAATCCGTTTTCATCCAGGAATTTCTGATAACCGTTCTCTTCCAGCTGGTCTCTTTGAGCACGAATAGCTTCAAGATCCTGTTCCACCTGCTCCAGGTCGGCTTCAATACCCCTTCTTTCACTCTCCTGAAGAATAAGCTTCTGTACTACCAGATCTTGAAAGCTGCTGTCCTTAAGGTTGGCTACCAACTCCTGATCATTTTTCTCATCAACTTCTCCGTAAGTTTGTTGATACCAACTCAATACCATCCGATAGTGTTGATCAAATTGTTTCTGGGTAATAATATCACCATTAACCTCACCGATGGCTTGTTCCTGAGTATCTTCCTGACAGCCAGACAGCATAAAAACTGCCAGTATCAATATTAAAGCCAACACCTGGCAATTGGTTTTCTTACGCATAGTCGTCCTCCTACTATATACATTAGAGCTTATTATAACACAGCCAAAAGCAAACTAGAAACAAACCCAAAGTGCCTCTAAACAGTTGCCCACCACAGGATTTAAAGTAAAAAAGAGGATGCTCCCGTCTACAGGTAACACCCTCCGTCTATTTAAGCCTATTATACTATTCCCTGGGCTATCATGGCATCGGCAACTTTTAAGAATCCTGCTATATTGGCACCAACCACCAGATTGCCTTCATGTCCATACTGGCGAGCAGCCTGGCATGATTTTTTATAAATGTCAATCATAATGTTTTTCAGTCGCATATCAACTTCCTCAAATGTCCAAGTATAGCGCATGCTGTTCTGAGACATCTCCAAAGCTGAAACCGCTACTCCGCCGGCATTGGCTGCTTTAGCCGGAGCAAATAATATTTTATTATTAAGGAATAGCTCAACCGCTTCAGGGGTACAGGGCATGTTAGCTCCTTCGGCAACAGCAATACACCCATTAGCTATGAGAGTCTGAGCCGCTCTTTCATCCAGTTCATTTTGGGTGGCACAGGGTAAAGCAACATGACAAGGTACATCCCAAATGCTTGCGCAACCTTCATTATAACTGGCTCTACGGTGCTGGGCTGTATATTCTTTACAGCCTTTGCGTTCCACCTCTTTAACAAGCTTGATGGTATGCAAATCGATACCCTCTTCATCTACAACATAACCCAGAGAATCACTCATTGCCACCACGATTCCGCCCAATTCCTTAACCTTTTGGGCTGCATATATAGCAACATTTCCCGACCCTGATATTACCACCCTTTTGCCGGTCAATGTTTCGCCACGCTCTTTCAGCATTTCTTCCGTAAAATAAACCAAACCATATCCAGTAGCTTCTGTTCTGACCAGACTGCCTCCCCAGGTAAAACCTTTACCGGTCAATGCTCCTTCATGAGCGTTTTTTATACGTTTATACTGTCCATATAAAAATCCTATCTCCCGAGTACCTACACCAATGTCTCCCGCCGGAACATCGGTGTTTGGTCCAATATGCCTATATAGTTCAGTCATAAAACTCTGACAGAAGCGCATTACTTCGGCATCCGACTTTCCTTTGGGATCGAAATCACTGCCTCCTTTACCACCGCCAATGGGCAGACCGGTAAGTGAGTTCTTAAAAATCTGTTCAAAGCCCAAAAATTTTATGATACTGGCATTAACTGAAGGATGAAAACGCAATCCCCCTTTGTAAGGGCCGATAGCGCTGTTAAATTCTATGCGAAAACCTCGGTTTACCTGCACCTCACCATGGTCATCAACCCAAGGAACCCGAAACATGATCTGCCGTTCCGGTTCCACCAACCGCTCTATTATACCGCTTTCCACCAGGTTTGGATGTTGATCAATAACTGGCTGCAGTGAGTCCAATACCTCCTTAACAGCCTGGTGAAATTCCGGTTCACTGGGGTTTCTCTTCAGAACACGCTCCATCAATTCGGACACGTAAGACACACTGGTTCCCCCTTTGCGATACTTCCTTCGATTTTGATATCCAAATTATAGAGAGCAGCCTGACGGACTGTAAATAGATTCTGGCCAGATATATTGTATTCATGATCAACATCTACCAAAGCTTAAAAAAAAGCCAGGGAAGATCCCTGACTAATTAGTGGATTCATTTAAATGGGTATTCTCCACTGGCTATCGGGCGCATACCAGATTTACTAGCTTGCCCGGGTGGCATTATAAGTACAAATGCTAATATACATTTCTATTCAGACAGAACCTTATCTATAGACTGTCGAATGATTTCCTGAATATCATTAAACATGTTTATGAATTCGGCTTCCGCATTGAAGAACGCAGCTATGTCCTTTTCTTGATTTAATTTAGCAAAATCAAGACTAAGCTGTCTGATGAAGTCTGCAGGAACTTCTTCTCCGGTAACATGGGCGCGATTAACTACCATTTGGCGGTTGCGAAACTCTAAGACCTTATCACGGCTAGCCGGTTTTCGGTCAAGCTCCTTTTTGGTCTGCAGATAATTATTGAATATTTCGCTTTGTAAAATAGATCTGGACAATTCATGGGCATTATCATATGGATTAGTAGACATACCAAGCACTCCCTTTCTCCTCCTTTTTAGCCTAGCAAGAATTGCTTCGCAAGGTCAATAGTATACTATCGGCCCCTAAAAAAGTATTCTCCGGGTAAACGGGTGTGGGCAGAACTTACTGACCTGGAACGTTTTGCTACTCATTCTTGACTATCTTGTTAATATGATATGGTGCTTTTTGCTGCTTATCATGCGCTTTTTAGCTCCTGTACGCACTATTTTTCGTCTCATTTGTTGAAATGACAAATTTACGGGATTAGGAGAATCCTATGCATGCTGTCAGGATAACAGCCTACAAATGCCCAATTTTGTAAGCTTCACAAGGTATTTAGGATAATACCTTATTATTGTGATAGTGATCCCAATTACAATTAGGTGTCTTTATCCTTGCCAAAATGCGAAGCGCCCTGTTTATAGTGCAAATTGTCACAAGCGAATTGAATGCCCAGCTACTTAATATTACAATAAGGATAGTATTAGGGAGCGGAGTATTAAATGATCAGTAGAAGGGAGGAGAAAGGTATGAAGTACATATCTGTAGTCGTCCCAGAAGATATCGATCGTGAATTACGGTTTGCCTGTGCGGATCAGGCAACTACCAAATCTCGACTGGTACGAAGATTGATCGAACAGTATCTGGATGAATGGCGCGAAGGTTTTGAAGGTATGGGCGGACAAATTATTGGTTTGAATGAAGACGAGGAAAAGATGGACTCTGAATAAATCAATAAGAACAACGGGCATTTAATGAGCTGAATTCAGCTCGTTTTTTTTGCTAATATGAACTGTTTAAGAGGCTTTTTAGCCTCTTCTTTTTATTTTCCTTAATATTGCGAACAATTACGCAATTTGCTAAATACATCATATGTTGTTAATATGTTGTTAACATCACAGGTTGTGAATTTGTGAGGAGGGGTATTATGACCGGTTTATTTGCTGCGGCAGCTATTGGAATCACCCTCATCAGCGGAACAGTCAGCATATTATACGTGTTTAAACGTGTTTACTTAGAAACCTAAATCTAGCTTCTCTCTATTTATGAAGGAGGAGGATAGTGATGACTGAGCTTCAACAAACTTTTCTGTTCTATACCTTTATTTACTTCTTAGTCAAAGGTGGCCTATATGTAGCCCTATACATGGCTACCATCATAATCGAAAAGGATGCCCGGGAGAGGTTTGCGAAACTAAGAGTGCTTTTGGAACGTAAAAGAGCAGATGAAGCCGTTCGTTGGGCAGGAGCCTACCAACAGTACTACAGAAAACAACAGACTATGCATTCGCTAAAACAAGCCGGCTAAAATACATCAAAAGAATAAAGCAAAAGAACCGGATGAAAACACCCGGTTCTTTTTTTGTCATATTCATATATTTATATTACTTCGATAACACGCGCATACTCCCTACCAGCTGATGAATCCTTCTATTACACCCACAATGAACAGTAGATAGAACGCCCCTCCTAGCAACAACATTGGAGCAGTGATGTGCTTCTTGGTCTTGATCTCCCAATATAAAAACCCAGCTGATACCACAGCAATCAAGGCAGCCAGCAGAGCACCGGTGGTCAACTGCCAATCGGTTAAGGCTATACCTATAGCTGGTATCAAAGAACTCTGAAATACCATGGCACCCGTAATATTTCCCAGAGCTAGGGTATCTTTTTCGCGCGATACCCAGATCACGCTGTTGAATTTCTCTGGTAGCTCAGTCGCCACCGGTGTAATTATTAGCGCCAACACAAAAGCTGGTACCCCATAAAGAACCGCAATACTGCTGACCGAATCTACAAATAGACTAGCCCCTACGATAATAAAGCCCAAAGCCACTATAACTTGTAAAAATATCACCGGCAGAGAGGGCGTTTCTTTACGTGGAGCAAAATAGCACTTGGGCATTGCGTCATCACAGTTAATATCGCGCTCTTCTAAAATCAATACAAATACATACCAGAAGTAAGAGATTACCAATAACCCTGCAATGATCAACTGTATATTTCGGAAACCAGGTGGAATGAGTCCGGTCAGTACCGCCACACCATACACAACAATGAAGAAACCCAGATCCCTGGACATGGTAGAATAATCAGCTACTACTTTGGCACCATGTACCCGTCTTCTATGAAAGATCACCACGGCCGTTCCGGTCACAAACATAGCCAATGTCGACAGCATCAGTGGAGCACCCAGAATAGCACCGATGCCTATTTCATGACCAGCATCACCAGCGGAAAACACTATGGCAATTATGGGGATCAGGGTCTCAGGTAACGCAGTACCTACCGCAGCCAAAACACTACCAACTGCTCCCTCGGACAGATTAAGCCTTTTTCCTAACCATTCAACTCCATTAACAAATACTTCTGCTCCAACTAGAATAACACCCAGGCTAACCAACAACCATGCTATGCTGCTCATTAGTACTATCTCCTTTTTATAAAGCCAGTGGTAGAGGATACGACTCTCTGCCCTTAAACGCTATCACCTTACGATAACCAATACTCCACAGAGTTCGCGAAACATCAGCCAACCCTTCTGCCACCTGATCCGGATGATGAGCATCTGATCCCATAGTAACAGGCAGGCCAAGTTGAAACATCTTTTCTATGATCTGCCTGCAAGGATACATTTCCTGCACCGGTTTTCTCAGTCCAGCACTGTTAATTTCTATTACCATTGGTGATGCTTTTATACTATGTAAAATTGGTTGGACGTGCTGTAGAGAATCCTTTTTAATTGGTCGATGTCCCCAAATTTTTATCAGATCGAGGTGACCAATTATGTCAAATAGGCGGCTTTTCACCAATTTGTCGATAAGTACATAATAATCGCTATATACCTGGTCAATATCTAAGGCATCAAATCCAGCGCGGTGGTCAGGATGATCAAATGCCCAATCATTAATGAAATGCACCGAACCCATCACAAAATCCAGGGGATGCTGATCTATCATTCTCTTTATGCTCTCTTCCCTACCCGGCACAAAGTCTATTTCCAAACCAGCAGCAATGTGAAGGTCTGTTCTTTTCAACGCTTCAATTAATCTCCAGTCTATTCTTTCCTTGAACTGATCATGTTCAACCAATCCAATGGCCTGAACGCCTCTCTGCTGAGCTCGGTCTAGATATTGGTTGAGCCACTCTTCCCTATAATGGTATTCACCGTGGGCAACTACATGCACATGATAATCAACCAGCAATTACAACCCTCCATAAAAGTGGTGCGTGTATTTAATTATTTAAACACTATCAGAGGTCGAAATCAAGCAATTTGATTGCATTGCCAAGTTTCTTATACTAAAATTGAACAATACGAAGGCCTGTAATGCCATATTTAAGGAGGGGTCTAACTTTATGGCTACAATTATCCCATTTAGAGGATTACGCTATAACCGAGATAAAATCGATGATCTTGCCCATGTGGTAACACCACCATACGATATTATAGACGAGGCTGCTCAAGCCAGGTATTATGCCCAACACCCTGCCAACATCATTCGTTTGGAGCTGGGATTAACTTATGCCGAAGACACTGCCAATAATAATCGTTATTCTCGGGCCAATCAATATTTAGAAAAATGGCTTGAAGAAAAAATCCTTATCCCCGAATCCCAGCCATCCTTATACTTATATGAACAGGAGTACTTGGTTAAAGGCCAACCAATGATACGCACTGGTTTGGTGTGTGGTCTTAAGGTGGAGCCATATGAATCCGGTACAACCCTACCTCATGAGGAAACCCTTTCCAAGCCAAAGGCAGATCGCCTGCAATTGATGCGTGCTACGCACAGTAATTTCAGCTCGATATTTGGACTTTATTCTGACCCAAACCAGCAAGTAAGCCACTGGATGCGAGAAGCAACTGAAAAGCTTCCACCCGATATCGATATAACCGATGAAGACGGCGAATCACACCGCATCTGGGTAATTCAAAATGCCACTGTTATTCAGCAGGTGGTCAATTTTTTCCATGATAAACAGATATATATCGCTGATGGGCACCACCGCTATGAAACAGCCCTGGAGTTTGCTCAGGAGATGAGAGAACAAAATAAACCAGGTTATGATTATGTACTCACTACCCTGGTCAATGTCTACGATCCCGGCCTAGTGGTATTACCAACTCACCGAGTAGTGGGAAATCTCAGTGATTTGACGGTTAAATCCATCCAAGAGCAGCTCTCTGCTTTATTTGAGGTACGAGAAGTTGGCACCCTGGATGATCTGCCCCAATTGATGGCACAACTAGAGGAGCACAAAAACGACCATGTATTTGGCATGGTAGCTGGTGAACAACTTCATTTTCTAACCTTGAGAGACTGGGAAACTGCTGCGCAGCTTCTGCCATCTGATCGTTCTCAGTCATGGAAATCCTTAGACGTAGCTATACTTGATAATCTTATCCTGGATAACATGCTGGGCATTGGTGAAGCGCAGCGACGCAGCCAGGATAACTTGGTCTACAGCCGCAGCGAGGAGTGGGTGATCGCTCAGATCAGGAATCGCAGTTACCAATTAGGTTTCCTTCTTAACCCTACCCAAGTGCAGGAAATAGTTGATGTAGCCCAGGCTCGGGATAAGATGCCTCAAAAATCCACCTACTTTTACCCGAAACTGATCACAGGGTTAATTATCAACAAGCTGGATATTTAGTCTATACACTAAGAAGCTGTCCCAAATCCGAAAAAGGATTTAGGGACAGCCTCTTAAGAAATACAGAACGCCTTAAACGTAGCAGGACATTCCCCCATCAATTACCATGGCATTACCGGTAAACCAACTGGAATCATCACTGGCAAAGAACAGGATGACACCGTCCATGTCCTCCGGATAAGCCACCCTCTTCATAGGGAATACTCGATTTAGCTTATCCATCTTGCCGGCTGCTTCCAGTCGATCAATCTCAGGCTGCATCATGGGAGTGACAATATGCGAAGGACATAGGCAGTTTACTCTTATCTGCGGACCCAGATCGGTAGCCATGGCCCGAGTAAGGTTTACCACTCCGCCTTTCATGGCGCAGTAAGCTGTGGAATTTTTCCCTCCAAACAACCCTAAGATAGAAGAAATATTTATTATACTCCCTCCACCGCCCTTTAACATCAGAGGTACCATTATTTGAGATACTGCAAATACGCTGCGCAGGTCTATTTTATATATGTAATCAAAATCTTCCAGAGTAGTTTCCATGAAAGGTTTGCGCATGGCGCTGCCCGCGTTATTAATGAGAATATCCAGCCTTCCCCAAGTGGAATCGATCTGGTCACGTAACCTCTCAATCTCCTTAACTTCCGTTACATCAGTGGGCACGGCAATAGCTTGTCCATTTAAGGCCTTTATCTCTTGAACTGTTTCCTCTAAAGGGCCCTCACGCCGACCTGCTACTGCTATCATAGCACCTTCCCGGGCTAAGGCTATAGCTGCTGATTTGCCTATACCAGTTCCCCCGCCAGTTATCAGTGCTACTTTACCATCTAGTTTCATTCCATCACCTCATTTGGTTTACTTTTATCACCTGTTCTATAGGAAATTCTGTATCCACTAACATTATCCCTCTACCCCACCGCAAAAAGAGACACTACTTCCTATTATTAAATCTCTATCGCCTCAAAATTCATGCGTTCCAAAAATCGGCTCTGAAAATCTGGATGATCGGCCAATTCTACAAAAGTGGTTTGAGCCTGTATAATAGCCGCCTCCTGCCTTTTAGCCAAAGATACCAGTGCAGCGGCAGCGCCACTGGCAGCAGCATTGCCTATGGGTCGAATAATATCCAGCTTCACTTGTGGTACCAGCCCCAGTGCCACTATGTTAACCGGATCCAAATGATTGCCAAAAGCGCCAGCCAGATACACTTGCTGAATATCAGTCGGTAGCAGATTGGCTTTTTCCAGTAGCAAATCAATAGCGGTGCGTATAGCGGCTTTAGCCATCTGCACTTGGCGTATATCCTGCTGAGTGTATACTAGTTTAGTTGGCCAGGCTCGCTGGGGATCGTGCAGAACAAATTCTTCTCCATCGGGGCCTGACTGAACTATGGTCTGGTCACGTCCCTTATCATTGATAGTCCCATAACTGTCTATCCAGCCGCCTTTCAATAAAGCCGCTGTTAGATCAATCACTCCTGATCCGCATATTCCGCGGGGGTAATCATTACCAATTACCCGATAGGCCAAGCCAGCTTCTTCCTGGTATATAACTCGATCGATGGCTCCTTCTGCAGCTCTCATGCCGCAGCGGATCTGCCCTCCTTCCAGGGCCGGTCCGGCTGCCGCTGAGGCTGCCCATAATTTTCCCCTATTGCCAATTACTACTTCCCCATTAGTACCAATATCGATTAAGATAAATTTGGTTTTATTCCAATTGGGGATGTTTAGTAAACAGCTGACCGTATCTGCCCCTACAAAACCACCTATCTGCGGCAATACCACTATTTTGCCCCCCTGGTTCATGTTCAGATCAAGGCTACTCGCTGTGACCGTTAATTCATCAAGAAATAGTCCCTGGCAGGGATGAGTGGCTAACCCGGCTATCGGAAGTCCCAGGAAAAAGTGCAGCATGACCGGATTACCTACCACAACCATTTCATAAACATCCTTCACTGATGCAGCAGCAGTGGTAAGCAGGTCTTCGATCATAGCATTGATGTTGTTTATTAAAACCTGGTGCAGTTCAGCCAATCCATCCTGGTTCTCTAGACAGTAGCTTATTCGAGAAATAATATCAGCACCAAAGACCCGCTGCATATTGGGCTGTGATGATATAGCCACTGTTTCTTTACTCTCCAGGTCGATCAACCCTGCCCACAAGCTAGTACTTCCTAGATCCAAGGCCAGACCATAAGCGCGCGCACATTCACGACTGGCTCGTAATACTACCCCATCCATAAGTAAAGCATTTACTTCCAGGGAAGGCCGGCCTTTTCGATCCATACGGCTCAATTCCTGAAGAGTTTCCACCGGCATCATTAGATCTTGTTTCCCCAGTGCAGTCCGTAAACGCCGATGGATGGGAAGTGGATTGTGGGGATCCAATCCAGGCAACAGGATCCTTTGACAAGTGACCCTGCCTGGGCTATCAGTTTTCCATAGAACTGCACCATCGTCATGAGCAGATCTCTCATCCGGGAGTGTAACTGTCGCCGGGCCCAAAACAGTAGATCGACAGGCGACCCTTTCCCCCCGGTTGATCTCGTCAGGTAAAAGCAAGCTGCGTTCCATTTCATCCATGGGACTTAATTGGCCGGCAGACTTTACTTTGCATTTACCACAGATCCCCCGACCACCACAGGTTCCCCCAGGGTCGAATCCCGCTTGGGTCAACGCCTCCCACAGACTTTTGCCCAGCAAAGTCCATGCCACCCTCTGCTGGCCATCAGGAGTACTTATCTGGATCTTGATCGGTTCACTCACTATGATGCCTCCACTAATAACTAGCCTGCATATACTTGTTTCTGTGCAAAGAAACGGCAAGGTGCGATTTCTGACTTATTCCAATCATACTCCAAACAATATAGAAATAACAGGAGAGGCCTTATCTTGCATAGGATAGTGCCTCTCTCGTCATCACCTGCTAACACTTCACTAATCAACCCATCACAATATCCAATAACGTCTCATAGCTGTCCACAACTTCATACACTACAGAATCCGTGCTGATGGCCTTAAAATGTTCCCGGGCACAGTGGATTTTTGCTTTTTCTACCTCGCGAATCTGCATAGTGGACATGGAGCCTTTCGTCTCAGCTATGAAGTAGATATGCTTCACCTTGTCCTCATGAAATGCTATTGCCCAGTCCGGGTTATATTTTCCTACCGGGGTACTGATAAAAAAGCCTCTGGGCAGCTTCACATATATCGCCACCTCATTGCTGATATCCATTTTTTCTGCAAAGGCTCTCTCATTGCCAGAATCATAGAGAATGTGGTCATATAAATGTTTTTTCGCAGGCATGACGTTTACACCCAGCTGTCCTTTTAGATTTGGCTCGGTGAAAATCGTAGTGTCATGGACTGCTTCCAGCTTATTGTAAGTGATGTGCTGAATGATGGTGGTAGCTTTCTGCTCATTAATAATCTGGCTTGTTTTGATGATGAATTCCTCAGGATTGTCGGCAAACTGATTAAATACAGCTTTTTCGATTCCGCTTAAAATGCTCACCACCGCTTGCCTGGTAAGTCCAGTTTCGGAAACCACTTTCCCCACCAGATCATATTTTACTGCTGCGTTTGGGGATAGTTTGGCTTTATAAACTTCGTCTACCTCTTTCACAAATGCGGTTCCCTGCTGCAATTGTTCCCTTGATTGGATATCGGTCATAGTACCGGTTTCAACTTTAAAAAATATCCTCGAGACACGAAGTTCCCGGTTCAACGCTGATATAGCTTTCCGAATCAGTTCATCCTGGTCGAATTCCACCACATATACGGATTTGGCATTTATCTGCGACCAAAGCTTCCGGAATTCTGGCAAGCCCAATTTAGAGCGGTCCAGTTTTAATTCAACGTTATTATTTCGTGCGTTCTCCGGCTGCATGAGTCGGCTATCGTAAATAGAATCGAGAATCGCTATGATAGACTCTTGGTAATCCGCAGCCTCCTCCGCGATTTCAACATTGCCAGTCTTTTTATCCTCATAATACTTATCAGTGAGAATGCCTTTCCTTATATATCTGCTGGTAATTAGTCCTTCGTAAATAATTTGGGCAAGATCCATATCAATAATCTGTTCAGCGCCGCTGGTATCTTTAATGACTTTGTTCTTAAAGAGATCTACCGTTACCTTGCGAGGCCGATCAGCTACAGCCTCAGCCAGTTCATTTTGCAGTCCTTTAGCAAAACTTTCATAGCTCTCATTAGCAATTACGGTAAGCACATTGACATTATGGACATCCTCCCCCAGCAGATTGGTATCCATGCGTTCGCCATTTTGATTAACCGATAAACGCAGCCCTCTCCCAACCTCCTGCCTCTTGCGGACATCGCTACCACTCTGCTTCAATGTGCAGATTTGAAATACGTTGGGATTGTCCCACCCTTCACGAAGCGCAGAGTGCGAGAATATGAACCGAACCGGTTCTTTACAATCCAGCAAACGCTCCTTGTCTTTCATAATCAGTTCATAGGCATCCACATCATCGGAGGTACGCTCTCGTCTATCCCCCAGCTTGCTGTCTATTATACGATGGCTTTTTTTATCAATGGAGAAATACCCGGCATGGGTTTCTTCAGCAGTTATGCTGTCCAAATATCGCAAATATCCATCTCCATCGCCGAGTTCAAGCTGAAGGTTACCGATGATTTGCTTATATTCTTCTTCAAACATATCGGCATAAAGGCCATTAAATGCTTGTCCGGAGGCATCGTACTGCTTGTACTTGGCCACCTCATCAATAAAGAAAAGAGACAGTACCTTTATACCTTTATAGAATAACTGCCGTTCCCGCTCAAGGTGAGAAAGGATAGTCTCCCGGATTTGGATACGGCGTAGCTGCTCCTCACTGACTGCACCTACCACATCACCGGCAAAGAGTTTGATACCATTAGTAAACTCAATAGAGCTATCCCGCCCGTCAATGCGCAACACAGTGTATCCATCTTTATATTCGGCCAGCTCACCAGAATTGGGGAACAGGTTATATCCCTCACTAACAATGCGCCTCGCCTTACGGACACGGTTGACACCCTTCACGTCGAATTCAATGGTGGCTGTAGGGTTGCCCTTGGACAGATTAATGCTTTCCAGATATGCATATCCTTCTGTGGCAGTGGTGCCAGTAACGGAAATACCCTTGACAGCAATTTTTTTCACCAGCCTTTTATTGTAGGCTTCCATGGCATCCATACGGTAAACCATGTTGTACACACTGTCCTTCTTATGTGTTGCCGAATAACGCAAAGTAAACAACGGGTTGAATTCTTTTAAGCGTTCTTTAGTCACTTTGCCTTCCACCGACTGAGGTTCATCGATGATCATGATAGGGTTGGTTTTCGCCAATATATCAATAGGCCTGCGGCTCCTGAACTCATCCAGCTTCATGTAAATGCGCCTCGCATCCTTGCCTCGGGCATTAAACGCTTGGGAGTTTATAATCATCACATTGATAGCGCTGTCGGAAGCAAAGCGATCAATTTCGGTAAGCTGGGCAGAATTATAAATGAAATAACGGATCTTTTTCCCGTATTCCTCCGCAAAATGTTCCTCAGTAATCTGAAATGACTTATACACGCCCTCACGTATGGCGACACTGGGCACAACAACAATGAATTTACTCCAGCCATAGCGCTTGTTTAGTTCGTACATGGTTTTAATATATGTATAGGTCTTACCGACGCCGGTCTCCATTTCCACGGTCAGGTTATAACGCCCTTCCAATTGTCTGGATGGCTCAATCTGATTGCTGCGCTGAACTCTATTGATATTCTCCAATATAACGTCATCAGTTAATTCCGGTACAAGTTGGGAGTTGCCAAAACCGGTAAAGCGTTCCTTATCATACAGGGTTATCTGATCATTTTTCACATAACCCTTGTCCATCCTATAGCTAGGCGTGAGATAAGGTTGTCCGGCAAACACATCGCACACCGCTTTGGCCGCCTCTGCCTGGAATTTCTGATGTTTGAATTGCAGTTTCATGTGCCGCCACCTCCCGAACTAGTGCATTTTGCCCAAACTGAATTATCTTTAGTTGGGAAAATTCTGATTCTATCTACTTTGATTAAATCATCAATACTTGTGTGTATCGGTCAGAAATATCAAAAACCCTAATCGTGCTTCTGCCCGTCATCCTTATTATCATTTGCATCCTCAATGACACCTCCAAGAACCCTTGAAAAATCAATGGCATTCCTTTCGGTTATTACTGGCCTGCCAGTATCCATTTCAATTTCCCTTCTAGCGTTTCCAGCTATGCGACCGCCACGCCGTGCAACTTGCCTGCTTTCATCGAAAGTCTGCGGTTCCGTGGTCTTGGAAATCTCGGCCGTGGTCGCTTCGGCAAGCATGTTTAACACCAGTTCCAACGTGGACATATTGTCACGGAGGTTTTCTTTTTTCAGACCTTTTAATCGTTTATACTGATGGGTGGTCATGCCAGACCACGCCCTGGTGATTTCGTCAGTTAGGATGGCGTACTCCATGCCTTGCTTGACGCCACGGTTGTCCCACTCGTCGGTCAGCTCCTTACGTACTTGAATGGCTTGCAACCGCTGGTTGATCCACTCTCGAGTATAGCCCTTCTTCAAATATGTAGCGAGAGCACGATCAATGGTAAGTTCAGGGTCGATTGTTTCTTCGATTCGTTCACTTCCAACCTGGGCAAGCCAGAGCTTAAAAGGTTCGGCTTTGGGTGACGGGATGGACTGAATAATGCGGAGCAATTCCTCCGTATTAGCCACGTCTGTCTTGTATCGTTTTCCGTCTGCAGCTTTTAATTTCAGTTGCTTACAATTTGTAAGCAACTGAAATCCTTCTTCAATAAGCCGTTTTTTCAAAACAGCCCAGTAAGTGCTTGCACTCCGTGGCGTTGGCTGATCTGTCAATACCGATACTACATCCACGATGGAGAAATACCATTCTTCGGCTTCCTCATCCCAAGCGGTACGGATGCGTTTATCCTCGAAAAGTTGGATTTTATTTTCATTATCCATCGCGTAATCCCCCAAACTTATACTTCTTACCAAACCTGACATATACCTTCAGTTTGAAATATTACTAGTGAATATACAAAGCAATATCACGTTCAGAGCTAAGTCCATGTCTTTCGCTGTCATCAAAGAACCCTCACCGAAGTATTCGGTGCAAGCAACTTGAAGATTTCCTCCACGTTGATTTTTTCGGGTGAGCTGGCAAAACTACTGTCCCGGAATACGGCACGCAGCGGTTGACGCCTTGCGATTTCCTTGATTACAGCTTCACTGATGTGCTTGTCAAAGCAGGCAATGAGATCGCCGTCATTATAGGTATGCACCTTGAATAATTCGGAATTCGGAGTGCCTAATTCGGAATTAGGGAGAATCTCCCCTTTAGTGTTTAACAACTCTGTTTTGTGCGGCAGGGAAAGGGGCAGACCCCAGTCCAGTAGACAGGCATAGAGCAAGTCCATATCAGTGCGGTCTTCTTTGATATTGTCTTCCATCAGGGCCAGCAAATCCTGGGTGTATTCTCCCGCGGCGTAGTAAACATCCTTCATATTGGTAGAATCTAGTTTGAGGACACGGAAGCCGATATCCAGGTTTTCGATACCTTCTTTTTCCTTGTTTTCTTCCTTGATTTTTTCTCCCGCGCGGCGGATACGCTCCTTGCCGATTTCGCAAATGTTTTTGTAACCCGCTTTATATGCCTCGGCTTTTTCATCGCAAGGTTCAGGCAACTGTACCATGATAAACTTGCGGTTGCCGCCATCCTCGGCATTCAGCTGCATGACTGCGTGGGCGGTAGTGGCTGAACCAGAAAAGAAGTCGAGGATGATGTCGTTGCTAGCGACAGGGGCGCCCTGTTCAATAATAATTCTTAAAAGGTTAACAGGTTTTGGGAAATCGAACCAATGACCTCCAAATAGAAAGGTTATTTCCTTGGTTGCAGTATTAGTATAGAGGCCATCTTCAAGAATCGATGAAAACCCTGGAAGAGTATCAGATAAGTCGGCTAGAAATGTTTTTTTCCTCGGACGTCCTTCAGGTGTTTCAGGCCATAAAATCCTATCCTCATCTATCAATTTCCGCATGGTTTTCTTGTCATATCGCCAGCCTTTTGGAGGGCATCTATATTTGATGCCTGTGTTTGGATTAATAAGATCATAATGTAGATTTGGGCGTGCGTCTGCTGTGGCTAATCCCACCATATTTGCGCTTGTCCATGCACCTCTTGGGTCATTATCAGGGTTAGTGTACTGATCTGTCTTGCGTTCAGTACCTCGAAACGAACGTTGTCCCGACTGTTTCGTGTAACATATTATATATTCGTGATCAATAGATACTCCCGAAATATTTCGATTATCCTTGTTTTGTCGACTGTGCCAAATTAGCTGAGCAATAAAATTACTCTCTCCGAACACCTCATCACAAATTTTTCTCAACTGTGCAACTTCATTGTCATCTATACTTATAAAAATAACCCCATCATCCCGTAGTAAATTCCGCGCCAGCACCAGTCTCGGATACATCATGCTACACCAGTCACTATGAAATCGTCCATTGCTTTCGGTATTTCGTAACAGGCGGTCACCGTCCTCGTCGTATACACCGGCTTCTTGGTCATATTCATCTTTGTCCCGCGTGAAGTTGTCCCGGTAAATAAAATCGTTGCCCGTATTATACGGCGGGTCTATATAGATCATTTTTACCTTGCCCAGATAGCTTTCCTGCAGAAGCTTCAGCACATCAAGGTTGTCTCCCTCTATGTAAAGGTTTTCAGTGGTGTCCCAGTTCTTGCTCTCCTCCGGACAAGGACGTAAGGTTTTGCGTATAGGCCTACCTGCCTCAGCAATAGCTGCTCGTTTCCCCACCCAAGTGAACTCATAGGCTTCATCTCCATAAACCTCATCGCCCAGCAAGGAACGCAGCAAATCAAAATTCACTTTCCCTTCAGTAACAACACCGGGGAAGATCTCCGCTATTTTGGTCACGTTCTCGGCTGTTAGGTTCGTTGTTTCAAATTTAGGCTTGTTCATTATCGGTTTCCTCCTCTTGCCCTGTATCATGGTCAATACCCATCATCATATTGAAATGAGTAGTATGATTACACTGCTCAAAAATTTCTTTGAATACTTGCAAGTACCTTTCTACAGTAGTGTCATCAGGCATAGAGTAATACTCATCGCTAAGTATTCCTCCGCTATGTGACCCATCATTTACCCAAGAGCACAAATCTTTGCACCTTATCCTATCGTCGCCCTCAAAATACGTATATAGTTCATTGAGCGGAATACCGCCTAACAGCTTGAAATAGTTCTCAAGTATTCTTCTTAACGTGTTTTGGATAGTTGCGTTGTTACGTTGTTCTGGCTTCGCTCGGACTTCTTCCCAAAGCAGTTCATATGATGTCTTTATCGGGTTTTGTTCCTGCTGTTCAACAAAAGAATAGTCGCCGCGTTTCTTTATAAGCCAGAACGATTCATCTTTTAGAAGTTTATCTTTGGGCCGTTTGGAGTTGTAAGTTACTTCCTTGTGGAAATATACATTGTGTGTCAGAACGAATAATTGCTTAATCGTTCCCTTGTTCTGGCATATATCCTCATATAGCTCTCGTATTAAAGTACTTACGACAAATAAAACGTCACTATCAAGGCTGGAAACGGGATCATCAAATACTACAACTTTATCAGCATTCATACCACTTTCATCATGACTTCCTTTGAGTAAATAGTAGAAATAGAGAAACGTAACAAAATTTTTTTCGCCTTCGCTCAATGTATCCTGTGCATCGGAGCCGTTCGCTCTGACCAATTTGTAAGTTCTATCGTCGCTTCCTCTCGCCATTTGAAAACTCGTAAACCCAAATGAAGCAAGCAGATTATTAATTCCATCAATCGTATGCTGAATACTAACATTTTGTTTTTCCAATTCTTGAAGTGTAGATTCAAGTGCGCTTTTGTTTTCATTCTTTATTTGTAACTGTTTTTGCAAACTCTCAATCGTAGCAGAAAGATATGTTTTATGAGTGTTGTAATCGGTAATATCGTTTTTCAGTTCTTCAATAATGTATCTCCAAATTTGCTCTGTGAGTTTTCTTTTTTCACTCGCGATATTGCGGACAGTGGTGTTGTGTTCATCTATTTTAGCGTTTGCAGCAGCAATCAACTCAACTATATCATTCAGGACACTCTGTAGAGAGTCAAGCTCAATAACTTGGCTAGCCTCTTTCTTCTTATGGTCAAGTCGCTGAAGATTGACAGTAACTTTTGAATCAAGTAGTTTCTTTGCGTCTTCAATTCTCTCGCCATCTACAAATTCGGAATGCAAATTGATAATCGCCTGTACCTGTTGTTGAATCCGTTCACTTTCAGTAGTGTAATCTTTTATAAGAACATTTATTTCCGCACTGTCCTGTTCAAACGTTTCATCAAAGTATTCGTTCAAGCTCTGCGCAAAGCTTTCATTGGTCTTTTGCTGACAAAATGGACATACACCGTTATTTGCTTGATAATAAGACAGCCCTTGACGCACCCAGTCGCTATTTCCTAGTTTTTTGATCATAGCTGCTATATCAACATCTTCTTTGCCGATAACGCGCTTCCCAAGTATCGACGCGTTTTCAAGCGTGAGAAGCCTTTGGGGCTGAATTGTAGGGATATTCTGTACTTGTACCAATGTATCAGAGAATACTGTAGCCGCTTTAGTTTCAAGTTCTTCAAGAGGCCGTAATTCCGCTTTATTAGATATGGATTCATTCAAAACTTTATCTTTGAAGTCTTTCTTGCTGCCCATATAACCGCGAAGCCCACCGGCTAATTTTTTCTCATGCCTTTGTTTTGCAGACCAAAAACGCTCCGCGTAGGTGGTTTCAAGCTGAGATAATTCGTCCTTTTTACCGCCGTTGCCATTATCGCCTTGAAGTGTATTTATCAGAGCCTTTATCTCACCATTCAGCTTGTCTAAATCAGTCTTTGCGTTCGCAATCTTTTCACAAGTATCGACTTCTTGTTCACCTAATGTGAATACACCCGGTATCTTTTGATCGAAATTCCGCACAACAAAATCGCGGTTATAGACCCGCCTTTCCATTGTAATTCCTTTCTCCCATGCGAGATTACATTCCGGGAACAGAGAGGGATCAGCAATCACTTTGCTTATGGTTGTTTTGCCCGTGCCATTAGCCCCAAAAAAGAAGTTCAACTTCTTTAGGTCATTGATCGATGTTGTCATGGTACCAAACGTAGCAGTATTGCAGATTTCAATTTTCGTAATCATGACGCGTTAGTCATCCCCTCTCCTTCTTTACCGCTTCCCCCCCATTAAGCTCAACCTATCTATTGAATTGCCTTTCACTTCGAACTGTGTTTCTGGTGCGGTGATATTTCTTTGGTGCGATTAAATTAGGCGATCAAAAGGCAATCTGTTCATTTCTTGACATTCTCCTCCAAACTGCTTCTAGACAAATAGATCCTCATTTTATGCTTAAAGTCGTCTAAGGAACTTGAAATGTCCTGATGATTGCTCCTGATTACATGTACTATGTCAAGTTCACCGCTATCAGAGGTGCTTTCAAAACTATATGGATAGAGAATCTCCAATGTCTCAAGGAATCTAGATAGTGGTAGGTTCTCTTGATAGTACTCACTAAAGTAGTTTAATTGTTTCCTGCATTTGTCTCCCAATTTTGTAAACACTTCGTATATGTCTTCATCCATAAAAGGACCATATTTTCGAGTAGCCCGGTTTGCTTCGTTGTAAGAATCTGCTGCGGTTTTCAATACCTTTTCCATCACCTCTATATCGTCTCCCCGATCAATTGTTCTTACAAGTTCTGCGAAATTGAACACCACATTAGTCACTTCCTCTGATAATTCTCGATAGATTCTAACTTCTTCATTAAATGTGGCTTTTCTAATATACTCTTTCATAGCATTGCTACTTTTCTTGTCTTCAAGAGCCTTGTCTAAAGAATGCTGGTATTTTTTTACTGCAAAATCCTTGACTTGGGGTATGAAGAAAGACAACACAACAACTATAACTCCGCCGATTTTTAATATGACTGCCATCCAATCTTTCACCCCAGCCCCTCCATTCCTTCTTCAGCCTTTTCAATTCCCCATTCAGCTCAACCTGTCTATTAAACTGCCTTTCTTTACGCACGTTATTTTCTAAGGATGCAATCTCTTTTTGCAGCTTTTGCCGCCGCTTATCGCGGGTGACGGCATCTTTTAAAATGCCTTTGGTGCTAACTTCCAGCCTGGTTCCCGCAATCTGCCGGATAAAGCTCTCATACACCGAATCCATGCTTAGTCATCCAGATGCAGTGACGACAACGATATCGGCTAAAGCTCAATTGCCTTCATAAGATCTGATGAGAAGTATGGCAACGGTTCATCTTTATAGCCTACTTTAACCTTTGCCCATATGTATTCATATTTCATTTTATTATATCAAAATTTACCAATATTTTGATGGAATTTATCTGTATATGTAATATTTGGTTAATGTTTCTTCTAATGCCATTACTACGAAAGTCTTTGAGATATAGGATTGACACATGTGAAGAAGCTCAGAAAATAAAAAGACAGACAGCCTAACTCTGCTGTCTGCCTCGCGAAATTATTTATGCCACGGAGCATTCCCTAGCCTAGATATTTAATTGTCACGGCGACGGGAGTGCACCCTACGCGTTGCATATTGTTTTTCAATGATAAGATATTGATATCCTATTCTGCCTTGGTCTCTGCCATTAGAACAAAAGCAAAGATAAAAGCCCAGACTAAGGAAACCACCAATGCGATGGTAGCCATACCATAGTCACCAGCGCCACTAATGGCTTTATTGCCCATAGAATAGAGGATATTAAAAACGATCAAACCAATTCCGGTTAGAATATAGATGATCTTTTTAACTCCCCCCGAAAGCTCGAAGTTCTTGGCCCAAGAACAGAATTTTAGAAATACAAAAATACCCAGAAGAACTATCAAGAATGCGACCAAGGAATTATTAAATATTTCCATTACCTGTACCCCCCTCCTGACCTTTACTAAATATTGTATTCCAAATCCCCATTTGAAACAAGAAGACACTATATACAGCGCTTCCCTCTCCTCCATTACTTATATTCTCCATAGAAAATCAGTCTCCTGCTGGATAATGCAAATTTATAGCGAAATTATTTATTAGTTAATGCTGCTATCTTTACACCTTGATATAAATTATGTATAATGTCTTGTGCTGAAACAAGCAAGTAAATCAGATAGTCGCAGGTTTTTTTAACCTGAGGAAAGTCGGAGCTCCGCAGGGCAGGGTGCTGGATAACGTCCAGTGGGGGCGACCCCAAGGCTAGTGCCACAGAAACAAACCGCCTGGCAAAGTCAGGTAAGGGTGGAACGGTGAGGTAAGAGCTCACCAGCGTTTAGGTGACTAAACGGCTCGGTAAACCCCACCTGGAGCAAGACCACATAGAGGAACAAAGGAGTTGCCCGCTCTGTTCCCGGGTAAGGTCGCTAGAGGTGTCAGGCAACTGGCATCCCAGAGAGATGACTATCTAATACAGAACTCCGCTTATAGATTTGCTTGCTTTTTGGCGTATATAACAAAGAGCCGTTCCGAGAAACCCGGACGGCTCTTTTGCCTTCCAGAACTAGCTAGCGGTTGTCGTTATCTTTCCGGTTCTGCAGATTGTTGTTTTTGTCGTTTCTATTGTTGTCACGGCGATTCTGCAGATTGTTGTCATTCCTATTGTTCTGGTTTTCCTGACGGTTGCGTTTGTCGTTACGATCGTTCACAAATCATCCTCCTTTAATAAAATAGAGATTGGGTGGCCTTTTTTTATTCTGTCTAAAATCAATTAAGTTATGCAGTATAATAGCGTGTTGTTATCCATTTTTTTCCACGAATTACTCAAATCACGCTATTTTATGCTATAGTGATAGGTAAGGTTGTAATTGGTTATGGGGGGATATCCAATGATTAATGACCAAGAAATGCTTCAACTTATGGAAAATATAATAGATAACCCTTATATGGGAGTTGTTTATATTAATACCCAAAGTGAAATTCTTCTGGTAAATGATACTTTTGCTCACATTTTGGGAGTTGAACGTGATAGTCTGATTGGCCGACATATTCATGAGGTCATACCAAAGTCACGTCTTCCGCAAACGGCGAAAACCGGGGAAACCAATCTGTGCGAGATGTGTAGGGTCAATAACCAAGAAATGATATCCATGCGCATACCCATATACAATAATGGTAAGATCATTGGGGCTATGTCCAAAACTTTATTTTTGGACATGTCTACTGCGAAACTGATGGCGGAAATGGTTTCCTTAAATGATGATGATCACTGCCATACTATCCACAAATACCAGGGTAAGTATACTTTAGGAGATATAATCGGCAACAACCGCCGTATTGTTCGTACCAAAACCTGGTGTGCTCAACTTGCCAATAATACTTCCAATGTCTTAATTATTGGGGAAAGCGGTACTGGCAAAGAACTATATGCTCATGCTATCCATAATGCCGGTATACGTCGCAACTTTCCTTTCATTCGCATTAATTGTGCCTGTATACCCGAGAACTTAATGGAATCCGAATTGTTCGGTTATGAGGAAGGTGCTTTCACCGGTGCACTAAAAGGCGGGAAAAAGGGTAAATTCGAACTGGCTGATCGTGGCACCTTGTTCCTGGACGAAATAGGGGAAATGCCGCTTTCCATGCAGACTAAGTTGCTCACTTTCTTACAGGAACGCGAATTCGAACGCATAGGGGGCAGCGATCCTATCCACTCCGATGCACGAGTGATCGCCGCTACCAATACCGATTTGGAAAAAGCGGTGGCCGATGGCCGCTTTCGAGAAGATCTATATTATCGACTAAATGTTGTAACTATTATGCTCCCACCTTTAAGAGATCGTACTGACGACATTGAACCCCTGGTAAATCATTTGATACCTAAGTTGAATGAGAAAATCAATACCTCTATTGAAGGCATCGACGATGATGCTCTGCAACTGCTAATTAATTACGATTGGCCCGGTAATATCCGCGAATTAGAAAACTTGTTGGAACGGGCTATCAATCTAGCTCATCTTGATCAAACCTCTTGCCTGCTTCCGCCACACTTTCCCACCCTATTACGTAGAAATCTTCCGCCGGATAAGCAGCCTAATACTCTAAACGCTGCCGTAGAATCCTTGGAATATCAAATGATCATGAGTACCCTGCGTTCCAACAACTACAATAAAACCGTAACCGCCAAACAACTTGATATTCATCCTTCGGTTCTATATCGCAAATTAAAAAAATATAATATAAGTTAACTGCCCACCGACTGATACCTGATATCCTGTCTAGCATTATGCGAGACAGGATTTCTCTTTTTGCGAAAGCCGATATATAGGCTTTATGCTCCCTTCATTCGCAAACTCTTACCTCGCACTTTGCGAAAATGCCAAAACTCTTAAACCTACCGGATGAAGAAGCTTCTCCCCTATACTTCCACCTTTGCGAGAAATTGTGAAATAGTGGCATAATTCTTGCTAGTTAATAAATAAGGTTAGCAAGGGAGGTGAAATTACTTCTATATTGAAGGGCTAGAGAGAATTAGAAATGCCCCCTAATAACCTGGGGTTCACTGTCCCTACCATATAACACCAGGTGATTGCAAAGGAATAGAACATCTTGATTTTGGAAGGAGTGGGATATTAGTGCGTGAAGTAGTGATGGTGAGTGCATGTCGCACTGCCATAGGTAAATTCTTAGGCAGTTTGAAAGATGTACAGGCCAAAGACCTGGCAATCACAGTGGGCAAAGCCGCCGTTGACCGGGCTGGAATCTCGGTCGATATCATCGATGAATTGGTAATGGGTGAGGTATATCCGCATATGCAGGGCTCACTACCCTCCCGTCAGGTAGCTATGGCTATCGGATTGCCGGTACGCAGCAACGCCTGCAATGTGAATCAGAACTGCGCTTCGGGCATGCGCGCCTTGGAGATCGCCTGCCACAACATCATGCTAGGCAAAACTGAAGTTTCTTTGGTGATCGGTGTCGAGAGTATGAGCAATGCTCCTTATATGCTCCCCAAAGGGCGTACTGGTTATCGTATGGGTCAGGGTTCCATCGAAGATGCCATGCTTCATGATGGCTTGATCGATGAGATGGTTCCAGGTCATATGGGAATTACTGCTGAAAATGTAGCCGAAAAGTACGGCATTACCCGTGAAGAGTGCGATCAACTAGCGTTGATGAGTCACCAGAGAGCTACACGAGCCGTCAAGGAAGGCATTTTTAAGCGGGAGATCGTGCCGGTAGAGATAAAAAGTAAAAAAGGTGTCACCCTTTTTGACACTGATGAACATATGATTCCCGATGCCAGCCTAGAAGCAATGGCTAAACTCTCCCCCGCCTTTAAGAAGGATGGAGTAGTTACTGCTGCCAATGCCTCGGGGATTAATGATGCAGCTGCCGCTGTAATAGTGATGTCCAAGCAAAAGGCACAAGAATTAGGAGTCACTCCCTTGATGAAAATGATAAATATTGCCGCTGAAGGAGTAGATCCAAAGGTCATGGGATTAGGCCCAGCAGTGGCCATTCCCAAGGTACTTAAGCTGGCTGACTATAAGTTTGAGGACATAGAATATTGGGAGATCAATGAAGCCTTTGCCGCCCAATTCCTAGGAGTGGGTCGCATGCTTGAAGAAGAATTCGGCATGACCCTGGATATGGACAAATGCAATCACAACGGATCGGGCATCGCTCTCGGTCACCCTGTGGGATGCACCGCACTGAGGATCATAGTTTCCCTATATTATGAAATGGAACGTTTAGGTCTGACCCTGGGTGGCGCTTCCCTTTGCGTAGGTGGTGGCCCGGCGATGGCTTCCCTTTGGAGCAGAGATATTTAACCAGGATATTTCATATTAATTAGATATATATAATAACAGCTTCCCAAGTAGGGGGGATCTATAGCTAGAAATCAAAGTCTTGGGAAGCTTCAGAGAAAAAGGAGGAGGAGTAAAAAATGGCGGCTAATTTTGCCTACCAAAATACGCGCGACCTGGAATTTATAATTCAGGAATGGCTTCCGACCGAAAAGGTATTCAACTACGATAGATATAAGGAATACTATTCCAAAGATGATGTTAAGGCTTTTCTGGCTCCGGTTCTTAAAATGGCCAAAGAGGTAATCGAGCCCACCAATGATGACGGTAATCAAAACCCAGCTAGGCTGGTAGATGGTAAAACAGTCCTCCCCAAAAGTTTTGGCCCCCTCTACAAAATGCTGCAATCAGAAGGTTGGGGCACCAGCAACATAGATAGATCAGAGGGAGCTCTAGTTATGCCCCATATCCTATCTGCGGCAGTCAATGAGCTTATCACTGCCGCTAATCCAGTCTTTTATACTTACATTATGCTCACCAACGGTGCTGGGGATTTGATCCAGACTTTTGCTGACCAGGATCTGATCGATATGTTTTTGCCCAAAATGATGGATGGAACCTGGGCAGGCACCATGTGCCTCACTGAGCCCAGTGCCGGTTCCGATGTAGGTGACATATTGTCTAAGGCCTATCCCACTGAAGATCCACGGGTATTCAAAATCAAAGGCAATAAGATATTTATAACCGGCGGCGACAATGATTTCACCGAGAATATTATCCACCTATTTCTAGCCCGGGTAGAAGGGGCCAAACCCGGCACCAGCGGCATTTCCCTTTTCATAGTACCCAAATACTGGGTCAATGCTGATGGCAGCCTGGAAGACAATGATGTGATCACTACTGGCTTAGAGCATAAGCTAGGTCAATATGGCTCAGCTACTGCTGCTCTAGCCTTTGGAGAAAACGACAACTGCCGTGGCTGGCTCATCGGCAGAAACCCGCTGGAGAATGATGGGCGGGGCGAAGGCATGGCCCAAATGTTCCAGATGATGAATCTAGCGAGAATGGAAACCGGTCTTATGGCTCACTGCAGTGTTGCTAACGCTTTCTATAATGCTCGCGACTATACCAAAGAAAGAGTGCAGGGTCGTTCCTTCACCAATCCTCGCGGGGAACGAGTCACTATCATCAACCATGAAGATATTCGCCGCACCCTGCTAATGGGCAAAGCCTATACCGAAGCATTTCGGGCTATGCTTATGAAGGCTCTCTTTCATTTTGATATACGCCAAGACGATCCCGATCCCTATGAGCGCAAAAAGGCTCGCTATTATGTGGATGTAGTTACTCCTCTATGCAAGGCTTTCCCCAGTGATGAAGGCTGGTGGTTATGTGGTGAAGCTATTCAAGCCTATGGTGGTTACGGTTTTTGCGAAGAATATCCGGTGGCACAAATCGCTCGAGACATGAAAATCTACTCTATCTGGGAAGGAACCAACTATATTCAGTCGATGGACTTGGTAGGACGCAAAATGGGACTGGAAAATGGCGCCGTTTTTGCGGGCTTCCTTCAGGAGATCCAGGACTTTTATGAGGCCAACAAAAGCACTGCTGGGCTGGAAAAAGAATTCCGCAACCTAGGAGAAGCCCTAAAGTCCTATAACGAACTCATGCAGACCTTAAATGATTGGCGTTCTAGCAATCCATCACTCATTCCCACCTATTCCCGCCGAATATTGACCGCCACATCCGAACTGCATGCCTCTCACCTTCTCTTGGATCAGGCCCTGTTAGCCATGCAAAAGATAAATGAGCTAGGTAAGGAGCATTATGACTACAACTTCTATATAGGCAAGATAGCGGCCGCCCGTTGGTTCTTACGCAATGTTACTCCTCATATCGTTTACCTGATCAATGTCATTACCGATGCCGATACTTCAGTCTTAGATATACCTCTCGAATCATTCGAATATTAAAAGCCAATACCCCCCGTTACCAACTGTCGCGGGGGGTATTTCTCCTATTCGTTCTTACCCATTTTAATTATCATTCCGATTGGTTGGCCGCCAGACCTTCAATCGATCTGCCTCACGGACAAGTTCATCCCGGAATCGGGGATGAGCTATGCTGATCAGCAGCTCTGCTCTTTCCCAGGTAGGCTTACCTTTTAACCTTACCTTACCATATTCAGTGACAACAAAATCTACTGCAGTACGAGGAGTAGTGACTATACTACCCGGTGTAAGTATAGGAGTTATGCGGGAGTGAACCTCGCCTTCTTTGTCAGTATAAGTGCTGGTCAAGCACAAAAAGCTTTTCCCGCCTTTGGAATACCAGGCTCCAGTAATGAAATCCAACTGTCCTCCCGTCCCTGATACCTGGCGTGGTCCAGCACTTTCCGAACAAATCTGGCTAAAAAGATCTACCTGCACCACATTATTGATAGCCACTACCCGATCATTCAAAGCTATCAGTTGTGGGTTATTGGTGTAACGGCCGCAGTGACTTGCCATAAGCGGGTTTTGGTGCATGAAATCATAGGTTTTACGTGACCCCAAAGCAAAAGAAAAAGCAATTTTTCCCCGATCAGTGGTTTTATACAATCCAGTTGCTACTCCCTCTTGGAAAAGACGCGTCATAGACTCAGTATACATTTCGGTATGGATGCCCAAATCTTTCAGACCAGCATCACATATCAACTCTCCCAGTAAATTGGGCAAGACCCCGATTCCCAGCTGCAGACAGGAACGATCCTCGATCTCCTCCAAAATAAGCCGGGCCATAGCTTGATCAGCTTCATTAGCTTCTTTGGTAGACGGCAGTTCATATAGAGGAGTGTTGCTACCCTCAATAATATGATCGACCATGGAAATATGTATGGCATCCTCGCTTCCTCCCGGAACCCTGGGAATATTTTCGTTGACTTCCAGGATCACTCGATCGGCCTTCATACACCCCTCAAAACTGTAAGTATTGGCCGGCCCAAAGGAAAAATAGCCATAGCGATCCATAGGACTTACCTGCTGCACGTAGTAATCCAACTTGATCAGATAATCAGCGATCACATCCTGAAGTTGGCTAAATTGTATGGGACAGTAAAACATATTGCCCTGATCATGCCTTTGGCGATCCTGGCTACCAAAAAACCAGTTGTTACAGGTAAAATGCTCCCTCCCCATCAGCGAGGTCTGCATAATAGGAGCAGGCATGCCTCCACAACAGTAAACCTGGACATCAGTCAGTTCATCAGCGCGGGCAGCCAATTCATTATCAAAGTCCACCGGTCTTCCTAGAAAGGTGGCATACATCAAAACATCGCCCGGTTTGATCAAATCCGCCGCCTGTCCAGCTGAAAGCAGTTTTTGTTTATACAAATCCTGATACACTTATCTCCCCCCATGTAATTCGTAACAAATGCCCTACAGCTCTTACTTTTTCAATTATAGAGTAAATCCCGCGGCTATACCATGACCGCAATTATAATTCTGAGCGTACTGCATCTCAATTCATCCCAAGCTTTCCATGCCAGCAAAGAAGAACACCCGCGAGATTACCCACGGGTGTCTACTGTTCAATTATCTGTGCGGGAATGGGGGGCAGTCATCCTGCCTATAACCTACCACCAGGCGCGGCCATAATCTGCTATCAGGATATTCACTGCTATAAAAACCAACCAGACTATTGATCTCTTCATTCCCAATTAAAAGAATACCATTATTGGCGGCACATCCAGAATACCATTCCTTAACCAAAGCACAGATATCAAAATATATCTCCCCAAACTGTCCCGGCGAAACAGTAGTACAATCCAGGAATGCCGAATCGAACAATGGTTGGTTATTCCAGGTTACTCCAAATTCCTTCCAGGGCTGTAGGATTCTATGAGCACAAACTTCAATGTCACAAGGTACCTCATTACGATAAATGCTTAATACCAGAAAAGCAAAGCAGATATCACTATTAGGCGGAATGAAATTGCAGCCCAGGCTGCACAGGTCAAATTGCAGCAGACTGCGATAGTCATCCCGACAAGGGCACGGGCAAGGTGTAGTCGGACAGTCATACTGACTTACATATAAAAATGGTACTAGGCCAAAATTTTTGTCGGGATAGAATTCTGCAATATATGCTTCCTTAATAGGGAAAAAGCAGATTTCTGTGCAACAACGATCATGACTCCCCTCTACTTGATTATCTATTCTTACAGACATTTTTCACCCTCCTTTCCTCTTTAGTACACAATATGGTGAGGATGGCAAAAGGTTACCTGTCTGGAGTATATTAACTTTGTAGATCCCACACTTAAGAAAGTAGCCTTGAAGATGCCACTGTAGTAGCAAAACTGCTGGGCGGCCTGGTAGGGGGTGATGCCCACATCGCCCCGCGGCAGCGGAATTGAACCTTTCATGAAGCGCCTCCACCCAGACTAAATATCGCTGGGACCACCGGCCTGGTTTCAGGAGGGTAAGGTGATCAAGTGATTAACCTAATTCACCTGTATTCTGCAGTTTGACTTCTACGTCCACATTAATCAGTACATCTTCGATAAAACTCTGCTCCAGCTGGGGGGTGATCTCCTGGCGCCATTTGGCCAAAGCATAAGGAGTTATATCAATCGCATCTATACGGAGCTCCTCCTGCATAAATTCAATAAAATCTTGCATTTGCATCTTCAAATCATCAGCTACAGCCTGCTCTATCTCCCGCAAATGCTGCTCCTCATACAGAGTCGAACTATGCTGAACAACTGCGTGTTCAACCAATCGGCCTTTTAAGGTAACCTGAATATCAAAAACGATCAATTCACCTTGCCGGCTGACTTTCACTTTCCGCTGATTAGCAACAAAAACTGTTCCTTCATCGTATAACTGTCCGTCTTTATAGAGGGAAAAGGGGATCCATCCATGAGCCTTTTTTCCGCTCAATAGTACCAGACTTCTAGTCTCCATTCGATCCAATTGGGCAATCATCCGGTCCTGAGCAAACAATGCACAGCCGGTTAGTTCCACTCCCTGTTGGTTGTTAGCAGGCTGCAGAACCGGGACCGCCACGGCCATGCCTGGTGCGTATGAATCAGCAGCCAAGCAGAACAAGGAAGTACGGGGAACAAAGGCCCGCTCGGGAATGGTTTGCAGCAAGCTGATCAAAACATCACTGACTCTTTTGAGATCCTTTTTTGCCATAAAATGCAGCAGTTCTTCAGCCCGCCCGTTTACCACTGCAACGTTAATAGATGGTTTGACCCGCGGTTCCCGCATGTTGGGGTCAACAATACTCCTGAAACCCTGTCGAGCTAAATCCTGACCAATTAACATAACCTGCAGCTGGGAAAGGGTATACTGCCTGGGTTCGTTGTAAGCCCGCCGGCTCCGGGTCTCTCCTACCGTCTGGGCAGAATAGGTTCCTATCTTCTCGTCTTTCTCTACCACTGCCGCCAGCAGAGCAGTAACCGCTACCTGCCCAGCTTCTCCAGAAGGGGGAGTGTCATAACCGGCTATCAAACCAATATCTAAATTCTCCATATCTAGGGTATCCCAGCAGCCGCACAGCAGAGTGCTCATAGCCAGAATAATAACTATTCCCATCAATCGATATTTCATAAACTTTTCTGCCTCCTCAGAACGGAAACTAGAAGATAAAGCAGGGGGTAGCCCAGTGAAATGGCTATAAATGCATAACCCACATAGTCAGCCAGGGCAAAGACCTGCAGTAAGCTATCCGGTTGCAAGGATAATACATATATGCCCGTTCCCACCCCCAGAACTATCCAGGCATAATAGCGGTTGAAGTCCAGATTAAAAGCACGCATAAAGGCGTAGCTGGCAGATATACTCAGATTCATAATTGGCCTGACTCCCAGGGTGACCCACAGCAGCAAGAAAACCAGCTCCAACCTGCCCAGGGCAGAAGAATAGGGTATCTTCAGAAGAGTAACAACCGGCCAGGTGAAAAACTGCAGCCCCTCATGGCCGAAAACCATCAGTCCCACCACCACTATCATTAAATATATCAAGACAGTGATGCCCTCCCCTATCAGGGCTGCTTTTAGGATCTCGTCCCGGTGCTGAACCATGGCATAAGTAACCAACAGCACTTCACATCCGGCGTAAGCGTATACTATCTTCAGACTTCCCTGCATTAATCCATTAATATCAACTTCCCCTACCGGCAGCAAATTCAGATAAGTGCCCTGGGTAATTCCAGCGCCAATGATCATCAATAAGTCAATAATCAATAAGTAAAAAAGAAACTCATTGAGCCGGCCGATTACTTTTGCTCCTTTGCTGACGGCATAAACCACGCTTAACGTACAGACCAGGGACACTGCCCAGATGGGAGTCCTGGGCAGCATAAATACGCAGGTGATTTCCGTAAACATTCTTATTACTACTGACTGGACTACTGTTGCATAGCCCACGAAAACTAAAATCAGCAGAGTACCCAGAAATTTCCCAAACAGCTGGTGACTGACGTTGGCAAAATCAGCATCCCGAAAACGGTTCAGTAGCGCTACTATTAAAAGAACCGCTGCCAGGGGAAAAACAGCTCCGACAATCACAGCCAGCCAGGCATGATGACCGGCCTCTGCGGCAACCACTCGGGGGAGGCTCAACATGGCTGTAGCCACCTGGGTTCCCACAATAATAAATATCAGCTGTTTACTGGTTATTTCAAAGCGAGTTCTATCCATCCTGCTGTCCCTGCCGTTGCCGATCAATTACTGGAATAGATTGAGGACGGTATTTGAGGCGGTAGATAAAGCCCCTAAACAGCGTATCCTGCAGATCACCAAAGCGTACCGGTCCAAAGGGGGCAAAATAAGGAACTCCAACGCTTTCCAAACTAACGAGGTGAGTTATTAAAATGAACCAGCCCAGAGAAAAGCCAAATAGGCCAAAAACCGCCGTTACCAATATAAACAGAATACGAATCAAGCGGGTGGCCAGAACCATACTGTAGTTAGGCAGGGCAAAGGTGGCAATAGTGGTAATGGTAATAACTATGATAATAGCCGGACTGGCAATATTGGCACTGATAGCAGCCTGCCCCAACACAATTCCCGCCACCACACCTACAGTTTGGCCAATATTGGCGGGCAAGCGCAGTCCCGTTTCCACCACCAATTGAATAATAATTTCCTGGATCAAAACTTCCACCAGCACCGGAAAGGGAACCTGAGAGCGGGCCTGGGCCAATATAACGAACAGTTCATAGGGTATCAATTCCGGTTGGAAGCTTAATAAAGATATATACAGGGCCGGTAAGGATACCGCCAGAATGTAGCCCAGATAACGGGACAACCGGTTAAAGTTAGCTACCATAGGACGATCATAGTAGTCTTCTGAAGCCTGCAGGAAACTGACAAACAAAGCAGGAGCTATCAGAACCCAGGGGGTACCCGATGCCATAATGGCCACCCGCCCTTCCAGCAATTCTGCAACTACCTTGTCGGGCCGTTCGCTGGACTTAAACTGAGGGAAGGGGGAATAATGATTATCACTTAAGAATTGTTCAATATAGCCAATAGCTGAAATACCATCAATATCAATCCGATTAATTTTGTCCCTGATATTGCGCACGATCTCTGGGTCAGCAATGTCTTCAATATACAGAACGGCTACGTCGGTGCGGGTCCTTCTCCCCACGATGGTTTTCTCTATCACCAGATTAGGATCCCGCAGCCTACGGCGGATCATGGATATATTAGCTGACAGATCTTCGATAAATCCTTCCCGGGAACCACGCAGGGTTTTCTCCACCGGCGGCTCATCGGGAGCTCGCTGCACTCCTCCGGTAATGTTTATGGCCAGCACTTCTGACATCCCATCTACCATCACCAGAGTTAAACCATCAAAGAGTGAGTGGATCATGTCCTGGACTAAGTTCACTTTTTTGATCTCGCCAATAGTCAAACAGGTATTAGAAATCTTATCAATGACTTGATTAGCGGCTCCCTGCTGCAAAGTCACTGCATCGCTTTCCAGCATCAAGCTCTTGAAGATATCTTCATAGAGAACTTGCTTGTCTACTCTCCCTTCCAGGTAGACTACGGCTGCCCGCCGCCGTGGATCAGCCTTTATAGTGATCTCCCGGAAAATGATGTCCCGGTTCTTCTGCACGTATGGATCGAGAATTTTTTTCTTACTGTCCAAACTGGCGCCCAATTTGTCACTCTTTTGCTGGTTAGGTAGTTTATCGGCAGGTGCCTTGCGCCTACCCCAGAGGCGGTTGAGAAACGATGCCATATTCTGCTTCCCCCAGGTAAGTTTTATATATTTTGGCCGTTTTCTCCCATCTCTATCCGGTAATTCCCCTGCTTTTCCCAGTTGACCTGAACATATGTTCTGGTGTAGGATAACTACACGGAACAAATGTTCGGAGGGTGACCATGCGCCGCATTACTTTTTGGTATAGTTCAAAACCACTGAGCGATGATTTTTATAACGCCTGTCTGGATCTCACTCCCCTGGTGGAACCCATCAATATCCAGGGGGCTTATTTAGACTTAACCGGCTGTAGGATTAATAGAGAGCAAATCAGAAGGCTGGGTTCTTGCGCAAAAGGTTATATCAGAATAGGAATGGCTGCCGGCCGCCTGGCTGCACGTATAGCCGCGGTCACCACTGGCCTGCCCTCTTCAACCCGGCCTAAGGATTATCGGCTCCACAGCTGGGCAGAGGGAAAGTTGATAGAGATTCTCCCCCAACGGGAAGCCCCTTTCCTGGCTTCTTTGCCCCTGGAGTGTTTCTATCTCCTGAAGCCTGCCCAGATCAAAAAACTTCACCGTGCTGGTTTTAGTTGCATAGGAGACATGGCCGTCCTCCCTTCTTATGAGTTGGTACGGATGCTGGGAGAAGAAGGCCTGTACATCTCCAATCTGGCCCGAGGAATTGACCATACTCCCGTTATGGGTCTTTATCCCCCTTCCCGGATGCTGTATCAGCTTAATTTCGAATCTGCCCTGGATAATAAACTATCTTTACAGCAGATCCTTCATCAAGCAGCAACACAGCTAGCCGCCCAGCTACGCCATAAAAATTTCGTCTGTCAGCAAATCAGTCTGGAACTGCAGCTGGGCCCTTATAAAGATCAAGCCCAACGATCACTGCAAGCAGGCAGCCAGGAAGAACAGTTTTTACGACATGTCTTGGAAGGACTTTCTAAAACTATAATGGCTCGGTACGATACCGATTATCAAATTAGTGGACTGACTATTATTTTGGATCAGCTTACCCCTCTGTCCTGGTGTCAGCCTGATTTGTTCAGCTATCGCTCCATTTCCTCCGCAGAGGAAAAACCCCGCCTGGATCACGCTCTCGTGCGCTTGGAAAATCGATTCCCCGGGTTTTTGACCAGGGGGATCGCTATCGACCGGCGGGAGCAAGTGCTGGCCCTATGGGATCCTTGGAGGGCTGAATCCCCATGAGTAAGCTGCGGCACCAAACTTTACAGGTAAGCTGTAATGATCAGGGGTCACCTTCTTGCTTGCAAAAGGATCAGCAGACCGCCCAGGTGGAGCAGGTTTTGGACTGCTGGCGTGACACCGGCTGCTGGTGGGAGGGAGAAAGCGAAAAGCTCTTCTACCGTTTATCTCTGGATAATGGGGCGGTTGTGGAAATTTATCGCGATATGGAAGCTCATACCTGGGTGCTGTATAAGGTTTATGATTAAGGGCGTTTCAGGCCACAAGCCATCTTATGTGTCATCGCGAAGCAATATATAGTAGCCAGTAGGTTCACCATGCGCACCTGTTCCGTCATCACGATATAGTAACGGCTTGATGTGCGACTCAAGGGGTACCGGGCTAAACAAAACATCCTGTTTTGTAGCCCTCTTGGGACATCCTGTCCCTCGCCTCCCCTTCGCCCGCCCATCTTCACCGACTATATCGGACTCCTCCACCAAGGTGCTCATGGCAAACCTACTGGCTATGAGTGATTTTCATCATGGCCTGTTCTCCAGGTGATAATGGCGAGCCGAAGGCGAGGCAACCTCTATGCCTATTTACGGTTTGAGCTAATAGATCGCCACGTCGCTGCGCTCTTCGCAACCCAAGTTGTACCCGATAGGGTACACCATGAGTACCCGTAGGGTGCGATGACATACAAGATGGAGGTGGAAAGATGGGATTCGTTCACCTGCATACCCATAGCCCTTTTTCCTTCCTGGATGGGGCCAGTTCCATTGAAGCTCTGGTAGAGCGCGCTGCCCAGCTGGATATGCCTGCTCTGGCCATAACTGACCACAACAATGTTTCCGCGGCGGTTAAATTCCATCAGACCGCCTCCCGGGCAGGTATCAAGCCCATCCAAGGAACGGAGGCAGAGCTTCCCGGAGGTTATCACCTGACTTTGATTGCCCGTAATGCCCGGGGGTATGCTTCCCTATGCCGTCTGCTGACCCGCAGCCATCTATCTAATCCCCGGGGCAAGCCCTGTTTGGATCCCAACTGGATGACCGAAATGGAAGATGTCCTGGTACTATCGGGATGCCGCCAGGGACAAATTCCCGTCCTCATCCTCAAGGGACACTACCGACAGGCTCTGGAGTGTGCCCGGCACTATCGGGATATGCTGGGCAAAGAGAACTTTTATATAGAAATGCAGGATACTCTGCTGCCGGGTAATCAGCGCCTCAACCATAGACTTATGCAGCTGGGGGACTGCCTGGATCTGGAATCGGTAGCCACTAATAATGTCCATTATGCTGACCGCCAGGATTTCATGATCCACGATCTGCTGATATGTGTTAACCACCTGCTGCGTATAGATGACATCCACCCAGCCCGTCCTCTTAATGCCGAACAGTACTTAAAGTCCACAGCCTCTATGGAGGAACGCTTTAGCTTTTGCCCCCGGGCTCTTGCTAATACAGCACTTATCGCTGAACAATGTCAGGGAGTTTTGACTGGATCCCCAGTACATTTCCCCCGTTTTGCCTCCCCACCCGGAGGAGATGCGGCCGCTTACCTGCGCTCGCTTAGTTATGCCGGAGCTCGGGAGCGCTATGGAAAAATAACTCCTTTGGTGCAGCAGCGTCTGGATTATGAGCTGGGAATTATTGAGCAGATGGGATTTGCTGACTATTTTCTTGTAGTATGGGATGTGGCCCAGTTTGCCCGCCGCCAGGGCATTCGTTATGCTGGTCGGGGCTCGGCAGCTGACTCCCTGGTCTCTTACTGTCTCTTTATATGTGATGTGGATGCCTTGCAAAGAGGCCTTCTGTTTGAGCGCTTTATGAGCCCGGAACGTTCTCAGTTACCCGACATCGATATTGATTTTGAAGCCCGCTATCGTGATCGGGTCATCGACTATGTTTATAAAAAGTACGGAACTGAAAGAGTAGCCCGGGTATCTACCTATAACACTTTTAGGGCTCGCTCAGCGGTAAGGGATATCGGCAAGGTGCTTGGTTTTGATGAAGTCGAATTAGGCAAAATCGCCAAAAGCCTGCCCCATACTTATGCCGATCGTATCCGTGGTCTGCTTGACCATCTGCCTGAACTGCGTAATAGTCCATTAAAAGAACAGCGTTTTCAGCTGCTCCTGGATGTATGTGAACACATAGCCGGATTTCCGCGTTTTCTGGGCACTCATCTGGGAGGTCTGGTGATCAGCGACGTTCCTTTAACTGATTTTACCCCCCTGCAAAAATCAGCCCTGGGGCCTGTTATTACCCAGTTTGACAAAGATGATATAGAAGCATTAGGACTGGTGAAACTGGATCTTTTATCCCTGCGAACTCTTTCGGTAGTCCAAGATACTGTCCAACAGATCCAGGAAACGGGTATTTCTTTGGAGTATGATCGCATTGATCTGGATGATAGTGCTACTTATGATATGATCAGTCAAGGTGAGACCATCGGGGTTTTCCAGCTGGAAAGTCCCGCCCAGCGTGCCCTGCAGACCCGCTTGGGAGCCAGCCATATGGAGGATATAGTGGCCAGCATGGCCCTGATTAGGCCGGGCCCTATCAAAGGCAATATGGTCGATCCCTATATTCGCCGTCGTCAAGGTCAGGAAGAAATAACCTACCTGCACCCGCTATTGAAACCGATCCTGGAAAAGACCTATGGAGTAATACTCTTTCAGGAACAGGTGATCGAAATCGCCATTGCTGTTGCCGGATTCACTCCCGGGGAAGCTGATCGACTGCGACGGGTAATGACCCATGCCCGTTCCCAGCGGGTAATGGAGGAAATCGGCCAGCATTTTGTGGAAAAGGCAGTCCAAAACGGTATCGATGCAGGTGTAGCCAAGTCCATATTTGCTTGTATGGTAGGCTATGCCAGTTATGGGTTCTGCGAAGCTCATGCAGCCGCCTTTGCCACTACTAGCTACAAGACCGCCTATTTAGCGAAACATCATCCAGCTCAGTATTTCGCGGCCTTGTTGAACCATCAGCCTATGGGATACTATCCTTCCTACATAATTGCCACCGAGGCACGGCGGCGCGGTATCAAGCTGCTGCCCGCCGATGTTAATGAAAGCCCAACTGACTGCCGCGCGGAATCGTCTACTGCAATTAGGATCGGCCTAAAATTAATTAAAGGTATCAGCAGCTCCACTCTTAATTCAATTCATCAACAGCAGGGTTTGCGTCCCTTTGCTTCGGCGACGGATTTTATAGAAAGAGTTGCTCCTCCCCAGGATGAGGCTGAGAATATAGTAAAATGTGGCGCTTTGGACAGTTTGTATGCCAACCGCCGTGAACTTTTGACTCTTCTTCCCCAGCTGGGATCAACCAAGAGCAGTCTATTTGCCGACCAGCTCCCCCATACTATCACTGACTTTTCTGCACCACAGAAGCGGTACATGGAACGAGATCTGCTGGGGTTGGATGTACAGGAGCACTTTATGACCTTTTGGCGTCCCTGGCTACAGCAGCGGGGTATACTTTCATCCCAGGAACTAACCGCCCTGAGATCCGGATCTTACGTACAGGTCGCCGGACTGCTCCTGCACCCTCATCGTCCCCCTACCCGTAGCGGACGCATAACTGTTTTCTTTGCTCTGGAGGATGAGTTTGGGTTAACCGATGTCACTATGTTTGAAGAGGCTTATAAGAAGTGGGGAAGTGAAATATTTATTCCCTCCGAAGGAATAATGATGGTCAGGGGAAAGCTAAATAAAAGAGGCCGGGGCTTAACGATCATAGCCGATCAGGCAAAACTCCTGCCCCTTAGATTCCCCCAAAAGAAATAGGAGGTATGCAATACCATACCTCCCTTGACTTTGGGTAAACAAGACTATTTTTTCTTGGCGGCCTTTTTCTTAGCAGCCGCTTTGGGAGCTGCTTTCTGTCCAGATGCAACAGCTTCCTTTAAGGATTTGCCGGGTTTAAAAGCGGGGACTTTTGTGGCAGGAACTTTGATTTCCTGTCCAGTGGCCGGGCTGATGACCTTTCTTTCCTTCCGGTCACGAACCTCAAAGCTACCGAACCCAATAATTTGCACCTTGTCACCCTTGGACAAAGCCTGCTGAACAGTTTCGACTACAGCATCAAGTGCTTTGGCTGCATCCTTCTGGGTGATCTCAGCCTTCTCCGCTAACGCTTTGACAAGTTCCGATTTGTTCACTACATAGTCCTCCCTTTTCAGTGAAATTAAAACCATAGTTAACTTTCCCCAAAAAAACGGGAAATCCTGCTATTAAACTAAAAAAGATGCAATATTTTTTCTTCATCCTATAATTTTGTACCAATACTCAAATTCTTCCATCTAGATAAGTCTTTTATTCATCAAGTCCATAATGTGGGACTTTAATAGTATATTACCCCTTCAAGCCCGATAAATACGCTAATCAATAATTTCTTGAATGATAATATTGCGGTCAGTAGCCAGGTTGTAGAACTTATTATCATCCACCATAACGATCGGTCGGGTTGGCTGAGAAGGATCGATATAGACTACTACCCCTTTTTCATTGTTGGAGAGGAGAACTTGATTCCCCACATAAAAGTTGGTTATTTTGTCATAAAACACTTTGACAATGCGGGGATCCAATCGTCCAAAGGATTCCTGCCACAGTACTTCTGCAGCTGTGTAGGGAGAAGAACGAGTCGAGTAAGCCCGATCCGAGGTAATTGCATCGTATACATCTGCCACTGCTGTGACCGCTGCATAAAAAGGAGTTTTATAGCCTTTAACACCCATGGGATAACCGCTTCCGTCAGCTCTTTCGTGATGCATTAGGGCGGCATTGGCAATTTCAGTGGAAAAGGATCCGCTTTGAACAACTAGGTCATAACCCAACATAGTATGTTTCTTCATTTCTTCAAATTCTTCATCAGTAAGCTTACCGGGTTTGGTTAAGATGGCTCCATCAATTTGGACTTTACCTATATCATGCAAAAGTCCCGCTGTACCCAGTTCTCTAATGGTTCCCTCACCCAACTTTAGCCAGCGACCAATCAGTATGCATAATAAAGCTACGTTTACCGAATGGGTAAAAAGATAATCATCCTTATCTTTCATCAAGCGCATCTGACGAAACAGGTCATTTTCGTCAAAGACCTGTAGAAATAGCATATCAGTAGTCTTTCTTATTTCTTCCCCATCCATGGGTTTGCCTAGCTTAGCTTCCATCATGAAATTCTTAACTACATGTAAGGATTCAACATAAGTATCAGAGAAGTCCTTGCCGCTCCGACGTTTAGGTCGGGAATCCATGATAAAAATCTCCTCGATACCTCTCCTAGCAAAAGAATTTAAGTGTTCCTGGGTGATTACGGTTCCTTGCGCTAACAGAAGTTGAGAATCATAACTGTAAAGATCCTTACCAGTGCGGGATCCCGGTTTTAGATTACTGACCTTTATCCGCAGCAAAGACTTCATCCTCCTAGCCTTATTTCTTTCCCTATTCTACGCAATTCTCGCGCGTTCCTGCTTTTTACAGTTCTTTTATACCAAAGTCCTCCCAAGGAGGAGTTACAGATATCGGTATATATTCAACCTGCCAGCCAGCTTGAGAACTCTCTTTCTCCAATAAATGACACACCTCTTGCACCACCAGTTCTTCAGTTGCCTGATGGCCGGCATCGATCATGGCTAATCCTAAGGCTGCCGCATCTCTGGCTTCATGGTATTTCAAGTCACCGGTGATCAGCACATCAGCCTGCCCGGCGATTTCCTTTATAAAGCTGGCTCCGGAACCACCGACTACCGCAACTTTTTGCACCAAATGTTCCCTATCTCCTACAAGTCTTAGAGCAGGCAAGTTCAATTGGGACTGCACCTGTTCAGCTAACTTGCCTAAAGTGACCGCCTGAGACAGCCTTCCTGTCCTTCCTGGGCTATACATGGTTCCGGAATTTTCAAGTTTATAGACATCATAAGCCACTTCTTCATAAGGATGCGATTGCTGCATAGCCTCAATGACCGATTTTAAGAGATGCTGTGGGCAGATAGTTTCCAAACGAAATTCGTCTACCTTTTCCAATTGGCCGGTCTGGCCGATAAAAGGTTGAGTACCTGGCCCCGGTCTAAAAGTACCCACACCCAGAGATTGGAAAGTGCACTCCGAATAATTGCCGATAAAACCGGCTCCGGCACTGCTGATAGCTGCGCGAACCTCATCCACATGTGTAAGTGGTACGTAGACTACCAGTTTGTACAAAGTCTCATAGCTACCAGCGGTTCTCAGTGGCAACGGTCCAATGTCTAGTAAACCAACCCTCTCAGCCAGTATTTGGTTTACTCCTTTAGAGGCGCTGTCCAAATTGGTATGGGCTACATATAGACTGATGTCAGCCATAATGAGTTTGCGAATCAAGCTTCCCACCGGTGAATCGACTTTAATACTGGATAAGGCCTTAAAAATTAAGGGGTGATGCGTAATTATCAGGTCGGCATTCTCCTGCCAAGCCTGATCCAATACCTGGTGATCAAGTTCCAAAGCCACCACCACTTTGGCTACTTCACGCCCCATTGAACCTACCTGTAATCCAACATTGTCCCATTGTTCGGCCAAATCCAATGGGTAATGCTTCTCCATCAGAGCAGCAATGTCCTTTACTCGAGCTTTCATGGTAAATACACCTCCAATGCTTCCAGTTTACTATCCACTTCCTTCAGCAAGTGATTGCTGCGATTAGTTTTACTCTGAATTAAGCTCTGGCGAGTGCGCTGATAACTTCTCCAAAACAGCTGTCGATAAGCCTGGGCCGCAGGATCAGTTTGGTGGAGCAGAATTGGCCCTATGTCCAGTTCCAGAGGAGAGAGGTGATAGGGCTGTCCACCGGGAAGGGCTACTAAAATATTGAAAAAATGATGGTTTTGCTGCACCAGCTTTTCGTCAGTGAGTATCCAACCTTGCCGGGCCAAAGCCCCACGCAAGGCACCCGGTCGGCTCATGGGCTGAAAAACGAAGCTGTCAAAGCTGCTGGCTTTAATCCAATCATAACTGAGTACCTGCACCATAGTATCGCCTCCCATACCAGCCATGACTACACTCTTTACTTCCCCTGGTAGCAGGGGCTGGAGGCCATCTCCTTGACGCACATCGATATGATTGACATAAGGACTGTTAGTAATTGCCTTACATAATCGTTGATAGGGGCCGTCCCCTAGCTCAGTAGCTATGACTCGAGGAACAATTTGCTGCTCTATCAGATATATCGACAAAAGAGCATGATCGGCACCAATATCAGCCGCCGGCTGTCCCGGTATCAGCAGTCCTGCTATAACTTGCAAACGTTTCAGATCGATTTCCCCCTGTAAATGCTGATATTATCATACATGGAAGATGCTGGTCGATGCAAATAGACATAAAAAAACCCTGACCTTGGCCAGGGTTAAGGTTTTTGTGTTTTATATCTGGGGTAGGCTCTTCAGGCTTTCCTGGAGGTCTTCTTCGGAAAACTCGATGTCTTCCATTTCTCCTGACAAATAGCGATCATAGGAATACAGATCCAGGTGCCCGTGACCACTTAAATTGAAGAGTATAGTTTTGCTGACCCCTTCTTCTTTGGCCTGCAAGGCCTCATCGATGGCAGTGCGAATAGCATGGGCTGACTCTGGTGCCGGTACAATGCTTTCCGTCTGGGCAAATATCATAGCCGCCGCAAAGGTAGCATTTTGTTTGACTGCCACCGCTTCTAGCAAACCATCATGATAAAGCTGGCTGACCAGGGGCGATTCGCCATGGAAGCGTAGTCCGCCGGCATGGATGCCTGAGGGTGTGAAATTGTGCCCCAGAGTATACATTTTCATAATAGGTGTCAACCCGGAGGTGTCAGAGAAGTCGTAAGCAAATACACCTTTGGTCAAAGTCGGACAGGCGGCGGGTTCGACCCCAATCAAGCGGATATTTCTACCCGCCAATTTATCAGGCACAAATGGAAAAGCTATACCCGCAAAATTACTGCCGCCTCCACAACAACCGATAACTATGTCCGGATAATCATCGACCATTTCTAACTGGAGGCGAGCTTCCTGGCCGATAATAGACTGATGGATACAGACATGATTCAAAACGCTGCCCAGCGAGTAATTGGTATCCTCACGCTGAAGAGCATCTTCGATCGCTTCACTTATGGCCATGGCTAGAGATCCGGGGGTATTAGGATCTTTGGCTAATTCAGAGCGCCCACTCTCGGTGAGGGTACTGGGACTGGCCACACATTTTCCCCCGTATAATTCCATGATGGAACGACGATAAGGCTTTTGGGTGAAACTGATCTTTACCATATAGATCATGGCTTCCAGTCCAAATTGTTTACAGGCCAAAGACAAAGCCGTTCCCCACTGGCCAGCACCGGTTTCAGTAGTAAGGCGCTTAATACCCTGAACTTTGTTAAAGAAAACCTGGGGCAGGGCGGAATTTAGCTTATGACTGCCTACCGGGCTAACCCCTTCATATTTGTAGTAAATACGGCAGGGGGTATCCAGAGCTTTTTCCAACTGGCGAGCACGAAACAGAGGTGAAGGCCGGAACTGTCTGTAAAGCTCCTGCACCTCAACCGGGATCTCAATAAATCTTTCCGTGGATACTTCTTGAGCAATCAGTTCGCGTGCAAATATAGGCTCTAAATCAGCCGGTGTCAATGGTTGTTTGGTTTGGGGATTTAATCCAGGTTCAGGAAGATTGGGCATATCCGCCTGGATGTTGTACCAAAAGCGAGGCATCTTATCCTCAGGCAGCACAATTTTGGTGAGTTGTTCTCTACTCATCTCATCGGTCTCCTCTCATCTAATCTAAGCTAAGCTTTCAAAAAGCTTGGTTTAGTGTAGCACTTAAAACTGAGTTGGGCAAGTGCTCGATTGGTTTTTTCTATCGACATAATCATCAAAACATATTTGACCGATGTCGACCCGATACCTATAATGAGATTAACTGAAAAAGGGGAGCTGGAGAAATCCGGCTGAGAGTGGACTGTGTCGTCCAGACCCTGGAACCTGATCTGGGTAATGCCAGCGTAGGAACCAAATTGCGATAACTGCGACTGCTCTATCCTTTTTCAGGTGGAGCAGTCGCTTTATTTTTTAGAATAAGCCGGATGGAGTGACCGTGGATGAAAAAAACCCAAAATACCGTTGAGCAATTAGCACCCTATTTCTCCATAGTTGGCTTATTGTTGCTCTGGGAGGCGGCTGTGCGCTTTTTTCAGGTTCCCGATTATATTCTACCTGCCCCCAGTCAAGTTCTTATAGCAGCCTATGATGTACGCCACCTGCTCTTGGTTCACACGGGAGTGACGTTGGGAGAGGCTTTAACAGGTTTGTTGCTGTCCATTGTTGTAGCTTTTGTGATTGCTATGCTTTTACATAGTGTGACCTGGCTGTATAGCATGGTTTATCCCCTTTTGATCCTGTCGCAAACCATCCCCTTGATAATCCTGGCTATTCTGCTGCCTCTATGGCTAGGTTGGGGAATAACGCCCAAAATAGTCATTGTGGTTCTGGTCTGTTTCTTTCCCATTGTCATCAATCTCCTCAATGGTCTGGATGAAGTTGACCCAGATCAACTCAGCCTGTTTCATTCTATGGGGGCTTCCAATCTGGCTACTTTCTTCATGGTGAAAATACCTGCTGCCCTGCCCTCTTTTTTCACCGGAGTGCGCATCTCTGCTACCTACAGTTTGATGGCTGCCGTAATCAGCGAATGGGTAGGAGCTCAGCGGGGACTGGGGTATTTTATGACCATTAAGCAAAAAGCTTTTGCCATAGATGAGGTTCTGGCGGCGGTATTGGTGATCTGCCTGATCAGTTATCTGTTAGTGAAGTTCATTGATTGGCTGGAATATTGGCTGATCCCCTGGAACCGTGAATATCTGCTCCAAGAAACCTGGAATTAATAAAAGGGAGGCTTCAAAATGCGAAACAAGGTGATACTCGTCCTGGCTGTGCTCTTGATAGCCACTTCACTCAGCGGCTGTCAAGCCCCGGATCACAGCAGCCCCAAGTTGACCAAGGTCACGGTAATTCTGGATTGGGTTCCCAATACCAACCACACCGGATTGTTCGTGGCGCGGGATATGGGATACTATGAGGAAGAAGGACTGGATATTGAGATCATCCAGCCCAGTGATGGTGGAGCATCTCAGTTGATAGCTGCCGGTCAGGGCCATTTCGGTATCAGTTACCAGGAAGAAGTAACGGTAGCCCGCTCACAAGACCTACCGGTGGTAGCCATTGCCGCTGTGATCCAGCATAATACCTCGGGCTTTGCTTCACCGGTTCATAAAAACATTACCGATCCCCGCGATTTCGAAGGCAAGACTTACGGAGGCTGGGGATCCCCGGCAGAAGAGGCTATTATTAAAGCGATCATGAACCAAAAAGGTGCTGACTTTTCCAAAGTTGACTTGCTCAATATTGGTAGCAGTGACTTCTTTACCAGTATTGAAAACGATGTTGATTTTGCCATGATCTATTGGGGATGGACTGGGATTGAAGCTCAGCAAAGAGGTGTTGATCTAAACTTCATCGAATTAAGGGAGGAGCATCCCGCCCTGGATTTCTATACCCCCGTGATCATTGTCAGCGAGGAGCAGATCCAACAAAACCCAGAATTGATCGAGAAGTTCATGCGGGCCACCACCCGAGGCTATCAGTACGCCATTGATGATCCCCAGGGAGCAGCTCATCTTTTTCTGAAAGCAGTACCTGAACTTGATCATGAGCTGGTGATAAACAGTCAGGAATATCTGGCCCAGCAGTATCAAGCTGATGCGCCCCGCTGGGGTGAGATGAAGGCTGAGGTATGGAAATTATATGCTGACTTTATGTTTGAAAACCAACTGATAGAACAAAACATAGACACTGAAAAGGCTTTTACTAATCAGTTTCTGCCTGAATAGGAGCGGAGCATGAGTTATCTGGAAATTCGCAATGTCAGCAAAACCCTGGGGCTAGTGCATACCCTCAATAATGTTTCCCTGTCGGTAAACCGACATGAAGCAGTGGTAATATTGGGCCCCAGCGGCTGCGGTAAAAGTACCCTGTTAAACATTGTAGCTGGCTTGATCCCCCCTGACGAAGGCCAAATTTATGTTGATGGGCGAAACTGGACCGGTAAAACCGGGCGGATGAGCTACATGCAACAAAAAGATCTGCTCCTTCCCTCCCGCACCATTTTAGATAATGTAGCCATCCCATTAATGTTGAAAGGTGTGTCCAAAAAGGAAGCCCGCCACACTGCCCAACAGCATTTGGAAGAATTCGAATTGAGTGGTTTTGTCAATTACTACCCTCGGCAGCTCTCCGGCGGCATGCGTCAACGGGCTGCTCTGCTACGTACTTATTTATTTGCCAGCGATATTCTCCTTCTGGATGAACCATTTGCCGCTCTGGATGCTATAACCAGAAGACGCATGCACCTGTGGCTCAAACAACTTCAATCTCGCTACCGCTGCTCGATCCTGTTTGTCACCCATGACATTGAGGAAGCCCTGCTGCTAGCCGACCGCATTTTAGTGTTGTCAGCCCGTCCGGCGGCAATTCTGCAGGAGTTCATCATCCCGCCACAGTTGGATATCCACGATCAGCAATCCATCAAAGAAAAGATCCTGGATCTGCTGCAACCAGCGTAGGGGGTTCAGCTTAGATCACGGAACGGATGGGTCGGTTTTTGGTCAGGGTGGATTCCCACTTTTTACAGCGGTCTCCCCAGAAGGCCAGAGGTACTCCATCACGACGAATACATACTACTTCGCACAGATTGGGACACCCCCTACATTCCTGACTGCTGCTAGTGATTTCACCATCCATAACAAAAGCATTTCCTTTAAACTGGCTGGGAGATGGGCTGTATTCCATGGTCTCCCGGGCCAGTAAGGCTGCACCTATGGCACCCATTACCTCATGATGTTCGGGAATATGCACCGGCAAACCCAGCAAATGCTCAAAGGCGCGTTTTAAGCCCAGATTAGCAGCCACTCCTCCTTGGAAGACAACCGGCTCTTCAATCTTTTTACCTTTGCCCACATTGTTTAAGTAATTGCGGGCCAGAGCATCACATAGGCCCATGAGGATATCCTCCACCGGATATCCCATCTGTTGTTTATGGATCATATCAGATTCAGCAAAGACACCACATCTTCCGGCTATACGCACCGATTGACGAGAGGTGATAGCACGCTCGCCATACTCTTCAATAGGAATATTCAAACGGGCGGCCTGCTGATCCAAAAACGAACCGGTACCGGCAGCACATACGGTATTCATAGCAAAATCATTTACTATTCCATTCTTGAGCAAAATTATTTTGGAATCCTGACCACCAATCTCAATAATGGTACGAACATCAGGATACAACCAGGATGCTGCCACCCCATGAGCAGTGATCTCATTTTTGATAATATCAGCTCCCAAGAGTACGCCCGCCAAAAGCCGACCACTGCCGGTAGCACCAACTCCAGCAATTTCTCCCCCCACTTCATCCAACTCTTTATTGATGGCCGAAAAGCCCTGTTTCACGGCTTGGATCGGATTCCCCTGTGTACGTAGATAGATCTTAGCTTTCATTCTCCCCCTATCATCGAGCAAAACAAAATTACTGCTGACTGAGCCAATATCAACACCCAGGTACATGCGCATTAAGCTGTTCCCCCTGTTCCCACACTTGATTTGATTTCTTTCTCCGCTGCAACATGTCAACAAAAGCTTCCAGTCGGGTTTGTATTCCCGTCGCTCCAGCATGTTCGTCAAAATACATAGTCATTACCGGAATACCTTCCTTTTCCCCTACTTCTCCCAGCACTGACTGAGCTACGATCTCTGGCATGCAGGTCAAGGGGCCGATTTGGATAATGCCATCATAATGCTGACGCGCAAGTTTCACAGCATTACCGACTGTTTCTCGCCCATGACCACCCACAAAATAATTTAAGTAAGGGCGAGAACTAGTCAAGATTTCACGCCGATTGGATGGCTTCACCAAGCCCCCTAATAAGTGATCATTGACCCAATCACTAATGTAAACAGAGCGGTAGACTTCAACATTCATGCGGCCCAGTTGCTCAGCGATATCATAATTGCAGGCAGGTTCCAGGATAGTGTAGATTTCCCCTACCAGGCCGAGCCGTAGTAAAGGCTGATCATGCTGTTGCAGCTGTTCCATTTCAGCTGTGCTCTTATTGGTGACTTGGTTTACTTGAGGGCGGGTAGTGACCTGGTCAATCTCTTGCAGAGCCTGTCGATATATTGCCAGAACCTCCTCCTTATTGATGACCCGGGGCAGCATCTTGGCAAGGCAAAATTCCAGACGATCCACTGCGTTGAGCTTAAACCAGGCAAATCGAGTAGCCTGGACAGCTTCCAGGGTGGTGACCTTTTGAGATAAATCTTTAATTTGGTTAAGGAGTTCGGATAGTTTGAAATCGGGAGCCTCCAGGACAACCATCCGGAATGAATAGCCCAAATCCTTTAGGATGTCGCGCTCCACCTGAGCATAGTAGCCGAATCGGCATGGGCCCCATCCGCCTGCCATTAGTACCGTATCAGCACCCTGTTCCAGAGCTTCGATAAAACTACCCACACTGATTTTTAAGGGCAGACAAGCGAATTCCGGTGAATGCTTGATCCCCAGTTCCATGGTTCGTTTGGTTATGGGAGGAGGTGGGATAACCTCCAGCTTCAAACCGGCCAGCAATGCTTTTATAGCGATGTGAGCATTACCCATGTGCGGAAAAGTGATTTTCAACAGTTGTCCTCCTTTGACGCTCGATCATATCCACAAATGCCTCCAGACGGGTCAGCAGACCTGTTTCTCCGGTGTGCTCATCCACCGTCAGCATGATAAAAGGTTTGTTCATGCGGCGTTCTATTATTTCTCCAATCAATGAATCCGGCCCACATCCGAAACAGGCTAAATATACGATGCCGTCAATATGCTCATCCTGATCGAAATAAAGCCCACTGCCCGCCATTTTGCGTCCTAGAGTCCAAAACATCCGCTTGGGCAAAGTGGCGGCATGGATCTCGATATTTTGGGGATCAACATGCTCGGCCAAGACCACCTCACACCCCAGAGCGCGCAGGTGGGTTATTAGATTCATACTTATCACATCATCATAAAGAGAGTAACCATGTCCCAGAACTCCCAGCCGCAGTTGGGGTGCATCAGACCTGATTACCTCTTCTCCTTCCCACACTCTAATGGCTTCCTGGGGTGTCAGCCCCTGGGCAGCTAGGGCCTGGCAAAACCTTAATTCCTGCCAGCCGCGCTGGTAGGCTTGCCTGGCACTTTTGGGGCTGGCCTTAAACAATCTGGCTACCCGGATAATATCTCGTTGCAGATATCTATCGGTCTTGCTTATATCGATGGTGATATCTATTAAAGGTGGCAAATTAGGAACACTAGCTCTGATCATATCCGGCAGACCCATAAATTTTGGGCATATAAAGCCTTTGGGTTCCACGCTTACTAACCGGGGCACAAATAGATAATCAAGCCCCTTTTCCGCCAGCTCTTTAACATGACCAAAATATATTTTGATGGGCAAGCAGGCTTCATCAACCGCCAGCCCCACCCCCTGATCAACGGTCAGTCGACTGGTGGGATGGGATTTTATCACCTGGGCCCCCAGTTCTTCAAAAAAGGTTTTCCAGAGGGGATAGTAATAGAAATAAAAAAGACTGTGTGGTATTCCTACTTTCAGCATGTTAAGACCTCCTTCGTTTCAGAGCTGGAGCAGGTTGCCTCCACTCATCGCGAGTGTTCAGTACACTGGGTCGGCGATTCTGGATAGGTACGGGTGAGCGTACCAGGATGGTTTTTAGGGCCGGCCAATTTAGTGGAATTAGAGGCCACAAGTAGGGCACCCCGAATGATTTGGTCAGACTGGCCAGCACAAAAACAATGAGTAAAGCTGCCAAGAAACCGGGTACCTGGAACAATCCCACTGCCAACAATAAGAACAGCCGTACCAACCGGTTGGCCATCGATAGTTCGTAACTGGGAGTGCTAAATGACCCCACCGCCACTACCGCCGTATAGAGAATAACTTCCGGAATAAGCAGACCAATGTTCGTAGCTACCTCACCAATAAGCAGAGCGGCAATTACACCCAAAGCAGTTGCCAAAGGAGAAGGAGTATGAATAGCTGCCATGCGCATAAAATCCAGGGCTATTTCCCCTAACAAAAACTGAGCCAGCAAGGGGATCTCACCCACTTTTTCTGGACCTATGAATTTCAGCCAGGCGGGTAGGATCCCCGGTTCCAATGCCGCCAACAACCACAGGGGAGTAACGAAAACAGACATCAATATGGCTATAAATCTCACCCAGCGAATATATGCCCCCACAGCGGGATTCTGCCGATATTCTTCGGCATGGTGGATGTGATGAAAATAGGTCGCCGGGGCAATTATGATGCTGGGTGAGGTATCCACCAGGATCAGGATATGTCCTTCCAATAAGTGTACCGCGGCCACATCAGGGCGTTCCGTATAACGAACTCTTGGAAAGGGATTCCACCAGTTTCCCGGTGTGATCAGTTCTTCCACTGACTTTTCCGCCATGGGAATAGCATCGATTTCCACGGCCTCTATACGGTTGGTCAAATCATCTACCAGAGCAGGATCCGCCACATCCTTGAGATACAGCAGACATATGTCAGTTTTGGATCTGCGTCCCATCTTTAGCAGCTTCACCCGCAGTTTGGGATCCCGGATCCGCCGGCGGATCAGAGCAGTATTAAAGACCAGGGTCTCCGTAAAACCGTCCCGAGAACCGCGTACTACTCTTTCAATATCCGGTTCTTCCGGATTGCGGGAAGGATAGGTGCGAGCATCGATAACGAAGGCTTCGTTTGAGCCATCCACAATCAAAAGGATAGCCCCAGCCATTACCAGATAGATCAACTCATCTACCTGCTGCTCGGTACTAAGTTCCACATAAGGGATAGTCCGTTCTAACACAGGTTTAATGGTGGTGAAGCCAAAGTTTTTCCGGGGCAGATCTAGGAGCGCCTTCATAACTAGAGTAAGAACATCGTCTTTGACAAAACCATCAATACAGATAAAAGCGGCCTTCCGTCCCACTATACGCATCTCGCGCACAATAATGTCGAAACTTTCGCCTTCCCCCAGTTCCTTTTTGAACAGATCCAGATTGTCTGTATAATTCCGCCCTAAATAGAGATGCTTGCCTTTATTGCGCAAGGAAATCGCTTCCTTCCAGAATTAATTCCAAGCATTT